>Ga0157372_10001115_pt1 | contig 29190 bp, 31 predicted proteins | sample C55metaG_FD_115307 | JGI IMG/M metagenome (GOLD analysis project Ga0157372, IMG submission 115307) | Corn rhizosphere microbial communities from Kellogg Biological Station, Michigan, USA - C5-5 metaG | ecosystem: Host-associated > Plants > Roots > Rhizosphere > Soil | place: USA: Michigan...
CGCTTATAAATCTTCACCGCCATCATCAATATAATTGAAAAGGCAACAATTCCCACCACACCAAATATCCAATTCAGTGTGCTTTTAAGCACTGCCAGGAAAACGATGGCAAAGAGTATCAGCGTAGCCAGCTCGTTCCAAAGGCGCAACTGGGTTGAGGTCCACTTAAAGATACCTTTGCGCATTTGGTTCATTTTATTTTGGCAGATGAAATGGTAGGCTATCAGCCCCACCACAAACAACAGTTTGATATGAAGCCAACCCATTTGCAACCAAGCCGGCATAAGGCAAAGCATGGTGACACCTGCAGCCAACACCAGGTACATAGACGGTGTGGTGATGATCCACCATAACTTGCGCTCCATGATCTCAAACTGTTCAGAAAGGATGGTACGCGCAGGCTCGGGCTTTTCCTGCGCTTCTGTATGGTAAATAAAAAGGCGCACCATGTAAAATAGCCCCGCCATCCAGCAGACTACAAAAATGATATGTATGGCTAATACGTATTGGTACATTCGCCCCTAGCCCCCTAAAGGGGGAGTTTTTGAAATGCTTATTATTTTGTTAAACCTCCTCTATTGTTCCCCCTTCAGGGGGTTAGGGAGCTTAGTATTTAAATTCCTTTATCACCTCCACCGCATACTTCACATTATCAAACGGTATGTCAGGCATAATGCCATGACCCAGATTGAAGATGAAGCCATTCTCGCCGCGCATGCGCTCAAATAGGCGGTAGATTCTTTCTTTGATTACTTTTTTATCAGCATACAAAATATGCGGATCGAGATTGCCTTGCACTGCGATATTTTGCGGCAGACGTTTTTTCATATCCAGCAAATCAACATTCCAATCAATAGAGATAACGTCTGGTTTTGCCTCAGCCATTAGCGGTGCAAAAACCGAACTACCTTTACAGAATGATATCACCGGGATATCTTTTCTATTCAGTTTGCTGATGATTTCGGCAATATAACGATGCGAAAACTCCTTATAATCGTCCCAAGCCAAAGCCTGCGCCCAGCTGTCAAATATCTGGATAGCGTTAACACCCGCAGCTATTTGCAGATTCAGATAATCAGCTGTAACTGCGGCAATTTTTGATAGTAACTGATGTGCTAACTCAGGCTGGTTGTGCAGCATCAGTTTGGTTAGCTTAAAATCTTTTGAAGATCCGCCTTCAACCAGATAGCTCATTACCGTAAATGGCGCACCGGCGAAACCAATCAGCGGGATGCTGCCGTTTAAGCGCTGTTGGATAACCTTGATGGCATCGGCAACATATTGTAAGTTATCCAGACAATCTGTATTCAGATTATCAATATCTTTCTGCGTACGCACCGGGTTTGCAAACCGCGGACCAATACCTTGCTCAAAGCTCAGGTCGCCGCCCATGGCTTCGCCTGTTACCAGTATATCTGAGAATAGTATCGCAGCATCAATACCCAATAAATCAACCGGTAACATGGTTACGTCGGCTGCTATTTCGGGTGTTTTACACATCTCCAAGAAAGTGTATTTGTTTTTAATTTCCCAGTATTGCGGCATAAAACGGCCTGCCTGGCGCATCATCCAAACGGGTGGGCGTTCGGTTTTCTGTGAAAATGCTGCTTTTATGAATAGTGAATCTGTCATTTCTTTGTTAGAGTCAAGAATCAAGAGTCAAGAACCAAGAGAGACAACAGTTTTTTGTCTTATCTCTTGGTTCTTTCTTCTAGATTCTATCGACTATTTTTTATTCTCTTGGTCAAAAACGAGCGCAAATCATTTATCTTGATTCTTGGCTCTTGATTCTTGACTCTACTTCTTATCTAATTCCTGATGAAGGCGTTTTATTACTTCCTTCATTTTAGCGGTTGTTTTTTCTTCTTGTTTATCGGCCAATGCCAGGTAAGCTTTAGCTTTTTCAAAATCATTATGGCGTATACTCAGATTAGCCACGTGCACCAACGCCGCAACATGATCGTTTACAGTCCGTAGCGGATATTGCGCGGCTATTTCATAATGCCTCTCGGCCTCAGTAAAATCTTGCCTTTGCAGGCATATCCCACCATAAATAAACTCATAAAAGCCACGGCGTTTTTTACTTAGCCAGTCAGGTTTTTTTACTTGTTGCAGCAGCGATTCGGCCTTATCGTAATTTTTATTATGGAAAGCTTTTGCCGCCATCACTATGGTGCCTTCTTTAAAATAGCCCCATATCAGCATCAAAATAAACATACCAACCACGGCAGCAATTTCATATACCCGCAGGTTTATGGCCAAAGCCAGCATGATAATAAAAGCGCCTATAACAAGTATGCGTGCCCTATTGGTAAACATTAATTAGTGCTGATCTGTAAATTTATACCCTACACCGCGGATCGAATGGAAATAAACCGGGTTTTTAGGATCGGGTTCAAAATATTTACGGAAGGTCAGGATAAAGTTATCAATGGTACGGGTTGATGGATAAACATCGTAGTTCCAAACTGTTTCCAGGATCTGCTCGCGCGACACGGCTTCGTTTCTGCGCTCGATTAACAGTTTCAACAGCATGGTTTCTTTTTTGGTAAGCGGAGTGATGCTGCCGTCGCCATTAACCAACTCGAACGAATTGAAGTGGATGGTTTTATCGCCAATTTTGTAGCTGTTAAACTCTTTCAACTCGTCGCCTTTTAAACTACGTTTAATCAGGTTATTAACGCGCAAGATTAGTTCTTCCAGGTTGAACGGCTTGGTCAGGTAATCGTCAGCCCCTTTTTTAAGACCGGCAATTTTGTCCTCGTTTGTATTCTTTGCGGTCAGGAACATAATAGGCACCTCAGAGTTTTCCAGACGGATGGTTTCTGCAACCACAAAACCGTCAATCTCAGGCATCATTACGTCGAGTATAACCAGATTAAAACGCTCTTCTTTAAATATTTGCAAAGCTTTCTTACCGTTATTAGCGGTTGATACTTTGTAACCTTCTAACTCAAGGTTTAGTTTGATGGCTTCTAAAAGATGTTCTTCATCTTCAGCCAGTAAAATTCTTTTTTTACCAGGCATTATGTTGTGAATTAAGTTAGTGCAAAGACAACCTCAAATATGCTTCCAACAGGGCGATTGTCTTTGACCCTGATGCTGGCCTCATGCTTGTCTAACACTTGTTTTACAATATACAAGCCAAGGCCGGTTCCTTTTGTGTTACGGGTATCTTCGCTACCCACACGATAAAATCTTTCAAAAATTCGGTGTTTCTCCTCATCAGCTATACCAATACCATGATCAGCTACCTGCAGATAAATCTTATTATCTTTTGAGAATAGTTTAACATCAACCGTCTCGCATGGTTTCGAGTACTTGATGGCGTTCTCTATCAGGTTAGTTACTACCGACGTTAAAGCAAATTTATCGCCGTCAAACTCAATTTTTGGTTCAATTTCGGCATTGATGATCTGCTGGTTACCATCGCACTTGGTGATCTGTAAACGATTTACTATGCTATCTACCAAAACAGATAAACTGAAATGTGCCTTAGGGAAAGTATATGAGCTATTCTCGATTTTTGACGCCAGCAGCATATTCTCCACCATATCATCCAGACGTTCAATATCCAGCAGCGCTTTGTCAATAAAGTCTAAAGTCTGGGCTCTGTTTAAATTTCTTTTTTGTATAGTTTGCAGCATTAATTTGATCGATGCCAGTGGCGATTTCAATTCATGCGTAACTGATAGCAAGAAGTTCTTTTTTTGCTCCTGTAATTTCTTTTCGCGTCTGAATGATTTATGAAGATAGATGGCACCTGTACCAAAAACCAACACAAACACCATGCCCTCGCCCATGATCATACCGATGCGGCCCGGTTGCGATTTAACCAACATGTAACCCCACCAAACCAACTCGGCTAAAGCATAGGTAATAAGCGCATAAAAGATTACAAATGAGCGTTTCATAGACCTCTTTCAATCTTCCGCCAACGGCGGAGAGATGTTTTATTTATTTAAATCTAATATTTTTATTTAAAAATCCCTTTCAAAGCCCTCTACTTTGGGGAGGGTTGGCAGGTGTGTTATTTCTTGAATACCAAATCTAAACTATCAAATATAGCCCTTTTTGCTTTTTCCAGGTCGATTTTGGTGTGGGCTGATGATATAAAGCCAACCTCATAACCCGACGGACCTAAATATACCCCCCGATTGATCAGCTCGCGGTGCATAATCTTGAATTTCTCCATGCTCGCCGGGTCAATCTCATCAGCGGTGCTGATGCTCGGCTTATCTGTAAAAGCAAACCAGAAAATCGATCCGATGCTAAACACCTTGAACTTATAGTTGCGGGCCGTAGCAAAACGCTGTATAGCCTCGGTAAACTCTTCTGTCTTTTTGTGCAGGTCTTTGTAAAAGCCCATGCGCAACAGCTCAGTTAACTGCGCAATGCCGGCAGCCATAGCTACCGGGTTACCCGAAAGCGTACCGGCCTGGTAAACTCCGCCATCAGGAGAAATGTGGCCCATGATCTCGGCTGATGCACCATACATCCCAACAGGCAAACCACCACCGATAATCTTACCATAAGTAATGATATCGGGCTGTATCTGGTAATGTCCGGCAGCACCTTCAAATCCCACACGGAAACCTGAGATCACCTCATCAAAAATTAACAGCGTGCCATTTTGGGTGCAGATGTCGCGTAAAGCTTGCAGGTATTCTTTAGTTTGCAGCAGCAACCCATTGTTTGCCGGGATAGGTTCAATGATAACTGCAGCTATCTGATCTTTAAATTCGGTGAATGCCTTTTGCAGCGCCTCGGTGTCATTCAGGCCGATAACAATAGTTTCGTCAGCAAATGATTTGGGCACGCCTGCTGATGACGTCTCACCAAAAGTAATTAAACCTGAACCTGCTTTAACCAGCAATGAATCTGAGTGACCGTGGTAGCAGCCCTCAAACTTTAATATCTTATCGCGCTTAGTATAACCGCGGGCCAAGCGTATAGCCGACATCACTGCCTCCGTGCCCGAGCTTACAAAACGCAGCTTTTGGATGTATTTGTTGTTTTTGAGAATCAACTCAGCCAGCTCATTTTCCAGAGCGGTAGGTGCACCGAACGACATGCCGTTTTGCATCACCTCAACCACTTTATCTTTAACTTTTGGGTGATTGTGGCCCAAAATCAACGGGCCCCATGAGCAGCAGAAGTCTATAAACTCGTTATCATCAGCATCCCAGATATGACTGCCATCGCCCTTTTTAATAAACAGCGGTGTGCCATAAACTGATTTAAACGCACGCACCGGCGAGTTTACCCCACCCGGGAAATACATTTTAGCCTTAGTATATAATTCGGCAGATTTTTCCCTGCTGATATCCGGCTTACCCGAAGTATTTACAGGCAATTCACCCTCGCCCTGAAACATCTTTTTTATTGAGTCTAACATTTTTTCAAGTAAAAATTCAAAAGTAAAAATTCAAAAGCCCATCTATTTTTGACTTCTAAATTTTTACTTTTTACTTCTCTATATCCACTTATTCTCTAACACCTCTTTAGCGTGATAGGTTAATATCGACGTTGCACCTGCGCGGCGGATGCTCATTAGCACTTCTGTTACAGCGCGTTGCTCATTTAACCAACCTTTCTGAACGGCTGCTTTCAGCATGGCATATTCGCCGCTTACGTTATAGGCTGCTACCGGCAACTCGGTATCGTCTTTGATCAGTTTGATCACGTCCAGGTAAGCCAAGGCTGGTTTTACCATCAGGAAATCTGCTCCTTCCTCTTCATCCAGGCGCGATTCGATCAGGGCCTCACGCTGGTTAGCGGGATTCATTTGGTACGTTTTTTTATCGCCAAATTTAGGCGCCGAATTCAACGCATCTCTAAACGGACCATAAAACGCACTCGCATATTTAGCCGAATATGACATGATCGAAACATTGGTAAAACCATTGTCATCCAGTACATTACGTATATATCCTACCCTACCGTCCATCATATCGCTTGGGGCAATGATATCTGCACCGGCCTGCGCCTGCGCTAACGACATCTTACCCAATATCTCTAAGGTCTCATCATTCAGAATATGACCATTCTCAACAATACCATCGTGCCCATCGCTGCTATATGGGTCCATCGCCACATCTGTAACTACACAGGCTTCAGGGAAATGTTTTTTAACCTCGCGGATAGCGCGCAGGTACAGGCCCTCTTCACGGTGACTTTCGGTTGCATATTTGTCTTTCAGTTCTTCGCTGATGTTCGGGAATAGATCAAACGCCTTGAGGCCCAAATTCATACAGCTTTCCACTTCGCGCAACAAATTATCTATTGAGTACCTATAGATACCCGGCATTGAAGCCACTTCGGTTTTTTGCTTTTCACCCTCAACTATAAACAGCGGAAAAATCAGGTTAGCCGCACTTATGTGCGTTTCCTGCACCATCTGTCTGATTACCTCGCTCTTACGATTTCTTCTTGGTCGTTGTAACATTATCACCTCTCCTAAATCCCCTTCAAAAGAGAGGACTTTTAAATTCTTTTTTATTAGCTCCTTCCCCTCGGGGAAGGCTAGAATGGGGTACTATAATCCAAACACTGCCTCTGCCAAACCCACTTCATCAGGCGAGAATGGCAGCGTGTATTTCACACCCATTTCGTCAAATTTTTTGCCGGTCGATTTTCCGATGGCGATAACTTTCTGATATGGGTCAAGTAGATTTTCGGCGAAATAAGCGTCGACATTTGACGGGCTGGTAAACACCAAAATGTCAGCCCCGGTACCTTCCACTTCGTCTTCCAATACCGTCTCATAAACTACCAGATCTATCACTTTAGTATCACCCGACAAACCTTTTTGTACACTCCGCAATGACTCTTCTGCACCCGGAAACAACACTTGTGTACCGTTGGCAACCTTTGCGAATTCTTCAGCCACTTCGGTCGAGTCATTACCCAGCCCGACAAAATCAGAAAGGTGCCCCTGGCGACGTAACGCCTCCTCGCTGCCACCTCCCATTACCCCGAACTTCACATCTTTTGGCAAAGCCGGATTTAATTGAAAAAAGTACTCGACCGCATTCTTGCTCGAGAAGAAAATCCAGTCGACATATTTTAATATATAAGGATCAAGCTTGGTGATTACAGGTACGGTACGGATTAGCGAGCGGCCCTCAATCTGAATATTGTGTTTCGCCAGTGCCCGACGGAAATAGCTTTGCTCAGACACCTCGCGCGAGATGAATACGGTAGACGGCAACTTACGTTCAGGGTTAAATTTAGCCACCACGCGCTCTGCCAGGCCCTCGGTTTTATAAGCCTCTAAGAACAAACGGTCAGGAAACTGGTCGCCTTCTTCAGCTTTTGAGGTGAACACTTGGAATAGGCCGTCTTCCTCTTTTTTGCAGTAGCAGCCCAAAGGCAAGTGGCAACCGCCGCCGAATAACTTCAACACGTTGCGTTCAACCGAAAGCTCGGCGGCCACTTCGGGGTGATGCAATACTTGGAGCGCCTCAAATAGCTCGTTATCGCTTTCGCGGATTTGTATAGCCAATACGCCTTGTGCCGGCGCAGGTACAATTTCGTTAGGAGTTAGTTCTTCGACATGAAACTCGCTCAGATCGATGCCCAAACGGGTGACGCCGGCTTTGGCCAGCATTATGGCGTCATAACTTTCGTCGCGCAGTTTACCAATACGGGTTGGTACGTTACCGCGCAGGTCCTCAATCTCCAAATCAGGGCGGTAAGCCAGCAATTGTGCCTTACGGCGATTTGACGACGTACCTACTATCGCACCATATTTAACCGAAAGCTTTTGCTTCACGTCTACACAATCTTTCAGAATCAATAACAGCTCTGACGGATCTTCACGCTCAGAAACGGCAGCAATGATCAATCCCGGCGGATTTTCGGTCGGCAAATCTTTGTGGCTGTGAACAGCCAGGTCGATAGTACCTGCCAATAGCTCCTCTTCCAGCTCTTTGGTAAAAAAGCCTTTGCCCTCAAGTTTGTCAAAACTTAAGTTCAGGATACGATCGCCCTGGGTTTTGATAATTTTTAACTCAGCATTGATATTTACTTTCGCAAGGCTGTCTTTCACAAAATTAGCCTGCCATAGCGCCAGTTCGCTTCCGCGTGTTCCTATTATTAATGTTCTTTCCAAGAGGGTTTATCTATTTGCACCGCAAATTTAATTTTTTATACTGATGGTTATAGATTTTATTGAGGATATGAAAGTTTAGTGACGGTGTTAATGAGTGGATGAGTGAATTAGTGAGTGAGTGAGTGAATGGGGAATGGATTGAAGATTGGTTATTGGAGATTAAAGATTGGGGTAAACGCCGAGGATGACAAAAAAAGCGAGTTGGCCTGTCAGCCGGGCCGCTTCGGGCGAAAGCAGGTAAAACAATGCCGGGCTGTGCAGCTGCAGGGCTGTTGGAAACCTTGCCCGAAGCGTGGGCAAGTGCGACAAATTGAGGCAACGGGTCCCTGCCCAGGTTTTACCTGCTTTGCAGCACAATGGCCCATGAGCGCAAAGAAGCGTAGTGGCTGACTTGATTTTGGTTCTTTTCATCAAGGAAAAGAACAAAGCCTTAGCGGCGAATGAGCGCTAGAAAAGCGATAAGCAAGTTCCCGATTGCCGCGCTACGCTCAGCAATGACATATTATTTTACCTGCTTTCGTCCGAAGCGGCCCAGCTGACGGCTTTTACAATCATTAAACATTCTGCAAATCAAAAATAGTAAATGTTACAATGACATTTTTTAAGGATGTTGTCCAATCCTCCTCTCCCCGATCGTCATTGCTTCAAAAAACATCATATAAACATGGAAGCAAGAATGAATTATTTCGAAAAAGCACCGGGTGCTTTGAAAGCACTTTTTGGTATTGGCGCATATCTGGCAAAATCAGCAGTTGAGCAGAAACTGTTGGACCTGATCTATTTCCGCGTATCGCAAATAAATGGTTGTGCCTTTTGCCTTGACATGCATTCAAAAGACCTCCGTGCCAACGGCGAAACCGAGCAACGCCTGTACATGCTTGCCGCCTGGCGCGAGGGCCCAATGTATACCGACCGCGAGCGCGCTGCCCTGGCCTGGGCAGAAGCTGTTACCAAACTAAATCATAACGATGTTCCTGATGAGGTTTATGAGCTAGCCCATGCCCAATTCTCTGACCACGAGTTGGTCGACCTGACATTGGCCGTCACCACCATTAATACTTACAACCGTTTAAATATTGCCTTCCGTGTGCCGGGAGGTAGTTATCAGGTGGGGCAATTTGCAGCACACTGAATAAAAAAGACCGGAGTTTTAGGCTCCGGTCTTTTTCTATTTGCGATATAAATACGGTAAAGACTTACGAAGTTTTTAAACGGCGTAGCGCTCAACGAGGCCTTTGGAAATAACAACTCGCATTAAACTTCGTAAGTCTTGCAACAGCTGTTTATAGCGCCACCTCGCGGTTGGGTCTGTATTTTAATAATACGGGATTTACTTTATGATCGGTAACAGGGACAATTACATAACTTTCTTTAACCGTAAACTGGCGCCTTGGATGTCCGCTAAGTGAATCACGAACACCTATCTCATGATAAGTTTTCAGCGCATCCTCAAGATTCGAATAATTTAGTCCCCTTGTTTTACCTACGGCGATTGCCTGACGCAAGCTTGCCTCTGTCTTTGCAGGGTTCACAATACTTTCGCTCTCAATTTTTCTGATCAAAAAATCGCTTTTAGCTATCCAGATTTTTGCAACTCCCGATATTCTTTCGCCTTTGATGATATAGCAATCCTTCCCGTTTATTTTTTCATCGCCCACTAAAGAGCATTGTTTTAAACCTCTGAAAACGTTGAGCCCCTTAAAATCAGAAGGCATTAGTAATTGAGGTATTACCGTAGTGTTACCGGACAAGGCCCCTACAGTCCCGGCCATCGCATTTGTTATGTTTGTTGCATTTGTTTCTTTGTCTGTAATACCCCACCAGGTTTTTGTGGTATTGGCTGTGCGATTCACTGTATAAAGTGAATTAGATTGACCTTCTTTATAACCGTCAAAATTAAAGTCTCCGGCATTGGTATAGGCAGTTTTGAAAATCATTGCAGTTTTTGAAGTATGTTCGGTGATCATGGTTCGTATCACCTTGCCTGAGTCGGTATACGTTTTCAAATGAGCATAAGCGTCTTTTGATTTATTGAAGATGGCTGCGGCTTTCAAGCTGTCGGCTTTTGTTTGGGCAAAACACGTTGCGGCGCAAAGCGTCAAAATGAGTAGAAAGGATAGCGATTTCATTCAGGTTGTTTTTTATCAGCCTAAATATACAGAATCTGTTTATCATATCAACAGCAAACAAATCTCCTAACTTGGTGTTTATTCCCGGATTAATAATTTTATAAAACCGCAATTATTACTGGCAAGATTTATGCGTGTATATTTGCGAAACATACAGCAATCATGAAAAAGATCTTACACCTTACCCTGAGCGTTTTAGCCCTTATGTTTATTTTGCAGGCCTGCTCAACCACAAAAAGCCTGGTAGGCGCAGCTCACGGCCACATTAATGGCACCTGGACATTAACCAGTGTTAATTATGAGGGATTATTGCCCGGCGCCGTACAAAATGTATTTGATGAAGCTCCACCGTCAGCCTTTGTTAACAGCACCTGGCAGCTAACTAATAGCGGCAACGGCATGTACACATTGGCCAACGGCAACTCGCAAAGCATATTCTGGAGCTATAACGACGCTGACAAAAACAACCCGATATTTCAGTTCAAGAAAATATATCAGGGCGATAAAGCTAGAAAAGTAGCCGAGGGCTACCAATTATACGTTACACAGGTTGACGGTGGTTCTATGACCCTGAAGTCGCCTGTGGCTTTGGGTGATAAAACAGCTTATATTGTTTATTCATTCAGAAAGAAATAAATAAAGTTTATTGACACAAAAAAGGCTAAGTGAGGAATGCTCACTTAGCCTTTTTTTATTTCAGTTTACCAATACGTCATTGCGAGGAACGAAGCAATCTCTACACACGCTAGTCTGCTTGGCAGGGTGTAACTGTCGCGCAGAGATTGCTTCGTTCCTCGCAATGACGCTTATTAAATAAGCTCTATTAAATAATAAAATAACCGGGATTTAATTATTATTGATCAATATATCCTTAGCCATTACCATAGGTACGCTGATATATTTTTTCTCCATGTAGGCAATCACTTTCTCCAGCGTTTCGCGCGATTGAGCGTCCATATTCAACAACTCGTCGGCAAATACGGTATTAAGGGCAGTGTTGCGGATCTCTTTGATCTTTTCAGGAACCTGGCGCATGGCCAGCTCAACTCTGCGTTGTTTCAATTGGATACAAAACTCGGCAATGTTTTCGTCGATGATCGCCTCGGCATGGGTAAGCTCCTGGTAGCGCTCCTGCAAGTTACGTTTAGCCACCTCGTTTAATGAGCATACCTCAATAAAGTTTACCGGGAACTGTTCTAAAACCTCTGGAGCGGTGTCGTTAGGGATAGCCAGGTCGACTATAGTCTTTTTGGTAGTGCAGCCATTTAATAATGATGCATATACTTCAGGAGTGATAATAGGCTCGGTTGCCGATGTGCAGGTGATAAGCACATCAAAGCCTTTATCGTATGTTTTTAAAGCATCCAGCGTAAACGCTTCGCCATTTAGGTCGGCAGCCAGCTTTTGGGCTTTTGACAGCGTACGGTTAAACACAGCAAAATTGCTGAATTTATGTTTTTGAAGATACTTGGAGATGTTTTGGTTGGTTTCGCCTGCGCCGATGATGAGGATGCGGGCGTTTGAACAAAGCCTAAGGTCATTAAGCTTGCGGTAGGCCAGTGATACTACCGAGATTGGATTTTTGGAGATGTTGGTGTGTGTGTAAACTTCTTTAGCAGTTTTGACGACACAGTTCATAAACATTCGCAATCCGTCGCCGGTAAGGCCAGCCTCGCGGCAGGTGTCGTAGGCTTTTCGCAGCTGGGCCAGAATTTCTTTCTCGCCTACCACCAAGCTTTCTAAAGAGCACGACATTCGCAGCAGGTGGTTCAATGCTTCGCGACCTTCATAAATAGAAGCGGCATCAACAAATAAACCACTATGGTGCGCACACAGACCAATATTTAATTTCTGGATAAATTTTTGAGCAAATGCTTTGTCAACGGTTTGCGGGGTGATCATCACAAACTCTACGCGGTTGCAGGTTGCAACAGAAAACAATTCAGATATCCCAAATTCGGCTTTAACCTGGCGGAGTTTCTCAGTCAAGTCTTCCTCACAGATAACCAACTTCCCCAGTTCCTTCAGCTCTATCTGTTTGTGCGTAAAAGCTATTACTTTAAGATCCTCCAAAGCGTTTTTAAAATTTAACCCAACAAAAATAATATCTTGAAGCAGATCATCTGTCAAGACTTTGTCATACAGCATTATTTAGAATGGCTATAAATAACCATTGTATTTTTAATTAAACTACCAATTGATGTTAAAAACGCAATCAAACTGCCGAATAAGCCGCCAAAAATATAAAAATCGCAAAAAGAACAAGTGTGATATTCGTCATTTTTTGTTTTTTGGCGACAAGTGGCAGTCATTTTCTGTATCCTGTAGCTTACAAGGTTATTATTTCGTGCTAAATTCTACTCGCCGTTATTGTCTATTATTTGTCAGGGATTCTTGAAATATTGTTTGGATGGATATTGAATACTATATCATTTCGAGCATAGCGAGAAATCTATACACGCGCATCTGAACGAGTGTATAGATTTTTTCGCTTCGCTCAAGAGAGAAGTTCTCCTCGTTCCTCCTCGAAATGACAACTTTTTTTATTTGATTACATCGCTTTGCAGTTTATCTGTAACAAGCACGGCCAAAAACCATCTATAATTTGCTTGATAAAACCTATTGTGGTAATATTGAGCATCGGTAATGATCAAACAAGAACACTATACCTTACCCGGCAGCAAAGGCAGAGCCATGCTGATGGACCTAACCTTCGACAGCCGTCATAAAACTGCGCCGCTCATTATTTTCGCGCATGGCTTTAAGGGCTTTAAAGACTGGGGTACGCATGATCTTCTTGCTCGGCATTTCGCCCAAAACGGTTTCCGCTTCTTAAAATTTAACTTTAGCCATAATGGCACTACGCCTAATCATCCGGTTGATTTTACTGACTTGATAGCCTTCGCCGACAACACTTTCAGTATCGAGCTGGATGATCTGAACACCGTTATTGACTTTGCTTGCAATGGCACGGCTTTCCCGCGGGCACATGGCGTTTACCTGATGGCGCACAGCATGGGCGGCGGTATCAGCATCATCAAAACTGCCGAAGACAAACGCATCCTAAAACTGGTGACCATGGCGTCCATCTCCAGCTTTCATAACCTTTGGCCCAAAAGCGCCGAAGAGCAATGGCGACTGCAAGGGATGATGTACATGCTCAATAGCCGCACCAATCAGCAAATGCCCTTAAAGTCGACTTTGCTGGACGATCTGGAACGTAATCCCGGTCGACTGGATATTTTGGCCAAAGCCGCGCAGCTTACTCAACCCTGGCTAATTGTACATGGCGACGAGGACAAGACAGTACCGCTTAGTCATGCAAAAGAATTGCTTCAGGCACAACCACGGGCTCTTTTTTATGTTATAAAAGGAGGCGACCATACCTTTGGCGGCACACATCCGTATGCAAAGGATACCTTGCCGCCGCATTTGCTTGAATTTTGCACACAGGCGATTGACTTTTTGAATAAATAAACAAATAAAAAAAGGCTGACAAAATCCCGTTGCCCGCTTTTACATTTAAGTTACTATATTTGCAATGGGCATATATCCATCTAAAAAACAAGGACGCAAATACCAAAACACCATACCAACCGGCGAGGTGCAGCCGGGCGATATTATTCCGATGATCAGGGCCTATGCTTCAAACAAAGCAGAGGTGGTTCCAAAGAAAACTTTAGGGCCTTTTAAAACGGATATCTCCATTTATCAGACGCCACCTAAAACCGGCTTACGTATTACCTGGGTGGGACATTCCAGTTTATTGATTGAGATTGACGGCCGTACTATATTAACCGACCCGGTTTGGAGTCAGCGCGCTTCGATGACCCAATTGATGGGCCCGAAGCGATTTTTTAATCCGCCACTTAAGTTGAGCGAGCTGCCGCCGCTGGATGCCATTATTATATCGCACGATCATTATGACCATTTGGACAAGGCGACAATAGAATTCTTTGCTGAGACAACCATTCCTTTTTATTGCTCATTGGGTGTAGGTAAGTATCTGGAAAGATGGGGCATTGTTAAAAATTTCATTACCGAGATGGATTGGGGCGACAGCGTGATGATAGACCATGACCTGGTGATCACCGCGACACCGGCCCGGCATTTTTCGGGCCGTGGGATAGTTGGACGTAATGAAACGCTTTGGTCGTCCTTTGTAATTAAGGGGCCGAAGCATAATATTTTTTATGGTGCCGATTCTGGTTATTTCCCGGGATTCAAGGAAATCGGCAAAACTTTCGGTCCGTTTGATTTGGCGATGCTGGAGATTGGCGCTTACGGCCAATACTGGCCGGACATACACATGGGACCGGATAATGCATCAAACGCCTTTCTTGATCTGAATGCCCAGCTGATGATGCCGATACACTGGGGCACCTTTAACCTGGCACTGCATGATTGGTTTGAGCCCATTGAAAAGTTATTGGAATATGCAGCACAAAAACATATTGACCTATTGGTACCTAAGCCCGGCGCGCCCACGGATGTGGACGGCCCATATAACTCAAATTGGTGGAAAATGTTTTTAAGCTAACGCGATGTAAATTGGCAGAAAAATATAATTTATATTATGACAATGTCATTTTACACAAATCATTGCAACAAAAGTTTAAATTTATTAAAAACTTAACAACTAATTAGCCTTAATTTTCGTATTTTGCTAAAAAAGCTACGAACAGAAAATTATGGAACGAGTAGCAATAGTTGCCTACAAACCTAACCCGGGCAAACGAGAAGCGTTACGAACGCTGATAAAGAAGCACTCGCCCTGTTTAAAGGAAGCAGGGCTGGTCACGGACAGAGAATCATTTATATTAGAAACCAAAGACGGAACTATTGTTGAAGTTTTTGAGTGGAAATCAGAACAAGCTATAAAAACCGCGCACAAGCACCCAAAAGTGCAGCAAATGTGGCGCGACTACGCCGAAGTATCTACCTATACTCCGCTAAACCGCTTACCTGAAACCGGTAAGCTATTTGTCGATTTTGCACCCGTGGGCTAAACGCCCCGGTCGCGGGTAAAGGTGTTCTTCACCAGTCCGCCGGTATAAATATCTGTCGATTCGTGTTTGAAATTAAGTTGGACGCTCTCGCCGAACAAGGGGATACCTCCGCCTAAAACTATCGGTATGGTAGTGATGATCAGCTTATCAATCATATCCAGCGTCATAAAGCTTTGAATAGTTTTACCACCGTCGACATAGATATTATTGATGCCTTTCGCATTTAACTGCGCTACTACCTCTTTCAGGTCGCCTTTAATTAGCTCGGCTTTTTCGGCCCATTTGCCGGTTAGCTCGGTGAGTGTATTGCTGATCACAAAGACAGGTTTATTGTACATCCAGGTATCAAAGCCGTTTACGATTTCGAAGGTGTTGCGCCCCATAATAAGCGCGTCGATACCTTTCATAAAATCAAAGAAACCATAGTCGCTTCCCTCAGGATTCGGGAATTCAATAAGCCATTTGATGTCGCCGTTTTTGCCGGCTATGTAACCGTCAATACTGGTAGCAATGTAAACGATGTTGGACATGGGTTAAAGATAAGGATAAAGTCTATAAACATCACGTCATTGCGAGGAACGAAGCAATCTCTACACACGCTAATCTATTAGCAAATTGTAACTATCGCGCAGAGATTGTTTCGTTCCTCGCAATGACGCGCGGGATTTGACCGTTGTTATTTAATTCCCCTCCACCGGCTCAATCCAGTTACCATCCTCACGGATAATACCGATCAGCTCATCAAGGGCATTGGCGGCGCTGATGTTTTTCTTAACGGCCTCTTTGCCACGGTAAAGGGTTATCTTGTCAGTGCCTGAGCCTACATAGCCGTAGTCGGCGTCGGCCATTTCGCCAGGGCCATTAACGATGCAGCCCATAATACCAATCTTCAAACCTTTTAAATGACTGGTACGGCTGCGGATCATCTGGGTGGTCACCATCAAATCAAACAGTGTACGACCACAGCTTGGGCAAGAAATATATTCAGTTTTTGAAATGCGTGAGCGGGTGGCCTGCAAAATGCCGAAGGCAGTCGAGGTTATTACTTTGGTTTCTACCTGCGGCGCATCTATCCAAATACCATCGCCAAAACCGTCGACCAATAAGGCGCCCATATCGGTAGCGGCGAAGAGTTGTAAATTCTGAGTCTTGAGTTCTGAGTCTTGAGTGTCAAATGTGTAGGAGCGCTTTATAATAACCGGAATATCCAATCCCATCTCTTCCATTTTGAAGAAGAATGCCCGCTGATCGGCCATGCCGTGCAAAGCGTCGGTTTCCAAAACAAAAACCAGCGAGTTGCTGAATGGCAGCGAACCAAATACATCCGAATCAATATCGACAGGTTTTAATCGCACCAGATTTAACGCTGATGACTGATCATCGGCTTCAATAAATTCCTGCAGCGTAAATACCGGGTGACAAAGCGTTTTATCAGCCAGCTTTTTCCAGGCGTTATAGTTATATAGTTGTTTTAAGTTTGACGGCAGATTGAACGATGGCAGCTCATCACCAAAATAAACAAAGTCAACCGATTGCTCGGCCATGTTATATTTATCCAACACCGGCGAGTAAATATACCCGGCATCATTCAGCACGGCAGCATCTTTCAGGTTAGCCCTCGACAAATCGACTACCACACGAGGCACCATGTGCCCGCCGATGAAAGCGTTGGCTTCGTAGGTTTCGCGTTTTTGGTATTCGTAGGGATTGTGTTTTGAGTCCTGAGTTTTGAGTTCTGAGTCTTGAGTCAGATTTATTTTTGACTTACGGCTCCGGGCTTCAGACTCACGACTCACATACTGGTTCACCAAAGCAATTGCCACAGGAGCTTCTGCTTCGGGTTCTTCGGTAAGGGATACGCGGACGGTGTCGCCCAGACCATCTTCCAATAACGTACCGATACCTACCGCCGATTTGATGCGACCGTCTTCGCCGTCGCCGGCTTCAGTTACGCCCAGGTGCAGCGGGTAGTTCATGCCCTCGGCAACCATGGTTTCAACCAATAAGCGGTAGGCCTGCACCATTACCTGCGGATTGCTCGATTTCATCGATATCACCAGGTTATAATAGTTCAGCGTCTCGCACATGCGCATAAATTCCATTGCCGACTCCACCATTCCCTGCGGTGTGTCGCCGTAACGGCTCATGATCCTGTCGCTCAGCGAGCCATGATTGGTGCCGATACGCATAGCGGTACCATATTCTTTACAAACCTTAACCAGCGGCGCAAATTTTTGATAGATGCGATTCAGTTCGCCCTGGTACTCGGCATCAGTATAATCTATCTGGTCAAATTTCTTTTTGTCGGCGTAGTTGCCCGGGTTAACGCGCACTTTTTCAACGATGCGTGCGGCTACTTCTGCGGCGTTAGGTGTAAAATGTATATCAGCCACCAGCGGAGTGTGATATCCTCGGTCTCGTAATTGTTTTTTAATTTCTGCCAGGTTCTGCGCTTCTTTTATGCTTGGCGCGGTAATACGCACCAGCTCACAGCCAGCCTCGATCATGCGGATAGACTGCTCCACCGTACCGATGGTGTCCATAGTATCGGTAGTGGTCATACTTTGTATGCGGATAGGATTATTGCCGCCCATAGCCAAATCGCCAATCATTACCTCGCGGGTAACAAAACGCGAATACTCAGTTAATGAGTTACAATAACGGCCGGGCAATAATTTTATAGCAGAGGTATCCATGCAGATAGAAAATTAATTAATGCAAAGATACGTAATACTAATAATGTCCTTTTAAAGAATAAACATTAATCTGGTTGTTGTTAATGCTGTAAATTAGCCGATGTTCATGATTAATTCGCCTCGACCATTTTCCGGACAATTCGTATTTCAAGGCCTCGGGTTTACCGACCCCTGTATATGGAGATTCTTGGATAGCTTGAAGGAGCTCTTTTATTTTTTTCTGTAAACTAATATTCCCACTCTTTTTCAAATCATTCAGATCAGATAAAGCCTTAGGGGTAAATATTATTTCCATAAATTGTCAATATCAATCTTTGTACCCTTACCGGCTTTAAGATCTTCATCGCCTTGCTTAATCATCTCAACAAACTCCTTATCATACGACGATTTCTTCTCTTCAAAAGAAATTTTAAGAGCTTTCATAAAAGCTTTCAATGCGGTTAATTGCTCTTTATTTTCAGGATGAACTATTAATGTTTCCATATTCAAATGTAAACAATTTCGATTGGAAATAGATGTCTAACGTGCGTAAGAATTCATCTCCAAAAAAGTACCTTTGTATCACAATGAACGAAGAATATTATCTGATTGAAGGCGACCAGAAAAGTGGCCCTTATACTTTTAAAGAAATCACACAGATGGATATTGATATCCATACTGAAATTATAACGGCATCGAACGACAAACAACAGTATGCCTCAGAATTGCCTGAGTTCAATGAATATTTTGAGGGTAAAGGCATTTACTTCCCGACAGAGGATAACCTGGCGAGTTTCTGGAGACGGGCAGCCGCATTCCTGATCGATTACTTTGGCTGGTACCTTATTGTGTCGAATATAGCGCTTAATGCGGGTTGGATTAAGTTACCTGCTAATTTCGCTGCCGACTTCAGTGGCAAAAAGCCTTTACCTCCTGAAATGCTTCAGTTAACATTAATGTTGATAGGTAGTTTTTGGATTTATAAAACCGTTTTTGAGTCTACCGGCTTAAAGGCCAGTTTGGGCAAAAAGATATTGAGAATGGCAGTGGTTGATATCGATGGACAGCGCTTATCTATTCCGCGCGCGCTTTTACGCAATTTGGGCGTTGTGCTTTCCATCACTATCTGGGTACCTTTTTTAAGCGTGTTTTTTAGCGAACACCGCCAGGCCTGGTATGATAGCTGGGCCCGCACTTACGTTATTGTTACCAGTTAAGGTTAAGCGATTAGTATCGCTTAACCTTAAAGTCGGCCATGCCGCCGTTTATTTTGATAAACATTTTGTTTTTAGCTGAGCTAAAACCCGGCGTTTCATAAGTACCGTCGCTCATTTTGTCGAAGCCGTCAAAGCTGGTTGATGACAAGCCTGTGCTGCTTTTGATTTGGCAGGCTGCTGTTTGAGGCACATTAACAGTAACGTCTGACATACCGGTTTCTATTTTGATGTTGGTTGTTTCCAGTGGCTGCCCCATTTTCAGCTTAAACTCCGCTGCACCACCTGCCAGTTTTACCGAGCGAACTTTAAATTTTGACAAATCGAAATCTAACTCTGTAGCGCCGGTTTTAACGTTGATGTTCCATTCCGGATTTGGGTTTAGTTTAAAAGTAGCCGAGTTGGTGTGGCTGCTGTCTTTCCCCTTGCCTTTATCATCGCCATCATTAAAATCAAACTTAAAGTTGCGGTTACCGTGCATGTTAAAGTTTAGCGTGTACAGCGAATCTGTGTTACTGTGGCTAAATTCATAGCGCCCTCTAAACTCTTTAGTTGATGCGTAGAACAATTGATCGGTAGTATCACTTAGGCGGTAAACCGTACCGCCGCCGTTAATGTTTAAGGTGGCTACTTTAGCATTACCTTCGTACGGAGTGTTAAACTCGCTGCTGCCCTCAACTTTGGTAACGCTTTTGCCATGATCGCTGCTGTCGTCGTCATCGTACCATGAATAAGTAGGGAAAAGCTCACTGCGGCGGCCAAAGTCGCCAAAAATAATCACTCCGAAAGCTATGAAGATCACCGCCAGCTTTAAAGCCGTGGCCCAGCCCGAACGGTTATTGGCAAACATTAGGTTGATACCGGCCACCACAAAGAATATGGGCCACAGGTGAAAAAGATTGCCTAAATGAAAGTGAATAACATCATAATTATGCAGCAATATGGTTGCTCCTATCAATACCAGGACTACACCCGGAATTATTCTATCGTTTCTCATGATCTTTAAAATTTCTGGTGATTATTCTGTTGGCGGAGTGTCTGTTGTTTTATCCTCTGATTCAGCCGGCTTTTCTTCGGTTTTTGTTTCTGCTACTGGTTCAGCGGTATTGGCGTTCCAATCTGCTTTTTCCCAGGGTTTTTCATTTTTTGGCGAAAAGATCAGCAATGCACCCATAGCTACCAATACTACCGGCCACAGCTTGCCGAAATCCCAATCGGGCAGCAAATCAAAGTTTTCAAGCAGAAAGAAAGCGCCAAAGGCTATCAAAGCCATGCCTACCACCAGGCCTGCGCCCGATTTTCTTTTTGGACGTACCGGACCGTCGGTTGTATTATTAAAAGGGTTATTGGGAACGGTGTAATCTACCGGCCCGTTTTGTGGGGGCACGGTGTAATCAACACCCGGTCTGTAACCCGTGTCAAATCGGTAAGTAATTCTTTTGGGCATTACAATCCATAGGATAATGTAGGGTAGGATGCTGGCGCCATGCAATACCAACGATATCACAAATATGGCTCTTATTACAGTTACATCGACGCTAAAATAGTCGGCTAAGCCCGCGCATACGCCAGCTATCATTTTATGTTGCTCGTCGCGTTCTAATTTCTTTTCCATGATCTTTTAAGTTTTAATCAGTTTAGAGTTGTCCCTTTGCAGGTTTGATAATAATTTGATCGACATTGGCGCCTTTGCTCATTCTGTAGATATTGATAATGGCCGAGGCCACATCTTCAGGTAAGACCATCAGATCTTTATCAACATCCATACCTTTCCATGAGTCTGTTAATGTCGAGCCCGGAATCACTGCAGTTACTTTTACTCCGTGCTCTTGCATTTCAAGCCTCATGGTATTGCTAAGACTTAGCAAGGCTGCCTTTGTTACGCTATAGATACCTGCTTCAACCACCGGATTCAATGAGGCTACAGAGCAGATACTAAAAATGTGCCCCTCGCCCGCGGCTATCATGTCTTTACCAAACAAACGGTAAAGCTCATAAGCCGGCATCAGGTTGGTGTTGAGCATCTTTTCGAACAGGCCATTCTCGTCATCCAGTATTTTTGAGTATTTGTACATACCCAGGTTATTTACGATGATGGAGATAGCCCCAAACTCGCGACGAGCGCCTTCGGCAAATTTTAAAAGCTCTTCACGATTGCTGCCATCAGCAACGGCGGTGAAAACTTTTATGGAAGGATTGATGTGCAGCAGCTCTGCTTTGAAAGCTGTCAGATCATCCGCATTGCGCGAGTTAATGGCCAGGTTGATGCCCTCTTTGGCAAAAGTTATGGCTATTGCGCGGCCCATGCCTTTGGTTGCTCCGGTTATTAAAGCGTTTTTCATAATCTAAAAGTAGACACAATTTTAACATCCCGCTCACAGAAATCGGGGAACGGGGCCGAATAGTCGGTGAAAATGTATTTGGGCGGGGTGATGCCGGAGCAGCAGCAAAGAAAAATGGAAAGATTTACCGGCTATATTATAATAGTACAGCCGGTTTTTAAACAAATTAGCCACATTTAACGTTAAATTACTACGTTAAAAAAACGACAGGTTACAAAAAGTAAGTGTATTTTTAACCCAGTTTACTATGATAGCATGTTTTACAGTTTAGGCAAGTACATACTTTTATTGCGCTTAAGTTTCAGACGGCCCGAAAAATTCAGTGTTTACTGGGCAGAGGTTATGCGCGAAATGGTTTCCATCGGTATTGGCTCTTTAGGCATTATTGCTATCATATCTATTTTTATAGGTGCTGCCACTACCATTCAGGTAGCTTTTCAGCTGAGCAGTCCGCTGGTATCGATGAGTATCGCCGGTAAAATTGCCCGCGACTCTACCATCCTTGAATTTAGTCCGACGATATCGGCGCTGGTTTTAGCCGGCCGCGTAGGTTCAAGCATTGCCTCACAAATAGGCACCATGCGTGTAACCGAGCAGATAGATGCGTTGGAAATTATGGGAGTGAATGCACCTGGCTATCTTATATCGCCCAAAATTATTGCCAGCATGACCATGATACCTTTGTTGGTTATTGTGTCGATAGCTTTAGGTATTGGCGGCGGTTACCTGGCCTGCGTACTATCGGGCGATATTACTCCCGACGATTACATTACCGGCGTGCGCGATGGCTTTGACGGATTAACCATGCAGGTAGCCTTGGTAAAAGCTGTAGTATTTGGATTTCTTATTGCGTCAATTTGTGCCTATCAGGGCTTTTATACTTCGGGCGGTGCGCTAGAGGTTGGTCAGTCGTCAACCCGTGGGGTGGTTTTTAGTTGTGTGATGATATTATTTGCCGATCTGGTGATAACCCGTATTATGCTATGATCGAGATTAATGATATCTACAAAACATTTGGGGAAAATGATGTATTGAAGGGCATTTCAGCTACCTTTCACCCGGGCAAAAACAACCTGATCATCGGCGGCTCCGGTTCAGGCAAAACTACATTGCTGAAATGTATCGTAGGCTTACATGAACCTACCAAAGGCGCTGTTTATTTCAACAAAGAAAACTTTACCGAGATGAACTTTGAGCAGCGGGTACCCATCCGCACGCATATTGGTATGCTGTTTCAAAACTCGGCACTGTTTGATTCTCTGACTGTAGAGGAGAACATCATGTTCCCTCTAAACCTCTTTACCGAACAAACCCAGGCCGAAAAGCTCGACCGTGCTAATTTTTGTTTAGAGCGGGTTAACCTTGCCGGCAAGAATAAGCTTTATCCTTCAGAGCTATCGGGCGGTATGAAAAAACGTGTGGGGATAGCCCGCGCGATATCTATGCAGCCTAAGTATTTGTTTGTGGACGAGCCCAACTCGGGCCTTGACCCTAAAACATCCATACTGATTGACGACCTGATCAGCGAGCTGACCGAAGAGTACCAAACTACTACCGTCGTTGTTACCCACGACATGAACTCAGTAATGGGTATTGGCGAGCATATCATCTTTTTACATAACGGCGAAAAATGGTGGGAAGGCAGCAACAAAGACATCGCCAAAACAGACAACCAGGAGCTGAACGATTTTGTATTTGCCAGCAAGTTTATGCAGGCAGCACGTACTAAATTATAGTGATATTATTTTGCTAAAGTGTAGGTACCCCAGCAATCGGTGGTGGACCGGCTGGCTGTATATTTATTGGCTAATGCAGTCATTACATTCATGTTTGTAATCGTTCCTTCATCATTTCTTCGAATATCGATACCAGGAATATAGTCTAACTCCACGCCGTTTAACCTGATATTATAACTAAACGTATTAAGATCGGCTGTCGATAAGCCCAATAACTTCAATTCAACCGACATCTCTACTACCAAATTCATTTTGCCATCAATTGCCGAATGCGCTTTGATACCGTCGGTATTGTAAACAGAAATAAGGGTATCAATTTGTGGGAAACCGGCTACACGAATATATTTAGCTTTTGCTTCAAGGTCATCATTGCTAATGGTCACCAAGGAGTCCATCTTTTTTTGAGCATCTGCCTGGTGAGGTTTTATTTCATTCATTTCAGCAAATCGGATAAATGGATGACTTCGCCAATTAAATACCGGATAGGTAATGGTAGGTCCGTCGCCTATCTCCTTTTTACCGTTTTTCTTTACTGTAAAAGATATCCCGCCGTTGACGATTTTATTGATGATCTCGCGCTTATCTGTTTTGATGATCAAATATAACTTTTTGTCGTCATTAGCTACGGTGTAGTCAACCTGGATAGCGTGATTGTACGCTTGAAGATGGTCGCCCCATTCATTGGCCCTGCCATCAATTTTCACTTTGGCAGGTGCATGAATACTTTGTTTTTGGGTATTAGAAAGTTTTTGGGCGTAAGTAGTAAATGTCAGCATAGATATTACTGCCGAGAACGCGATAAACTGCTTTATCATATTTTCGATTTAGGTAATTGGCTTGTAAGGCTAATACATAAATCGTGATTGACCAACTGATCGAGGAGATTTACTTGACTAGCGTGTACGTCCCCCAGCAATCCGTCGTATTTAAAACGCTCATAAAAGAGTTAGCCATTTTAACGTCAACAACATTTGCCCGGGTGATTACCCCTTCTGTATTACGGGTAATGTCTACTCCCGGAACATAATCTAACTTAAGTTCATTAAATCTGATGCTGTAGTTAAATGGCGACGCGTTGTTGACGGACAGTCCCAGCACTTTCAAATCGACAGACATTTCAAGCGTATAGGTTTTGTTGTTATCAAAGGCACTGTAAGCTTTGATACCGTTTTTATTGTATACAGAAATCAGGGTGTCGATATCATCCTGCACACCGCTTAGTCTGATAAATTTATCCTTGTCGCTTAATGTAGAATTGCTTGCTTTTACCAGCGAATCCATCTTTCTGTCGGCATTGGGTGTGCCGGGTTTAATGTCAAACATGCTATTCAGGCTTATTACCGGTGCATTATCCGCATTAAAAACCGGGAAAGTAACAGACGCACCGCCTGTTGCAGATTTTCTGACTTTGTTGACGATCAGAGATACACCGCCATTGATCATTTTATTAATGATCTCTTTTCGATTAGAGCTAACAATCAGATATAATTTATTATCGTCATTTGCCAACGCATATGATGCCTGTATGGCATGATTGTAAGATTGCAGGCTGTTGCCCCAATCGGCAGCTTTGCCGTCTATTTTGATATTGGCCGGGGCGCGCAATCCGCTTTTTTGAATGTTCGGTAATTTTTGGGCATTGACAAAAGTCGACAGTAACAGTGCAGGCAACAGCGCGCTGAATAATTTAGCTTTAGATATTCTCACGATCAAGGGGTATAAGTTATTGGTTATACTAAATGTAATAATAAAATAACGTTATCGACAAAAAATAAATGTCGCACAATAATCTAACCCCGCGTTGCCGCAAATTGTTTATAGCAAAACCCGGCTACCTGGCGAGCGTATACTCCCCCGAAAAATATGTCGGGTTGGCAAAGCCAAGTGAATTCGGACCTGCATAACCAATATCAACACGGCCACCGTCAGGAGCGATATAAAACATGCGGTTATTGCCATCGGTCTGTACATCGCCCGGAGGACCGTTAACCTGTAAGGTATATTTAAAATAGCCTGGTTTATCTGCCGCAAACTTAATAGCGCTTAGTGGTATAGCCAGCTCAAAAGTAAAAGCAAACACGCCCGATTTATGGCTAAAATTACCCGCGGCTTTATATCCCTCAGTATTGAAAATAGAAAGCGTGCTATCCGCAGCGGCAGGCTCGCCTATGACGCCAATCATTTTAAAGCGCGATGGTAAATCGCCATTGTAAGCATTTACCACCGAGTCGGCCGAAGCATTGTTTTTGTTGGTGTCTCTTACCTCAACATACGGGGTGCGCAGGTTATAATACGGCGGGCGTTGCATTTTAGGATAAGCCGGAAACGTAACCGCTAAACCATCTTTTTGCTGTTTAGGATCAGCCTTAATAGTCAGCGTAACGCCGTTTGAAATTACCTTACGGATGATACGGCTCTCGTTAGACTGTACAACTAGATACAATTTAGTAGCGCTGTTGGCTAAAGTATAATAAACTTCTGTGGTACGGTTAAAGGCCGCAAACTTATTGTTCCATTCGGTAGTTTTGCCGTCAACCTTAACATTGGCCGGAGCCAACACACTTGCAGTTTGTATTTTGGGTAGCTTTTGCGCACTTGCTGTTACTGTAAGTAATAAAGCGGGCAAAAACAGTCTGAATATTTTTGTAAATAGATTTTTCACAATGTTTTGTATTGGGTGAATAAAAATACAGATCATCTGTATGCCTTGAAAATTTTCCCGGCATTCTAACAAACTTGTTACTACAAGTTGGGATAGTAGTTTATGAAAATAGCATTGGCCTTTAAGCTGATAAGTAGCCGTTAATGCCTATATTTGCTCCTCAAAAAATTCTCTGATAAATACGCGTTAAACGGCATGATCCAATTGCTAACTCCCACCCACTGGAAAGATTACGAACTGATTGACTGCGGCGATTTTGAAAAGCTGGAGCGCTTTGGAAATTTAATACTGATACGCCCCGAGCCTCAGGCCGTTTGGAATAAAGTATTACCGCAATCAGAGTGGCAGCGTTTGCATCATATCCGCTTTAAAGGCCGCACCGCGACATCGGGCGAGTGGATCAAAAAAAGCCCGTCGACACCCGACCGCTGGCACATCGAATACAAAAACCCTGAGGCGGCTATCAAATTCAGATTAGCGCTCACATCGTTTAAACACGTGGGTATTTTCCCTGAACAAGCCGTTAACTGGGATTATATCTCACAAAACATAAAAAAATTCAAGACGCCAAACCCAAAGGTGCTTAACCTTTTTGCCTATACCGGCGGCGCATCATTGATAGCTAAAGGCGCAGGGGCCGATACAACGCACGTTGACTCCATACGCCAGGTAGTTACCTGGGGTAATGAAAATCAGGAATTGTCAGGCTTAACAGACATCCGCTGGGTGGTTGAGGATGCTTTGAAATTTGTAAAACGCGAACTAAAGCGCGGTAAAAAATACAATGGTATCATCCTTGATCCGCCAGCCTATGGCCATGGTCCAAACGGCGAAAAATGGAAGCTGGAAGATAACATCAACGAGATGATCAAAGATGTGGTACAGCTACTTGACCCTGAGGAACATTTCCTGATCCTGAACACCTATTCGCTTGGTTTTTCGGCAGTTATCGTCGAAAACCTAATTAAAAATGCATTCCCAAAAGTCCAAAACCTGGCGATAGGCGAACTGTACCTGCAGGCAACATCGGGCATAAAATTGCCACTGGGTGTATTTGGCAAATTTTTTAAGCACAGGTAAAAATTTGCGATAAATTTGGTACATCGACTAAATTAAATAGCGTATTTTGCAGGCTGAATAATACGGCCAGGCCGATGCTTCATAAAATGCTGAACAAGCAAATAACTTATTAAATGAAAAATATATTTTTATCTGCACTGTTAGTGCTATCATCGTTAGGACTATTCTCTAACTGCACGCAAAGTAAACCCAATGCCAAAGACGCCAGGAAAACGGCAGCTACGGTAGCAACCGCAGCCACCACCGGCGAAAATGCTGAAACCGCCCCCGGCGACACTACTCAAAAAGTAGTTTACCCACCGTTAGATAAAAAGCTATATGATTCATTGATGAAACGCCTGGCACACGGCGATACTACGGGTAAATGGCCGGTAAAAAATACACCTTACCCACTGCCGGGCGCTATTTTGCCATTTAAACGTGTGGTTGCTTTTTATGGTAACCTATATGCTAAAAAAATGGGCATTTTGGGCGAATTGCCTCCAAACGAAATGCTAGCCAAATTAAAAGGTGAAGTAAAAAACTGGCAAAAAGCAGATCCGCAGACACCGGTACAGCCGGCCCTGCACTATATTGCGGTAGTAGCCAGCGGTAACGCCGGTAAAGATGGTAAATACCGTAACCGTATGCCGTTTAAGCAGATTGACAGCGTATTGGTCCTGGCTAAAAAAGCCCATGCTATTGTGTTCCTGGATGTTCAGGTTGCTTTAAGTAATATCCACACAGAATTACCTTTATTAGAGAAATACCTGATCATGCCGCAAGTTCATTTTGGTATGGACCCCGAGTTCTCTATGAAAGATGGCAGCCTTCCGGGCAAAAAGATCGGTACTTATGATGCTGCTGATATCAACTACGTATCAAACTACCTTGCCGGACTGGTTAGAAAATACAACCTGCCTCCTAAAATTTTGATCGTTCACCGCTTTACTAAAAAGATGGTGACTAACTATCAAAACATCAAATTGCACCCTGAAATTCAATTGGTAATGGACATGGATGGCTGGGGCGAACCAGACCTGAAAGAAGGCACCTGGCGCTATTTCATCAAGAATGAGCCTGTACAATTCACCGGCTTTAAATTGTTCTACAAAAACGACATCAAAAAGGCCCCGCATCACATGCTTACCCCTGAGGAAGTGTTGAAGAAAAAGCCTTACCCGATTTATATTCAGTATCAATAATCGGGTACAAAAAAAACAAAAAAGCCCTTCGTTTTTCGAAGGGCTTTTTTGTTGGGCCTTATTTTATAATTAGATTTTTCGGATCGATCTTGTCAAAATCAAGTTCGTCATATTTTCGATTAATGGAATGATTGACAATAACCGGATAATTATTTACCCCCTGCTTTGGTACCATCAACTCAGCATCCCCGTTTACTATCCAAACCGATAAGCCGGTTTTATTGTCTATAGTATAAATATTAACATCATCCAGAGCTGTATCATATATTTCCGGATAATGTGTCGTTCTTATAGCGAACCATTTATCGCTATTGCGTGTGAAAGATTTCATAGCAATCGGCGTATAACCATCGCCAAAATAGAAGGGTATAAATAACGAATCCGTCACCTTTATAGTTCCGTTATTGGCGCCATCATTAGGATCATACAAATAATACTTACCACGATATCGGTACACAGGCCGCCAATCAGTCGGGAAGTTTCCAATATTTACATGAGACAACGCATGTTTACCTTTTTTAAGGTGACTCAGGTAATATTTAAGATTAGGTTTATCGTTTTCGCTCCAATCAAATATCCAGTCGTGCGTATGAGAATCTTTATTAGGGTCAATATAGATAGCATGTAAAACCTGCCCGCGGCTATCCGTAGTACGATTGATAAAGAAAGTGTCATTTACCATAATACTGGTGTCAACACGCAATTTAACCGGCTTTCCTAAAGAGTCAACCCAAGGCTCTGTATAAAAACCTTTATTCTTTTTGGTATCTGCTGTGCAGGATGCAATGGTTAAAAAACATGCACCTATTAAATAATAAAATGATTTCATTGGGATTAATGATTGGGGCGATATGAATATCGGAAAAAGAAAGGAGTAATTATCAAACCCATATAAAGCAGAAAACCCTTCAAACATACGCATGAAGGGTTTTGAGTAAAATTTGGCACCGACCTACTCTCCCACGTTTTACCGCAGTACCATCGGCTCTGGCGGGCTTAACTTCTCTGTTCGGAATGGGAAGAGGTGGACACCGCCGATATAG
>Ga0157372_10001117_pt1 | contig 29145 bp, 20 predicted proteins | sample C55metaG_FD_115307 | JGI IMG/M metagenome (GOLD analysis project Ga0157372, IMG submission 115307) | Corn rhizosphere microbial communities from Kellogg Biological Station, Michigan, USA - C5-5 metaG | ecosystem: Host-associated > Plants > Roots > Rhizosphere > Soil | place: USA: Michigan...
GCCTACGACACGGAGTCTCGGAGTGAATTTGAATATTAAATTCTAAAATCCCTATCATGAGAAAGATAGTATATATTATATTTCTTTTTGCGCTGGCGGCCCTCACCGGCTGTGAGAAAGGGCTGTCGGACCTGAATGTGAACAGGACCAGTCCCACTTCGCTGGACCCCGCCTTGCTGCTGAACCAGGCAGTGATCAACACTTCTTTTCCCGTCAAGACGCTGGTATTCGACATAGGAGTCGTGCAGCAGATGGTGACCCCCAACGGCGGTGTGCTGGCCGGCGCCAACTTCAACCAGGACAGCCGGGATGTGACGACACAACCTTTATGGACCGCCTATTATCAGAGCGTGATCAAGAATACCTATGACGCCATCACGCGGAGCAAGGACAATCCCGCGAGGAGCAATATGTACAATATGGCGCGGATCTTTCAGGCTTATGTCTTTATGATCCTTACCGATGAATATGGCGACATACCTTACACCCAGGGCGGGGCGGGTTTTTCGGATCAGATACTTTTCCCCACCTATGATGCGCAGCAGGACATCTATCCAAAGATCATACAGGAGCTGACCGACGCCGCAGCCGCCCTGAGTTCCAGCGGCACCATCGAGACAGGCGATGTACTCTATGCAGGTGATGTGAACAAATGGAAAAAGTTCGCGTATTCCCTGCTGCTGCGTGCGGGCATGCGGCTGTGCAAGGTAGACCCCACCAAGGCGCAAAATGCCGTACAGGCGGCTGTTGCAGGCGGCGTTATCACCGGCAATGCGGATAATGCCTATATACGTCATGACGCCAACTTCACCCAACCCATCGGCAGCACGCTCAATGGCAGCGAAGCGGCCAACTTCTATCTGACAAAACCTTTTATAGATCAGCTGAAGAATACGAATGACCCACGTCTGCCTGCTATTGCCATACGATACGTGGGAGCAGCCAGCGGGGCGGGGCAGACGGTGGCCGTGGGTTCTACCGACCCGACGAAGCAGATCGGAATGCCTGTCGGATATGACAATGGCACCATTGTCGCCAAGGCCCAGGCTGATGGGCTGGCAAGCTTCTATGATTACAGCCAGGCCGATCGCCGGAGGATACTGAAGATATCTTCACCCGTATTTCTCGTGACGGCCGCGCAAACCAACCTGCTCCTGGCGGAGGCAAGCTACAGGGGTTGGATCAGCAGCGGAACTCCCGGTCAATATTTTGCAGATGGCATCAAGGCGCATATGGACCAGATGGCGTTGTACGACCCGGGCTGTGCGGTAGCCGGCGCGGACCGCGACAATTATGTTACCGCCAATCCACTGGCGGTGGGCGATGAGCTGGAGCAGATCAATATCCAATATTGGATCGCCAGCTTTCTCAACGGCCCGGAGGCCTTCGCCAATTTCCGCCGCAGCGGTTTCCCGGCGCTGACACCCAACCCCTACGGGCAACCGAACAATCCGGATGTGCCCAACGGGACTTTTATCAGGCGACTGACCTATCCTACATCGGAGCTGAGTGTGAACACAAAAAACGTAAATGAAGCGATCGCACGGCAGGGGGCGGACAAGCTGAGCACCCGGATATGGTGGGACAAACCATAAGATCATACTATGAACAACGAGAGAAAGCTGAGAAGTCACGACTGGTTTGGCAAGTCGGACAAGATGGGTTTTGTGCACCGGAGCTGGTTCCGTACCCAGGGATACCCCGACGATTACTTCACGGACAGGCCCGTGATCGGCATTTGTAATACCTGGAGCGAGCTGACGCCCTGCAATGGCCATCTGCGGGATTGTGCAGAAGTGGTAAACCGGGGTGTCGTCGAGGCGGGAGGATTTCCCGTAGAGTTCCCTGTCACATCCTTAGGGGAGACTGTCATGCGTCCCACGACCATGCTGTTCCGCAACCTTGCCAGTATGGATGTGGAGGAAAGCATCCGCGCCAATCCGCTGGATGGAGTCGTGCTGCTCACGGGCTGCGACAAGACCACTCCCTCCACGCTAATGGGAGCCTGCAGCGTGGATCTGCCTACCATTGTCGTACCCGGCGGACCGATGTTGAATGGAAGATTCCGGGGAGAATGCATCGGCAGCGGCAGCTTCAACTGGCTGATCAAGGAGAAGCAGGGGGTGGAAAACTATACGCCGCAGGATATTCATGATGTGGAGACGGGTGTGGCCCGCAGCCAGGGACATTGTATGACCATGGGCACTGCCAGCACGATGGCTTGTATGGTGGAGTCGTTGGGTCTGACGTTGCCTGGCGCCGCGGCGATCCCGGCAGTGGATGCCCGTAAGAAAGTGATGGCGCAGCTCAGCGGACGCAGGATCGTGGAGATGGCGCGGGAGGGCATGACACTGTCGAAGATACTCACCCGGGATGCCTTCGAGAATGCCATTGTCATCAATTCAGCCATCGGGGGCAGCACCAATTTCATTATTCACTTGCTGGCCATTGCCGGCAGGATAGGGATGGAGCTGACACTGGAAGATCTTGATGTTTTTGGTAGTAAAGTACCGCTGCTCGTGAATCTTAAGCCATCGGGCAAGTACCTGATGGAGGATTTTTATTATGCCGGAGGGCTGCCCGCCGTCATCCGGGAGATGCGATCCTGGCTGCATAACGATGCCCTTACTGTCAATGGGAAGAGCATTGGCGAGAACTGTGCGGCGGCGCCCTGTTATAATGCGGATGTGATCGCTCCGCTGGAGCGCCCTTTGCAGCAGGAGGCCGGTGTGGCGGTGCTGAAAGGCAATCTCTGCGAGCAGGGGGCTGTCATCAAACCTTCGGCCGCCTCGCCACATTTGTTAAAGCATCGTGGCCGGGCTGTCGTATTTGAAAGCATAGAAGACTATCATGCACGGATCGACGATCCTGCGCTGGACATAGATGAACATTGTGTCATCGTGTTGAAGGGTGTGGGACCGGTGGGCTACCCGGGCATGCCGGAGGTAGGTAATGTAGACCTGCCCATGAAATTATTGCAGAAGGGGGTCAGGGATATGATACGGATCTCCGATGGCAGGATGAGTGGTACGGCAGGAGGGACAGTGGTGCTGCATGTCTCGCCTGAATCGGCCGTGGGAGGTGTGCTCGCGTTGGTGGAAGATGGAGATATGATCGAGCTGGATGTAGAAGCAAGGAGGCTGCATCTGGATGTCAGCGAAGAGGAGCTGGCTACGCGAAGGGCCCGGTGGCGGCCGCCGGAGCCGATGGCGACGCGGGGGTATGTACGATTTTATATAGAGCATGTGCAGCAGGCTCATCTGGGTGCGGACATGGATTGGTTGCGTGGCGGATCGGGTGCGGAGGTGGGGAGAGATCTTCATTGAGGGTATAGTCGTACTTTTGAAGCACGACATATGAAAAGAAGAAATTTCCTCAAATACTCCGGAATGGCGGCCCTATCATTTTATGGCCCGAATGGAAACGCCGGGACCGACCTGGGCGCCACCGGCACTGATGCGAACGCCACTGGGACTGGACCACTTCGGCCAGGACTGCCGCTGCTTCAACGCGGACTAGCCACCACATATTACAAGACGAAGAATGAGCTGGATTATATTGGAATGCCGGTGGGAGGCATTCATACCGGTACGCTCTACCTGGGCGGGGACGGACGACTGTGGTTATGGGACATCTTCAACCTGAACCAGGAGGGAGTTAATCCGCTGGACATCGACTGGGACAGGGAGGTGCAGGGAGAGAAGCGAAAAATACGGTCGCGGGACGGGTCTGCGTATGTCGCTCCGGCGCGGTCGGAGGATCTGATGCCGGTGGATCAGGGTTTCGCGGTGCGTCTGCGTTATCGGGGAAAGGAACTTGTCCGCAGACTGCAGAAAGAGGATTGGTCCGAGGTCAGCTTTGAAGCGACGTATCCGGTGGCTACGATCAGGTATACGGATCATGAGCTGCCTGTCGAGGTGGAGATGAAGGTGTACAGTCCTTTCATACCGTTGGATGAGGAAAACTCGGGACTGCCGGCTACCGTATTCAACATTCTGCTGAAGAATACAGGTCATGATGTTGTACATGCCGAGGTGACGGGATGGCTGGAGAATAAGACGGCTATATATTCCGCGCGACCCGGCAGTCAGCTGCACAGGAATCGTTCATTCCAGGCAGGCCGCTGCAGTGGCGTCCATATGACGGTGGAGGACATGCTATATCCAAGGGTGAAGGTCGCGGACAAGTTCGACTTTGGTACCATGTGTCTGGCCGCCCTGGATGGGGACGCGACTTGCCAGGCGTCGGGCGAGGGGCCCGCCCTCAGCGCATCGGCCTCTATCCTGCAGCAGCTGACAGGAAGGGTAAGCTCCCTGAGCACGATCCCTGCCTCAGGGGAGCAGCGATTTCATTTTATCATAAGCTGGCATACGCCGAACCTCTTGATTGGAGATGGCAAGGTGCTGCCGCTGGAGGACAGGGGCCGGTGGTATACGAACAAATTTGAGCATGCGTGGGATGTAGCGCAATATGTAGCGGATCATTTTAAGGACCTCGAGAGCAATACATTATTATGGCGCGATGTATGGTATGACAGCAGCCTGCCATATTGGTTCCTGGAGAGGACGTTCATGAATATCTCCACGCTGGCAACGACGACCTCTCACCGATTTAAATCAGGAAGACATTGGGCCTGGGAAGGTGTGGGCGCCTGTGAGGGTAATTGTACGCATGTGTGGCAATATGCGCAGGCCACCGGCAGAATATTTCCTTCCATGGAAAGAGATAACAGGCAACGGGTGGATCTTGGCATCTCGCTACAGGAAGATGGCGGTATATGGTTCAGGGGAGAGTATGATAAGAGACCCGCTATCGATGGTCAGGCTGGGCGCATCCTTGGGGTTTACAGGGAGCACCAGATGAATAAAGATGATGATTTCCTTAAAACGAACTGGGATAAGATAAAGAGGGCTGTGCAGTTCGTCATCGCCAAAGACAGGAATGGGGATGGCATGGAAGACACTCCGTTGGAGAATACGCTGGATGCGGTATGGGATGGAGAGATAGCGTGGATAGTCGGACTCTGTATTGCGGCGGTAAAGGCGGGTCAGCGAATGGCGGAAGAAATGGGTGATACGAGCTTTGCTGCGGTCTGCGAAGCATATGTACAAAAAGGAAGGACGAATATGGAGCAGCGGCTGTTCAATGGAGAATACTTTATTCATAAGCCGGATGCTGTAAAGGGTAGGGCGAATGTAGGATCATACAATGCCTGTCATATCGACCAGGTCTTGGGTCAGAGCTGGGCATTCCAGGTGGGACTGGGACGGATACTTGACAAAGAGAAGACGATGTCGGCATTGAGGGCGCTATGGAAAAATAATTTCATGAAGGACGTCGGTCCCTATATCAAGACACATACGGGTTGGCGTCCCTATGCCCTGCCGGGGGAAGGAGGCATGGTCATGAACACGAATCCTGCGGGAGAAGAAAAGCCCTATGGGGATGGCGTCACCTGGCAGATGGGATATTTTCATGAATGTATGAGCGGTTTTGAGCACCAGGTGGCTTCTCATATGATGGCGGAGGGCATGGTCGAGGAGGCGATGACGCTCACACGCGCCATACACGACAGGTATCATGCCTCGAAGCGGAATCCATTCAATGAGATAGAATGCAGCGATCACTATGGGCGGGCGCTGGCGAGCTATGGTACTTTTGTTACCGCCTGCGGATTCGAATATCACGGTCCCCGGGGATATATCCGGATGGCGCCGAAGCTGGGAGCGGACAATTTCAAGGCCCCTTTTACTTCCGCGGAAGGTTGGGGGACATACACACAGCAGCATGATGACAAAAGCTTTAAGGCATCTTTCCGGGTGCGTTATGGCAGGATGGAGATCCAATCGATGTCTTTCGAGATCGCGCATAAAGCGGCATCTGTCCGGGTGAAGCTGGGGGAGCAGGTGATCAAGGCGAACTTCGAACAGCGAGCTGGCGAATTGCTGGTGATGCTGGATAGCCGGCGGGCGGTTGATCATTCTCAAACATTGTTCGTGGAAGTTGGGTGAGACCGGTGCAAAAAATGACGCAAACGTTTGCGTATGGTTTGCAGTTATGTGTGGAGTAATTTCAATACACACTGCTGTGAGAAAGATATTGCAATCATACAATGATGAGCATTTGCTGCTGCGGATTTCCCAAAATGACGAGTACGCGTTTCGCGTTTTGTACGATCGTTACTGGAAGAAGCTGCTGGTGCAGGCGCTGGTAAAGACAGGGGCGCCGGAGGAGGCGGAGGAGATCGTTCAAACCATATTTATCAATATCTGGCGCCGCCGGCATACGCTCCAGGTCCGGTGTGCGTTGTCCACCTATCTCGCTGCCATGGTCAAGTATGAGATCATCGCCTTTCTTGCCCGGAGGAGGAAGGAAAGCCAGCTGAAGCAGCAGCTGATCGTCGCCCATCAGGCTGAAGACAACGGTACGGTGGAATGGCTGGAATACGAACAGCTCCGGGAAGACATCGAAAAGACCGTAGCAGCCCTGCCCGAAAAATGCAGGCTTGTATTTCGTCTGAGCCGGGAAGAAGGGCTTTCCGGAAAGCAGATCGCCACCTCTCTCGATATTTCCCCCAAGACAGTTGAGGCTCACATGAGTAGGGCCCTGAAGGCTTTGAGCGCATCCTTGCGCCAGTTGACGAGCTTTTTTTAACAGACATTACCTGACCAGCTTTTTTTAGACCCGGCGAACCTTCGCTGTCCGGCCTGGCCGACTCTCCAAATTTTTTTTACTTCCGACTAAGGGACACCCCCTTTTTTACCCGCTATATAAAGTGCGGGAATTGGTCCTGCCCGAAAAATAGCCCAATTCCCGTATATCGCTAATGTCTGTCCTTCGGACGTCGAAACTCCGGTTCGCTCTGAGAGGACCACGGGTCCTCTGGCCGAAGGCCCATCATAAGACCTGCAACGAGGATGGGCTAAATTTTGGTACAGACCATACTCGTTGCTATTATAGCATCAGATACTTTTTCTATGACCCACGGTATTTCAAAAGAGAAAATAAAAGAGCTGTCGGAAAAATGGATGAAAGGGACCTTATCCGAAGAAGAGCGTGCTCTTTTCGAAAGCTGGTATGACCAAAACCCGGCGACCAGCATGCAATGGCCGGGTGCTGAGACGGAAGAGGAGGTACGCAGCAGGATATACGACAGGATCAATGCTGAATTGCGCCCCGTGCGCATACTCCACTGGTGGAAGGTTGCCGCTGCGGTGGTGGTCATCGCGGGAGGGGCCTTTGTATGGGGTGCTACAAGACACAGAGGAGAGAGGCGTGCTGTTGCCGTGGTGCATGCCCCCGCGCACAAGGAGGCGAAAAAACCTGCCGATTTTATTCGTGATTTCATACTACCGGACGGCACTCATGTGGTATTGCAGACGGGCAGCCGTCTGGATTATCCCGGCCATTTCGCAGGCCGCGTCCGGGAGGTGAGCCTGTCGGGAGAGGCTTATTTCGAGGTGGCGGAGGATGTATCCCGGCCATTCATCATTCACACCGGCAGGATACGAACCACCGTTCTTGGTACCGCATTCAATATCCGTGCGCTGCCGGATGATGAGATCGTCGTCTCAGTGACCACGGGGAAGGTAAAGGTGGAAGACAACCGGAAACTGCTGGCTGTGCTGACTTCCAACCAGCAGGTAAAATATCAGCCAGTCTCCGCCGCGGTATCGAGGGACAGCGTCAACGCCGCCAGCCTGGTAACGAACTGGACAAAGTTGGAAATGGCATTCGACGGGCAGTCCTTTGAAGAGGTGGCGGAAATATTGGGCAGGCGGTACGGCGTGGACATCCGATTCAAAAAAGAAGGTTTGAAGAAGTGTTCTATCAAGGCTTTCTTCAATGGTACGGAAACATTGGAAAATGTGCTGAATACATTGTGTACCATCAGCAATACGAGCTATAGCCGGACGGATGAGAATACGGTGGTTATAGACGGCGAAAGCACGGGGGCTAATAATGGTCCTTCGGACAACGGACCTCCGGCCCGTTCTTAGGGTATATGAAAAACCCCCTTTTGGCCCTGGAAAGCATGGAGGGGGTTGGTTCAAAATAATATGCTAATCATTTTAAACTACTGCAATTTATGCAAAAAACACTTGCATTCAGCTTCCGGCTGCCCCGTGGGTATCATACCAGGGGTGCAGGGCGCACAAATCTGCGATTTTTTATGAAAGTGAGTTTGGTAGCCATGATGATCCTGCTTATGTTCACCCAGCTGCTGACGGCGCGCGAAAGCTACGCCCAGAAGATGGAGGACAAGCTGATCACATTGGAACTAAGGAATGTGCCGTTGCGTCATGCGCTCGACCGGATAGAGACCAGCTCCGGTTTCCGGATGGCGTATGTGCTCGAGCAGGTGGGGAGGTATGGGAATATTACGCTGATAAAAGGAACCCGTTCCGTAGCCAGCACCCTGCAGCTGATACTCACCGGAACACAGCTGGATTTCAGACAGGATAACAATACGATCCTGATCTTTCCCCGACGCAGGGACCTTGGACAGAACAATATCGAGACGGAGCAGGTTACCGCCCTGTCGGTACAGGGCAAGGTCACGGACGAGTCGGGGAATCCTTTGTCGGGTGTGTCGGTGTATGTAAAGGGAAGCTCCTCCATCGGCACCGTCACGGATGCGAAGGGATCGTACAAAATAGAAGTCCCGCAGGCATCGAGCATATTGGTGTTCTCCTCCGTGAATACGGAGACCAGGGAGACGCCGGTGAATGGGAGGAGCGAGATAAACATGACACTGAAGATCCGGACGGAGCAACAGGAAGAGGTTGTTGTAGTGGGATATGGCATACAAAAAAGAAAGGATGTTACAGGGGCCATCAGCTCCGTGAACAGTGAGCATATGAATCTGGGCGGTACCACCTCCAATATCGCACAGGCGATCCAGGGTCGTGCGGCGGGCGTGAATGTGCAGCAGTCGGATTTCTCACCGGGCGGTGGAATCTCCGTCACCATCCGCGGGGGCAATTCGCTCAATACCACCAACGAGCCACTTTATGTCGTGGATGGATTTATCAGCGACAATGGAAAATATATCAACCCCAATGACATTGAAGACATCGAGATACTCAAGGACGCCTCTGCCACCGCGATCTATGGCGCGCGTGGAGGTAACGGGGTTATACTCATTACCACCAAGAAAGGCAGGCCTGGAAGGATGCAGATCGATGCAGATGTATCCAATGGCTATCAATATCTCACCTACAAGCCCTCGCTGGTGAATGGGCAGCAATATGCGGATGTGCAGAATGCGATAGCCGCCGAAGACGGCAAGCCGCCTGTATTCCCGTCCAGCTTCCCGCTGACAAATACCAATTGGTGGAAACTGGCCACACAGCAGGCTTCTGTTCTGAACAGGCAGATAAGCCTTAGCTCCAACGACAAGAATTCAAAATTCTATCTGTCGGGTAATTATATGAAGCAGGTAGGGGTTTTAAAGCATACGGATATGGAGCGATATTCCGTGCGGATGGGGGTCGAGAAGCGATTCAGCGACAGGGTGAAGATCGGCTCCAACTTCTACGGCGCCTCTACCAACAGCGACCTGCAACGTTATGTGGCGGACATTACGGCGCCTTTGTTCAGTGTGCTCACCGCACCGCCCAGCATACCCGTCTATAATTCCAATGGAACCTATTATCAGTATTTGGGCAAGGATAATGCGCTGGCGGTATTGCTGGAGCCCACGAACGTCTCGACGAGCAAGCTGATCAACGGCAATATGTTCGCGGACTACGATATCCTAAAGAACCTTACCTATCATATCAGCGGCGGCGCCGAGTATTCCCAGGCAACGGCAGGCCAGTACACACCCCGGACGCTGGTCAACGGGCAGGCCAATAACGGCGTGGCCGCGGAGCAAAGCAACTCGAACCTCCGGTGGCTGGTAGAACAATATCTCACCTATAAGTTCAAGAAGGGCGACCATGATCTTACCGTCATGGCGGGTACTTCGAACCAGAAGGATGTAACGGATGGGCTGGGCGCCGGTGGCCGTGGATTTTCCACCGACCTGTACTTATTCTATAATCTGAATGCTGCGTCCATCCCACAGGTGGCGGGCTCGAGCAATACTCCGGGTAGCAGCAGGATCGAGACGAAGCTGACTTCCTATTTCGGAAGATTGAACTATTCCTATAACGACCGGATCCTGGCCACCTTTACCATAAGAAGGGATGGATCTTCCCGGTTTGCGCCCAATCACCGGTATGGCACCTTCCCTTCGGGCGCGCTGGCATATAAGATGACCGACCTCCCCTTTATCGTGAACATGAACACTTTCTCCAACCTGAAGCTGAGGGTCAGCTATGGCCTGGCGGGTAACGACAGGATACCGGACTATTTCTATATGAGCCGCTTCGGTCCCTATGGCACTACGTTGAATGGTTCCGGGACGCTGTCTCCAGGGCTGGAGCCCGTGTCGCTGATCAATAATAACCTGAAATGGGAAAGCAATGCGCAGGCCAATATAGGTATCGATATGGGATTCCTGCGTGGCAGGCTGAACGCTACCATCGATCTGTACCGGAAAAAGACGACCGACCTGCTGTTGTCGGTGCCCATCGGACAGTGGTGGGGTTTCAGCAGCCAGACGATCAATGCCGGCTCGATTGAGAACAAGGGCGTCGAGCTGTCTATCAATTCGACCAATGTAAAAGGCGCTGCCTTCAACTGGAGCACGTCCTTCAATATCGCTTACAATCGGCAGAAGTGCCTTTCCCTGGCCAACAATGTCAATATCATCAGCGTGAATACGGCCAATCCCAGCGGCGTCGTTTCCGCCCGTGAGTTCACCCGGCTGGAACCTGGAAAAGAACTGGGTGTGATCTATGGTTTCAAGTACCTTGGCGTTATCAAGTCCGGCGAGACCTATGCGCCGCAACCTCTTTCAAAACCCGGCGATCCTAAATACGCGGACCTGGATAAGAGCGGCTCCATTACACAGGACGACAGGACCTATCTGGGGAATACCAGTCCCCACTTCATTGCAGGAATGGGGAATGATTTCCAGTATAAGAATTTTAACCTGAACATCTTTTTCCAGGGCGCATTTGGGTATCACCTCTATAACATGAACCGCCTGGTGTTGGAATCCACTACCAGCACCGATATATTGAACAGGTTTGTGGCGGGTAAGAACGAGAATACCAGCATTCCCCGGGAAGGATATTTTCTCAGCTCCTATGGCAGCTATGTCAACTCGCGATTTGTAGAAGACGCCACTTATGTACGATTGAAAATGGTGGCGTTGAGCTACGATCTGCCTGCGGGATTGATGAGCAAGACGAAGATACTGGACGGGGCGCGGATCTATGTCTCCGGTCAGAACCTGCTCACGATCACCAAATACACCGGTACCGACCCAGAAGTGAACACGCATTCTACCAGCACGAATAACTCGGCGGGCGGCATCGACTTCAACTCATTCCCTGCATTCCGAACCTTTGTTGCAGGTATCAAATTGAGCATTCACTAAAACAAGACATTCCATGAACAAATATATCATATCCTTTCTGTTGCTACCGGCGATCCTGGTTCAGTACAGCTGCAACAAGGACCTGGAGCCAAAAGTATACAGCTCACTGACGAATACCAACGCATTTCAGACAAGGTCGGATGCCATTGCCGCTGTCAATGCCGTCTATGCCCGTCTCAAGGGTCCGGTGGTGGGTGATAATTTTACTTACTGGACGGTACGTCACTTTGCGCTCACCGATCTCACAACGGACATCGGGCATTGTAATTATGGCGGTGACCCCGGTCAGCTGTCGCTGGGTTTATGGAACTCCACCAACGGATTGATTGGACAGGACTGGCAATACGCGTACAAGCTCATCGCCAATGCCAACAATGCCATTTACAATATTTCGGCGATGACCACCATTACAGATGTAGAGAAGAAGCAGTTCCTGGCGGAGCTGAAGTTCCTGCGCGCCATTGCTTATATGGATCTTACAGATGCATTTGGCCCCGTGATACTGGTGACAGAAAAAGATGTACCCAATGCCCAGTTCGTCAGCCAGCCCAAGCCCACCGCCGTAGCCGATGTCGAGGCATTGCTGATCGGCGACCTTAATGATGCGGCCGGGACCTTACCTCTGAACTATGCCAGCAATCCCATTTATCCCGGCAACGATGTAGGCCGTGCGACAAAGGGGGCGGCGCTTACCCTGCTGGCCAAGCTATATCTGCGTCGTAAGGACTGGCAGAATGTGCTCACCTATACGCAGCAGGTGATGGATTTGAAGGTGTATGATCTTTATCCCGATTATTTGGGGTTGTTTACGGAAGCGAACAAATGGTGTGTGGAAAATATCTTTTCCGTAATGGCTGATGCCAATACCAATGGTACTGAGCTGTTGAATCACTTCGGTCCGTTGAACAATCCTACTCCCGCCCTCCAGAACCGCTGGCAGTACTATGCCGTGTCCTGGGATTTTTACAACACATTCGATGCGGCGGATGATAGGAAGAAATGTTTTTATCCGTATTATCTGGGGGTGGACGACCTGATCTATATGCAGGCGCCGACCCAGGGCGCTCAGCCTCCCGCGGGATTCAGCTATATGGCCGATGTGGCTACGAAGAAGTATGCGGATTCATTGGGATCGGCTACCTATTATGACGGGCACAGTGTCGACATCCTCCGTTATGCGGATGTGCTGCTGAGCAGGGCCGAGGCATTGAATGAGATCAACGGGCCCAATGCGGAGGGCATCGGGCTGATCAACCAGGTGAAGGGCAGGAGCCATGCCAAACAGCTGAACCTGGCGGATTATGATAAAAACACGCTACGCGATGCCATTTTGCAGGAGCGTGGATGGGAATTCTTTTACGAAGGCAAGCGGCGGGCGGACCTGATAAGGATGGGCAAGTACGATGTCATTGTCAATGGGTATCTGAACAGGATTGGTCAGCCTTCGAATATCGTGATGCCTAAGAATACTTATTTCCCGTATCCACAGGGGCAGGTCAATCTGGACCCCAACCTGGATAATTCGGGGAGATAAGCGACCATTCGGGCGACCTAAGGGTGATAATCCCGACCAGGTAATTTCGACCAGGTGAGGGAGGATAGTTCCACCCGACAGGCGCCGGCAATTTGAGGAGATAGAATAATATGAGGATGAACAAAAAAATAATGATAGTGGTGGCGGTGCTGGGAATGATGCTTTCGGGATGTACCGGTGGCGGAGGGATCATTCGCGAGATCGGGATTGGTCTGCATGCCAATAATGAGCTGAAGATCGAGGTAGATGTCACTACCAATGCGGATGCCCGGGTATTTGCGGAATACTGGCCCGACAGCAATACGGGGCGGAAGTATGTTTCATCCGTATCGGCGGGTGGGCGCTATCATCCGCTGGTGCTGGGTAATATCCTTCCGCAGACAGGCTATTCGTTCCGGGTGATCACTGAAAGGGACGGCGTGCGGAATGAAAGTAAAGTGTACCCATTCAAAAGCAGGGCGCTTCCCATGTGGCTGCAGGACCAGTTCAAATACAGCTGTACCCGGCCCGAGCTGCTGCCGGATGTATTCAAGGATGGCTTTATGCTGATGAACAAGCGGGAGGCGCCGGGACTTCTATACATTGTCGATGCCCGGGGACGCCTTAGGTGGTATCATATGGTAGATGGCACTGGTGTGAAGGTGGCGCATTTTACTGCGAACAGGACGATCATTTCCATATTGGGCAAGAGCGATGAGCCTACGAGCTATGGCAGCGAGATACTTGAGATCAATCTTTCGGGGGATACGCTGCTGCATCTGAAAAAGGGCCAGGGTGATCTGCGATATACCATTCATCATGAGGTGACCAGGAACAAGGCCGGAAATGTGGTGACCATTTATGAAGATCCCCGTATCATGGACCTGAGCCGTGCAGGTGGCGGCAAGGCCGATACCGTGAATGGGGACGGCATACTGGTGCTGGACAGAAATGGAAGGAAGGTATGGCAATGGTCTGTTTTTGATGTGTGCGATCCTTTTGCAGATGCGGAGCTGGTGAAGCATAAGAAGGACTGGATGCATGCCAATAGTCTCAGCTTCGATGTAGACAGCAACTACCTGCTGTCATTTTATAATCTTGGGCAGGTGTGGAAGATAGATGCGCACAGCGGCAAGGTTTTATGGAAGCTGGGTAAGGGGGGAACTTTGCGTATGCCGGCCAAGGATATTTTTTTTCAATCACATGCTGTGCATATCGATCCCGCCGGCAGTTTGATGCTGTTCGACAATGGGGTGGGGCGGAGGCAGTCGGGTGTGTTTGCCTACAGGATAGATACTACCGCGCGGTCTGCCGTCGTGGACTGGCATATTAATTTGCCTGCGGAGATATATAACGACCGGATGGGAAGCGCCTATATGATCGATGATTCGCTGGTGCTGTGTTGTTGTTCCAAGCGGCATATCACTGTGCTGGCGAATAAAAAGGGGCAGATCATCTGGACGCTGGATACGGCGATACCGCCGTATCGGGTGGAGTTTATTCCGGCTGCGCTGTTGAAACCTTATATTTTGGATTGAAGGCGCGCCGGGAGGGCCTGTATCGAGTGCGGGCCGGGAGGGCCTTTAAATTGATCACTTGAAAAAAGGAAGATATGAGAACTGTAATCTTTTTGATCACAATCCTGTTTGCAGCCTGGTGGGCCATGCCTGGCTGTCAGCCTGCTGGTGGTGCGCCCAAGCCTGCCGGCGACGTGCCGAAGACTGCCGATGGTGTGGCAAAGCCGGCGATGATGATCCCTGACACTGGTCTGATCCCGAAGGATAAGTTTGGCGAGGAGATCCGCTATGGCAGACAGCTGTTGCTGAATACAGCGTATTACATCGGTCCAGAGGGAGTGGCCGGGCATTATCTGGGGAACAAGATGAATTGTACGAATTGCCATCAGGATGCGGGTACGAAACCCTATTCCTTCAATTTGCTGGCATCGCATGACAGCTATCCCCAGTTTCGGGCGAGGGAAGGGAAGATACTCACGCTGGCCGAAAGGGTGAACAACTGCATTATGCATCCGCATAATGGCCGGCCTCTGCCGCTGGACAGCCGGGAGATGGTGGCGATATTGTCGTATCTGAAGTGGATCAATGGATTTGTTCCGAAGGGAACTAATTTCGAGGGGAAGCAGAATCTGGCTATCGGGCTGCCTGTTGCTGCGGCGAGTCCGGAGAGAGGAGAAAAGATATTTATGGAGAACTGTGCGAGCTGTCATGGGAAGGATGGGGGAGGGCAGCTGAATGCGGAGAAGACAACCTATGTGTATCCTCCCTTATGGGGGATGCAGGCGTATCAGCCGGGTTCGAGCATGCATCGTATCATAAAGATGGCGCGGTGGCTGAAGGGCAATATGCCATATAACAAGACCACCGTAGGGAAGCCTTTTCTCACCGATGAGCAGGCGCTGGATGTGGCTGCCTTTATCAACAACGATATGATCCATCGGCGGCCGCAGCCAAAGGCGTTTGAATATCCGGAGGCGGTGATGAAGCCCATCGACTATGACCGGGGACCTTTTACGGATAGTTTTTCTGTAGCGCAGCATAAATACGGGCCTTTTCAGCCTATCATACAGTACCGGAAGGAGAGGGGGATGCCCGTGGATTACTGAGCGCGGTGCGTTCTGGACGAGCGGACGGCTGCCTGCCAGGGGCAGGAAAATAGAAGATGTTTTTGTCTTTTATTGGCGGGCAATTCGTACCTTCGTAGTATGGATATTAGTAGTATTGAGGACATCCGTCTGCTGGTCGATACCTTTTATGGAAGGGTCCGGAAGGACAAGCTCATCGGTCCCATCTTTATAGGCGCCATACAGGACCGGTGGCCTGAGCATCTGGATAAGATGTATCGGTTTTGGCAGACCGTGCTCATGGAGGAGCATACCTATTACGGCAGTCCCTTTCCGCCGCACGGCCGGATGCCGTTGGAGAAACAGCATTTCGACGCATGGCTCGCACTATGGCATGGCACTGTGGACGAGCTGTTCGAGGGTGAGAAGGCAAGTGAGGCAAAGTGGCGGGCTTCGAGGATGGCGGAGATGTTCCTGGCTAAGATCCAATATTACAGGGAGAATCCATCGGCGAGGCCGATATCATGATCTGGTTGGCCAGTTATAATCCAGGACCTGATAGGTGTTCCGGTCATACCCGTGAACAAAGCTCAGAAAGATAAAATAGGGGTTACCCTTCTCATCGGCCAGCGGCGTCCACTGTCCGTCTTTAAAGGTCCAGATCTGGATATTGGCGCATTTCCCGGCATTCAGCGAATCATTTTTTAGCTTTTTCATATAGGCGTGCTGCCGGAGCGGATCGTCATTGATAATGGGCTTATTTTCACCGGCTCGATCTGGGATTTATCCTGGGTGGCGGAATGGTTATTGCAGGCGTTGATCACGACTATAGCAGGTAATAAAAGCAGCCGTATGTTGAATGACATAGCAGGGTTGGATTTCTGCTAATATAATAATATTATGGCGACTGCGACCAGGACAGATTGGGTAAAGGCTTTACGCCCCCTTTTAAAAAAGTATAAGGGGGAGAAGCATCCTTTGGAGTACCGGAATGTCTATCAGCTGCTGGTAATGGTGCTGCTTTCTGCCCGAAGCTCCGATGCGCATATCAATTCCATAGCCCCTGCTTTATTTGGCGCTTATAAGGATATACGCGCTCTATCCCTCGCTGATCCTTCCGATCTATTCCCTTATTTGAAAGGCGTCATTAACTTTGGGCACAAAGCCCAATGGCTGGTGAAGATAGCGCAGCAGCTAAAAAGCAACCGCGGGATCCCGATGAACATGGAAGGTCTGACCGCCTTGCCGGGCATTGGGCGCAAGTCGGCCAATGTTATCCTGCGGGAAGCCGGCCGGCCGGCGGAGGGGATTGTGGTGGACCTGCATACGGTGCGGGTGGCGGGAAGGCTGGGGATCACCAAGGAAAAGGACCCGGAAAAGATCGAGGAGAAATTGATGGAGATACTGCCCCGGCAGCAGTGGGACGCCGGTATGGCCATGTCTTTTCTGGGAAGGGAGATCTGCCGGCCGAAGCCATTGTGCGAGATATGTCTTATGAGGAAGGTGTGTGCGTATTATAACAAAGAGGTAAAACCGGAGATGCTTAAAAAAGCCAAAAATGCTGGAAAGAAATGAATTTAAAAGGGAGGCTGCGGAGAATAAGGAAGCCTATTTCAATGCTGTCATCAATAACGTCAACGATCATGTCATACGAATGAGCATAATGACCTCTGCCTATCCCTGGCATCTGCACCCCAATTCGGACGAGACGTTTATCGGCGTCGAAGGTACGGTCCTGGTAGAGACTCCGGACGGAGTGTTTGAATTGACCCCTGGTTCCAGCCTTACCATTCCCCGGGACATGCCTCACCGGACCCGGCCCAAGGGTCCGCGGAGCGTCAATCTCACGGTGGAAAAGGCGGATATGCAGACGGAATTTATGGAGGAGGCAACAGGGGGAACCACTTAAGTTTTCCACAAAAGGGAAAATCCTGTCTTTTCTCCATACTGAGCGAGCCTACTCTTTCGTTTGCAATCTTTTGTATGCCTGGTTTAAGCTCTGATATCCCCCCTCCGAAATGGGGTCTGGCCATCACTATGGTGCTGCTGCTGGTGGCATGTCATAAGCCATCCTCCCTCCCTTCTGACCATACCTCCTATTTCGACACGGTATTTCGCCAGGCAGAAACCATGAACCTTTCCCAGGATAGAGCGTTTCAATTTGTCGACTCCGTATATACTCATTTTCCTTCGCCAGGAGTGATCGACCGTCTGCGCCGCTTGGATTTTAAGGGACAATACTATTTTTATCAGGCGCATGATCTGGGGAATGCCATGCTATATACAGACAGCAGCCTGCTGCTGCTGTCGGGACCGGAAGAGCAAAGCCAGTACCGAAGCCAATATGCCAAATGTCTTATCGACAAGGCCGAGATCTACCAGTTGGAGAACAACAACGAGAATGCGCTTTTTTACTATCACAAGGGGCTTGACGCCATCCGGAACCTCGGGGACAGCTGTACGATGGCCGAATATACTCAACGGATAGCCATGGCCAGCTATCGGGCCGGTCGCTTTGCCGATGCACGTCATCTTTTTGAGCTGGCCTTTCATCAGTTTGCCGCCTGCCGGCCTGACTACAAAGCCTTTGTGTATGGGCAATGTAACCTGGACAATATCGGGGAATGCTACGCGGCCATGAAAAAATGGGATAGCGCTTCCTGGTATTATGACAGCACTCTTTCTTACATTAGCAAAGAAAGCCAGCATTTTATCACCTTCCCCGGAAGTCATGCGTATATAGAGACTGCAAAGGCCGTTGTCTATGGCAACCAGGGCGACTGTTCTCTTCACCGGCAGGATACCGCTGCCGCCTGGCAACTCTATCAAAAGAGCATCTTCATAAATATGCAGCCGCTGCATGATTCCGGCAATGCGCTTACGGTGCTGGTCAAGTCGGCGCGTCTGCACCTGGCGCAGGGACATCTCCGTGAGGCGGGCACAGCTCTTCAGGAGGTTCGCGCGATGCTTGACCACAGACCCGATGCCGATATGAACCTGGCCTGGCGGAAGCTGCGTGCGGAGTGGCTGGCAAGATCGGGTGACTTGACCGGGGCATGGCAGACATTGAATGCGTTGACGAATCTGAAAGATTCTCTTTATACGGCCAGCACTTCCGCCCCGACCATCGATGTGCCGGATGCGCTGGTACACCTGGAAGACAGGAATACCATTCATGACCTGCAGCAACGGGACCAGGAAAAGACCGCTTACCTGGCGTTGGCATTGCTGATCGCCTTTATGCTGGTGATCATTGCCCTGCTGATCCGCCGGAGCGCGCGAAGGTCGAATGCGCATATCCTGCAGCTGAATGCGCTCAATAAAGCGCTGCGTGCCGAGAACCGGCAAACGCAGACGGCGATAAAAGCACTCAACGAGGATCAGGCCATGTATCTCCGGAGCCTCAAAACCATTGCGCACGATCTGCGTAATCCTATAGGGGCGATATCTTCCGCCGTGAGCCTGCTACAGCAAGGGGATGGGTTTGACCAGCAGTCGAAGGCTATGTTAGACCTGATCCGGCAGTCTGCAGACAGCTCGCTCCACCTGGTTGGCGGGATCATGCAGCTGGACCTGCCTATGGGCAGCTTAAAGATGGAATCCGTTGAGCTGGAGAAATTATTGGAGAGCTGTGTGGCCACGCTGCAATTCCGGGCGGGTGAGAAGAAGCAAACCATCCGACTGGAGGCCGAACCTGTAACGTTGCCCGCGGATCATGATAAGCTTTGGCGCGTCATCATCAATTTATTGGACAATGCCATCAAGTTCAGCCCTCCGGGGGCGGACATCACGATCCGGCTGTATCGGGAGGGGGACAAGGCCTTCATTACCGTCAGCGACAAGGGGATTGGCATTCCCAAGGACATGGAAGGAAAGCTGTTCGCTGTGGATGCGGGCGTAAAGCGGTCGGGCACGGCAGGGGAGGCTTCGTTTGGCCTGGGGCTTGCGATCGTCAGCCAGATCATAAGGGCCCATGGAGGAAGCATCAGCGTGCAGAGCCGGGAGAATGAAGGGACTACTTTTCGTATCGAGCTGGCGGTGGCGGCGGCGTAAGGTGGCCGCGTCTGTCACTTAAAATTCCGGCCGCTGGGGAACATCTCATTGGAAGATGTCAGCAACCCTAACAGCGGGTTCAGGTTATGGCAGCGCTGCCCGATGACATGCACCACCTCGCCCTCTATCTGTAAGTTACCTTCTACCATCAGCAGCTTGGCGCCCAATATTTGCTTTCGGTGCTCCTCGAACAGGTCACGCCATACCACCAGGTTGTAGGTGCCTGTCTCGTCCTCCAGCGTGATAAAGCAGGCTCCCGAGGCCGTTCCCGGGCGCTGCCGCACCAGCACCAGGCCTGCCACCTTGATATACTGGCCATTGCGAAGATGGCGATGTTCCGCCGCTGTGGAAATACCCAGCGCACGGAGATTATCACGGATAAAGCTCAGGGGGTGCGCTTTTAACGATAAAGACATCGAAGCGTAGTCTTGTATCACGTGCTCTGCGTCTGTCATGAGGGGAAGAGACGCTTTTTCATCCTGGTCTTCAAATAGAGTAAGCGCCCGGCCTTCGAACAAGGGAGACTTGCCTTTTGGCGTTCGTACGAATTGCTCCTTTTGCAGCGCTGTCACCTGCCACATGGCTTCGCGTCTGTCGATGCCCATAGACCGGAATGCATCCGCATCCGCCAGCTTTTCCAGCGCTGTCTGCGAGAGTCCCGCTGCCTGCAAGTCCCGAATGCTTGTGTATGGCTGCAGACGCCGCGCCAGCAAGAGGAGTATGTGTTCCTGGCTTAAACCTTCGACGAGCCGGAAGCCAAGGCGAACTGCCCGGTACTTCCCTTCCTGCTCTTCCAGCGTACTATCCCAGTCCGAATGGTTGACATCCACCGGCCGGCAAACCACTCCATGGTTTTGGGCGCATATGATGAGCTGCGCAGGCGCATAGAAGCCCATCGGCTGGCTGTTCAGAAGCGCACAGAGAAAGATATCAGGATAATACCATTTGATCCATGCGGATATATATACAAGCAAGGCAAAGCTCACTGCATGGCTTTCGGGGAATCCGTAGCTTCCAAACCCCTCCAGCTGCCGGAAGACACGATGCGCATACTCTTCGGAATAGCCATTGCCTACCATTCCCTTGATAAGCTTATCCCGAAAGGCGGATATCAGCCCCTGTGCCTTGAATGTCGCCATGCTTCGCCGGAGCTCATCCGCCTCCGATGGGGTAAAGCTCGCCGCCACGATCGCGATTTTCATTGCCTGCTCCTGGAACAGCGGAACTCCCTTCGTACGATGTAGTATCTCTTCCAGCTCTTTTGAAGGGTATACCACCGGCTCCAGATTGTTGCGCCGCCGTAGATAGGGATGCACCATATCTCCCTGTATAGGTCCCGGCCTCACGATCGCCACTTCGATCACAAGGTCATAAAATTCTTTTGGACGCAGTCGCGGCAACATCGACTGCTGTGCCCGGCTCTCGATCTGGAATACTCCAATGGTATCCGCCCGCGAGCACATCTCATAAACAGCCGGATCGTCCTGCGGAATATTCGCCAGTGTCAAGTCGAGGCCATAATGCTGTTTTGCCAGGTCAAAGGCCCGCCGCACTGCACTCAACATTCCCAGCGCCAGGACATCTATCTTGAGAAAGCCCAGGACATCGATATCATCCTTGTTCCATTCGATGTTGGTCCGGTCCTCCATCCGCGCATTCAGGATGGGGCAGAGGTCGCTCAGCTGTCCGCGGGTAATGACAAACCCACCCGTATGCTGGCCCAGCTGCCGGGGGAAGCCGATGTATTGTGATGTCAGCTCCAGAACCTTTTCAAGATGTGTCCGGTTTGCGCCTAACCCTTGCGCCTGCGCCAGCGCAGGGTCCAGCATTTCATCAAATTCATGGATCGACTTTGAAAGCCTATCCACCGCATCCACGGACAACCCCATTGCTTTACCCACATCGCGGATCGCCCCTTTGGCATGAACCTGTGTCACGGTGGCAACGATACCTGCCCGGTCGCGGCCATATTTCTCATAGATGTACTGGATCACTTCTTCCCGCCGCTCATGTTCGAAGTCCACGTCGATGTCCGGCGGCTCGTTCCTTGCTGCTGAAAGAAATCGTTCGAACAACAGGTCGAATTTTGTCGGGTCCACCGATGTGATCCCCAGGCAATAGCAGATCGTCGAATTGGCCGCCGAGCCGCGCCCCTGGCAAAGGATGCCCTGCTGCCGCGCATACCGGACCACATCGTACACCGTGAGGAAATAGGCCGGGTAATTCATTTGATGGATAAAGTCCAGCTCATACCGGATATTTGTTTGGATCTTTTCCGGGATAGTGTCGCCGAACATTTGTTTGGCGCCCTCCCAGGCGAGAAAGGTTAGCTCTTCCATGGGCGTTCGTCCCTCCCGCGTGATCTCCTCCGGATAAACATATTGCAGGCTGTCCAGTGAGAACTGACAGGCCTCCGCGATGTCCCTGGTCCGCTGGATCGCGCCCGGGTATTGCCGGAACAGCCGCTGCATCTCCGCAGCCGGCTTCATGTATCGTTCCGCATTTGGATGTAGTCTGTATCCTGCATCATAGATGGTACATTTTTCACGAATACAGGTCAGCACATCCTGCAGCTGCCGCCGGCTGGGGTGATGATAGTGTACGTCATTGGTCGCCACCATGGACATCCGTAAGCTTTTGGAAAGTTCATGCAACCGGAATAGCTGTTTTGTATCGTCGCCCCGGTAATAGCGACAGCCTGCCAGGTAACAGCTGTCGCCAAATGCTTCCCTGTATTCTGCCAGTGCATGTTGAAAGGAAGGTTCGAAGTCGAAAAGATCATTCAATGTGTCGGGAGGAATGACGATAAACTGAATGTCTTTTGCATGGGCATACACATCCGTCCTGTACAGATGGCATTCTCCCTTTTCCGCACGGCGATTGCCCAGCGTCAACAACGCCGACAGCCGTCCATATGCTGATTTATCCGTGGGCAGCGCCAGCAGGCTTGGACCATCCAGCAAATCCAGCCGGGCTCCAGGCAGCAGCCGGATATTACCCAGCTTTTTCGCCCGGCTGTGTGCCCGAACGATGCCTGCCAGCGTATTCCGGTCTGTGATTGCGATTGCGGAATGACCCAGTTCTACCGCCTGCTCTACGAGCTCCTCGGGATGGGAGGCGCCCCGCAGAAAGCTGAAATTACTTGTCACCTGTAGCTCTGTGTAATGCATGCTGCTCATAGTTTATGCAAAATAGCCGTGAAGGAACCACTGATGCGGGCCCGTGCCTTTATAATGTCCGCTGCGGAAGATCCAGTACCGGATACCATTTTCATCCTCCACCATATAATAGTCCCGGTGCTGTCCCGTGGCAATCCACCATTCCTGCCCGATCCGTTCTGGTCCATCGGCCCTGATGATCTTATGCAGTCCGCCCCGATGCCTAAAGAGCATTGGCGGATAGTCGGGTATCGGCGCTGTCACTTCGATGGGTTCAGGACGGGCAAGCAGGTAAACAGGTCTTGGTCGTGTCACCGACCAGCGGTCCAGGGCTATCTCATCCAGCGAGCTGGTTTCGGTGATGGCGCGTTCCGGCCAATAGTGCTCCGACGGCATATAACGGTGCACCCTATCCGGTCCCATTTTGTTGCTCACCCGATCGATCAGCTCGGAGAGTCCCTTATCAAGCAATCCTCCCGCACTCTCCCAGATGGTTTTTTGTGAAGGTCCGGTATCTTCCACCTTCGGCGCCTCCAGGGTAAAGACTTCGATGCCCAGTCCAGGTTCCAGCGCTGAGATCTTTTCTTCGAACAGCTTGAAGAGATGTGCGGCATTATACGTGGCCCGATGTGTCCCAATGGCGGCCTGGATCACCTGGCCATCCACCCTATATCCTTTAAATACTGCTGTCCTTAGTCCTTTTCCATCCTGCTGTAGCCGTCCACAGAGCATGTCCAGCAGCCTTGTCAGTGCGATCTCTATTCCTCCTGCCGTACAGATGGGTTCCAGACAGGGCAGGCGCTCGATGTATACTTCTACGGGCGCTACGGATGTCATCGGTTCGTCTGTCCGGCCAAATGCCTGATCCAATCGCACCAGCAGCTCATTGCCGAACCGTGTACGTAATGACTGCCGCGCCATTCCTGCAATGCGATGTATCCTGTCCAGACCCAGCTTTTGTAACCTGCCGGCGATCAATGGGTCGATCCGGAGCGCTGCAGGAGGCAGATCGAACAGGGCATTCACATGCTCACCCGGTCCGATGACCGGTGTCACCCGCCCGTATCTCGCTATCGCCCAGGCCGCGCCCAGAGTGTCCGCGATAGCACCTCTTACATCATAGCCTTTGCTTCGCAGCGTATGTACAATTTGATGGAGATATATTTTTTCTCCGCCCCACAAATGAGGGCAGCCGCTGATGTCCAGCAGCAATCCGTCCGGGGCATCGATGGAGACAATCGGAGTATAGCGGATGCACCATATGGCCAATTGTCGAAGTAATTTCGAAGTCAGCCCCTCATCGTCATCCAATACTTCCAGTGTAGGAACCAGCACCCGTGCATCTGCTACCGCCATCCCCGCTTGTATGCCTTCCTTCATGGCTAACGGGTTTGCTGCTGTGATCACCATTCGCCCGTGGTCAGGCAGCGCCAGTACAAAAGGCTGGTGGAGAAGGGCAGGCCGGCGGATCGATATATAGTCCGTCGTCAGGTGACGGAACCACAGGGAGAGAAAGCGATTGCTCATGGCAGCTACCCCGTCTTTTTCCTCAGGACTTTCTCCTGCAAGTTAATCTTGGGTGCTTCGAAGTGGAACCGGCCTGCCTGCCATCCCACCTCCCAACTGCCCGGATGTCCGTTCCGGATACGGCTTAATTGTACATTCCAACGGGGGAAACCCACTCCGGGCAAGGGAGGATTGGCCGATCCGGTGAGGGATGAGCCGGTCATGCCTGGGACCGCGGCGCCGGGAAGGTGCGTCACGTGCCAGCGGGCAACTGTTGCATTTGGGTAGAGCTGTCGAGGCTGCTGCCGGATGATCAGGCCTGTGACGCGGCTTTGCTCCACTGCCAATTGATATCTTCGCGAGACTGTCATGCCCAGCTCACGCAGCCCGCCTATCACGGCTGCCAGTCCTTCGCATTTCAGCGCTTCTTCCATTACCCATAGCACTTCCTTTTCGGTGTGCATGTCCATAAAGATCACCCGGTCTGGCGGCACCCCGAAAATCTTTAGTCCCGGAGGATAGACCTTACGGCCTGCGCTGACCCAGACACAGACGCCACCGGATTGCATAAGTCCGGAGACGAGTCCCGCGGTGAATCCGGCCGTTGCCGCCTCGTCTGCCGGCCGTGGGCAGATAAATTCGTGGATAGCGCCTGTGGGGAAGGTCTTATTGGGAAATGCTTCTTTTATTGGGCCTAGTTCCAACGCTGCCTGCCCCGGCGCAGGAGGCCTGGAACCCTGCAGTTGTAAGATCTCCCGCTGCAGCTGGTGAATGATATCCTGTGGGGCCGACATGGCTGCAAGTTACTAAATTTATTAGTATTTTCGGGGCCGCCTGGCCGCCGGGCCGGCAAATTTTTGCCGGCCTGCTGTAAATCAATTGAAATTGATGAAATTACGTTCCAGGTTGTGGAAAAATAAAATACCAGCCATGAGCAATGCCAACACACACAATGAGCGTATCGCAAAAATGACCTTCGCCTCCGTCTATCCATTGTACCTCGCAAAAGTGGAGAAGAAAGGAAGGACAAAAGAAGAGCTGCACCAGGTCATACGATGGCTAACTGGTTTTGATAACAAGGATCTGCAGGAACTGATAAAAGAGAAAGCAACTTTTGAAACGTTCTTCCAGCGTGCCTCGCTAAACCCAATGCGGGCCTTATTACGGGAGTGATCTGCGGATATCGTGTGGAGGAAATCGAGGATCCTTTGACACAACAGGTTAGATATTTGGATAAGCTGGTGGATGAATTGGCGAAGGGTAAGAAAATGGAGAAGATCCTGCGTGGCTCGTAAATCATTTAGCTGCAAAATAGACCGGTTTCGATGAATCTGAGATCCTGAAAGTCAGGTTGATCCTCGGCCCTATTTTTTTGGATGTCTTGGGTACATGGTGTTCATAATGATCCTGCATGGTTTCTCCCATGAGAAGGAGGCTCCCATGAGTCAGGGGTATGTTCAATTGGCTGATGTCTTTTCTGGACTTATGTCTGACCTTAAAGAGCCGCGTCTCTCCGAATGTCACGGATGCGATGGCATGATGCTTCCCGTCAGACGGCAGGGTATCGCTGTGCCAGGACACCGAGTCATTGCCATCCCGGTAGTAATTCAGCAGCACCCGATTGAAGACTATGCCAGACTCAGATTCTACTTTGGCCTTGATCGTCCGCAGCTCATCTGTCCATGCAAGGCCATTGGGGCCCCCGTAATAAGCTGTCAGCCTTGGGTCCAGCACCATCTTATCGTACATTTTGCGCTCGTGCTGCTGCCAGGGGGTGGCGTCTTTTAAAATAGTGAAATAATGATCCGACTCCGCCCTGGAAAAAAACTGTTCCCACAACCGCAGGTCCGTATCGGGCAGCTGAAAGTTTGTAAAACGTTTTTTACCCTCGTCGAAAAGGGCAATGTCATCAAACAGGGTCATCTTGCAAAAATACTAAAAATTTTAGACATTCGGATGAGACATTATTGGCCCACACCGGACACAAAAAAGCCCCTCCGAAGAGCGGCCATCACTTGTCACTGGTTTTTCTACCCTTACTGAAGAGTAACCATTGAAGATTGGTTGCCATCCTTTACCGTCAGCGTGACGGTATAATTCCCTTCATTGACATACACGGCCTCGGGAGAAGTCCGATGGGAGACATTGCCGTTACCAAGATCCCACTCGTATGTGGCATTGGACGACACTCCCGTTGTCCCATCGGTGAAATGGATGATCAGCGGTCGGCAACCACCCGTCTTGTCGGACGAGAATTCCGCATGCAACTGTCCAAATACCGGTAAGCAAGAGCACAAAGCAGGTATAAGGTATAGAAGGAGGAGAGGGGATCTACTCATGGTCAGGGTTCATCTCCCCAATATAATAACAAAATTTAACATATGCCACCAGGGGGCTAAGACGATCCGGATACAGGCTAATTTACCTTCACAAACTTATACGTCCCGCTCTGCTGTTCCGACCTGACTTTCAGGAGATATACTCCCGGCTCCAGGCTGCTGACATCGATGGATCTTCCCGATGCTGATAGCTTCCGCTGCCCAATGCCATTGTATACCTCCAATCGGGCGGCATCCGTCACCCCATTGACATACAGCCTGGTGGACACGGGATTGGGATACAGGCCGGCAGGAGAGCTGATCGTATTTGTCGCAGTCTGGCTCACGGCGCCGGTGTGCATGGAGGGCATGCCCGCAGCCTGTCCAAACAATTCGATCTCTGCCAGCTGCAGGATGGATCCGCTGTTATTGGTCATAGAAAAGCGATAATATTGATAGGCCGTGGAGTTTGTAAAATTGAAGATCCTTCTTTGCAGGCGATTGGGGAAGTCTTCGTTGGTGCGTGTATCGACGGTCGTCCAGCTGCTGCCGTCATTCGAACCCTGTAATGTCCAGTTCAGCGGATCACGCTCGGGGAAGTCGTTGGCCGAGGATATCGTATAGCTTGTCACCACGTACTGTGACGGTGCCTGATATTGTATCCAGGCAGAGGGGTTGAAGGTGAGATATTTCTTATCGATGTTGTTGTCGATGAGATTGGTGTATTCCTCGCCCGTTGGGGAGCCTGTCTGATACTGGGCGCTCACGACCCCTCCGCTGAGGTCCGTGATATCGATGCCCGAAGGTACCGGGTCCGCAGGAAGTCCATTGGCCTCACGCAGCAATTGAAAGAGATGATCCGGTCTCACTACGACATAATTCGAATTCAGGGAATTCATCACATTCTTGAAATTGGTTGGCTTTACATCTGTCCAGGGTTGCGCCTGGATGATGATGAACCGGGGTGATGATCCATTCCATCCTGCGGCGGCGGCGGCAATGGCGTCTTTCATCGGCTGCTCGCCTGTACAGTAATTGCAGGACAGCGGCATACCCGGCAGGGTTTGCTTGTAAATGGTCAGCGGCCCTCCTGTGTTCTGTGCAGTCAGTCCCAGCAGGGAAGGCGCATAGGTGGCATAGCTGTCCCCGACATTCTGATTGATGCCGCCTGTGATGGTATTCCAGACGGTGACAACCCGGAACCCGGCCCGTTTGTTGTAGTCTTCGGTTTTTGTGATGAACTGGTTCAACGCTGTAGTGTTGGGGAAGTTATTGGGATAGGCATAGCCATACCCGGACGGGCCTGAGATAAGGTTGTCATTATCGGTGGCTGTCTGATAATAATAATTCAGCGCTCCGGGCATGGCATCCAGCATGGCAGGGGACAGGGTCCATCCCATGGGCACCGAGCCACGGTCCGGATTGTTCCAAAGCTTGCGCATCAGATGCTCGACGTATTGCAGGTTGTCGCCATCACTTAATATAAAGGCGACATAAATTTTATTTTGCAATGCCGGCCGGACGGGCATGGGCTTTACCGCTACCGTCCTGGATGTGCCGCTGTGCATCGTCAGGTTGGAACAATAATCGCTGGCTACTGTCGCTATCCCGTAGCTGGATGCCCTGGTGATGCCCGAACCTTCATCCGGCCACCAACCTGTGACGACGGAGCCAGCCGGCATGGAAGATAAAAAGCTGTTCAGCAGGGTACTCTCTCCCGATACGTTCGGATCCAGCCATATCACGGCGGCGCCCAGCGCAGCGGCATATTCCCGTAACCCCGCCCGGTGTGCGTCAGGGCTCAACCCGATGAGCATACGATGATCCAGATTGGGCCAGTAGGTATTGTACAAGGTCTGGTAGACTTGCAGCTTGCTGGTGAACTGTCCGCGTAGATCCATCAGGATGGGAAAATTATAAGGGGCTGCCGTCAGGCGGGCTAGTAAAGAAGGGGAAGCGATCACCGCCCGCTTATCCTTTGCCAGCATGGTGGCGAGGTTCACGGTATGTGGCTGCGCAGGATCATAGACGATAAGGCCGGCCACCTCGCTCTTGTATTTGGTGAGCACCTCCCATCTGTCCGTATGTTCCGTCCAGGTGAGCCCCAATGACTGCATCCAGGTATAGGGGCCTTCGGCAAAAGCGTCGCCTTCATAGGAGAACAGGCGCGGTTGTGTCCTGTTGACGAGGCCTTTCAGCGAGGAAAACAAATACATTTCGGCGGTATTGTCCTGATGCGCGGCGACAAAGTCCACTTTCGTATAGGCCGACCCCCGCCAAAAGACACGCAATTCGATGGCGTGATGACTAACGGGCATGGTAAAGGGCAGGGTGAAGCTGGTATAGTCGCCGGCGATGGGGAATTGCAGACGGGTCACCGCCTGATAGGCGAGGGTGGATCCCGTAGTGGCGTCCCGGACATCTATTTCCACGACGGTGTCGTTGTTGGCGGTGTTATTGTCCGTCTTCATCCTGAACTCGGCATTGTACTGTCCCGCCGTGAGAGAGGTATCATACGGACC
>Ga0157372_10001118_pt1 | contig 29130 bp, 23 predicted proteins | sample C55metaG_FD_115307 | JGI IMG/M metagenome (GOLD analysis project Ga0157372, IMG submission 115307) | Corn rhizosphere microbial communities from Kellogg Biological Station, Michigan, USA - C5-5 metaG | ecosystem: Host-associated > Plants > Roots > Rhizosphere > Soil | place: USA: Michigan...
CTCGTGCTCTTCCTCATGAGCCTCGACAATCCAAGCCCGGCGGTAAAAACCGCCATCGACAATGCCGTCGCCTGGTTTCGCGAGTCGGCTATCGCCAACACCCGCATCCAGACCATCCCTGCCGAACGCATGGTCACCCCTTTCCGCGTCAGCACCAGCGACCGCATCGTGGTCCTTGATCCCACCGCCCCACCCATCTGGACCCGGTATTACGAGCTGAAAACCCACCGCCCGCTCTTCTGCAATCGCGACAGCAAGGTCGTTTATTCCCTCGCCGAAGTCGACCGCGAACGCCGCGACGGGTATGGGTGGTATACCTATTCGCCCCAACGCGTCCTCGATGAATACAAAAAATGGCGCCGGATAACCGTACCCACTGACTATAAAACCATCCAGGCCGCCTTCGATGCCGCACCGCCCGGAAGCACCATCTTCGTAAAGGCGGGTATCTACCGGGAAAAGCTCGAGCTTACAAAAGACGATATGACGCTGATCGGTGAGCCCGGTACGATCCTTACCTGGAGCGATCACCCCGGCATGCTGACCCTGCAAGGGGACAGCATCAATACAAGAAATTCATACAGCTTCCGCGTCACCGGCAACGGCTTCACCGCCCAAAACCTAACTTTCCGCAACGATGCAGGCTTCTCCGCCGGCCAGGCCGTAGCCGTCGAATCCCGGGGCGACCGAGCCGTTTTTCTCCACGACAGCATCATCGGCAACCAGGATGTTCTCTTTCTCAACAGCGACTCAAGCCGGCAATATTACAGGGACTGTTACATCGAAGGCACGACGGATTTTATCTTCGGCGCCGCCACCGCCTGGTTCGAACGCTGCCATATCCACAGCAAGAAGAACTCGCATGTCACCGCCGCCTCCACGCCGCAGGATCATGCCTATGGCTTCGTCTTCGACAACTGCACTCTTACGGGTGACAGCACCCTGGATCGTGTCTCGCTCGGCCGGCCCTGGCGCCCCTATGCCAGCGTCGTCTATCTGCACTGCTGGCTCGGAAAACATATCCTGCCCGAAGGCTGGGCCAACTGGAACAAGACCGAGAGCTATAAGACCGCCCGCTATGCCGAATATGAGGACGACGGTCCCGGCGCAAGCCCCGCCACCAGGCTTCCCTGGTCCCGCCAGCTCACCGCCGCCGAAGCGAAAAACATTACCTTACAAAAAGTTTTTAATAATTGGAACCCTGCAAACTAATCATCATGCGACTCTTTTCGACAACCCTCCTCGTTTGGACGGTCCATTGCCTCTTCGCCCAAAATTATTCCTGGTCCCATCTCCCTACGATCCATAAACCCACCTTCAAAAAAGACACGGTCAACATAACCCAATTCGGCGCGGTTCCCGACGGCGTCACGCTCAACACAAAAGCCATAAACGAAACGATAAGCGCCTGCGCCCGCCAGGGCGGAGGCGTAGTCCTTGTCCCGAAGGGACTCTGGCTCACCGGCCCGATAGTATTGAAATCAAACGTCAACCTCCACATCGATCGCGCAGCGATCGTTCAATTCACAAGCGACAAGGACCAATACCCCATCATCGCCGGCAACTGGGAAGGCCACCCCGCCGCCCGCTGCCAATCACCCATATCGGGCACCGGCCTCGTCAACATCGCCATCACCGGTGGCGGCATCATCGACGGCAACGGCGACGGCTGGCGATGGATCGCCAAAGACCGGCTCACCGAGGGCGAATGGAAACATAAGGTTGCCTCCGGCGGCGTCGTCACCGAGGATGGTAAGACCTGGTTCCCCTCCGAACGATCGCTGAAAGGCTATCGGACAAAGGACGCCGGTTGGCTAAAACCAGGAATGACTGTCACCGATTTCGCCGACATCCGCGACTTCCTCCGCCCCAACCTCCTCGTCCTCAACAATTGTAAAAAAGTTCTCCTCGAAGGCGCCACCTTCCAGAACTCCCCCGCCTGGGGTCTTCATACCCTGCTATGCGATGACCTTTCCCTCGACGACGTCCACGTCCGCAACCCCTGGTATGCCGCCAATGGCGACGGCATCGACGTGGAATCCTGCAAGGGCGTACTCATCGAGAATAGCACGTTCGACGCCGGCGACGACGGCATCTGCGTCAAGTCGGGCCGTGACGAGGATGGCCGCAAACGAGGCCGACCTACCGAAGAAATGATCGTTCGTAATAATGTTGTTTACCGGGCGCACGGAGGTTTTGTTATCGGCAGCGAAATGTCCGGCGGCGCGAGGAATATCTTCGTCTCCGACTGCTCCTTCATCGGCACCGATATCGGCCTGCGGTTCAAAACCGTGCGCGGGCGCGGCGGCATAGTGGAAAAGATTTATGTAAAGAACATCAATATGCGGGACATCGTCCACCAGGCCGTCTTCCTCGATATGTACTATTTTGCCCACCCGCCCGCCATCGCGGATGTCTATTCCGGCAAGACGACCGTCGACATCCCGCCCGTCACCGCGGCGACTCCCCAATTCCGGGACATTCATATCAGCAATATTGTCTGTGATGGGGCCGAAGAGGGTATATTTGTGCGTGGACTGCCTGAAATGAACATCCGGGAGATCGAACTCTCGGATATGGTGCTAAAAGCCGCTAAAGGTGCCGAGTTGATCGAAGCCGAAAACATCGGCCTGAAGAATATCCGGCTGATCACTACCGATACGGCCCAGCCGGTCGTATACGTGGAGAACAGCAGCAACCTGCATTTTGATAACATCACCTATAATGCAGGCGCCGGCTTGCTTTTTAGCATCAACGGGAATAAAAGCGCGAATATATCCGTCGCCAATACCGATCGTTCCAAAGCCGTCCACGACGCAGCCTTTAACTATGGGGCCGCGCAAAATGCTTTGCAACAAAAATGATGATCAATATGACACCCATCAAGACGGCCATTTGCTCCTTCGGTATGTCGGGACGCGTATTCCACGCCCCCTTTCTACACGTAAACCCCGGTTTCGAATTCTACTCCGTATGGGAACGCGAGAAGAACCTCGCAAAAGCCATCTATCCCGACGTAAAGGTCGTCCGCACCTATGACGAACTCCTGTCCGACCCTGCCGTCGAGCTGGTGATCGTCAACACCCCCAACTACACGCATTACGAGTACTCCAAACAGGCCCTCAACGCGGGCAAGCACGTGATTGTTGAAAAGCCCTTCACCGTCACCGAGGCGGAAGGCCTGGAACTTATCGACCTCGCAAAAAAGAAGGGGAAGAAGATCTCGTCGTACCAAAGCCGCCGTTTTGACAGCGACTATCGCACCGTCAAAAAGGTCATCGATTCGGGCGTCCTCGGCAAGCTCGTCGAAGCGGAGTTCCATTACGATCGCTTTACCCCAACCCTCAGCCCCAAGGTACACAAGGAGACGCCCGGCCCCGGCCGCGGCCTGTTGTACGACCTGGGGGCCCACATGATCGACCAGGCCCTGCAGCTCTTCGGCGATCCCGAAGCCGTATTTGCCGATATCTTTATCATCCGCGATCACTCGCTGGTCGACGACTATATGGAAGTCCTCCTCTTCTACCCGGGATTCCGCTGCCGCATTAAGTCCAGCTACCTCGTCCGCGAACCGATCCCTTCCTACAGCGTCTTCGGGCATAAGGGAACTTTCCTGAAAAACCGCACCGACGTGCAGGAACGGCGCCTGCTGGCCGGCGAGATGCCCGTCGGCGACGACTGGGGAGTGGAGTCGCAAACCGAACAGGGACTTCTCCACACCGAGATCGACGGAAAAGAAGTAAAAGAACGCGTCCCCACCGAACGCGGCAACTATATGGACTATTTTACCGGGATGTACGAGGCGATCCGCTACAACGCCCCGCTGCCCGTGACCCCCGAAGAAGGCGTCCGTATCATCCGGGTCATCGAAAAAGCCTATGAGAGCGTCAGAACAAAATGCACGGTAACGTTTGCGTAAAAAAACGGGCGATATTAAAATAGAGTCCCGAAATTAACGATATGAACCTGCTTCTCGCCATTACGATCATCGTCGACGCCTCCGGTCACGGTAACTTCACAAGCGTCCAGGCTGCCATGAACAGCCTGGCGCCCGACTCCAACGCACCCCGCCATATCCTGGTCAAAAAAGGCGTCTACAACGAGAAGGTCTTTATCGAAAAGAACAATATCATCCTCGAGGGCGAAGACAAAGAGAAGACCATCCTCACCTTCGCCCTCGCCCGCGACGCCTGGCGCTGCGAACACGAAACCGACTGGGGCGTCGCCACGCTCAACCTCCGCGGTAGCGATATCACCCTGAAAAACCTCACGATCCAGAATACCTACGGCTACGATAACCCCGAACCGAATACAACCATCCACTACGGAGACTCGGCAAAGACCGTCGGCCGCACAGGCCACCAAATGGCCCTGAGGTCGTTCGAATCCACCCGCCTGAAAGCCATCAATTGCATCTTCAAAGCCTATGGCGGCGATACCGTAAGCCCCTGGAACGTCACCGAAGGCTACTTTTTCTTCAAAGACTGCTATATGGAAGGGGGTGTCGACTTTTATTGCCCCCGTGGCTGGGCCTGGGCCGAACATTGTACCTTCAAGGCCGATAACGGACCCGCCTGCATCTGGCACGACGGCTCCGCCGACTCCGACTCGAAGACCATCCTCAAGGACTGCACCTTCACCGGTTATGACGGGTTCAAGCTTGGCCGCTATCATCGCGACGCCCAGTTCTACCTCATCGGATGTCATTTCGCCGCCAACATGGCCGACCAGGATATCTATCTCGTCCCGACGACAAATGTCATCCAATGGGGCCGGCGGATATACTACTACGGTTGCGATAAGCCCGGTAAACCCTATCCCTGGTACGCCGATAACCTGATGATCGATCCAAAATCCATCACCCCCGCCTGGCTCTTCCATGGCAAATGGAACCCAACAGCAAACTAACATGAAAAAAGTCACGATATTCATCCTCGTCCTGGGCGCAGTCGCCACCGCCGCCGCCCAATCCACCGGCGGCATCTCCGCCCAACCATCCGACCCCGCCGTCGCCATGGCCTCCACCGTCTTGCAACTCTGGCCCGACACCGGGGACTCCACCGCCATCCGCTGGGCCTACGACAACGGCGTCGTTTGGAAAGGCCTCGAAGGCCTCTGGTACAACACCGGCGACGCCCGGTATTTCAAATATGTCCAACACCAGATGGACCGCCTCGTCGACAAAGAAGGCAACATCCGCACCTACAAGCTCGAAGACTATAACCTCGACAACATCCTCTGTGGCCGCATCCTGCTGACGCTCTACAACGTTACCGGTCAAAAGCAATATTACAAGGCCGCAACCACCCTCCGCGAGCAATTAAGGCAACAACCCCGCACCTCCCAGGGCAGCTTCTGGCATAAAAAGAAGTACACCGAGCAGGTCTGGCTCGACGGCCTCTATATGGCCCAACCCTTCTTCGCCGAATACGCCGCCGAATTTCATGAGGACAGCCTCTTCGACGACATCGTAAAACAATTCACGGCGATCGAGACCAACACCCGCGACAAAGCCACCGGCCTCCTCTATCACGGCTGGGATGAATCCAAACTGGAGAAATGGGCCGACAAACAAACCGGCCGTTCCCCCCATTTCTGGGCCCGCGCCATGGGCTGGTATGGCATGGCCCTTGTCGATGCAATGGACTATATGCCCGCCAACAGACGCGTGTTCCTCGAACCCATCCTCGCCCGCTATGCCGCCGCGATAAAAAAAGTCCAGGACCCGGCCAGCGGCTGCTGGTGGGACATCCTCGACAAACCCAACGAAAAAGGCAACTATCCTGAAGCCTCCGCCAGCTGCATGTTCGTCTATACCCTTGCCAAGGGCGTCCGGAAAGGCTATCTGCCCAACACCTACCGGATCGTCGCCGAAAAAGGCTGGCAGGGCGTCCAAAAGAAGTTTTTCAGTAATGGCACCCTCGAGGGCACCGTCAGCGTCAGCGGCCTCGGCGGCAACCCCTACCGCGACGGCAGCTACAATTACTATATCAGCGAAAAGGTCGTTCCCAACGACCCCAAAGGCGTCGGCGCCTTTCTCCTGGCCGCGGACGAAATGGCCATGAAACTGCCAACGGGCAAAACGGTACTGTTGGACGAATATTTCAACAACGAACACCACAAGGACATCACCGGCGCGAGCGTCCGGTTTCACTATATCTGGGACGAATCGGATAACAATGGGTACGCCATCTGGGGCCATATCTTCAACAAATTGGGCGCCCGCACGGACACCCTGGCGATGGCCCCCACCGCTGCCAACCTCGCAAAAGCCTCCGTCTATATCATCGTCGATCCCGATAACGAAAAAGAATCGCCCGCCCCCAACTATCCCGCCGGGGCCGATGTCGATGCCATCGAAAATTGGGTAAAGGCCGGGGGCGTCCTGGTCCTGATGGCCAATGACTCCGCCAACTGCGAATTCACCCATTTCAACCGGCTGGCCGCCCGTTTCGGCGTCCAGTTCAACTACGACTGCTACCACAAGGTAACGGGCAGCCAGTTCGAAATGGGCGCCTTTACCATGACGGGGCAGGATGGTATATTCGAGAATACTAAGAAAATTTACATAAAGGAACTCAGCACGCTGACCCTCTCCGGACCCGCCAAACCGGTATTTACGGACGCCGGCTACAACATCATGGCCGTCGCCAGGGTAGGGAAGGGCGCCGTCTTCGCCGTCGGCGATCCCTGGTTCTATAACGAATACACCGACGGAAGAAAGCTTCCGGCCGATTTTGACAACTACAATGCTGCCCGCGATCTGGCCCAGTGGCTGTTGGCCGGAGCACATACAAAATGAGAAAAACATGAAAAATTTCCTGGACGAGAATTTCCTGCTAAACACCGAGGCCGCCCGCAGGCTCTACCATGACTATGCCCGCGAAATGCCGGTAATAGACTACCACTGCCACCTGCCCCCGCAACAGATAGCCGCCGATCACCAGTTCCAAAACCTCACCCAAGCCTGGTTGGCCGGCGATCATTATAAATGGCGGGCCATGCGCACCAACGGCGTCGACGAAGGCTATTGCACCGGCGACCGCCCTGACTGGGATAAATTTCAGAAATGGGCCGAAACGGTTCCCTATACCCTGCGCAATCCTCTTTATCATTGGACCCATCTCGAACTCCAGCGGTATTTCGATATTCATGACATCCTCTCGCCCCGCACGGCAAAGAAGATCTACGACACCTGTTCGGCTAAACTCCAGACAAAGGAATTCTCCGTCCGCAACCTCCTTCGCCGGATGAATGTCCGCACCGTCTGTACCACCGACGATCCCGTCGACACCCTCGAATTTCACGCCCAGCTGAAACAGGAAGGTTTCGAGATACCGATCCTTCCGGCCTTCCGCCCCGACACCGCGATGAATGTCGACGATCCGGCAAAATTCAATGCATACATCAAGCGGCTCGAGGCCAGCACCAATGTCGCCATCTCCAATTTCAACGACTATCTCTTCGCCCTCGAGAATCGCCACGACTTCTTTGCCTCGATGGGCTGCACCGTCAGCGACCACGGCCTCGAAGAGATCTATGTCGAGGAATTCACCGGCTGGGAAGTGGAAGCCATCTTCAATAAGGTCCGCGCGGGTAAAGAGCTCAATGATACCGAACGCCGGAAATTCAAATCCGCCATGCTCGTCCACTTCGCCGAATGGGACTGGGAGAAAGGCTGGGTCCAGCAGTATCATCTCGGGGCCTTGCGCAACAACAACAGCCGGATGATGCAAAAGCTTGGACCCGACACCGGTTGGGACTCCATCGGCGACTTCTCCCAGGGCCGAGCCCTCGCACGCTTCCTCGATCGCCTCGACAAGGAAGACAAGCTGGCCCGCACGATCCTCTATAATCTCAACCCTGCCGACAACGAGCTCTTCGCAACCATGATCGGCAACTTCAACGACGGCTCCATCCCCGGTAAAGTACAGTTCGGTTCGGGCTGGTGGTTTCTCGACCAGAAGGACGGCATGGTCCGGCAGATCAACGCGCTCTCCAACATGGGCTTGCTCAGCCGTTTCGTGGGGATGTTGACGGATTCCCGCAGCTTCCTTTCCTTTCCCCGCCACGAGTACTTCCGGCGCCTGCTGTGCAACCTCTTCGGCGAGGAAATGACCAACGGGGAATTGCCCAATGACCTGGAATGGATCGGCAAGATCGTCCGGGATATCTGCTACTACAACGCCCGTCAATACTTTAATTTTCAACCCGCCGGGGCGCTGGCGTATTCCGAATAACCTTCAGGCTGCATTTTTTCAATAGGAATTGAAAATCGAACAAAAATGAGAACTCTTGCCATCGCCCTGTCACTTCTCGCCACCACTGCTTGCGCCCGGGGGCAATCAAACTACAAACTGCTCTGGTCCGACGAGTTCAATTACACCGGCCTGCCGGATTCCACCAAATGGTCTTACGACGTCGGCGGTAATGGATGGGGCAATAATGAGCTCGAATATTATACCAGGGCGGATACGAACAATGCGGTTGTTCGCAAGGGATACCTCTGGATCACGGCCCGCAAGCAGGAAAAAGAGAAGAAGAACTATACTTCGGCGCGCCTGGTGACCAAAGGCAAAGGCGACTGGCTCTACGGCCGCATCGAAGTGCGCGCGAAACTCCCCGCGGGCCGCGGCTGCTGGCCTGCCATCTGGATGCTGCCCACCGATTGGAAATACGGCGGCTGGCCTGCCTCCGGCGAGATCGACATCATGGAGAACGTCGGCTTCATGCCCGACAGCGTCTTCGGCAGCATCCACACAAAGAGTTTCAACCACGTCATCCACACCCAAAAGACAAAGGGTCTCTTTCTAAACGATCTTTACACCGCCTTTCACGTTTATGCCGTCGAATGGGATGCAAAAGAGATCCGCTTCTTCGTGGATGGAAACAAATACACTTCCTTTGCAAATACGGGCAAAGGTTTCGCCGAATGGCCCTTCGATCAACGTTTTCATCTCATCCTCAACATAGCCGTCGGCGGTGGCTGGGGCGGCCAGAAAGGCGTGGATAACACTGTCTTCCCCACCTCGATGATCGTGGACTATGTGCGGGTCTATAAGTCTGCAAAATAAACTCACTAAAAACTGCTAAAAATGAAAAACCCGGTATGAAAATACCGGGTAGTGAGTCGACTCGAATTTAGACCTTATCCTACTGCTAAAGTAAGGAAGTTCTATATATAACCCTTATTATTTATGGAGAATTCATTGATTTTTACGTAAAAACCTTACTCTTTTTAAAATTAATAACTAACGAATAAGGGTTTTTTATATTTATAATAGGTAAAACGTATTAGCAAAAAATACTGTTTAAATCCTGAATTCGCCCGCAGGGGCATTCCAATTGCATCCCCAACTCATTCCCGGCGATCCACAGCCCAATTCACCCCCGTAGCCCACTCAAAAATCAAGTAACTTACAAGTCGAAAACGACTTAAAAACGACTAAAAACGTTAGGTATGGCAAAGAAAGACAAGAACTCGATCGACCTCCCGGAGGTAAAGGACATTCCAGGACAGGAAAATGTAAAGCCGCCCCGTCTTGGGGAACTCGCCGACACCACCGCTTCCTCCGACGATGAGGAAGGGGACGACGTGCTTGAGCCCGATGATCTCCTGGACTCCGACAGCAATGTCACCCGCGAAGAACGCATTGCGCTGGCCCGTGTGGGTGGCCGTGAGGTGGGTACCGAAGACGACGTGCTCGATGAAGCCGCCCTCGACAGCACCGACGACGACGGCGACCCGCTCAACGAAGGCAGCTTCGGCCGTGACGTCACCGGCGACGACCTCGACGTTCCCGGCGCCGATGAGGATGACGCCGATGAAGCCATCGGCGACGAGGACGAAGAGAACAACGAATACAGCATCGACAAGAACGATGACGACAGCGACATCAACTACGATGCATAGCTATTGCCGGAACCCTCCGCCCCCGGCGGAGGGTTTCTTTTCAGGAGGACCCTGTCCATCGGGAAGGCGTCCGGATAGTTCTTTTGCAAATAGACAATGAGCCCCTCGCGGACATTACACCGCAGGTCAAACGCATTTCCGCTGCTGCTCGCGCTCATCAATGCCCGCACTTCCATCGTTCGTTCACTGGTATTGGTCACCTGCATGACCTTCACCCGCTTGTCCCAGAGGGGATCGTTTTCCAACAGCCGGCTTAGCTCGTTACGGAGGCCATCCAACGCAACGGAGTAGTCGAGATAGAGAAAGACTGTGCCCAGGATATCCGCCGTCGTACGCGTCCAGTTTTGAAATGGCTTCTCCACAAAATAATTGATCGGCAGGATCAGCCGCCGCTGATCCCAGATGTTCAGGACGACGTAGGTCAGGGTGATCTCTTCCACCCGGCCCCATTCCCCCTCCACCACCAGCACATCGTCGATGCGCAAAGGCTGCGTGAAAGCGATCTGGAACCCCGCGAGAAGGTTCCCCAGCGATTTCTGGGCGGCAAATCCGATGATGATCCCCCCAACGCCAACCCCGGTCAGCAAGCCCGTTCCGAGCTTCCGAAGGTTATTAAAGCTGAGCAGGATGAAACAGGCCGCAAGGATCAGGATAAGGCTGATCGCCAGCCGCCGGATAAATTGCAGCTGCGTCCGGATCTTTCGCTCCTTCAGGTTGTCCGCCTTCTGGATATCGAAAGTGTGGTAGGCATAGTCCTCGAAAACCTTTACCACCGCGATCAGAACATTGGCAAACGCGATGGTCAGCAGGATGCCCACCGCCCGGTCGACAAAGGCCTCCACCTTTGGCTTCATTCGCATCAGCGGCAGCAGGAAATTCAAGGTCAGCAGGGGCAAAAAATAGCTGAAAGGCTGGCCCAGGCGGGATAATATGCTGCGGGTGACCGAAAAGGCGGGCCGTCCCGGCCTGGGCTTCCGCCTCAGCATCAAGGCCAGCAGGAACTTCAGGACAAGCCCGATCACCACGGCAACCCCGAGCAAGATGCCATCCCATATGATGTTTGGAAGGCGATTAAAGGAATCCAGGATTTGATCGAACGGTCCGGGCATAGATGAATTCTTGACCCACAATGGTCGCAATCATTAGGCCAAAAGTCTACAATTAAGCCCCAATCCGCCCCAATCCGCCCCCCGCCCGTGCCAAAAAGCACCTGGCATAAAATTTTCTTCCCCGCTAAATGAAAATTCTTTTGTGCGATAGAGGTTTAGGTTAATGGACGTCGCCCCGGTTCACCGGGGCGACCTATTTACCGGAAGACCCATTTAAATTAAGGATCATGGCCAGCACGATACCACTTTCCCATAAACAATTCCTTCGCGTCGACCACGACTACGAACAGGCCGCCGAAGCGGCGCATCTCGTCTACGTCACCGGCCGGGAGCCGGGCATCACCCGGACCAAACGCGGCAAGGGCTACTCCTATGCCTTCCAGGGGAAAACGGTCAGCGATCCCGCCGTCATCCAACGCATTCGCGGCCTCGCCATCCCGCCCTCCTGGACAAAGGTGTGGATCTGCCGCACAGCCAACGGCCACATCCAGGCGACGGGCATCGATCTGCGGGGCCGCAAACAATACCGCTATCACCCTGGTTGGAACTCCCTGCGCAACGAGACCAAATTCCACCGGCTTTACGAATTTGCAAAAGCGCTCCCGGCGCTGCGGGCGAAGATCGGGGCCGACCTGCGGCAAAAGGAGCTTACCCGGGAAAAAGTCCTGGCCACGGTCCTTAGCCTGATGGAAAAGACCTACATCCGCGTCGGCAACAACGAATATGAAAAGGCGAACGGGTCCTATGGCCTGACCACGCTGAAAAACGAACATGTCTCCGTCTCCGGCGACCAGATCGCCTTCTCCTTCACCGGCAAAAAGGGGGTAAAGCACCGTATCGCCCTGAAAAACAAACGCCTGGCCCGAACCATCAGCCAATGCCGCGAGATCCCCGGGCATGAATTGTTCCAGTATTATGACGAGGCTGGCGATGGCCACCCGATCGACTCGGGAATGGTCAACGCCTACATCAAGGCCGCCACCGGGATGGACTTCACCGCCAAGGACTTTCGGACCTGGGCCGGCTCGCTTCATGCGCTTCAGCAGCTGAGGGCCATCGGCGAAGCGGCCAATGCGACCGAGTGTAAAAAGCACCTCGCCACGGTTCTCGACTCGGTCAGCAAGGAACTCGGCAATAGCCGCGCGGTTTGCCGGAAATATTATGTCCACCCCGGGCTATTAAAGCTCTATGAAGAAAATCGCCTGATAAGATACATCCGTGAAAGCAGCGGTAACGATGAGGAAGTGCTCATGCGGATCCTCAAAGACTATATTTCCACACCCGCGCTCGTTTCCGCCTCCTGAGGCGCCGCAGCCGTTTCGGCGCCTGCCGCCTGGCGGCTTCTCAACTTCGCATGCAGAATGGAATAGCGCTTGAAATGATACTTCTGCGGCTTCCCCAACAGGAATCCAACCGCCTTGAAGCCCGGCAACGTATCGAAGATGATCTTGCAGATGGCGGTTACCGGCAATGCCAGGATCAACCCCGACAAGCCCCACAACTTCCCAAAAAGCAGCAGGGAGAATACCGCCACCAGCGGGTTGATGGACACCTTCGATCCCACTACATACGGCGTGATCACGTTCCCCTCGAGGATATGAACGAACAGGAACACTCCCAGCACCCCGCCCGCATACCAGTACGAATCCTTTGTCACCAGCGCGACGATGACCGGCAGCGCCGAGCCGATCAAAATGCCGATATAGGGAATGATCACCAGCATCCCGCCCAGGAACCCAAAGAACAGCGGAGACTCGATCCCCAACGCCCAAAGTCCGACCGAATTCAAGGTCCCGATAATGGCGATCACCTTTAACAGTCCCAACAGGTAATTCTGGATGACCACGTAGATCTTTTGCATGGTATCGTCTATCAGCAGCTTATCGGAAGAGGGAAATACTTTGTAAAAAAACTCCAGGAAAAATACCCGCAGGTACAACAGGAAAAAACTGAACAGGAGCACCAGCAGAAATTCCGACAGCAGATTGGTCGTAAAGGTCATCGTGGAGGAAAGATAGGCGCTGCTGTTATCCATCGCCTTTTGCAATAGCCCGTGAACATGATCCGCCTGCGCCGCTTTCCCGATATGAAAATGCTGGGCGACAAAAGTCTCCAGGCGGTCCATCAAGATCCCCAGCTTTGCCACGAACTGTGGGGTTTGCCCCATCAGGTGCATCACCTGGGTGATCACCACTCCCAGGAAGGCCGCCGTCGCGATCCCCGCAGCCAGTACCGACAGGAAGGCCGCCACCCCCTTATGACAGCCCCACCGTTCGAGCTGAAAGCACAACGGGAAGAGCATACTGGAAAAAATGATGGCGAACAACAGCGGCACGATGACATCGGCGGCCCAGGACAGGATCACGAAACAGATCACCAGGATGATCAGGATGGATGCGCTGCGGAGTGGGGAGGCAAATTTTAACTGGTTCATATTGTAGGTTTTTCATGCTGAGGCGATGCCCCTTTGGGGCATCCTTCGTGAAGCGCTAATGTTTGTCCTTCGGACTTGCCACCTCCGGCGGCAAAAAGGCCGGTCTTTCGACCGGCCCGAGGGCTCATTAAAGCCCTTTACCCCGAAACAAACCGGTCACGCTCTCCGGATGATCCCCAGGATGAGCGATATTACTGCCAATACGATCAGTACATGGATCAGTCCGCCGACGCTGTAAACAAAGACCCCTAAAAGCCAGCCTATGATGAGGATAACCGCGATCAGATAAAGTAAACCGCTCATAACTCAATTTTTTTTGTTAGGAATAATTTTGTCTGTACTTGAACTATAGTGAAAATTGCTTGCCAATTTTCCCTGCACGAGAAAAAATTGGAAAAACACCTGTCAGTACGTCAAACTGGGGAATAAACTCTACACAAATGAAGAAACCGTTCAAATTTTCGGCCGTGTGGAAGGCCATGAAAATGGCGGCCATCGACTTCAATAACGACAATGGGTTCAAGCTGGCCGCCTCCCTGTCCTATTCCATGATCTTCGCCATCGGGCCGGTACTCATCGTCGTGATCTCCCTCGCGGGCATTTTCTGGGGCCGCCAGGCGGTCGAAGGACAGATCTATACGGAGATAAAAGACCTGGTGGGGGCCAGCGCCGCCCTGCAGATACAGGACATGATAAAGGCTCTCCGGAATAGCCACCATACCGTCACCGGCGCGATCATCGGCGGAGCCATCCTGGTGATCACGGCCACGGGGGTATTCGCCGAGATCCAGGGCTCGATAAATTACATGTGGTCCGTTCTGGCAAAACCCAAAAAAGGCTGGTTGAAGCTGCTCATGAACCGGCTGCTCTCCTTCTCCCTCATCGTGGCCTTCGGCTTCATATCCATGGTCGCGCTCGTTGTCAATTCCCTCATGGACCTGCTGAGCGAGTACCTGAAAAGATACTTCTCCCACGCGACCGTCTATGTCTTCTATGTGGTGAATCTGGCGCTCGGGTTCGCGGCGATCATGCTGCTGTTCATGATCATCTTCCGCATCCTGCCCGACGCCGTCCTGCGCTGGAAGGACTCCTTTATCGGGGCGGTTTTTACCGGCATCCTCTTCATGCTGGGGAAATTGCTCATCGGCCTTTACCTCGGAAATTCCAATATCGGCGTCCTCTATGGCGCCGCCGCCTCCATCATCGTTATTCTCACCTGGGTGTACTATTCGAGCATCATCCTGTACTACGGCGCCCAATTCACAAAGGCCTACGCCAACCTTGCCGGCTATGGCGTGCGCCCCTCGGAAAATGCCGTATTCATCGTAAAAAAAGAGTCCCGCGAGATCGACGGCGAGCTCGGCTCGGACTGAAAAGGGGAGGGGTCACTAACCCGCTTTCTTTTTGCCTCCAAGTGAAGCTTTCAACTGCGAAAGCAGATCCTCGCTCTTCGCCTTGTGCACCACCCGCAACGGAGCCTTCGGCGCCTTGCCCTTGGCCTTCGCCTTGATCAACGCCAGCAGCTCGTCGGAATAAGTATCCCGGTACTTCGCGATATCAAAAGGTCCCGACAACTGTTTGATCAGCTCCATGGCCATCTTCATCTCGGCCGGTTTCGGCGCACTGTCAGGCACCTTTATCTCTTCGGTCCCCCGGATCTCCTGTCCCCACCGGATGCGGTTGAGCACGAGGATATCCTCCATCGGCTTGATCAGGCAAAGCCCCTCCTTATTGCGCATCACGAAGCTCCCGAAGCCGACCATCCCCGTCTTGTGCAAGGCATCCCGCAGCAGCACATACGCCCTGCCCCCCGATTTCTCCGGCTCCAGGTAATACGGCGTCTCGTAATAGATGCCGTCGATCTCCGTCTCCTTCACAAATTCTTCGATGGCGATCACCTTTGTCTTCTCCGGGCTCGCCTTCTTGAAATCCTCATCGGTCAGGACCACGTATCTATCGTCCAGCTTGTAACCCTTTACGATATTCTCCCAGGCTACCTCCTTGCCCGTATTCTCGTTCACCCGCTTGAAGCGGATATTCGACAAATCCTTTTTGTCGAGCATATCCAGGTCCAGCTCGCTGCCCTGGGTCGCACTGTACAATTTAACGGGGATGTTCACCAGTCCAAAACCGATAGCCCCTGTCCAGATCGATCTCATAAATAGATATTTAGTTTATGGATGTTTAGTATTAAAATAATGCCAGCCGGGCATAACAATTGATCGGGTAAAACCAAATGTTAAAAATGTAATCTATGAAACTTACGATCCTTACGCTGAGCGCAGCCCTGCTGCTAACTGCCTCCACGGCCTTCGGCCAGCAACAGCAAACTTCCGCCGAACCCAATCTGAAAGCAAAGTTCGGGATAAAAGGTGGATTTGATCTTACTACGCTTTACAGCAGCGATGTGTCCACAAATCATATGAAGGCCGGTTTCGACGCCGGGGTGTTCGCCAAACTACCCGTGACCCGCGGTTTTTCCATCCAGCCGGAATTGTTGTATAGCCTCAAAGGCGCAAAGAGCACTTACAGCAATTTTATCCAGGGCAGTGGGGAATACCGATTCAACCTCGGGTATATCCAGTTGCCGGTGCTGGCGGTTGTCAACCTGGCGCCTAATTTCAACCTCCACCTGGGTGGCTACGCAGCCTATCTGGTCAATTCCAACGTCAAGAATGTGAATAACAATGGCGATATCGTCAGTGCCACGGAACTGAACACGGGCGATTTCAACCGTTGGGACTTTGGCCTGGTCGGCGGCGCCGCCTTTGACATCGAAAATTTTACCATCGGCGCCCGGTACAACTACGGCCTGTCCGAGATCGGGAAATCGGGTAGCGTCTCCGGCGACCTCACAAAAGGGATGAAGAATGCTGGCTTTTCTTTCTATGTAGGCTTCGGCTTCTAACTAGTTCCAAAGCCCTCTTACCTGTGCAACGGGGATATTCATCAGCTCACGGTACTTCGCTACCGTTCTTCGGGCGATCGAATATCCCCGTTCGGCCAGTATGGTCACCAACTGCCGGTCCGTATACGGCGCCTTCTTATCCTCGGTCTCGATCACTTCGCCGATGATATTCTGGATCACCTTATTACTGATATTGTTCCCCTCCTGGTTGACGATGCCCTCCGTAAAAAGGTCCTTCAACAGCACCGTCCCAAAGGGCGTCTCCGCATATTTGTTACAGGTCAGCCGGCTCACCGTCGAGATATCCACCTTCACCCGGTCCGCAATATCCTTTAGCTTCATCGGCTTCAGCATGAGGATGTCCCCGTATTTGAAATACTCGTATTGCATATCGAGGATGGCCCGCATTATCTTCAGCATATTGTTCTCCCGTTGCTGAATGGCGTTGATGAACCACTGCGCGGACGAGAGCTTACTCCGCAGGTATTGTTTGGTGGATTTATCCGTATTCGTATTCTGCGACGCATGCTGCACCATTTCCATCCAGGACTGGCTGATATGCAGATTGCTGCTGCGCTGGCGGTAAAGCGCCAGTTCGAGGGTATCCCCTTCATCCAATACGACAAAGTCCGGCAGGATCGATGGATTGGCCTGGATGGTGCTGCTCTCGGGATTAAAGGGCCGGGTGCTGAGATGGGCCAGCAGGCTCAACACAATGCGGATCTCGTCATCCTCCAGTCCCAACTGCTTTCGTAACTTGTCCAGGTTGCAGCTCCGCAGGTCGTGGAAGTGCTCCTCCAGCAGCACGATCGCCATTCGCACATCGGGCCGCTTCACATTCATCCGCCTCAACTGCAGCAGCATGTATTCCTGCACGCTGCGGCAACCCGCGCCGAACGGCTCCAGCCCCCGCATCAGCTTCAACACCTCCTCCAGCTCCTCCGGCTCGATCCACACTTTCTTTTTAAAAGTGATCTCGGAAGCGAGCTCTTCGAGGTCCTGCTCGAGGAATCCGTTCTCGTTCAACGAATCGATCAGGAAGTCAAAAAGTTCGTGCTTTTCCTCCGGCACTTCGAGGAACCGGCATTGCTTCTTCAACTCGTCCCGGAAATCCGGCACCTCCGCGATCGGTTTCTCAGGCACCTTCTCCGTATTGATGTAGTTGTTATACTCCGTCTTATAATCGGGGATATCATCGTATCCATATTCTTCCCAACCCTGAAAGTCCTGCACCGTATCCTTCGTGAACTTGTCTGATGCCACCTCGTCACCCGATCCCAACTCCTCTAAAGCAGGATTCTCACTCAGTTCGTCCTGTATCCGCTGCTCCAGTTCGAGCGTATTGAGATGAAAGAGGTTCAGGAGTTCGATTTGCTGGGGGAGAATAGTGTGCTGCTGTTTTTGCGTCTGTACTTGCTTCAACATGGTTCCCTGTTTTGAGACAAACCGTACGACAAACGGGTTGCCAGAATCTTAAACCGCTGTCCTGAAACGGGAAAGGTCCATCTGAGGGGCCATCCGAAGGTCCATCCTGTAGAAAAAGATCGACGCGTCTGGGGAATTTTATGTTCAATTCATGCGGTATCAATAAATTAGCGCAGGTTTGGACTAAATTTTGTCATTAGTTACTATTGGCCTATCTTATATTACGCAGAATTATAATTTATGAGCGCAGAACAATCCGAACGTTCGTCCCGCCGATCATGGCCCCGCCGGTTGCTGCGCATAGTCGTCCGGACCCTGCTGACCATTTTCATCATTATCCTTCTCGTCTTCTTTCTGATCCAAACTCCTTTTGTTCAGAACTTTGCACGAAGCAAGGCCGAAACCTACCTCTCCCGGAAGCTAAAGGTCCCCGTACGCATCGGCCATCTCGATATTACATTCTTCCGCAGCATCACCCTCAAGGATATTTATATCCCGGACCCCCAAAAGGACACCCTGCTGGCCGCGGGTGAAGTTCATGTCCGTCTAAGGATGCTCGGTTTGTTGCACAATCAACTGGACGTGCAGGAGATTCATCTCAAGGATATCACCGCCAAGATCTTCCGCCGGTCGCCAGCCGATACGACATTCAATTACCAATTTATTATCGACGCCTTCACCAATCCCCATCCCGGCCCCGCGGACACGACAAAGAGCAATCCGTTCCAGATCGGGATGAACAAGCTGGTGCTTGACAATATCCACTTCGTATATGCCGATACGCTCACCGGTAACACGGCGGTGCTGGCCATCGGCCACAGCCAGACCGATATGCGGACCCTCGATGTAAACAAACAGCTGTACACGGTGGCCGGCGCCGACTTTCAAAACACCAGCTACTTTTACCGGAACTCAAAGACGAAGATGGTGACCAGCGGCAGCCTCGCCGCCTTAAAAGCCGAAGGGCTGGACCTGGATCTCAACAAGCTGAGCTTCCAGGCCCGCAAACTCGAGCTCGACAGCACCGAATTCGCCTTCGACGACAATACCAAACAGCGTCAGAAAAAAGGAATGGACTATTTCCACCTGCTGGCCCATAACATCACCCTGGCCGGCGAGGCCCTGTCCTATAGTCCCGACTCCCTTAGCGGCCGCCTGACAAAGGGCGAGCTGACCGAACGATCCGGTTTCCGGCTGAATCAATTGCAGACCCATTTCTTCTATTCCGATCACAAGACCGTCCTCGACGGCCTTCTGCTGAGAACCCCGGGTACGCTGCTGCAGCGGTCCGCCACCCTTCGCTACGACTCCGTCGGCGGCATTGCGACCCATCCCGCCCGCACCTTTATCACCCTCGATATTCCCAACAGCCATGTCCAGTTGAAGGACATCCTCGTCTTCGCCCCCTTCCTGGCGAGTCAGCCCGTCTTCCGGAATCCCAACGACACCTGGCAGATCAACACCGAGGTTCGCGGTACTCTCGACGACCTGACCATCCAAACTATCCAATTCTCGGGCATAAAGGACCTCAAGGCCGACCTCGCCGGACACATCCTTCATCCCATGGATAGCAGCCGCATCCGTGCCGACTTCATGGTCCGCAACCTTTCCGGCAGCCGCGCGGCGCTGCTGGCCCTGGTTCCCAAAAACACGCTGCCATCTAATATCACCATCCCTGCTCATTTCGACCTCCATGGTCATCTGGGCGGCGGCATGAATAATCTCGTCTCCGATCTAAGCCTCAATACCACCTCCGGCAATATCAAGCTCAAAGGCACCGCCAGTAACTTCCGTTCCACCACCGGCGCCACCTACGACATGGGCCTGCAGACCCAGGCGCTGCAGCTGGGGACCATTCTGCAGGACACGGTGCAATGGGGCGCCGTCACCGCGGATTTTCATATCAAGGGCAGGGGTCTCGATCTTCACAGTGCTAATTCGAGCTTCTCCGGCAACATAAAAGCCGCAACGTATAAGCGCTACACGTATCAAAACCTTCTTGTCGACGGCAATATCGCCCACCAGCAGGCCGTCCTTCATAGCGCCATCAATAACGCGGCCGTTCATTTCGAATTACACGCGTCAGCGGATCTGGCAAATAAATTCCCGGCCCTCCAACTCGACTGGAACATCGACACCGTCGATCTCCACGCCCTCCACCTGATACCCGATACCCTGCAGCTCAAAGGCCACCTGGTCGCCGATTTTGCGAGCACCAACCCCGACTCGCTGCAGGGCCATCTGACGGTCACCCGCCTCGACGTCCTGCAGGGCACAAGGCATATCGCCACCGACAGCCTTGCACTCATCGCCACAAGGAAAGCGGATATCCAGGACATCCAGTTGCATACGGAGATGGCCGACATCGACTGGAAGGGCCGGTACAAGGTCACCGAAACGGCTACCGCCCTCGAACATACGATCAACCGGTATTTCCAGCTGAAGAACTTCAAAGACACGGCCTTCACCGCCCAGGACTGGATCCTCGATTTTCATCTTCGCACCTCTCCGCTGGTGTTGAGCCTGCAACCTTCGCTAAGGGGAACCGATACCATCGGCGGCCGGCTGAGCTTCAACAGCGACCGGAACGATCTCCATCTCGGCCTGAAGGCGCCGCGAATCGTGTATGGAACGCAGTTCTTCCATAACATCGGCGTCGATGCGGGCACGGCGGACAGCAGCCTCCGGTATGCGGTGACCATGAGCGACGGCCACGGGAGCAATATCCTCCTCTACAAAACGGCTATCTACGGGGATATCCATAACAATGACCTCTCCACGACGCTGCTGCTGAAGGACGCGAAAGGGAACGATCGGTTTCGCCTGGCCGGCGACCTCGACCAGCCGGACAACCGCCTGCGGTTCCGGTTCAAACCCGATAGCCTTTTGCTCAACTATGACCCCTGGCAGGTCGCCCGTGACAACGCTATCCTGTACGACTCTACCGGCGTCGTCGCAAAGGACTTTACTATCCACAACGGAAACGACTCCCTTTCCCTCAACAGCAACGGGACCACCGGCGCCGCACCCCTCGATGTCCGCTTCGGCAACTTCCGCCTCAGCACCATCAGCCGCCTGGCCAACCAGGACTCGGTGATCGCGGACGGCATCCTCATCGGCAACGCCGAAGTCAGGAATGTGACCACCAACCCGGTATTTACTTCCGACCTGGCCATTCACAACCTGTCCTATAAGATCGATACGCTCGGTGACCTGACCCTCAAGGTCAACAACAAAAAGGAAAATGCTTTCTCCGCCGATATCGGCCTCAAAGGCAAGAATAACGATATCCAGATCACGGGCGACTATTACACGGGAGAAAGTAAAATGGATCTCACCCTCGACCTCCGGCGCATCAACCTCTCGGCCTTTTCCCACTCGGCGGAAGGGATCGTGGACTCCATGAGAGGGTACATGATGGGAAAATTCACCATTGCAGGAACCTTGGACAAACCCAACGTCCGCGGCAATCTTTACTTCGACAGCAGCGTGATCACGCCTACGGTGTCGGGGGAGGCCCTCGACGTCTCCAAAGACCGGATCGCCTTTGATGAGGACGGCTTCAACTTCAGCGAGTTCACGCTGAGGGACTCTGCGGGCAACAAACTCATCCTCGACGGTAACGTCTTTACAAAAGACTACCATAGCTTCGGATTCGATATCTCCCTCAATGCGCAGAACTTCCGGCTGGTCAACGCGCCGGAATCCAGTACCCGCACCTTCTATGGTCAGCTGAACCTGGACGCGGCGATCAACCTTGAGGGGAAAATGGAGTCGCCAAAGATCGATGGCGCCATCCGGGTCAACAAGCGCACCAATTTCTACTACGTTCTGCCCGGGGATGATCCGGAGGTCAGCGACCGCCTGGGTATCGTCCGCTTCGTCAACCACCACACCGGCGATACGCTCATCGATAGAAAAGCGCTGGCCCTGCACCGGAATAAGGAAATAAAAGGTCTCGACGTCAGCCTCAACCTCCTCACCGACACCAGCGCCCTCCTGAACATTGTCATCGACCCGCGCAGCGGCGACGCCCTCAATGTCCGGGGCCGGAGCAACCTCGTCTTCCAGCTGGAGAAGAGCGGCAAGATGGACCTCACCGGCTCCTACCAGGTCACCGGCGGTTTCTATACGCTGTCCTTCAACCTGCTCAAACGCAAGTTTGCGATCGATCGCAACAGCATCGTCACCTGGACCGGCGATCCGCTGACCGCAACCGTCGATCTCACCGCCTCCTATACCGCCCAGACCCCCTCCATCGATCTGGTCTCCAACGAGATTACCGGCCTTAGCCCATTAGATAGAAACAAGTACCGCCAAAAGCTCCCCTTCCTCGTTACGCTAAAGATGAGCGGGGACTTGCTAAAACCATCCATCACCTTCGATATTTCGCTGCCCAACAACATCCTTTCCCTCTGGCCCGATGTCGATCTTCGGCTTACCCAGCTGCGCTACCAGCAGTCCGAGATGAATAAACAGGTCTTCGCCCTCCTGTTGCTTGGCCGCTTCGTAGGGGAGGATCCGCTGGATGCCGGTCCCGGCGGGTCCACCCTGGGTAATCTCGCCTTTTCCAGCGCCAGCCAGATACTCACCAGCCAGATGGACCAGCTCGCCGCCAGCCTGATCAAAGGAGTGGACATCCACTTCGACCTCAACAACCAGCAGGACTGGACGACCGGCAACGAGATAGATTATACCGAATTGGACGTTATGGTTTCCAAACAATTGATGGAAGACCGGCTCCGGGTCGGCGTAGGCAGCGCCTTCGACGTCGTGGGCACCGGCGCGCCGAACCAGGCCCCTTCCAATTTTGCCGGCAATGTCGCCGTGGATTATAAACTTTCCCGGGACGGGCGTTACCTGCTCCGCGCTTATCGCCAGAACCAGTACCAGGCCGTACTGCTGGGACAGGTGGTGGAGACGGGCGTCGGCTTTGTCTTTACGTTCGACTACGACCGGTTCTCGGAGATCTGGCATCGCGCCAAGGGTGAAAAGCTGGAAGAACGAAAAACATCACAACCCAACAAGTCTACTGCTCAATGATCACCCGTTACCAATGCAGGCTCCCGCTTCTTTTCCCGATTGGACTAATGTTGGTCGTCCTTGCCTCCTGTCATGAATCCAAATATCTCTCGGGCACCCAGACCTTATACGCAGCCAATAAGACCGAGTTCAAGTCCTCTGCAAATATGACGAAGAAGGAACAGAAGAAATGGGCCGAAGACATGGAAGGTTATCTTCGGCCGAAGCTCAACGGAAAGACCCTCGGCATCCGGATCAAGCTTTGGATCTATAACATCGTAGGACCGACCAAAAAGACAAAAGGCTTCAAACACTGGCTGAAATACAAGGTAGGGGAGCCCCCCGTGCTCGCTTCGCCGGCCATCCTGCATAATAACGCCGCAGTCCTGCAAAGCCATCTCGAGAACAAGGGATTCTTTCACGACACCGTCATCGTCACGACCTTCGTAAAGGATAAGCACCTCACGGCCACCTATACTGCCGAGGTCGGTCCCCGGTATACCATCCGCAACATCAACTATCCCGATGATTCGGACCGGGTCAGCAATATGATCGATACCCTTCAGCGCCGGTCGCTGTTGAAGAAAGGCGCGTTTTACGATCTCGAGACGATAAAAGAGGAACGCGTGCGCATCGACGACCGGCTTAAAAACCGCGGCTACTATTATTTCAGCCCCGATGATCTCATCGTCGACCTCGACACGGCGGTGGGTAATCACCAGGTGGATATGTTCATGCGGCTGAAAGAGGAGATGCCCGACCCGGCCCGCGAGGTCTATCATATCAACCGGGTCACTGTGTACGCCAACTATGCCAACCGGTCGGATACCAACGCGAGTCATGCTTATGTCACTCCCGAGGGCTACCGGATCGTCGATACGGCCCACTACCTGAAGCCGCAGGTGTTCAGCAAGACCCTCGTGATCAAGCCCGGCGACATCTATAAGGAGAACGATCACAACACTTCCCTTAGCCGCCTGGTCAGTCTCGGCGTCTTCCAGTTCGTAAAACCCCGCTTCGAGCCGGCTTCCAGCGCCGATACCAATAACAAGCTCGATCTCTACTACTACCTTACCCCTACCCAAAAGAAATCCCTCCGGTTCGAGGTCACCGCCCTTACCCGCAGCGATAACACGACGGGTACGGAGGTCTCGGTCAACTGGCGGCACCGCAATCTTTTCCGGGGGGCGGAACTCTTCAGCGCAAGGGTCTATGGCGGTATCGAAGGGCAGAGCGTCGGCTTCACGGATTCCACCCGTCGCTACAGGAAAGTAGTCTTCACCCGCCGTGCCGGCGTCGATCTGAACCTCTTTATCCCGCGAATCGTCGCCCCGTTCAATCTCAATACGAGCGGCAAATTCGTTCCCAAGACGAAGATCAACGCTGCCTATGACGTCTATGTGAACAGCTCCGAATACACCCTCACCTCCTCCCGCGCCAGCTTCGGTTACCAGTTCAAGAACAGGGTTACGTCGGAGAACGGCATCACCGTCCTCGGTATCAACTACGTTCGCCCAACGCACATCGATCCGGCCTACCAGGACTCCCTCAACAAGTATAAGAACCTGGCCTACGCCATCGAACCGCAACTGATCATCGGCCCAAGCTGGAACTTCAATTACATCTCGCATCTCGACCCTCGCAATGCCCGCAAACCAAATAATTTCTGGTTCAACTTCAATGTCGACTGGTCGAACAACCTCCTCGGCCTCGTCTCGGGCGCGAACTTCAATAAAACTGGCAAACAAAAAGAGATCTTCGGCGTTCCCTTCGCCCAGTATATGCGTTATGAAGTCGATTTCCGGCACTACCTGACCACCGGGAAATATAGCATGCTGGCCAGCCGTTTCGATGCCGGGGTCGGCATTCCCTACGGAAACAGCAAAACATTGCCGTTTGTGAAATCGTTCTTTGCCGGGGGCACCAACGATATCCGCGCCTTCCGCGCCCGCGCCCTTGGCCCGGGCAGCTACTTTCCGGGCGACCCGAACCGGAATGCCAACATCCCCGATCAACCCGGTGACATAAAGATGGAGTTCAATGTCGAATACCGCGCAAAGCTCTTCGGCCTCGTTCGCTGGGCCGTCTTCACAGATTGGGGCAATGTGTGGACGCTTCGCAACGATACGAGCCGCCCCGGCGCCGTATTCACCTCCCACTTTCTCAACGATTTTGCCGTCGGTGCGGGCGCCGGACTGCGCTTCGATCTCACCATCGTCGTGCTCCGCATCGATATCGCCGTCCCGTTCCGCACTCCCTGGAAACCTGTAGGCTCTAAATGGAACTTCAAGAGTGCCACGGACATCTCCGATATGGTGCTCAACCTCGCTATCGGCTATCCGTTCTAGACATGGCTGCAGATGCCTCCGGCGCACCGGCCCCTCGGCAGAGGGAAAAGGGGGCGGTGGCATATTTTTTTAAGGTTATGTCTAAAACATAGTATATGAAAGATCAACAGAAAACGCCGCAACGGAACCCCGAGGTGCACGATCCTTCAAAGATACTGCACAAGACGCCGCGCAAAGCGTCCGTCGAGAACCCGGATAAACAAGAGCAGCCTGATCCCGGAAAGACCCATAACATCGACGACGATCCGGATCAGACAAAAAGGAAAATTCCCGTGGAAGATCACGGGGAACGGGAAGGATCATAAAACCGGCCGCTATGAGAACAAACATTCATCCCGGCGGCAGAAAGACCTTACACGTATTGAACGATCTTATCCGCATCAATATCGACCGGATAACCGGATTGGAGAAAGCGGCCCATGAAGAAGAAACACCCGACCCCCAGTTACGGGAAGTATTCTACCGGATGGCCATTGAAGGCAGGAGTAATGTCAACGACCTGCATGCAAAGGTCATCCGATTGGGTGGGGCGCCGGTGACGCAGGCAACCATCACCGGGAAACTTTACCTGCATTGGCTCGAAGCGCACCCCGGTTTCGAGGGGCCCGATCATTCTTCCCAACTGGCCGCCTGTATAGCCGCAGGACAGGCCACGGAAGAGGCCTATCACTACGCGCTCGACGAACATCTTCCTTCTGAACTCCACGAATTGATCGAGAGCCAGCTCTGGACCTTCGAGCGGACCCACCGGCATCTGGCGGAGCTGGCTACCCACGCTTAAAATACTGGATCTCCCGCTCGTGTTTCTTCGCCGCTTCCAGGCTGTCAAAGGTCCCCAGGTTCTTGCGCTTATTCGTCTTCGCATCCTTCTTCCGCGAATAGATGCGATATTGTCCCGATTTTAGTTTCCGTATCATAGTTGGATAAGTTGATCTGGCCCCCGTGGAAACGGGGGCCAGTCGTTATTCTTTCAGGTTTATTGACGCTTCTACATATTAAAATATTATGCCACCGAAACTGCCAACCGTGTGTATTTTTTTCCTCAGCACGTGAAAAGGCGGCCGGGGACGCCAAAAGACGAGACCCCTTGATAATGAAGCGCTCCCAACGCTTCGGCAGCCAATAAACCCTTATGACGCACAATGGTACTGAATTTGAAAAAATCCCTGTTAAAATGATTACTCTATGTTGCCTAAATCTATTTTGCCTAAATCGGATCTGCAATTTTTGCAGCAAAAAATCCAAGACTTAAAGAACGCCTTATTTTTTAGCCAAAACACCTCGCTGCTGAGGATCGCTACAACGATCGTATCGGTTATAAAAGTGGACGAACTGGGACAAATGTGGTTTTTCGTCCCCCGCCCGAAGCAAGCCTTACACGAATTCGATCGGGAATTTCCGGTGAGACTCGAATTCTTCAGGAAAGGCAGGGAGTACTTTCTCCATGTCTCCGGCAAGGCATTCATCGTCACCGATCCCGAAGACATCAACGGGCTCGTGCATGACGACATCCGCGAGCAGATCGGCAACGACCTCGTGCTCATCCGCGTAAAGATGCTCAAGGCCGATTATTTCGACAGCTCCGTCTCTTCCATTCATGCCGGCTGGTGGGGCGATCTGAAACGCCAGCTGCATACCTGGATGTACAATACCCGCCCCGGTTACAAGCCCTATTATCTCGCAGATGCTCCGTTGCCGCTTTCAGTCGCATAGACTTTGTTCGCTCTCCTTTCTCCCTTTCGCAATCCGTTGATCTCCCGCCCATCCATTCCTGTGACATCCCCTACTGCGCCATTGTCTGCATCCTTCCGGTATCCTCGCATGGCATGACAATTGAATGCCTATCGGTGAAATTCAAACTGAAAAATAGCCGATTATGAAAAAACTCTCCTCGTACCTCGTCATTGGATGCCTTACGGCCTTTTCCGCCTCCAGTTGTGGAGGTAATTCTGCTCCCGACAGTACACAGGCCGCAAAAGATTCCAACATGACGAAGATGGACAGCACCGGTGCGGATACCAGTGGCCGTGGTAAGATGGCCGCCGTTCCCGCCACCGTATCAAAAGGCGACCAGGATTTCGTCGTCAATGCCGCCAATGCGGGCATGGCCGAGATCCGGGCAGCCACCATTGCCCAACAGCAGGGAACCGATGCGGATGTAAAGAAATATGCCGCAATGATGATAAAGGACCATACGGCTGCCGCCGACAGCCTGAAAATGGTCGCGTCGAAAAAGAACCTTACCCTGCCATCCGATATTTCGCCGGATATGCAGAATGACATCGCCGATCTCCAGAAGAAGACCGGGAAGGACTTCGACAAGGCCTATATGAAAATGATGGTCAGTGACCATAAAAAGGTGATAAAGTCCTTTGAAGACGAATCGAAGAACGGCTCCGACGCCGACATCCGCGCCTTCGCCGACAATACGCTGCATACGTTGCGCCACCACCTGGACGAAGCGCAAAGATGCGAGAAAATGGTCTCAAAAATGTAATTAGGCGCCTTCTTACCCAGTGAACGGACGGGCGGGAATTTCCCGCCCGTTTTCCTTTGCTTTTATTCGGGCAAATTTTTTTTGCCCGAATAAAGATGAAACCAAAAGGTTTCATAACTTCGCAGTATTAAATCGACTGTTATGGCGGAAAATAACTTCTCGCTCTCCCATCGGGACGGAACCTTCTTCCGCAAGGGCGACACCTGTGGCGTTCGCTTCGAACGCATCCTCGATCACCCCGTTCCCGCGGTATGGGAAGCGCTTACCGATCCGGACCGGATGGCCCAATGGCTGGCTCCCGCAACGATCACGGATGGGACCATCTCCCTCCGGTTGACCGGCGGCGCCATGGGAGGCAGGATCCTCCAATGGGAGGAGAACCATCTGCTCGAATATGAATGGCATAACGGGAGCGTTGTCCGTTACGAGCTGCTCGGCGAAGGGGCCGGCCGCTGCCGCCTGGTCTTCACGCATAGCGCCGTCATCGAATCCCAGCTTATGGGTGCGGCCACGGGCTGGCACTACCATATGGACGTGCTGGAGCTGGTCCTGGCCGGTCAGGCGCCGCCGAAGGATGCGCCGAAACATTGGGAAAGCATCTCCCGCGATGCGTCCGGTCGCTATAAGCTGGCCTTGCAGAAATTTGATGGGAGCCGGCATTCGACGATCGCGATGCCGCGATGATCAATCATTGCGTAAAGCGCCGGTGGGATTCATCTTTGCCGCCCGCATCGCCCGCAGCCCGACGATCAGCATCGCGATCGCCGCCGCAAGCAGGCCCGCCGCGATAAAGACCCCAATGCCGATATTCACGCGGTAGGCAAATCCTTCCAGCCATTTATGCATGGCCCACCACGCGAGGGGCGTGCTGATGACGATGGCCAGCGCCACCGGTTTGATCAAATCTTTCGACACCAGCAGCACGATGCTGCCTACGCTGGCGCCAAGTACCTTGCGGACGCCGATCTCCCTGGTTCGCTGCCCCACGCTAAAGGTGACCAGGCCCAGGAGTCCCAGGCAGGCGATGAAGATGGCCAGAACCGTGAAGATCAGCAGGATGCTTCCCTGCTTCCGTTCGGCCGCATATTGCCGGGAGAAATTTTCATCGAGGAAATGAAAATCCAGGGTCGTCGCCGGGTCCATCCGGCCATACACTTCCGCGATATGCTTCAGGCCCTGCGGAATATGCCCCTTTTGCAGCCGCACGCAAAGATTGTCCTCCTCCTTCCATACCGGCGGCATGCGCAGCACCAGCGGCTCGATGGTATGTTGCAGGGAATAGATATTGAAATCCTTTACCACCCCGATCACGGAGGCCATCAGTACTCTTCCGCTGTCGTCGGTTCCCAGCTTTGCTCTTTTCCCGATCGCATCGGTCCAGCCCATCTTCTTCACCAGCGTTTCGTTGACCAGCACCGATCCCAGGACGTCCGTCGGGGTTGCGGCAGAGAAATTCCGGCCGGCTGCCAGACCC
>Ga0157372_10001119_pt1 | contig 29120 bp, 27 predicted proteins | sample C55metaG_FD_115307 | JGI IMG/M metagenome (GOLD analysis project Ga0157372, IMG submission 115307) | Corn rhizosphere microbial communities from Kellogg Biological Station, Michigan, USA - C5-5 metaG | ecosystem: Host-associated > Plants > Roots > Rhizosphere > Soil | place: USA: Michigan...
GAACTCGCCGGCAATTGCGCGACGGTCACCCGCGAGGTCGATGGCGGACTGGAGCGGGTGGAAATCGATTTACCGGCCGTCGTGACGACCGACCTGCGCCTGAACGAACCGCGCTACGCGACGCTGCCGAACATCATGCGCGCCAAGAAAAAGCCGCTGGACACACTTACGCCAGAAGCGCTCGGCGTGGATGTGGCGCCCCGCCTGACGACATTGAAAGTCGCGGAGCCGCCACCGCGCAAGGGCGGCGGCCGCGTCGCCGACGTGAAGGAGCTCGTCGCGAAGCTGCGCAACGAGGCAAAGGTACTGTCCTAGCGGCACCCACCGCAAAACAGGTCGAGAGGAAGCCGATGTCTGTTCTTGTGCTGGCCGAGCACGACAACGCCTCGCTCAAGGAGGCTACGCTGCACGCGATAACGGCGGCGGCGAAGCTCGGCGGAGACATCGACGTCCTCGTGGCGGGTAGCGGGGCGGAAGGCGTGGTATCGGCGGCGGCGGCGATACCAGGTGTCGCCAAAGTGCTGCGCGTCGATGCGTCGTATCTTGAACAGCCGACGGCGGAAAACCTGACGGCCACCGTCGTCGAGGCATTCAAGCGAGGCAGCTACAGCCATCTCGTCGCGGCGGCGACGAGCTTCGGCAAGAACGTGATGCCGCGCGTTGCGGCGAAGCTCGACGTTGCGCAGGTTTCCGACATCACGTCCATCGAGTCCCCCGATACCTTCGTCCGACCGATTTATGCGGGCAACGCGTTTGCGACGGTGCGCGCAAACGATGCCGTCAAGGTGATCACGGTCCGCACGACCGGGTTCGATGCCGCGGCGTCGAGCGGAGGCACCGCCACGATCGAGACAATCGAGCCCGCACCCGAAGTGACCAAGGCAAGAGTGGTTGGACAGGAGCTCACGAAATCGGAGCGTCCCGAGCTCACGAGCGCGCGCATTGTCGTTTCCGGAGGACGCGGAATGGCGAGCGGCGAGAATTTCAAGCTGCTCGAAGCGCTCGCCGACAAGCTGCATGCCGCAATCGGCGCCTCGCGTGCGGCCGTCGATGCGGGCTACGTTCCGAACGACTATCAGGTCGGCCAGACCGGCAAGATCGTTGCGCCGGATCTCTACGTTGCCGTGGGCATCTCCGGCGCTATCCAGCATCTCGCCGGGATGAAGGACAGCAAGGTGATCGTGGCGATCAACAAGGATCCGGAAGCGCCGATCTTCCAGATTGCCGACTACGGACTCGTCGGCGACCTCTTCCAACTGGTGCCCGAGCTGACGAAGGAGCTCGGCTCGTAGTTTCTCTTGCGCTGCGAAACGGGTCGATGCCACCCGCGTCGTCGGCGTGCGCTATCGTAGCGGCATCGAGTGACGACACCCGGACATGAGCACCTACCGCGCCCCGCTTGCCGACATGGAGTTCGTGATGAACGACCTGGCCGGCTTGTCGCAGGTCGCCACGCTGCCGGGATTCGAGGAGGCCACGCCGGACACCGTCGGCGTCGTTCTCGAGGAGGCGAGCCGCTTCGCGAGCGAGGTGCTCGCGCCGCTGAATGCGACCGGCGACCGCGAGGGCTCGAAGCTGCTGCCGGACGGCACCGTGAAGACGCCCGAGGGCTTCAAGGCAGCCTATCGGAAATTTATCGATGGTGGCTGGAACGGCGTCAACAAGCCGGCCGAGTACGGCGGCCAGCACCTGCCGCAGCTCGTCGCGGCGGCCATCGAGGAGATGTGGCACGCGGCGAACATGGCGTTCGACCTGTGTCCGCTGCTCACGCAAGGCGCGATCGACGCGATCGAGCTCGTCGGCACGCCGGAGCAGAAGGCGCGCTACCTGCCGAAGATGGTGGGTGGCGAGTGGACCGGCACGATGAATCTGACCGAGCCGCAGGCCGGCTCGGATCTCGCCGCCGTGCGAACGCGTGCCGAGCCGCAGGGCGACGGCAGCTACAAGCTGTTCGGCCAGAAGATCTTCATTACGTATGGCGAACACGACTTCGCCGACAACATCGTCCACCTCGTGCTCGCGCGCACGCCCAACGCGCCCGAAGGCGTGAAGGGGATCTCGCTCTTCCTCGTGCCGAAGTTTCTCGTCAATCCGGACGGCTCGCTCGGTGCGCGCAACGACGTTCACTGCGTATCGCTCGAGCACAAGCTCGGCATTCACGCGAGCCCGACCGCGGTGCTCGCGTACGGCGACCACGGCGGCGCGGTCGGCTACCTGATCGGCGAGGAGAATCGCGGGCTCGAATACATGTTCATCATGATGAACCAGGCGCGCTTCTCGGTCGGCATGGAAGGCGTCGGGCTTTCCGAGCGTGCGTACCAGCGGGCCGTGAGCTATGCGCGCGAGCGCGTGCAGGGCCGGCCGATCGGCAGCGAAAAAACCGGAAAGGTCGCGCCCATCATCGAGCATCCGGACATTCGCCGCATGCTGATGACGATGCGCGCGTATACCGAGGGCATGCGCGCGCTCGGCTACGTGACCGCGGCTGCGATGGACAACGCGCGTCGCGCTGCGGATCCGGCGCAGCGCGCGCAGCACCAGGCGTTCGTCGACCTGCTGATCCCGATCGTCAAGGGCTGGTGCACCGAGACCGCGCAGGAGGTCACCTACCTCGGCGTGCAGGTGCATGGTGGCATGGGCTTTATCGAGGAAACGGGCGCCGCGCAGCACTACCGCGACGCGCGGATCATCACCATCTACGAAGGCACCACGGGCATCCAGGCGAACGATCTCGTCGGACGCAAGACCGCACGCGATGCCGGGGCCCTCGCGAAGCGCGTCGCAGCGGAAATCGACAAGGTGGCGGCACACTGCGCATCGCAATCCGACATTGGACTGAACGCGATCGGCGTGCGGCTTGCAGCGGCCACGGCGGCGTTGCAGAACGCGATCGAGTGGATCGTCAGCGCGAACGGCGTCAACGCCCGCGCCGCGTACGCCGGCTCGGTTCCTTATCTCCGCTTATGGGGCGTTGTCGCCGGCGGCTGGCAGATGGCGCGAGCCGCGAACGTTGCCGTCGACAAGCTTGCGAGCGGCGAGGGCGATGCGGCGTTCATGCGCGCGAAGATCGCGACGGCGCGCTTCTATGCCGAGAACCTTCTTCCACTCGCCGAGGCGTATGCGCAGGCGGCCGTCACCGGCAGCGACGCAACGCTCGCGCTCGCAGCGGACCAGTTCTAGGAAAGTCGGGTTAGGACACCGATATCCACACGGCGGCGTGATCGCTCGGCCGCTCGCGGCCGCGGAACTCGGTGTCGACGCCCGTCGCCTGCAGACGCTTCGCGAGCGGTGCGTTCAGCAGCAGAAAGTCCATCCGAAAGCCGGCATTGCGCCGGAAAGCGAACGTATTCACCCAGTACGTGTAAATCCGCTCGCGCGGATGCAGCGCACGCGTCGCGTCGACCCAGTCCTCGGCGAGCAGGCGCTGCCATGCCGCGCGACTTTCGGGTTGCATGACCGCGTCGTGCCGCCATGCGGCGGCGTTGTAGATGTCGAAGTCGGTCGGTACGACGTTGAAATCGCCGCCGAGCACGGTCGGCTTTTGCGACGCGCGTAACGTGCGCGCATGTGCGATCAGCCGCTCGAACCACGCGAGCTTGTACGCGAAGCGCGGACCCGGTTGGGGGTTGCCGTTCGGCAGATACACCGAGGCGACGACGACGCCGTCGATCTCGGCTTCGAGGTAGCGCGCCTCGCGGTCGTCCGCGTCGCCTGGAAGGCCGCGTCGGATCTCGCACGGCACCAAGCCCCGCGCGAGAATCGCAACGCCATGGTGCGCGCGCTGCCCGTGCCAGATCGCGGCGTATCCAACATCGGCAAGCGCCTTCGCCGGAAACTTCATGTCGTCGGTCTTGATTTCCTGCAGGCACGCGACGTCCGGCTGCGTCTCGTGCAGCCATTCGACGAGACGCGGCAGGCGGCCGTTGACGCCGTTCACGTTGTAGGTCGCGATCTTCATCGAGGCCGAATTCCGCGTCACCGCTTGCAAGTCGCATTGCGCGCGGGAACCCGCGGTATCCTCGCACGCTCTACCGCGTGCAGCGAAACGCGCGCAACAGGCTCGGCAAGGTAACCCGCATGGTCTACGTTCGTCACCTCGTCGCCGCGTTCGTCGCGGCCATCGCACTTTGCGCGACTGCACATGCACAGTCGTACAAGGACGCGCTCTCGACCGTGCCTCCGATCGGCCCGAGGCCGTATCCCGTGGGTTGCAGTAACGTTCAGCAGGACTTCTCGCGCGTCGCGCCGGGCAGCGACGCGACCGCCTATTGGGAAGGACGCGGTCGCGGCGGCTCGGGTTACGTGACCGACCTGCTCGTCGATCCGGTGCACGCGTTCGTCTTCAACGTGACGCTTCCCGACGACGCCGATCTCTACGGCGATTTTCGCAACCGGACGCTCACGTTCGCGGCACTCGTCTGCTATCCGACGACGGCCGGGAATCCGCGTGCCGACTATCCGCTGCCGAACGGCCAGATCGTGCCGCACATGCAGCGCGACGGCGACGCGCCGATCTTCGCGACCGATCGTCCCCGCTTTCCCGCGCTGCTGTTCTCGACCGGTCTCGGCGGCAGTCCGCTCTCCGGCGATTACATCGATGCGGTGACGCTCTTCGCGAGCCAGGGCTACGTCGTGATCGCGCCTTTTCACGCCGATGCGCGGATCAGCGACATCAACCTGCAGACGCTGAGCGACGTCGTGAACGCCGTGTTGCATTTTTCCGACTACACGGCGCTGCAATCCGTTCGGCCGCAGACGCTACGTGCCTCGCTCGACGCAGTGCTCGCGAATCCGGGTTTCGCCGTGGCGATCGACCCGAACGCAATCGGCGGCTTCGGTGCGAGCCTCGGGGGCGAGTCGTTGCTTCTGATGCGCGGCGCGCGTCTGACGGTCTCACCGGGTCTCTCGTCGTCCGCCGTGATGAACGACACGCGGCTCAAGGCCGCCGTCGGCTACGTGCCGTACTTCGGTCAGCTCATCCTGCCCGCGTTCGGCCGCGACCAGGAGGGCCTTTCCGACGTGCAGATGCCGTATCTCGCGATCGCGGGCGGCGCCGATACGACAGCACCTGCCGTCGTGACCGCGATCGGCATGACCAAGCTCACCGGCGCGCGCCAGCTCGTCGTGCTCGAAGGTGTGTCGCACTCGTTCGACGTTCCGTCGACGCCCGACATTTTCACGTGGTCGCTCACGTTCCTCGGCGCATACGTGCAGGACGATCCGCTCGCGCGCGCGGCCAGCGCGCGGATGACGAGCGTCGCCGGCGGCGGCGACGACGTGCTGCTGCTCGATCGCGCAGCGCCGTTGTCACCGGGTCCCGGCGAGCAGACGGCGATTGAATACTACAACGCGACGCTCGATCACTACTTCATCACGTCAGACCCGACCGAGGTCGCGATCCTGGACGCGGGCCAGCAGATCCCCGGCTGGCAGCGCACCGGCTACGCGTTCAACGTCTATGCGCCCGAAGCCGCGCAGGGCGTGCCGGCGTGCCGCTTTTTCGGTGTGCCGGGCGTCGGCCCGAATACGCACTTCTACACGATCCTCCCGAACGAATGCGACGATGTGAAGCGCAATCCGCTGTGGATCTTCGAAGGTCTCGTGTTTCGCGTCGAAGGTCCGGACGCGGCCGGCAACTGTCCGGCCGACCGGGTGCCGGTGGTGCGGATGTACAACAACGGCAAAGGCGGCCAGGCGAACCACCGCTACCTCACGAGCCACAACGGGATCACCGAGATGGGGCTCGAAGGCTGGATCCTGGAGGGTGTCGTGTTCTGCTCGCTGCCGTGACTTGAATCCGGGGCTCGACTCGTGGCATCCTTCAAGCCCCCGGCGCACCGTGCGCCGGCCGTTACGTGACCACTCCACTCACCCCGGAGAAACCATCGTGTCGATCTACGGCGGAAGGCGAGGTTGGAGCGATCTGAACGATGTCGTGCAGCCCATTGCCAGAGCGCGCGCTGCCGAGGTTGCGACGAAATCGGCGGAGTCCGATGTCCGGTGGGCGAGCGTGCGGAAGGCTCAACCGGCCAACTATCTGTTGCCGCAAAGCGAGAAGTGGTTCGATTCGCTGCCGGCCCGCGTCGCGCCGTGCGCGCTCGCGACGCAATATCCGCGCATCGTCAACATGATCGTTGCGCAGTGGCAAGATCATCGGAACGCGCCGGACGTGTTCGCCGACCTGCTCGGCGATCGGCGCGGCGGCCGTGCGGGCTTCCCGCCGGCTGTTCGTCGCGACATCGAGAACCTCCAGGAATACTGGTACAGCGGGAAGGTCGACGTGGGCTGAGATCACCAGCCGGTGATCGCGGCCAGCGCGTCGTAGAGAGCCGGGGCGGTCGCGAGAACGGCGCCGCCCGCGCGCAGACCGTCCGCGCCCGGATACGCCAGCACGCGGCCGCCGGCTTCCTCGACCAGCAGCAGCCCCGCGGTTGCATCCCATGGATGCATATGCGGCTCGAGGTAGGCGTCGAAGCGTCCGGCCGCCACGTGCGCGAGCATCAGCGCACCGGCGCCGTGGTCCTTCACTTCGGCGCCCGTTTCGAGCAGGCGGCGGCGCAGCCGGAGATGCGCATCGAGATCGTGGCGCTGCACGTAGCCGTGCATCAGCAGTGCGCGGTCGAGCGACTTGCACGAGGACGCGTGGATCGGCTGGCCGTTCGCGTGTGCGCCGCGCCCCTTCGCCGCGAGGAACAGTTCGTCGTGGGGCGGATCGTAGACCGCGCCGACCTTGCGCACGCCTTCCTCGAGAAGCGCGATCGAGATGCACCAGTAGCGGACGTCATGAACGAAATTGAGCGTGCCGTCGATCGGGTCGACGAGCCAGGTGCGTGCGCCGATCGTGCCGCCGCCTTCCTCGCCGAACATCGCGTCGCCGGGAAACGCCTCGGCGAGCCGCGTGCGGCACAGCGCTTCGACCGACCGATCCGCGACGCTCACCCAGTCCTGCACGTCGCTCTTCGACTCGGGCGAATAGTCGAGCTCGCGGCGAAAGTAGCGCATCGCGAGCGCGCCCGCATCGCGGGCGAGCGCGGCCGCGAATTCGAGTCGGGCGTCGATATCGTCGATCATCGCGGCCGGTAATATTCCGCATGGGCACCGGGACGTCAACCGAATGACCGGCATGCGCATCGGCGTCGACCTCGGCGGCACGAAGACCGAGATCATCGTTCTGGACGACGCAGGCAACGTGATGCTCCGTCGTCGCGAGCCGACGCCCGCCAACGATTACGCGGCGATTCTCGATCTCGTCGCGCGCCTCGTGCACGACGCCGAGATCGCATGCGGCGTCGCGCCTGGAGGCGCCCGCGTCGGCATCGGCACGCCGGGGTCGATGTCGCGCGCGAGCGGACTGCTGCGCGGCTCGAACTCGGTGTGCATGAACGGTCAGCCCGTAAAGCGCGACCTCGAGATGCGGCTTGCGCGACCGATCGCGATGGCGAACGACGCGAACTGCTTCGCGCTCTCTGAAGCGAGCGACGGTGCCGGTCGCGGCGCCGACGTCGTCTTCGGCGTGATCCTCGGCACCGGCGTCGGCGGCGGGTTCGTCATGCAGGGACGCGTGCTCCAGGGCGTCAACGGCATCGCCGGTGAGTGGGGACACAATCCGCTGCCGTGGCCGACGCCCGACGAACGGCCGGGCGCCAGTTGTTTCTGCGGGCGCAGCGGTTGCATCGAAACGTTCGTCTCGGGTCCCGGCATGCTGCGCGATCATCGTGAGCATGGCGGCACGGCCGCATCGACGCATGCAATCGTCGCAGGGAGCGTCGCGGACGACCCCGCGTGCGAGGCGACGATGGCGCGTTACGAAGAGCGTCTCGCACGCGCACTTGCGCATGTCATCAATATCGTCGACCCCGACGTCGTCGTGCTGGGTGGCGGAATGTCGAACATCGAACGCTGGTACGACACGGTGCCGCGGATCTGGACGCGCTGGGTGTTCAGCGATCGCGTCGATACGGCGCTCGTGCGCCACGTCCACGGCGACTCGAGCGGCGTGCGCGGCGCCGCGTGGCTTGCGGGTGGCCATGCCTTCCAGCCACTTTGAGGGTTCGTCTTACAGCTTCTGCGAAACGTCGCCGACAGTCCCTGCCAAAGGCTTCGCCTAGCATGGACTGTGCAGTGGGCTATAACACGCATCGGAGGATATTCATGAAGATGTCTCTCAAAGCGGCAGTCGGCGTCGTGGGCCTCGCGGCGGCGACGACGGCCGCCGCACAGGTGACGCTGTATTCGCACGATGACTTCCGCGGCCAGCAATTCACGGCCAACGCAAGGGTGCACAACCTCGATCGCCTCGGCTTCAACGACCGGGCGAGTTCGGTCGTCGTGAATGGCGGCGACTGGCAGGTTTGCGAAGACGCTAATTTCCAGGGGCGCTGCGTGATCCTGCGGCCTGGCGAATACCCGTCGCTCGATCGTATGGGGCTGCAGAACGAGATCTCGTCGCTGCGGCCGGTCGAGGGCCGTTACGGCTACAACGATCGCCGCGACGACCGCGCCTACGTCGCACAGGGATACGACGAACGTCAGGGATATGACAGCCGTGCAAGCGAGCCGCTGTACCAGGCGCCGGTGACGTCGGTGCGTGCGGTCGTCGGACCGCCCGAACAACGCTGCTGGGTCGATCGCGGCGAATGGCACGGTGACACGAACGTTCCGGGCGCGGTTGCGGGCGCCGTCATCGGCGGCCTGATCGGCAACCAGTTCGGTCATGGTTCGGGCCGTGCAGCGGCAACGGCCGGCGGTGCGATCGCCGGCGGTGCGATCGGCGCCAACGTCGGCACCGACAACGACGGCGGCGCGGTCGAGCACTGCCGCACGGTCGCTCATTACGATCATCCGGATTACTGGGACGTGACCTACTCGTTCCGCGGTGAGCAGCACCGGATCCAGATGTCGTCGCCGCCGGGATCGACGATCACGGTGAACGGCTACGGCGAGCCGGCGGCGTAGGTCGCGCGCTTTCCGAAGCCGGACAAACGAGCGCGGCTGCAAGGCCGCGTTCGTTTTTTTGAGCTCACTTGCTGAAGCTCACCTCACATGCGACGGTAGTTCGGGCCGCCGCCTCCCTCGGGCGGGACCCAGTGGATGTTCTGCCGCGGATCCTTGATATCGCAGGTCTTGCAATGCACGCAGTTCTGCGCGTTGATCTGCAGACGACGCGCTGAGCCGTCCGCACTGTCGACGAACTCGTAGACGCCTGCCGGGCAATAGCGCTGCTCGGGGCCGTCGTACATGCGCAGGTTGACGTCGACCGGAATCGCCGGATCGCGAAGCTGCAGGTGCACCGGCTGGTCTTCGGCGTGGTTCGTGTCCGACAGGTAAACCGACGACATTCTGTCGAACGTGACCACGCCGTCGTACTTCGGATAGGCAATGGGCGCCGCTTGCGACGCCGACAGCAACGTCTCGTGGTCGGCGTGGCGATGGCGCATCGTCCACGGCACGAGCGCGCCCAGGCCCACGTCGTTCAACCACATGTGCATCCCGCCGTGCAGCGTGCCGGCGAGCGTGCCGAAGCGCATGCCCGGCTTCACGTTGCGGACCTTGTAGAGATCCTCGTACACCCACGATCGGCGCCACGACGTCTCATAATCTTCGAGGACGTCGTGCGCCCGCGACTGGGTGACGGCGGCGAAAGCCGCTTCGGCGGCGAGCATCCCGGTCTTCATCGCGTTGTGCGAGCCCTTGATGCGCGGCAGGTTGACGAAGCCCGCGGCGCAGCCGATCAGCGCGCCGCCCGGAAACGCGAGCCGCGGAACCGATTGCAGGCCCCCTTCGTTGATCGCGCGCGCGCCGTACATGATGCGTTTGCCGCCGTCGAACGTCGGCCTGATCGACGGATGCAGCTTGAAGCGCTGGAACTCGTCGTACGGCGACAGATGCGGATTCGCATAATCGAGATGCACGACGAAGCCGACGGCAACGAGGTTCTCGCCGAAGTGATAGACGAACGAACCGCCGCCGGTGTCGTCGGCGAGCGGATAGCCGAGGCTGTGGATGACGAGGCCCGGGCGATGCTGCGCCGGCGCGACTTCCCAGAGCTCCTTGATGCCGATCCCGTATTTCTGCGGATCGACGCTTTCGCGCAGCGCAAAGCGGCGCATCAGCGCCTGCGAGAGCGAGCCGCGGCATCCTTCGGCGAAGAGCGTATAACGCGCGCGCAGTTCCATGCCGGGCTGATAGTCCGCCTTGTGCGAGCCGTCTTTCGCGATGCCGACGTCGCCGGTCGCGACGCCGAGCACGGCGCCGTCGTCGCCATGCAGCAGTTCGGTCGCGGCGAATCCGGGATAGATCTCGACGCCGAGCGCCTCCGCCTGCTGCGCGAGCCAGCGGCAGAGATCGCCGAGACTGCCGATGTAATTGCCGTCGTTGTGCATCAACGGCGGCAGCATGAACGGCGGAATGCGATGGGCGGCGCGTTCGGTCAGGTAGAGGAAGCGATCCTCGGTGACGCGCGTTGCAAGCGGCGCACCGGTCGTCCCCCAGTCCGGCAGCAGTTCGTCGAGCGCGTGCGGATCGATGACGGCGCCCGAGAGGATGTGCGCGCCGATCTCCGAACCCTTCTCGATCACGCAGACACCGACCTCGCGCGACGCCTGCGCCGCAAGCTGCTTCAACCGGATCGCGGCGGCGAGCCCGGATGGACCGCCGCCGACGATCACGACGTCGTACTCCATCGTTTCGCGCGTCATTGCTTCGTCCTGCTCGTTTCGCGTGGTCGCAGTGGGGGGTCAATTATAATGACGCGCGCATATGCGGCCGCTCCCGACCCCGCGTGACGCGCACGAACCGATGCGAATCGGCGCATCGCGATGAAGCTGCTCGCGATCGTGATCGCGCTCGCGCTCGAGCAGTGGCGCTCGTTCGCATGGCGCGCATCGGTCGAGCGCGCGTTCGTCGCTTATGCGCGCGCCCTCGAGCGGCGGCTGAACGGTGGAACGTTGCAGCAGGGTGTCGTCGCGACGGTGCTTGCGATCGGACCGCCGATCGTCGCCGTCGCGCTCGTCGGATGGGCGCTGGCTCGGCTGCATCCTTTTCTCGGGCTCGTATTCGACGTGCTCGTGCTCTACGCGCTGATGGGCTTCCGGCGTTTCAGCCACGCCGTGTCCGCGATCATCACCGCGCTGAAGAGCGGGGATCCCGGCGGCGCGCGGCGTGCGCTCGCGGGCTGGTACGGGCCGCTTGCGGGCGAGCTGTCGAGCCAGGACGTCGCGCGTCTTTCGATCGAGCGCGGGCTCATCGACGCGTATCGGCAGGTTTTCGCGGTGTTATTCTGGTTCGTCGTGCTCCCCGGCCCGGCGGGTGCCGTTCTCTATCGCGCGACGGCGCTGCTCGCGTTCGAATGGAAGGGCGCGCTTCCCGGCGACGACATGACGGTGCTCTCGCGCTCGCTCGCCGTCTTCGGCCAGCCGGCGCGCGCGCTGCTGTCGATCCTCGACTGGATTCCCGCGCGGCTCACGGCGCTTTCGTTTGCGGTCGTCGGCGATTTCGAGGACGCGGCATTCTGCTGGCGCACGCAGGCGAGCACGTGGCCGCCTGCGTACGGCGGCGAAGCGATCGGCGTCGTGCTCGCAAGCGGTGCAGGCGCGCTCGGGATCCAACTCGGCGGACCGCATCCGGACGCCGACGGCGCGCTCGAAACGCGGCCCGAGATCGGCATCGGCGACGCCGTCGAGGCCGAAGTGCTGCCATCGGCAGTCGGGCTCGTCTGGCGTGCGCTCGTGCTGTGGCTGTTGCTGGTGCTCTTGCTGTATTTGGGATGAGGAATTGGGATTCGAGCCGGAGTACCTCGCAAGCGCGGTACTCCGACGGATCCCGAACTTTGCGCGTTCAAACTTTGCGTGCTTCGCGCAGCAGCGACTGCAGCAACGCAACGCGCTGCGGCGCCACTCGGCCTTCCGCGACGGCCACGTTCACTGCGCAATCCGGCTCGCGTTCGTGCCGGCAGTCGCGAAACCGGCAATGCGGAACCAGGTCGCGCAGCTCCACGAACGCATCCGTGAGCGCCTGCGGCGAACAGTGCGCGAGCCCGAACACCTTCATCCCGGGCGAGTCGACGATCCATCCATCGCGGTCGGGAAGCCGGTACAGCGTGGCGGCCGTCGTCGTGTGGCGTCCGCTGCGAAGCGCGGCCGAAAGCTCGCCGGTGCGCGCGGCGGCAGACGGCAACAGCGCGTTGATCAGCGTTGACTTGCCCATGCCCGACTGGCCGATGATCACCGTGTGCTCATCGCGAATCCAGCGCAGCAGCGGCGTTGCGTCGCGCTTTGCGGAAAGGCCCACGACCGGGTAACCGAGCGCCGCGTACGGGGCGAAACGCTCGGCGAAGCGCTCTGCCTCAGGCAGGTCGGATTTGTTCACGACGAGCACAAAACGGCAACGCTCGGTCTCGGCCGCGACGATCCAGCGGTTCAGGAGGTGCTCGTCGACCGGAACGTCCGGCGCCACGACGCCGACGACCTGCGTGACGTTCGCGGCGAGGAGCTTCTCGTTGAACGCGTCCGAGCGATAGAACAGGCTTTTCCGGGGTGCGACGGCGACGATGACGTTGCCCGCCGCTTCGCGCGCAACCACCACGCGATCGCCGCACGTGAGCGTCGTCGCGCGGCCCTTCAGCACGCACGTGAGGCACTCGCCGTCGTCGAGCTCGACCCGGTAATGGCGGCGGTGTGCCGCGACGACGAGCCCGTTCGCGAGCGCGTCGTTCGCGCCCGCGCGATGCGCGCGGCGAGATTTCGGCGCTACGCGAGCAGCCGGTCGGTCTTGGCGGCGCAGACGACGTCGTTCTCGGTGATACCGCCCGCGTCGTGCGTCGACCAGGCGACGATGCAGCGGTTGTACGAGACCGTCAGGTCGGGATGGTGATCCTCGCGATTGGCGACCCACGCGAGCGCGTTGACGAAGCCGATCGTTTCGTGGAAATCCGCAAACGCGAACGTCTTCTCGAGCCGTCCGCCTGCCGCGGCCCAGCCGGCGAGCATCGAAATGCGAGCGGCGAGGTCAGCGTCGCCCAGCCGTGCGGCGCCGGCATGGCAGTGTTGCTCGGCGAGCGCGCGCAACGCCGGCGACGGTGTGCTAAAGGGTGTGGTCATCGTCGTTCCTTCATGCCCTCGCGCCGGATGCAGGCAGCGCGGCGAGGCGCGCGACGCGTATCGCAGCCGGCGGGTGTGAATCGTAGAACGCCGAATGCAATGGATCGGGCGTGAGCGTCGCGGCGTTGTCCGCGTAGAGCTTGATCAGCGCGGCGACGAGCGCCGCACCCGACGCGTGCGCGGCGGCGAACGCGTCGGCCTCGAACTCGTGGCGCCGCGAATAGGCCGCGGTGAGCGGCGCGAGGACGAACGTGAACACCGGCAGCGCGAGCATGAACAGCGCGAGTGCGACGCCGGGACGCGCCAGCGCAACCGCCACCTGGTCGCCGGGAATGCCGAGCCCGCCGTAGAACCATGGCGTGCGCGCGAGCCATGCGAGCAGCGCGAGCAGCGCAAGCGAGCAGACCGCCGACCATACGACGCGCTTCACGACATGGCGCAATCGGAAGTGGCCGAGCTCGTGCGCGAGCACCGCCTCGATTTCTTCGGGCGCGAGGCGCGCGAGCAGCGTATCGAAGAAGACGACGCGCTTCGCGCGGCCGAAGCCCGTGAAATAGGCGTTGCCGTGGCCCGAGCGCTTCGAGCCGTCCATCACGAAGAGACCCGAGGCGGTGAAGCCGCAACGCGCGAGAAGCCGTTCGATGCGCTCGCGTGCGGCGCCCGCAGGTAGCGGCGAGAAGCGATTGAAAAGCGGCGCGATGACGGTCGGGTAGAGCACCAGCACGAGGAGCTGGAATGCCATCCACGCCATCCAGACGAAGATCCACCAGAAGGCGCCTGCACCGCGCATCAGCCCTAACACGACGAACGCGAGCGGCACGCCGAGGACCGCACCGACGGCAAGTCCCTTCGCGAGATCGGCGAGCCATGTTGCGAGCGTCGTCCGGTTGAATCCGAAACGCTCCTCGATCCGAAACGTTCGCCACCACGAGAACGGCAGCGAAACGACGCCGGCGATCGCGGCGACGGCGACGAGCAGCAGCACGTCGCGCACGATCGCAGGAAACGCGACACGTTCTGTCGCGACGACCAGCCATCCCACGACGCCGCCTTCGGTCAGCACGAGCAGGACCGCGGTGTCGACGATCGCTTCGAGCATGCCGAGGCGCTGCTTGGCGATCGTGTAATCGGCGGCCTTGCGGTGCGCAGTATCGTCGATTCGCGATGCGAACGGCGCCGGCGTCGCCACGCGATGCGCACGAACGTACGCAATCTGCCGCGCCGCGAGCCACAGTCGCAGCGCGAGCGTCACGGCGACGGCGGTGACGAAGATTGCGGCGAATGCGAAGGATGTCACGGCAATTGGGCGGCTCGCGCATCGCGCTCACGTACAATGGAACGTTCCATTTTACGCTTCGACATGCCCCAGGATCCGAATCGCCTGATCTGGATCGACCTCGAAATGTCGGGCCTGCGCCCCGACAGCGATCGCATCCTCGAGGTCGCGCTCGTCGTCACCGACCACGCGCTCGAAACCGTCGCCCTGGCGCCGGTGTGGGTCGTTCATCAGGACGACATCGTGCTCGATAACATGGATTCGTGGAACCGCTCGACGCACGCGCGCTCGGGTCTGATCGACAGGGTGCGCGCATCCGCATTCACCGAGCAAGACGTCGAGCAGGCCGCGCTCGCGTTCCTGCGCGAGCACGTGCCGCCGAAGACGTCGCCGATGTGCGGCAATTCGATCTGTCAGGACCGTCGCTTCCTTGCGCGCTTCATGCCGTCGCTCGAGGACTGGTTCCATTACCGCAACCTCGACGTGTCGACGCTCAAGGAGCTCGCGCGGCGATGGAAGCCGGACCTCGCGAAGGGCATTCCGAAGGAGGGCCGCCACGAGGCGCTCGCCGACGTGCTCGAGTCGATCGCCGAGCTTCGCTACTACCGCGAGAACTTCCTGCGGTTGTGACCGGCATGCGGGAAGCGGCGTGAAGTTCTGCAGCGCGTGCGGCTCGCCGCGAATCGAGCGCCGCGTGCCGGAAGGCGACACGCTGCCGCGCGACGTTTGCGCCGAATGCGGAACCATCCACTACCAGAACCCGAAGATCGTCGTCGGTTGCCTGCCGCAATGGGAGCGCCAAGTCCTGCTTTGCCGTCGCGCGATCGAGCCGCGCTACGGACTGTGGACGCTGCCGGCCGGTTTCCTCGAAAACGGCGAGACGCTCGTCGCCGGCGCGGTGCGCGAGACGCTGGAGGAGGCCGATGCGCGCGTCGACGTCCACGACCTGTACGCGGTGATCAGCCTGCCGCAGATCAACCAGGTCTACATGATGTTCCGCGCGCGGTTGCTCGATCTCGCGTTCGGCCCCGGCTCCGAAAGCCTCGAGGTGCGCCTCTTCGACGAGAGCGAAGTGCCGTGGGAATCGCTCGCGTTCCGCACGATCGCGCGCACGCTTCGCAACTTCTTCCTCGACCGGCGCCTTGACGCCTTCGCGCTGCACGTGAGCGCGATCGAGCGCCGGCCGCCGCTCACGCCCGACTTGCTCGCGGCCGGCTGACGCCCTCGTCGAGCGGGCGATGGGATCGCGCGGTCGCCCGAACGGCGCGGCGTTGCAGGTTTTCACAGCGTCCGCGCGAGCAAGATCGGCCTACGCGAGGCGCTCCCGTATCCGATTCACTTCAGGATACCGGCTTCCTTGTAGTATTTCTCCGCGCCTGGATGCAGCGGGACCGGTGCGCCTTGCAGCGCCTTGTGGATGTCGATCGCCTTTGCGGCGCCGTTTGCGGCGACGAGCCGATCGAGATGCGTCCACAGCGCCTTGGTAATGCCGTACACGACGTCGTCGCTGACGTCTTCGTGCGTGACGAGCAGATTCTGCACGACCACCGCGCTGACGTCGGCCGTTTGGCCGTTGTACGTATCGGCGGGAATGACGCCGGACGTGTACCCGCCCCCGGTCATTCTCTTGGCGACTTCCTCCGGGACCGGTACGAAGACGACCGGTAGCGACGATGCGAGATCACGAAGCGACGACGCACCGAGCCCCGCCGATTGGAGCGTTGCATCGATGTGCTTGCCTTTCATAAGCTCCACCGATTCGCCGAACGGCAGGTATTCGACCTTCGCGAAATCCCTGTAGTCGATGCCCGCCGCGTGAAGCACGGCGCGCGCGTTGAGCTCGATGCCCGATTTCGGCGCGCCGACGGACACCCGCTTGCCCTTCAGATCGGCGAGCGTCCTGATACCCGAATCGGCGCGCGCGACGATGTGAATGTAATTCGGATAGAGGGCCGCGACGCGGCGCAGCTTCTTGAGCGGCTGCCTGAAGCCTGCTTCCTCGTTCCCCTTCCACGCGTCGGACAGCGCATCGGCGAGCGTAAACGCGATCTCGCCCCTTTCGGCCTGCAGCAGAGCGAGATTGTCGAACGAGCCCTTCGTCGCCTGGACCGATGCCTTGACGTTGGGCATCGTGTCGGCGATCACGCCGGCGAACGCGACTCCGAGGGGGTAGTACGCCCCGTTGGTCCGCCCGGTCAGGACGTTGACGAACGTGCCTGCCGCGAATGCAAGCGTCGCAACGGCCATTGCCGCCGCGACCATTACGACGGCCGCGTGAACCCAAGGGGCGCTGCGGCCTTGCACGGCGGACGATGGTCCACCACCAGGCGCGCGGCGTCGTTGAAGTGGTCGCTTCATCAGGGCGGTGAACCGGAGGCAGCGAGCGACGACGACGTGCCGTCCGCGATTCCGGTGACGATCTTCACGTTCGCGCTCGCAAGCGCGCGGTGCAGCTCGGCGACATGCTCGTGACCCGTCGTCTCGACGACGCAGACGACGCGCACCTCCGAGAGATCCGGTCCCGAGAACGCGCGGTCGTGCACGATTTCCTTGATCGACGCGCCTGCCGACGCAATCACTTCGGCGAGCCGCGCGAGTCCGCCGGGACGATCGCTGATCGACACGGTGAACCGCGAAAGGCGGCCGTCGGCAACGAGCCCGATCTCGATCACGCGGTCGAGCATCGTCAGGTCGATGTTGCCGCCGCACAGCACGAGCACGACGTTCCTTCCCTTGAGCGTATCGACCTTCCCCGCGAGGAAGGCCGCGAGCGGCGCGGCGCCCGCGCCTTCGACGACGCTCTTCTCGAGCTCGATCAGCCGCAGCACCGACAGCGCGATCGACGCCTCGTCGACGGTCACGACCTGGTCGACGACGCGTCGCAACACGTCGAAGGCGAGGCCGCCGGCCTGCATGACGGCGAGGCCGTCGGCGAGCGTCGACGACAGCGTGACCGGCACCGGATGCCCGGCGGCGAGCGCCGCCGTCAGGCAGGCCGCGTGCACCGGCTCGACGCCGACGACGAGCACCTCGGGCTTGCGCGCCTCGACGACGGTGCCGATCCCGGCCAGCAGGCCACCGCCGCCGACCGGCGCGACGATCGCCTGCACGTCGGGCGTCTGCTCGAGGATCTCGAGCGCGATCGTCCCCTGTCCGGCGATCACGTGCGCGTTGTCGAACGGATGGATGAACGTGAAACCCTCGCGGGCGGCGACTGCTTCGGCCTGCTCGCGCGCCTGCGAAAGATCCGCGCCGTGCAGCACGACGTTCGCGCCGAGCTGCCGGCAGTTCGACACCTTGATGAGCGGCGCGAACTTCGGCATGACGACGGTGACGGGAACGCCGAGCAGCGCGCTGTGATAGGCGACGCCGAGCGCGTGGTTGCCGGCCGATGCGGCGATAACGCCGCGCTCGCGTTGCGCAGCCGACAACTGCAGAAGCGCGTTGCGCGCGCCGCGCTCCTTGAAGCTGCCGGTGCGCTGCAGGTAGTCGAGCTTGCAGTAGACGTGCGCGCCGGTGAGCTGCGACAACGGAATCGATTCCACGCACGGCGACTCGTAGATCCCGCCACGAATGCGCTCGCGCGCGGCTTCGATGTCGGCGATCGTCAGCATCGAACGCGCCATGCGCAGGCGATCGCGGCAGGCCGCATCAGTACGGCAGCGCGATGCCGCGCTTCACCTTCGTGAGCACGCGGCGGAAGTCTTCCTGGATCCGAGCGAGCGCGTCGGGGTTGTCGGCCTCGAAGCGCAGCACGATGACGGGCGTCGTGTTCGATGCGCGCGCGAGGCCGAAGCCGTCCGGATATTCCACGCGCAGGCCGTCGATGCGGATCACGTCGTCGGCGCCGGGAAAATCGGCGACCTCGGACAGCCGCCTGATCAATGCATGCTGTTCACCTTCGTCGCAGGCGATCTGCAGCTCGGGCGTCGATATCGCATCCGGCAAGTCGTCCAGCACGCGCGCCGGATTCGGGTCGCGTGACAGGATCTCGAGCAACCGAGCGCCCGCATAGAGGCCGTCGTCGAAGCCGTACCAGCGCTCGCCGAAGAACGTGTGGCCGCTCATCTCGCCGGCGAGCGCCGCACCGAGTTCCTTCATCTTGGACTTGATCAGCGAATGGCCGGTCTTCCACAGCACCGGCACGCCGCCGTGACGCTCGATCCACGGCTTCAGGTTGCGCGTGGACTTGACGTCGTAAATGATCTTCGCGCCCGGCACGCGCCCGAGCACGTCGGCCGCGAACAGCATGAGCTGGCGGTCGGCATAGATCACGTGACCCTCCGGCGTGACGACGCCGAGCCGGTCGCCGTCGCCGTCGAACGCGAGGCCGAGCTCGCAGTCGCCTTCGCGCAGCCGCTGCTTCAGATCCTCGAGGTTCGCCGGTTGCGACGGGTCCGGATGATGATTCGGAAAGCGGCCGTCGACGTCGCAGAACAGCTCGACGACGTCGCAGCCGATGCGGCGATAGAGCTCGGGCGCGAACGCGCCGGCGACGCCGTTGCCGCAATCGACCGCAATTTTCATCGGACGCGCGAGCCGCACGTCGCCCGCGACGCGGTCGAAGTACGCCCGCGAGATGCCCTCGCTGCTCGTCGTCGCCTTGCCGTGCACGAAGTCGTTGCGCTCGATCCGCGCGCGCAGCGCCTGGATGTCGTCGCCGGACAGCGTCGTGCCGTCGATTACCATCTTGAGCCCGTTGTAGTCGGGCGGATTGTGGCTGCCGGTGACCGCGACGCTGCATCGCGTGCCGAGGTACTCCGCGGCGAAGTACGTCATCGGCGTCGTCACCATGCCGACGTCGACCACGTCGACGCCTGCGGCGCGAATGCCCTCCGCAAGGGCGGCGGAAAGCTTCGGTCCGGACAGCCGACCGTCGCGGCCGACGACGATCGCATCGCGTCGCGCCTCGTGCGCCAGCGTGCCGAGTCCCTGCCCGATCAGGCGCACGCCGTCGACGGTCAGCGTGCGATCGACGATGCCGCGGATGTCGTAGGCCTTGAAGATTTCGGCGGGCAGCATGTTCAGCCTTCCTGACGAGAACGATCAGCGGGGGGCGAAGCGGCTCCGGGTTCGGCGCCGACGGTTGCGAAGTAGTTTAGCAATCGCTCGGGGAGCCACCGGACGTTGCCGGGAAACGGCCCGCGCGCGAACCCGGCATGCCCGCCGCCGCGCGGCTGCTCGAGCGTGACGGCGCTGCTGACTTCCGCCGGCGTCGGCAGCGACGAGGCCGGGATGAACGGGTCGTTCCGCGCATTGATCACGAGCGTCGGCACGCGGATCGTCGCCAGCCACGGCTTCGACGACGCGCGCGCCCAGTAGTCGCGCGTCCCCGCGAAGCCGTGCAGCGGCGCCGTCACCGCATCGTCGAATTCGTATAGCGTCCGCGCGCCGCGAATTCGCCTCGCGTCGAGGAGGCCGGGAAAGCGCGCAGCGATCCCGAGCGACTTGGGCTTGAGCGTCGACAGGAAGTGTTTCGCGTAGATCCGGTTCACGCCGCGATCGATCGCGAGGCCGGCGGCCATCAGGTCGAGGGGCGCGGAAACGGCGGCCGCAGCGGTCACGTAGCGCGATGCGTTCGCCTGCTCGCGTCCGAGCCAGTTCAGAAGGGCGCTTCCGCCGAGCGACACGCCGACGGCGTAGATCCGCGTCGCTGCATCGGTACACGCGCGAATGTGCGCCAGCATCGCGGCGACTTCCTCGTAGTCGCCGGAATGATAGGCGCGCGGCAGCCGGTTCGGCGTGCCGCCGCAGCCGCGAAAATGCGGGACGACGCCACGGAGACGGCGTACGCGCAGATGCGCGAGCAGCGCGCGCGCGTAATGCGACGTCGACCCGCCTTCGAGGCCATGGAAGAGGACGACCAGCGGCGCGCCGGGTGCGGCATCGACGTCGAGCCAGTCGAAGTCCCAGAAGTCGCCGTCCGGTGTTTCGACCCGATCGCGCCGCAGGGGCACCTCCGTGCGCGGAAGACGATACGGCCAGATCGTTTGCGCGTGGCCGCCGGCAAGCCAGTGCGGCGCACGATACGCGAGCGGACTGCCATCGTGGGCACCGCTTCGCGATGCACGGGCCGGGCGCCGTTTCGGCTGCGACACGAGCGCGCGCTATTGGGCGGTCGAATGCTCCCGCGCGAGCCGCGCGCGCTGCTCGTACGCGTCGCGGGCGATCGCGATGTCGGCGAGGAAGTGCGGAAGCTCGGAGACGAGCAGCGCCTGCGGTCCGTCGACGAGCGCCTTCGCAGGCTCCGGGTGGAAATCGACGAGCAGCATGTTGGCGCCGGCTGTCACGCCCTGAGCCGCAACGTGAAAGATGTCGAGCAGGCCGTCGGGCGCGCGGGCGCGCGAACCGACCGAGTGCGACGGATCGATTGCGACCGGCATGCGCGTCAGCCGCTTGACGACGGGCACGTGCGCGAAGTCGACGAGGTTGCGGTGCGGGTCGCCCATGTTCGTGTGCATGCCGCGCAGGCAGAAGACGATCTTGCGGTTGCCTTCGGTCGCGAGGTACTCGGCGGCGTTCAGCGACTCGTCGAGCGTGATGCCGAAGCCGCGCTTGATCAGCACCGGGAACTGCTGCTGGCGGCCGACCTGCTTCAGGAGCTCGAAGTTCTGCGTGTTGCGTGTGCCGATCTGCAGCATCACGCCGGTCGCATTGCCCGTCGCCTCGAGCGCGCTTCGGATTTCGTCGACGTGCGATTCGTGCGTGACTTCCATCGAGATGACGCGGATGCCGTACTTGCCGGCCAGCTCGAACACGTAAGGCAGGCACGCGGCGCCGAAACCCTGGAACGCGTAAGGCGACGTGCGCGGCTTGTACGCGCCCATCCGCGTGCATACTTGGCCGTTGTCGCGCAGCGCCTTCATCATCGCGTCGACCGACCCGCGGGAGTCGACGGCACAAAGGCCCGCGAACACGTTCAGGTTGTCCTGGCCGAAGCGCACGCCGTTGTACTCGAACGACGACGCGCGATCGTCGGCCTGGTTGTGCCGCCCGAGTACGCGGTACGGCTCGGAAACGCGCACAACCTTCGCGACGCACGGCAGCACCTGCATCTGCTCGATGGTCAGCGCGCCGGTATTGCCGATCAGGTAGATCTCGGTCAGCGTGACCTCGCTGCCGACTTCGCGGTGGACGCGGTACGTGATGTTGGAGAGCCGCTCGAGCTGGCTCGTGAGCATCCGGTAATCGACGCTTTCCGGATGGGCGTTCGGTTCGAGAACGAGGATCATCGGTGCTGCTTTTACTGATCGGTCAAAGGGTTACGGATATTACCGCGGCCGGGCCCCGACCGGTACCGGACATGGAGCCCGCCATGTTGCACCGCAAGAGGGCCCGCGCGCAACATCGGCCAAATGGCGGTCAGCGAATTCGTTGCCTCGTCCGTTACGGTTGCCGTAGACTGGCTCGAAGGCCGTCTATGCAGTTCCCAGCGCAGGTTCCCACGACAGACAACCCTCTCGGAGTCCTCATGAAAAGTCTCTTGCCGCTCCTCGTATTGTCCCTTGCCGCGGCGGTTGCGATGCCGGCCGTCGCCGCGGAAAACAAGCAGAACACGAAGATGGCCGATTGCCAGAAGCAGGCCGGCGACAAGAAGCTCGAAGGCAAGGACCGCCAGAACTTCGTCAATCAATGCCTGAAGGCGAAGCCGGCGAAGTCCGAAAGCAAGATGGCCGAATGCAACGCGAAGACGAAGGGCATGAGCAAGGAAGAGGCGAACAAGGCGCGCAGCGAGTGCATGAAGGCGACGTAGCGACGAGCACACCGAACCTCCGGTCGGGCGTACTCCTGTCCACCCGTCCGAAACTACCAGGCCGCAACCGGTAACGCTTGCGGCCTTTTTTTCACGACTTCTTCGATCGGCCGAAGCGGCGTCAGCCCGTCGCCACGCCGAGCAGATGGCCGATCGCGAACGTGACCGCGCCGGCCATCGCGCCCAGCACGAGCATCCGCGCACCGGAGTAGACGCCGTTGCGGCCGGTGAACAGCGACAGGACCGCGCCGACGGCGAAGAGTCCCGCGGCCGTGAGGCCGATCGTCCAGCCGAGCGGGTTGGAACCGGCGCGCAGCAGGAAGGGCAACAGCGGGACGAGAGCGCCGCCGGCGAACGCGCAAAACGAGCTCACCGCGGCGCCGACCGGCGAGCCGAGCTGGCCGGGGTTGAGGCCGAGCTCCTCACGCGCGAGCGTGTCGAGCGCGTTTTCGGGATCGGCGACGAGGCGCTTCGCGAGCCGGTCCGCCTGTTTCACCGGCAAGCCCTTCGCCGCGTAGATCAGCGCGAGCTCCTGCGCCTCGGCTTCCGGATACTGCGCGAGCTCGTCGCGCTCGAGCGCGATCTGGTACTCGTAGAGCTCGCGCTGCGAGCGCACGGATACGTATTCGCCGGCCGCCATCGCGAATGCGCCGGCGGCCATGCCGGCGACGCCCGACAACACGATCATCCGGACATCGCTCGTCGCCCCCGCGACGCCCAGGATCAGCCCGGCGTTGGAGACGAGGCCGTCGTTGACGCCGAACACGGCGGCGCGCAGGTTGCCGCTTCCGCCAAGGCCGCGATGGCGCCGCTCGAGCATCGCGCCCGGCGCCGGCGCCGAATGCGCGGAATCGCTCGGCACGCCGCCGCCGTAGACCGCCATGCCGCGCACCTTCATCGCGGCCAGCACGTTGCGCAGGCGCCGCGGACCGAGCCATTGCACGAGATTGGCGACGAGACGCGTCCTGGCGTCGGGCACGAACGGACCCGGCGCCGGGAAGCCGCGCGCGGTGAGCTGCGCGCGCCAGATGGCGGCTTGCGCTTCGGCCTCGCCGGCGAGCCGGCGGAACAGCTCCGCGCGAACCGTGCCGTTCTCGGCATCGGCGCATGCGCGATAAAGATAGGCGGAGCGCTGCTCCTCGACCCACGAATCGAGCGGGTTCACGCGCTCATCTCCGTGCCGCCAAACGGCCACGCCGCGTCGGTGCATGGGCCGGGATCATGCGAGCCGGAAGCGACGTGAGCGCGCGCGGTACATGGAACTCAGCCGGCGACGGCGGCATCGATCCTCGCCATCACGTCGGGCGTGAGCTTCGCGGCCACGTCCTGTGCCTTCATGTTCTCGACGACCTGCGCGGGCCGGCTCGCGCCGGTGATGACCGTCGACACGTGCGGATTCCTGAGGCACCACGCGATGGACATCTGGGCGAGCGTACAGCCGAGTTCGTGCGCGATAGGGACGAGCGATTGGACCTTCGCGAGCTTCGTCGGTTCGAGGATCCGGTTGGCGAGCCATTCGAAGCCCTTGATCGCCGCGCGCGAATCGGCCGGTACGCCGGCGCTGTACTTGCCCGACAAGAGACCCGATGCAAGCGGGCTCCACGTCGTCGTGCCGATGCCGTAGTCGCGGTAAAGGCGCGCGTATTCGTTCTCGACGCGCTCGCGATGCAGAAGATTGTATTGCGGCTGCTCGGTGACGGGCTTGCGCAGATGATGCCGCTCGGCGATCTCGCACGCCATCGCGATCTCGGCGGCGCTCCACTCCGACGTGCCCCAGTACGTCGCCTTGCCCGACGCGACGATGTCGTGCATCGCCCATACGGTCTCGTCGATCGGCGTCTCGGGATCGGGGCGGTGACAGAACAGGATGTCCACGTAATCGAGCCCGAGCCGCGCGAGCGACCCGTCGATCGCCTGCAGCAGGTATTTGCGGTTCAGCGTGTTCGTCTCGTTCGGCCCGTCGAAGAGGCCCCAGAAGAGCTTCGTCGACACGATGTAGGACGATCGGCGCCAGCCGAGCTTCTTCAGCGCGTCGCCCATCATCGATTCGGAGCGTCCCTTCGCGTAAACCTCGGCGTTGTCGAAGAAGTTCACGCCGGCATCGCGCGCGGCGGCCATGCATTCGCGCGCGAGGCTCTCGTCGAGCTGGTTTCCGTACGTGACCCAGGAGCCGAACGACAGTTCGCTGACCTTGAGACCGGAGCGGCCGAGACGGCGGTATTGCATTTCGAAAGGCGACGCGGGATTCGACGCGAGGTTCGCGGCAGATCGGATGAATCGGGGATGACGCGTATGCGGTCGCCGACGCGCCTTCGCGCGTTGCCACTACAATCGCGCGTTCATTCTACTCCGAGAGGACGCTCCCGATGTCAGCGCCGCACGCAAAATCGAAGACCGCCAAGCCGCCGTTCGACGCCGACGCGCTCTGGGCGGTGAAGCGCATCGGAACGGCGTCGGTGTCGCCGGACGGGCGTCTCGCGTGCGCGCCGGTCACGACGTACGCGATGGAGCGCAACGTGGGCACGACGGAGCTTTGGCTCTATCCGACGGGCTTCGGCGCGAAGGCCGGCGTGGTGTCGAAGCCGCGGCGATTGAGCGCCGGCGACAAGGACAGTGAACCGCGCTTCTCGCCCGACGGGACGCGGATTGCGTTCACCGCGAAGCGTGGCGACGACGCGGAGCCGCAGATATACCTGATCGCCCCTGACGGCGGCGAGGCGACGCGGCTTACGAACCTCGCGACGGGCGCGAGCGCGATCAAATGGTTTCCGGACGGCAGGCGCATCGCGTTCGTGTCGTGGGTATGGCCCGACCTGCGAAGCGAGGCTGCGCAAGCGAAACGCCATCGCGAGAGGAAGGACGCCAAGGTCAAGGCGCACCTGACCGAGCGCGCCGAGTATCGCTACTGGGATCACTGGCTGACCGACGGCCGCGAGCCGCACGTATTCGCCTGCGACGTCGCGACCGGGCGCTGCGACGATCTGCTCGCGGGCACGGGGCTCGCGCTGCAGCCGTGGGATCCGTCCGCCGAGCACTACGACATCGCGCCCGACGGCCGCGAGGTCGCGCTCACGGTCGATCCCGGGGCCGAGCCGGGCATGATGAACCTGTGCGACCTGGTCGTCGTCGACCTCTCAACGCGCCGCGTGCGCAATCTGACGGCGTCGAGCGGATTCTCGGACGAGCATCCTTGTTATTCGCCGGACGGCGGCGCGATCGCGTATCACGCGTACGACACGGCGCGCGCATTCAACGACCAGGGACAGCTGCGCGTCCTTACGCGCAAGACCGGCGAGAGCGTGCGCATCGCAGCGTCGTTCGATCGCGCGACGACGCATCTCGGATGGGCGCCCGACTCGCAAGCGATCCTTTCGCTCGTCGAGGACCGTGGGCGCGTCGGCATTCGCCGCCACTCGCTCACGCGTGCCGGCAGGGATCGCGACGCGGCGCCGCAGGTTGTCGTCGGCGGTGGCGCCGTCTCGGGCTACGCGCAATCGGCCGACGGCAGCGTGCTCGTCTACACCCGCGACACCGCCACACATCCGCCCGCGCTCTTCGCGGCCGCCGGCGACGGCACGGCAGAGCGGCAGCTCGACACGCACAACCGCGCGCTGCTCGCGCGCCATGGATTCGGCGAGATTCGCGAGTTCGAAGTGGCCGGATGGAACGGCGAGCCGGTGCAGGTATTCGTCACCTACCCGCCGAACTTCGACGCGAAGCGCAAGTGGCCGCTGCTGCAGACGATCCACGGCGGTCCGCACGCGGCGCACCATGACGGCTGGCACTTCCGCTGGAACAACCAGGTGTTCGCCGGGCAGGGCTACGTCGTCGTTGCCGTCAATTACCACGGCTCGTCGGGCTACGGCCAGGCGTTTCTCGAGACGATCACCGGACGCTACGGCGAGAAGGAATTCGCCGACGTCGAAGCGGCGACCGATTTCCTGATCGCGCAAGGTTACGTCGACTCGCAGCGTATCGCCGCGACGGGCGGCAGCTACGGCGGTTTCATGGTCGCGTACATGAACGGCCAGACCGACCGTTATCGCGCGTTCGTCTGTCACGCGGGCTGCTACGACTGGGTAAGCATGATGGCGACCGATGGCTATCGGTTCTTCGCGAAGGAGCTTGGCGCGTTCCACTGGGAAGACGAGGCGCGCGTGATGCGCCAGTCGCCGCATCATTTCGTCAGGCAGGCGAAGACGCCGACGCTCGTCATCCATGGTGAGCTCGACTACCGGGTGCCGGCGACGCAGGCGCTGCAGTACTTCAATTCGCTGAAGGCGAAGGGCGTGCCGGCACGGCTCGTCTACTTTCCCGACGAGAACCACTGGATCCTGAAGCCGCAGAACTCGGCGCTCTGGTATCGCGAGTTCTTCGCGTGGCTTGCGCGCTTCCTGACGCCGCAAGCGCGTCCGCGTGCGGCCAACGGCACGGACAAGGGCCGCCGGGTGAAGGAGCCTATCGCCTGACGCGCTGGCGCTTTTCGTCCTGCTCCTGGCAGGCGACGCAACGCTTCGCCGCCGGGTAGGCGGCGAGGCGCGCATATGGGATCGCGCTGCCGCAATCCACGCACTCGCCGTAGCTGCCGTCGTCGAGCCGCGCGAGCGCCTGTTCGACGTTCGCGAGCTCGGCCAAATCGCGCGACACGTGCGTGATGTCCTGCGCCGCCATCGCGTCGGCGGCGGCCCAGTCGTCGGTGTCCTCCTTCGGGTTGCGCAGACCGACGACCCGCGGGTCGTCCTGCGTGCGCAGCATCGCCGCGATGTCGGCGCGCAGCGACTGCTGTCGCGCACGCAGCGCCTCGCCGAGCTCGGCGAGCTGCGCAGCCGTCAGGGTCGAGGAGGCGGTCATCGCGACGCATTATCGGCCAGATGCCAGTGCTTCGCACGCGCGTTCCGACGGGGCGCGGCGGCTCTTGAATCGCCGCCGTCCGCCCCTAGATTGCGCCGTGGGAGCGCGGCGCCCGGCGGTCGAAGCGGCGCCCGCGCGGCTACCACGTCAACCTTCTGAGGAAGATCATGGCCAGCTTGCAAATCTACGACCCGTTCGCGGACCCGACGGTCGAAACCCTGCTTCGCAGTTTCTTTCGTCCCGAGCGCTCGGAGCGCGCCACGCCGCGCAGCCTGCCGATCGACGTCGCCGAAACCGAGAACGGCTACGTCGTCCAGGCCGAACTGGCAGGCGTCGCGAAGGACGAGATCCACGTCGCCATCGAAGGCAACCAGGTGACGATCGCCGCCGAGGTGAAGCGCCGCGGCGTCGACGAGAACGCGCGCGTCCTTCGCAACGAGCGCTACTACGGCAACGTGTACCGTACGTTCGCGCTGCCCGTCGAGCTCGACGAAGGCGGGAGCGAGGCGAAGTACGAGAACGGCCTTTTGACACTCACGCTCGTCAAGAAGCCGGCGGTCGCGGGCCGCAAGCTCACGGTTCAGTAGGCGCGAGTAAATCGCGCGTGCTGCCGCGCGTCCGGTGTTCGGGCGCGCGGCGTCACCGCATGCGCCGCGCCGTGTATTCCTCCTCGATGTTGTCGCGGTAGTACGACCACGGCGACGAGGACGTCGAGAAGCGCCGCCATACTTCGGAGGGCACGCCGGCGTACTCGAGCGTGCCCGACGTGAGCTCGACGACGAGCTTGCGCGAGCGCTCGTCGTAACCGGCGGCGCGCAGGCTGCCGCCATTCATTCGTCGCATTTCCATCGCCACTCCCGGAAGCGCGCGCCCGGCGCGCCGGACGCATGCGGTGCAATGCTACGATCGGCGGCTTCGCTCGTACAAGCGCGCCATGCGTAGCCGCCTTCCCGCAGTCGTTGCGCTGCTCGCGCTCGTCGCGTTCGCCGCGCAAGTCCATGCCGCGCAGGCGGACAAGACGCTGCGCGTCGCATTCTCGATCGCGGAGACGAGCTTCGACCCGGCGTTCGCATCCGACGCCGCGTCCGACGGCATCATCGCGAACGTCTTCGACACGATGCTCGATTACGACTACCTCGTGCGGCCGGTTACGCTCGTGCCGCGCGCGCTCGTCGCGATGCCCGAGGTACAGGACGGCGGACGCACGTACGTCTGTCGTTTGCGCAAGGGCATCTACTTCACGCCCGATCCGGCGTTCAAGGGCCGGCCGCGCGAGCTGACCGCCACCGACTTCGCGTACGGCATGAAGCGCATTCTCGACCCGGCGGTCAAGTCGCCGTGGCTGTGGCTTCTCGACGGCAAGATCGAAGGCGGCAACGCGGCGCGCGAGAAAGCCGGGAAGACCGGCCGCTTCGACTACGACGCGCCGATCGCGGGACTCGACGTCGTCGACCGCTACACGCTGCGCATCCGGCTCACGGAGCCCGACCTCCGCTTTCCCTACGTGCTCGCGATTCCGAACGTCGCCGCGCAGGCGCGCGAGGTCGTCGAAGCCTACGGCAGCGACATCGGCGCGCATCCGGTCGGGACCGGTCCGTACATGCTCGGCGAATACCGGCGCAGCACGCGGATCGTGCTGGTCGCGAGCCCGACGTTTCGCGAGACCTATTACGAGCCGTCGGGACCGATCCCCGAATCGTCGCGCAAGGCCGCCGCGGCGCTGCGCGGCAGGCGCCTGCCGCAGGCATCGCGAGTCGAGATCAGCGTGATCGAGGAAGGACAGGCGCGCTGGCTCGCCTTCCTGAACGCCGAGATCGACTTTCTCGACATCGTCCCTGCCGAGTTCACCGCGCAGGCGCTTGACGAGGACGGCAAGCTCTTGCCGTGGCTCGCCGAGCGCGGCGTCGTGCACGACGTGCTGCTGCGGCCCAACAGCTGGTGGGTCTACTTCAACATGCTGGACCCGGTGGTCGGCGGCTACACGCCGGAGAAGATCGCGCTGCGCAGGGCCATCGGCATGGGGTACGACAACGCGGAAGCGATCCGCGTGCTGCTCAAGGGCCGCGCCGTGCCGGCGAACGGGCCGATTCCTCCCGGCGTCGCCGGGTACGATCCGAAGCTTCGCACCGACGCGCAGCTCTAC
>Ga0157372_10001124_pt1 | contig 29079 bp, 23 predicted proteins | sample C55metaG_FD_115307 | JGI IMG/M metagenome (GOLD analysis project Ga0157372, IMG submission 115307) | Corn rhizosphere microbial communities from Kellogg Biological Station, Michigan, USA - C5-5 metaG | ecosystem: Host-associated > Plants > Roots > Rhizosphere > Soil | place: USA: Michigan...
CTACCTGGACTGTAGACAAAGCTCACTCAAACGTTAAATTTACAGTAACCCACTTAATGGTATCTGATGTTGATGGTATTTTTAAAAACTATGATGCAACCATCACTGCCGCTAAACCTGATTTCAGCGACGCTAAATTTCAGATCAGCATACAAACAGCCTCAGTAACTACAGATAATGATCAGCGCGATAAACACATCACAAGCCCTGATTTTTTTGATGTTGCTACTTACCCAACTATTACTTTTACCAGCACCGGTATCACCAAAACATCTGATAAGCACTACAAACTTACCGGTAACTTAACTTTACACGGTGTAACCAAACCGGCTTCATTTGATTTATGGTACCGTGGTACTATCCAAAACCCAATGAGCAAAGCTGATGATGCAGGTTTCCAGTTAACCGGCACCATCAAACGTTCTGATTTTAACTTCGGGTCAAAATTTGGCAACGCTATGGTAAGCGACGAAGTTGCTATTAAAGCAAATGGTGAGTTTGGCAAAGCCAAATAATTGCAAAAATATATTAACAGGAACGGCGCGGATAACCCGCGCCGTTTTCTTGTTTTATGATACAGGCAGTGGAAGAACTATGCTTGGGAGTGCAGGTACTGCATTTTTAATCCTTGCTTTTTTTGATAGCGGATTATTAATGTACAGATGCTAATTATTGCAATAAGGGCGGCGCTCGCTAAGACATGTGTAAAGGGTACTTTAAACTCCGGATTAATCAGCGTTTCGGTTATGTCAGGAATGATGATGGCGATGAGGGGCAGGCAGGAGAATAGCCTCAGGAAACCAAGTTTTTTCATAAAAAGTGATAATGGTATTTAGCGCAACTAATGCGCTGTAAATATGCCACTATGTTTCTTTTTATAAAATACCCGTTACACGGTATTTTTACAACCTGAATTGGTAATTTGCTGATTAGCTGCTTAGCTTTGAAAGAAGCGCCGGTAAAAAGAGGGAGAAAAGAAAGTCCAATTAGGCTTTGCGGGAAAGCAGTTGCTTTAGGGTATTAAACCACAATTGATTTTTAGCTCCAAAAAGGGTATGGTCAACAATAAGATATAAGGTGATGAGCTCTTCTTTTAGCCTGTAGCGCAATCTTAACGGTTGCCAGAATAAACCATTGTTCCGTACCATCGAACGTTTGTATAGCTCGTCAAAACCTAAATATAATTGCTCAAGGCTATCAAGGGGGATATGTTCATAACTATCACCGTCAAGTACAAGGCTTTTAGGGGTAAGTATAATTTCGCCGTTATAATGGTGTGGTGGCGGGGTAAATGCAAATAATGCTCCTCCGTCATTTGCCAACCCTAATGTGGCCAGGTCATAATCGTGACTCCACATTACCTTTCCAATTCTCAATATCTGCATGTTATAAACTTCGGTATTTTAAACGGCATTTACAACAGATTGTTATCATTGTAGTTTCATTTTGTTACAATAATGTTAATACCCCTCATGAGTTACATATCATCTGCTAAACAGTAAAATCCCTATCTTTGATTTACAGGAAATATTTTCCTTTTATTAAGTAATTGAATAATATCAATAATCAAGTTATTAGCTTAAAGCTTTGTGCATTCAGCTCTCAGCTTTTATATAAATAATATGGCTACAGAAGTTAAGTGCCCCAGTTGTGGTTTTGGTTTTCCGATAGAGGAGGTAATGGCCGAGGAGTATAAAAAAGAGCTCAGGGTTAAAATGATGGATTATACCCGTCAAAAAGAAGAAGAGTACCGCAAAAAGGATGAGGAGTTTTTAAATAAGGAGCGCCAGCAGCAGGCAGCTTTTGAACAAAGGCTTAACAACGAAAAAAAGCAATTGCAGCAAACGCTTGAAGACAACCTGCGTAAAACCATAAGCCAGGATTTTGAGAACCAGCTTGTACTGCTCAAAAATTCAGCCGCTGAAACTGAGGAAAAACTAAAACTATCACGCCAGAAAGAGCTGGAATTTTTGCAGCGCGAGAAACAACTGCATCAAAAGGAAGAGGAAATGGAGCTTGCCGTACAGCGCAAGCTGCAGGAGCAGAGGAACGAACTTACCGACCAGATCCGAAAGCAGGAAGCCGAACGCCACAGCATAAAAGATACTGAATACCAGCTAAAGGTAAAAGAGCTCGAAAAACAGCTTGACGACCAGAAGAAACTGGCCGATGAAATGAAGCGCAAAGCCGAGCAGGGTTCTATGCAACTGCAGGGTGAAGCCCAGGAGCTGATACTGGAAGAGTTATTACGAAATTATTTCCCGTTCGATATCATAAGCGAAGTAGGGAAGGGCGTACGCGGTGCCGACTGCGTACAAACCGTGCGTAACCAGTTTGGCCAGGAGTGTGGCCGCATTATTTATGAAAGCAAGCGTACCAATGCTTTTTCGGCAGACTGGATCGAGAAGCTTAAAAAAGACATGCGCAGCATGGGGGTTGATGTAGCCGTTATTGTAACCCAATGCTACCCGAAAGGGATGGATTGCTTTGGCGAGCGTGACGGGGTTTGGATTTGTAGTTTTGATGAGGTGAAGGCGGTATCCTATATTTTAAGGGATGGGGTGATGAAATTATCAAACCTGGCCAAATCGCAGGATAATAAAGGTGATAAAATGCACCTTTTGTATGATTACCTTACCAGCAGCGAGTTTTCGGAGCAATGGAAGGCTATTCGTGAAGGATATATGAGCATGCGCCAATCCATTCAGCGCGAACGCGATGCCATGGAAAAACTCTGGAAAGCCCGCGAAAAGCAATTGGATAAAGTGCTGCTAAGTGCCGCTCACATCCGCGGCAGTATTGAAGGGATTGCGGGGAGTGATACGATTCAGCTTAACCTTACCGATGATGAGGATGCGTTGCTGTTGGAGTAATTAATGTAGTTTCAGTCGGTCCATATACTACCGCAAACGTCGCCGCTTGTGGTTATCATGCAGTGTCATGCGGATTGCTTGCAAATTGATAACCTGAACCTCGGCTATAAGTGAAGGCCTGGAATCAAATGTTCTTAATTACCGAAGGATGATATTTTGTGAGTTTTTGCTGTCCTGTTTTGGATAGTGCACTTGCATGGCAATTATTTTGATCGCCTTGTCAGTATATCAATTTTTGCGCTAAATACAAAGGCATGAAGCAGGGCGATATTAACTCAATTAATCATATTATAAACAAAGAAATAGACAACACTCATAACAAACCTGCCAATAAAAATAGCTTTTACTTAAATTAGCTGTTTACATACTGAACCTTGCCTGTACATCCAGATGAAAGTTAATTTTATTAACGGTTTAATTTTACGCTCGGCTGCTTTGTCGTACAGGCAAAAGCTTGATAAAAAAAACTTGCTTACATTATGGGATAACAGGCTAATCAAGGAAAGTATTTACTTGGCAAGTAAATCGCTTTATAATGAGCTGGATGCTTTTTTTGCAAACGGGCAGCAAACAAAAGCTAAAGAAGTTCAATTACTATCAAGTTTTTATAAATATATGGCCCGTATGGCAAACCGTGCTACGCCGTTTGGGCTGTTTGCGGGTTGTTCGTCAGTTTACTGGGGCACTGCTAATAAAGTAAAACTTTCGGCAAAGTTCAGGAGACATGTAGTGCCCGATGCTGTGGTGAGCTTTTCGCTTGCCAAACAAATTGAAAATGCCAATCAATTATCTGCAGGATATAAGCTCAATAACACCCTTTATAAAGTGGGGGACGATTTACGTTTTATTACTTATCAAATTATTGATAACCAAAGGGTTTACCAGGTTAGTGCCATTGCCTGCAATGAGGTGCTTGATGATATAATTACTGTTGTTGGTGATAAAATATGGAATAAACAACAACTGCTCGAAAAATTCCCGGAATTTGAGCCTGATGATTTCATTGTGTTTATTAACGACCTTATTGAAGGACAACTGCTAAAACCGGCATTTGAACCGGCAATAGGGTATGATTTTCCGGTCTTTTTGCAAAAGACTGATGATCCGGAATTAAGCGATACCATTAGTGAATTGGTCGATTTGTTTAATAAAATTAATAATGGAGATGCTGAAAGCTCAAACTGGTTTCCGTTCTATACTGCTATTGAACAAATTACTAATCACATAACCGGCAGGGAACTCAAAGACCAGGTGCATGTAACCAGGTTTAACGAGCTGGAAAGCCGGGAACTTGACCAATCATTGCAATGGAAAATAGCTAAGGCGATTGTATTGCTTAATAATATGAGTGCCGTGGCTCCCAATAAAAGGATTGAGCAGTTTAAAGGCAGGTTCGGGAAAAGGTATGAGGAGCAAAGCGTACCGCTCCTGGAGGCATTTGACACCGATACAGGAATTGAATACGGGCAATGGTATGAGCATGAAACCCTTTTTACAGAAGGGCTGTATACCGGAAGCGAAGGGGGGCCTTCATGGGTGGATTATACAGAGATAGATTTTAAAATGCTTAATCTGTTAAACCGCGCCAAAATTGAAAAACAGTATAAAGTTGTTATACCCGATAATTTTGCCAGGGAACGCAGCCCGGATCATTTGCCGTTTTCCATGTCGGCGGTTTTTCAGCTTTTTGAAAACGATATGGTATACCTGGAGAGAGTTACCGGGCCCGGCGCTTTAAGCATGATAGCACGGTTTGCAGTTGGGGATACCGAAATTTATAAAACAGGTTTAGAGATAGCAGCAAAGGAGATCGCCAACTGCCCGGATGCCATGTTTGCCGAAGTGATCCATATGCCCGAAGAACGGATCTTAAACGTTATGATGCACCCGCCTTTCTGGCCTCATGAACTGGCTTATATTGATGATGCTAAGGGCAGTTCGGTTTTGAAGCTTGACGATATCTACATAAAGCTTGAGCAGGGCGTTTTTAAATTGTTTTCAAAAAAACATCAGCGGGAAGTAGTTCCGCGCTTAAGCAGTGCCTATAATTATAACAGGTCGCAGCACCCCATTTACACCTTTTTGTGCGATATCCAGCATCAGCGGGGCAATAACAGCTTAAGTTTTAACTGGGGTGTACTTTCAAAAGATTTTGTGTTTTTTCCACGTGTTGAGACCAGCTTTGGCGTTATCCTGCACCGTGCCACCTGGAAGTTTACCCCCGCTATTTTAGCTGAACTTTGCAAGGCTGAAAAATTCATGGATAAATTCGGCGATTTGTTTAACAGCTTTAGGGATGAGTGGCTGCTGCCCGATAAATTTTATATTATAAAGGGCGATAATGAATTACTGATTGATACAGTAAACGAAATTAGTATGCAGGTACTTGTAAAGGAAATTGCAAAGCAGGCCCCCGTTTTGATCTTGTCTGAATGCATTCATTTTCAGCATGAGGCAGTTGTTAAAGATACGGAAGGAGCGCCTTATATGCACCAGTTTGTTGCCCCTTTTTATTTCGACCGACCGTTAAAACCCCAGTATTTCCAATATATTGAAAACACGCTCCAGCGTAATTTTTTTCCCGGCAGCGAATGGTTATTTATCAAACTATACCTCAGCAGTAATATCGCTAACGAGGTACTGTTAAAACTTGATGAACTGTTGAGCTATTCGGGTACGGTTAAAATCAAGCAATGGTTTTTTATCAGGTATCATGATCCCGATAATCATATCCGGGTTAGGATTAATTTACTGCATGAGAATGATTTTCAGGAGGTCTATATGGCCGTTCGGGAGGTGCTGTCACCATTTTTAACCAGCGGACAGGTACATGTTGTGCAGCTTGATACCTATGTACGTGAGCTGGAACGCTATGGGCAACAGATTGAACAGGCCGAGGCGCTTTTTTGTATTGAAACTTCATTTTGCTGCAATGTGTTCAGGTTGCTTGAAACTAACCGTTACGACACTGAAGACTGGCTCCTTATTTTTTGGCTGATCAAGGATTACTTAAACCTGATGAGCCCGGATCTGAACGATCAGCTGCAATTTGTTGAAAGGCAGCAGGCCTATTTTTTTGCCGAGTTTGATGATAAGGCTGTCAAAATACAAATTGATCAGTTATACCGGAAATATCATGGTAGTTTAAATAACCTGCTTTTGGCGTACGATGATCTGCTTCAGCAAAAAAGAATGCAGGTAGAATTATTGCTGCAAAACTACAGTATCAACTGGAATCCGAAGTTTTTAAGCAGCGTGATCCATATGGCAGTTAATCGTTATTTCAGTAACCGGCAGCGACTGCATGAATGTATTTTGTACGGGCTGCTGCTAAAGTTCCTTAAATCAGAAAAGGCGCGGAAAGGCAAAGTATAATTTACCTGAACATTTTATTGTTAAGCATGGCAAAAAAGCTGTCACGGTAGGTAACCCCGATGGGGATTTTTTCTTTGATCTTATCAAATATTACCATATTACCATCAATAGCCTTAATGCGTTTTAAAGCGATGATGTATGATTTATGGGTTCGTGCAAAATTTTCCTGGGGTAGGGTATCAACCAAGGTTTTCATGCTCACCAGCGAGATATGACGTTCATTTTCTGTAAAAACAGAGCAGTAATTTTTAAGCCCTTCTATATAAATAATATCCTCAAAGTTGATGCGCACAATTTTACCATGATCGGTTTTCAGGTAAAATGAGTCGGACTTTGGCTGCAGGTCGATCACCGGGGCCGGCTTATTAGATGAAAGCAGTATTAGCTTATCAAGGGCTTTTTGTGAAGCCTGTAAAAACCTGTCGAAAGCGAAGGGCTTAAGCAGGTAATCGAGCACATTGTTTTCAAATCCCGCCAGCGCAAATTCGCTAAAAGCCGATGTTATAATGATCTCTGTGCTTTTAGGCAGCATTTTGATCAGGTCGATACCTGAAAGCTCGGGCATGTTTATATCAAGAAAAATGAGGTCAGTCGCCGATCCTTTTAAATACAATAATGCTTCAATAGGATTGGTAAACGTCCTGGTAAGGTTAATAAAAGGCACCTTTGATATAAAATCGCTTAAAATATCAATGGCATAAGGCTCGTCCTCAACTATAATACAGTTAATTACTTTCATGATACTTTAAAGGCATGGTAAGTTTGCACTCGTAGCTGTTATGCGTTTCATTGACCAATAGTTCATATCCGTCCCGGCCATATTCGTCCGTTAATCTTTCGCGAATATAATTTAACCCTATCCCGTTCGACTGTACTTTGTTAACGCTATTATTGTTTTTATAATTAAGCGAATAAAAATGCAGCATCCCATCTTCAACAGTAATGCTCAGCACAGCCTCCTTTGTGCTTTGATTGAAAATGCCGTGCTTAAACATGTTTTCGATAAGGGTAATTAAAACCAATGATACTACCTTATACGGAATAACACCGCTTTCGATACTTATCTTCATAAAAAAAGCTTTGCTGCGGTCTTCGTGAATTTTTATGAAGTCTTTGATATAGGCAAGCTCACTTTCAAGGCTGCTAAACCCGTCCTCATTTTTGGTTAATGCATACCGCATAATGTTTGAAAGTGTAATGATTGACTGCCCTACTTCCGGGAGTTTCTTATAAGTTTCAGCATATAAAAAGCCGAGTGTATTAAATACAAAGTGCGGATTGATCTGTGATTTTATTACATTTAGTTCGGCTTGAAGGGCTTTCTTTTCTAATTTTTGCCGCTCCTCAAGCATTTGAGCCTTTTCCAATCTGTGCTGTGCAGCCTCGCGCTCTTTTAATATTACCTCTTTGGCAAAACCATAAGCTACGCCCATTACAGCAAAGTAAATAGAGCGCATAACAAATGTCAGAATCCGGGCGGGGGTTCCATAAACCTTAAGTGAACTATGCTGGAAAATGATGAGCGAAAATGCTTTTAAGTAAGCGGATACTACAATGATAGCTGCGGAAACAACAAGGGTTGCTGTTACTAATAACAATTTGTTGTTGGTTTTTTTATTGAGGAATTTATAAAAGTTCCAAATACCATAAAATACTCCGGCATTAACCATGAAGGCAACAATGGTGTTAAGAAACTCAACTTCCACGCCGGCAAAATAAACAACCACTTCTTCATAAAGTACATAAGTAATCCAAAAAAGTAGATGCTGAAATATTGCTTTTAGGTTTTTCTTATTCACGATAAAGTCCTTTGTCATTTTTTTCGTCACTCTTAAAAGCGGTTTTGGTCATTCGGAAAGGGGCATTGGTACTAAATTTTTTCTCGGTAAAAGCCTGTTAACCAAATTTATACTATCTGGGTTAAATAATTAACCATTTACAGCCATTTAAAAGTTTAAAATTATGAAAAATCACGACAAAGCAACCTTGCCAAAAATTCAAATTAAACAGGTACAGATACTCAATTGGGTTTTAAATAATAACGTAGCAAAATATGCCAATCAAGCCTGTTTTATGCAAACAACTACCGAAACAGGTACTATAACGGCTACTGCAACAGGCATCGTTTAGTTTAGTCGCCCCGGATGCTGGTATCAGGAAAAAAATGAACGGAGTGTTTTTCATCAATGAGGTTATTATCAATAGCCAGCTGTCATGAAAGCGACAAAATTATCCGAGCAATATAAATTCTCATCGGGCCTGATGCTCAGGTTTCCTGCATTTGATTGCGTGGAAACAATTAATAAAAAAACCATCAGGACATTCACAAAAGATGAGTTGTTTATGCAGGCGCTTTGGCTTACCTCTAAAGATCTGTATGAAGCGGTTTTGCATATAGATAACATCACCGACGCGAAAAAACTGGAGAGGCTTGAAATAACCCTTGCCAAATTTATTAACAGGAGCGCAACCGGCACCAATCCGTCAGGGTTATTTGCAGGCTGCGCTCCTGTTACCTGGGGGGATACGACCGATTTACAGCTTGGGGATGCTTACCCGCATGTAAGGCTTAATGTAGCTGCAGCGGTTAATTTGAACCGTCAAATTTTAAATAATCGTGTCATACGGACATTGTTAAGTTACAAGGTGAATAAAACAATGTACACCTTAAACGGGACCTACCGTAAAATTGACCGGCAAACTGTAAACTGTGGTAAATACAAAGCATCGCCAGTAAAGATATCTGACGATCTGCGGGCGGTTATTGGGTTTTGTGAAAACGCCAGGACATACAATTCGATAGGCTTATTTATAACGCAAACACTTGGCAGAGCTCCGGAAGATGCCGCTGCCTTTTTGGACCAATTGATTAAAAACCAGGTTTTGTGGAGTGAGCTTGAACTGTGTATTGAGAGCGGGGAATACCTTGACCAGGCCATTGGCATTTTTACCCGGTTGTCACACCAAAGTGCACAGGCACAAAACTATTTATCAAAACTGAATACCGTTAAGCAGGTGCTAACAGGCACCGAGAATGTAATTACAAAAAATAATAAGGTTGCTATGATTTTGAAAGATTTGCCAGGTGATGCCTCACAGGGGACATTGCTGCAGGTTGATTATTTTAGGCAGGCAGATTCGGCTACGCTTGATAAAGTGTATGCCGATAAATTGCTTGATGCCATTGATCTGCTTAACCGGATCACACCCAGGCACCAAAGTAAAAACCTGGAAACGTTTATAAAACGTTTCCGCGACCGCTATCATGAGCGGGAGATTTTGCTAACAGAAGCGCTTGATCCTGAAAAAGGTATTGGCTATGCCGTAAACTGTTATAAAGAAGCATCGGGCTATACAACTGATAATGAAGATCTGCAATATACCAGTGCTGTGAAGTGGCTTGTCGGGCAAATTGTTAACAATCCCGGGCAGGAAATTATCCATTTACAAAAATCGCAGTTTGATAGTATTAAGCCTCACGATGATGAATTGCCACCAAGTTTTTCGGTAATGTTCCGTATTTCGGGCCATGATGAGCCCTTGCTGTACCTTGAACATTGCGGATGGCCAGCCGGCACTGCTATGTTTGGCCGTTTGGCCAATGCCGAGCGGAATTTTGGCCAGGTGCTTGATGAAATAGCCGAAACGGAAGCCCGTATTTATGAGCCGGCCATAGTTGCCGAAATTGTACACACGCCTGATGACTGCTTAGGGAGCTTTAGCTCTGTACCATATCGGGATTACCAGTTTCAAACACCGGTAAGGGCTGGCGACCAGGAAGTTAATTTGACAGATTTGCTGGTATCTGTTAAAGGAAATAATGTTGTGCTGCGTTCGGCCAAATTAGGTAAACGGATTATCCCCCGCTTAAATACAGCATATAATTACGGAATGACAGCCTTACCCGTGTACCAGTTCCTGGCCGATCTGCAATGCCAGGATTCAAAATACGAGCTTGGGTTTAATTTTGATATATTACCTAAACTTGGGGTAACCAAAACGCCAAGGGTAGTTTATGAAGGCGTAATATTAGCCTTAAAAACCTGGTATATCACCAATGCTGAGTTACAGCAGCTGTTAAAAGAACTGGCTGTTGATTACAACGAAGCGTGGGCGAAGTTTGTTAAATACTGGGATCTGCCAGAGGCTTTTGTTTTTACAGATATTGACAGTGAATTGGTTGTACATACCAACAGCAGGCTTGAGGTTGCTGCATGGCTTTCGTCATGCAAGAAAAAGAATGAAATTATTTTAAAGGAATACATTGGCGAACGCGATAATATCATGCTTAAAAAGAAGGATGAAAAGCTTATCGGTAGCCAGTTTGTGGCTGTTTTAAAACGGGGCGAAAAAGTAGCCGGCAAATATACCGGTATGGGGCCGCTTAGTACAAATGCGGCTAAACGCCAGTTTTTCCCAGGTGATGAATGGTTGTATGTAAAACTGTATTGCGGTATTGAAACTGCCGAGCATGTGATAGGCAATGAGCTGATACAGCTAAGCAAAAAGCTTTACCATGAAGACTTGATTGATCAGTGGTTTTATGTACGTTATGCAGATCCTGAACCGCATATTCGTTTCAGGGTCCATCTAGCTTCTGTATTTGCATTGGGCAGGGTCATTCAAAATATTAATAATTGCTTTTCGGCGTTAATTAAATCAAAGCAGATCTGGAAGGTGCAGTTTGATACGTACGAGCGCGAACTGGAACGCTATGGGGAGGCATCGATTGAACTTGTTGAACAGCTGTTTTTTAACGATAGCCTTGCCATAGCCAGCCTCATATCAAGAGCGGATGTGACCGAAAACTTTGAAGAGCTGAGGTGGCTCTGGGGATTGTTATCAATTGACAGCCTGTTGAATGATTTTGATTTTCAGATCGAACAAAAAAACGAGCTTATGGAGCTGCTTGTAGCTTCATCATATCCGGACGTTAATTATGATAACCTGCTTTCAAAGCAACTGACTTTTAAATACAGGCATTACCGCAACAAGATTGAGGGCCTTTTTGCCGAAGGTGCCGCGGTTGCAGGCAACGACCTGCTCAGGTACCGGAGTTTAAACAACAGACCGGGAGCTTTATTGCTCGCCGAGCTTATTTCATCCGGCACGGTGCTGCAGGATTTAAACCTGCTTGCGATCAGCCTTATTCAAATGAGTATGAACCGCTTGTTTAAAACCACGCAGCAGGTTCACGAACTGGGCATATACGATTTTTTGCTGCTTTATTATAAATCAGTTTTGCAAAATAAAGAAACGGGTTACGATAATAAATACATTGCCGGGGCTGTAAATGAGTACATGGCAGGCAGGCCATATCTTCAATAAATAAAGGCTAAGCGCCCCGAAATAATATTTTAACCTTCCCTACACAAATCTCATCAAGCCTTCTGCTAACGCGGAAGGCTTTTTGTTTTATACAGATGTTTAGATTATTGTTTTCTTAATAAAAGTTTAACAGAAATTCAGGCGGCTCATCAATAATTATAAATGTATTTTTAGCCCCAAAATTGCCAGAACCCGGGAGGCAGCTTTTACAGTATGGAAAGAAGATCAGCATTAAAAAATATAGGCGGCCTGCTTTTGGCGCCTTCACTAGCGCTTGGCAATACAACACCGGCTGCGAAGTCATCATTGCGGATAGCCCACATTACCGATGTGCACCTGAAGGATAAATTTGATGCCCCTGCCAGGTTTACCAGGTGCCTCCATCACCTGCAGCAGCAAACGCCAAAGGTTGATATGGTATTAAATGGCGGCGACATTGTTTTTGATATGAACAAGGAAAACATCGGCACCATCAATGATCAATGGAAACTGGTGCAAAACATCATGAAAAATGAATGCAGTTTGCCCGTTCATTATTGTTTGGGCAACCACGATATCTGGTGGTACGAGGACGACAAGGGCCAGGCCGTTTACGGAAAAAAATATGCGCTGGATAAGCTGCAGCTTGTAAAGCCTTATTACAGCATGGAAAAAAACGGCTGGAAGATCATTGTGCTGGACAGTGTGCACTTAGATATTGATAATACCTGGTATATAGGCAAGCTGGGCGATGAGCAGCTTACCTGGCTTAGCGATGAGCTGAAAGCTACAGATGCCAATATGCCGGTAATGGTCATGTCGCACATACCGATATTGACCGCTTTACTGATGATAGAGGATGATATTGTAAACAAGTGGACAATGCTTGGCGGCGACATGCATACTGATACTGCTAAAATCATCAACCTGTTTTACCAGCACCCTAACGTAAAATTATGTCTGAGCGGTCACCTGCACATGCGCGATAAGGTGTTTTATAACAATGTTACTTACCTGTGCAACGGCGCCGTTTCCGGTGCATGGTGGGAGGGTAACCGCCGTGAGACTGCTCCCGGCTATGGTTTGATAGACCTGTATGCCGATGGTACTTTTGAAGAAAAGTATGTGAATTATTAAAGTATAAAAAAGGGGCAGGCTAAATCAAATAGCCTGCCCCATAGCATATATATGTTGGTTGTTTAGAGCTGAAGAATACTTTTAAACTTTTCGGCATAATCATTAAGCTGGGCAACTAATTGTCCGCTTAGTTCTTTTTGATTGCCGTTATGGGTAATGGCTACCATATTATTGAGAAGTTGCATACTGATCTGTACATCGCGCGGACTTAACCGGCCTGTATCTTTTTGCAACTGATGGTAGTTATAATCAAGCTGATCGGTTAGGTAGCTGTTAACACTTTTGATCAATTTATTACCCAGCTTGGCATAGTCCAACTTATACGAGGTATCGGCCATTGTTATTTTGCCTTGTGCGGTCATAAAGTTAGGGTTGATGTCGGGCATTACTGCTTCATATTTGTGCAGGGTATTAAGTGCCAGGTTACGATGGCCCTCTTTCAGTAATGTCGCCGACAGATCGGAAAAAGCAGAAACCATTTGCGGGAAAAACATGGTTGTTGATTGCTGATCAAGGTATTTGGCTGTTTTGAAATTGCCGAACTTAAACTTATCCATCATGTTGCTGTACATCACCAGGCTGTTGATCTTTGAAAGCTGATCTCTTAACGATGAATCAGTTTTGAAAGGCAACAAGCGATAGGTAAAACCTTCCTGGTACAAATATGGCTGTAAGCCAACCATGCTTGTTTGCCCAATAGATGTAGTGAAACAAATTGGCCGTTTCCAGTCGTTATGGGCAAGTATATCTATCATGGCAAGGTTTTCTTTGGTGATATAATTAGGAGGGAATTTCCATTTCATGGTATCCGTTAGCATGCCTTTTTGCTCAGGTGTGATCACCTTATTTTTCATTACATCATCGGCGTTAACCGCCAGCTTGAAGTTTTTGGTAGGCAAATAATTTTCGGTGGTGCCGTTGGTATATTCAACATGCGTACGTTTATCATCCGAAGTAATGAAATCAAATATATCTTTTACATCAACATAGCCCGGTATTTTGGCATCATTATACCTGATCACATCACGGGTACCCAGCTTGTATTTATCAAAGCTCATGGTGATGGGCAGCGCATCGGCCTGGTTTATTTTGCGTTGCATTTGCCTTACCGACCAATCGGCGCTCAATAGGCTCAGGTTTACAATACGCACATCGGGCCGGATGTTCTCCACCTCCTGGTCGTACCATAATGAGTAGGTGTCGTTATCGCCCAGGTCAAATAAAATAGCATTTTTAGGGCAGGACATGAGGTAATTGTAAGCCATATCATGCGCCGCCATTTTGGTTGAGCGGTCGTGGTTTTTCCATTCTTTACTTGCCAGCAAAACAGGGCCAACAATAGTACAAATAACCATAACCCCAATGGTGGCAAACCGCGGACTGATTTTTTTAGGCATCATGTCAATCAGTGCTATCAATCCTAAACCAATCCAAATGGCAAAGGCATAAAACGAGCCCACGTACGAGTAATCGCGTTCACGGGGCTGTACAGATGGCTGGTTAACATATAATACTATAGCCAACCCGGTGAAAAAGAACAGCAGGGTAATTACCAACGCATCTTTTTTCCTTTTTTTGAAATGGTAAAGCATACCTAACAAACCAACCACTAAAGGCAGCGCATAAAGCGGCGTATAGGCAACATCATTCAATACAAACTTTGGCGTATTGGAAGTATTGTTGAACAAACCTGATGTCCAGTTGCCGCCAATCCCATTCATATTGGTTTGGCCTTCCATATCATCGTCATTATAACGGCCAACAAAGTTCCACATAAAGTAGCGCCAATACATCTGGTACATTTGCCAGCTGAACATCCACCGTAAATTATCCGAAAACGTAGGGGTGGCGTTATCGCTCAGTTGCAGCCAGTCGCGGTAAAATTGGACATCCTGTGCATAAGTAGTATTTTCCTCTGTCGACCACATGCGGGGCAGGATACTGGTATGGTCATAAACATAGTTAGGCTTATTATAAGCAACTTCGTACTTACTTTTTCCTTTGCGATACAGCGGTGTGCCATCGGTAACATCGGTTATTTTAGCATCGAAGTATGGGCCTTTAAGTAAGGGAGTTTCGCCATATTGGGTACGGTTAAGGTACTCATACATCGTAAACGCGTCGCTGGGGTGCGAGTTGTTCAGGTTGGTGCCCGCCGATGCCCTGATAGGGATATAAACAAAGGAGCTGTATCCAAAATAAACAAACACAATGCATAGCAGGCTTACATTCAACAGGTGTTTTTGCTTACGGATGCTGTACCTGATCCCAACAATAAGTAAACCTATGATCAGTAGGAAGAAGAACAACACGCCACTGCCAAAACCGAGGCCGAGGCTGTTCACAAAGAACAGATCGAACCGGGCTGCGAGACCAATGGTATATCCCCTTATCCCGAACTGAACGAAGGCCAGGATCAGGATGCTCACGGCAAATGCTATCAGACCGCTTTTAATATTGATGTTTTTATGCCTGCGGAAGTAATAAACCATTACCAAAGCTGGTATGGTTAATAAATTGAGCAGGTGTATGCCGATAGAAAGGCCGATTACATAAGCTATAAAAACCAGCCATCTGTCGGCTCGCGGCTCATCGGCAACGGCATCCCATTTTAAAATAGCCCAGAATACTATAGCTGTACATAACGATGCCCAGGCAAAAACAATGGTTTCAACTGCCGAAAACCAAAAGGTATCGGTAAAGGTAAATGCAAGGGCGCCGGTTAGCCCGGCACCCATTATTTGTAAGGTTTGGGTTGTATTAACAGGAGTATTTTTTATAGCAAGCAGTTTTTTGGCAAGGGCGGTTATGCTCCAGAATAGAAACATAATGGTAGCTCCGCTGGCCAGTGCCGAACCAAGGTTGGTAAAGTAGGCAACTTTTGTCCTTTCGCCCATGGAAAGCAGGGAAAAGGCTTTGCCTATCATAGCAAAAAGCGGGTAACCCGGTTGGTGCGATACCTGGAGTTTGTAGGCACAGGAAATAAATTCGCCGCAGTCCCAAAAACTTACCGAAGGCTCTAAAGTTAGGACGTAAGTAAGGGATGCAAGGGTAAAACAAAGCCAGCCCAAAAGGTTGTTGATCTTGTTGTAGCTCATGATAAAGTGTAAAGTTTTTTCAAATAGTTAATACCAAATTAGAGCTTAAAATTGGTAACGTATTGAAATTTAACACTTTTAACATTTGTTAACACTTGGAGGGTTGAAGTGTTAAATGGTTGTTAAAACAAACCCTTACCCCAAATATGCGTTAAGCATAGGTGGTTTTTATGCGGAAGCTAAACGGTTTGTTTTATGAAGATTGAAAAGTTTTATGAACAGGTATACATTTGGGTGATCCGTTACGCACCCAGTTTTTTGATTGGGCTGGTAGTTTTGTTCATCGGCCTTTGGCTCATTAACCTGCTGCTTAAATGGTGGCAGGGCCATATGCAGAAAAAGGAAATAGATCCTACCATTAAACCCTTTTTGCAAAGCCTTGTGGGCGTTATCCTACGCGTGCTGCTGATATTAGGAGTTGTACAGATCATGGGGGTGCCTATTACCTTGTTTACCGCGCTTGTTGGTGCTTTTGGTGTGGCGGCCGGTTTGGCACTTTCAGGTACACTGCAAAACTTTGCCAGTGGAGTGCTCATCCTTCTACTTAAACCTTTTGTTGTTGGTGATAATATCATAGCTCAGGGACTTGAAGGCACTGTTACCGCTATCCAAATCTTTTATACCGTTGTTAAAACCTTCGATAACAGGATAGTTATAATGCCTAACAGTAAGCTCTCAAACGAAGTGATCATCAATATCAGCAGGGAAGGTACCCGCAGGCTTGATATCGAGCTGAAGTTTACCAATAATATTGATTTTAATGAGGTAAAATCGGTTATTAACTCTTCTATCGATAAATCAAAGAACATATTGGAAACTCCGGACAGGAGGATAGGTATTGCCGGTTTAGATCCTGATGGTTATCGTGTAGGAGTTAATGTTTGGGTTCATGCACACGGTTTCCAGGATACCAAACTGGCCGTACAGGAAAACATTTTGCAGGACTTGAAAGCTTCCGGGGTTAAAATACCGGGTTTATAAAATATGTGTACATGGATAATTTAGAAAACAAGATCACGGTGATTGTTGAAACGCCTAAAGGCTGCGGCCACAAGTATGATTATGATGCCACCACAAATCAGTTCAGGCTTAAAAAACTACTGCCTGCAGGTATGGTTTTTCCTTTTGATTTTGGCTTTATACCCAATACAGTTGGGGGCGACGGCGATCCGCTGGATGTACTGGTCATATCGGAGATCAGTACTTTTCCGGGCTGTGTGATAGATTGCCGGCTGATAGGCGCCTTTAAGGTAGAACAAACCAGTCCCGATGGGAAACGTTACCGGAACGACAGGTTGCTGGCAGTGCCGGCAGTATCAAAAATTTTTACCGGTTTGCATGATGCCGCTCAACTGCCGCACAGCCTTACCGACCAGATAGAGGCTTTTTTTACAAACTATAACCGCCTGGAATCTAAAGAATTTAATTTAATGGAACGCCTTGGTGCAGAGGGAGCTATGGAACTTCTTAATAATGCAACTACCGGTAATGAATAGTCCGGGCCAATTTTATAAAACCCAATTACTGTTTGCTTGTAGTAACTATATAAACATTGTTGAATTTAAATATAGCTACTATGAAAGGTCAACAGCATTTTAAGAATAACACCGACGCACAGGGCAAACCAACTGCCGACCGTGCCTTTACCAACCACAATGATGCCCAAAAGCAAAAAGGCATCAGTAACGCGGGCGGGCAGCGATCCGATCAAACATCAAGCCGGGATAGCGCTCATCGCCCCGAGAAGAAAAAAGCGTAATGTTATCATTTATAAAAGCGCCTTTGCTTACCAGGCAAAGGCGCTTTGTACTTCTAAATTCTGAAGAGCTATTTACTACATTATAATGAAACTGCCATTGTTTTTTTGGCATCGGCTTCAGCCCGGCTCATTTGTTTAATATGTTCACGATGGTTCATGCCCCATTCGCGCAATTCTGAAACAACCTTACCAAGCGTATCAGCATATTCGGTACGTTCATAAATTACAGTTACCGGTGTGGTATCATAAACCGTCCGTTTAACAAAGCCATTTAGTTCAAGCTCCCTTAACTCTTTCGAAAGTATTTTAGGCGTGATGCTTTCCAGGTCGCGCTGAAGTTCCTTAAACCGTTTAGGGCCGGTCATCAGGCTTACCAGCATCGGCAGCTTCCATTTACCGTTTACTACATAAAGCGTATCGCGTACTGCGGTTACAGAAGCTTTGCAGGTCTCTTTATTGTGAATGATTTGTTCGTTGTTCATACTCGCTATCCCCAATGATACCGGTATCCTTTAGGATAGTAGTATCTTTTTAATAGCAAAGGTAGCTAAGTTTGCGGCAAATAATTCATTAAATGAAAGCAACTAAAATTTTTTACTGGATACTGACCGCTATTGTAGCATTGATGATGGCTTTTTCATGCTATTCATACTTAACAAAGCCCGAAATGGCTGCAGCTTTTCATCATTTAGGCTTCCCCGATTACTTCAGGATTGAACTGGCAATAGCCAAGGTTATCGGTGCAATATTACTATTGGTACCAGTGCCTGCCAGGCTAAAAGAGTGGACTTATGCAGGATTTACTTTTGTATTTGTTTCGGCGTTTATAGCACATAGTGCATCAGGTGATCCGGTAGCAAACCGTGTGATGCCGTTGGTGTTTCTGGCGATTTTGGGAGGATCGTATGTGTTGTACTATAAGAACCAGAATTAAGTAAATAATATTGTCAATATTAGATAGAAGTATTTTTAGAAGACTTTTCCAAACAAATTGCTCTGCTTGGCTATTGCAATTTTCTTCTAAAAATAACTTTCTCTATTTTGGTTGGAAAGGTTTTGCCTGATGAAATAAAATATAATCGCCTCAAGCGAACTACTTCCGCCAGTCGTTCCGAAGGGCTTTTGCTGAGCTAAAATTCCACATCCAGCGTATCTTCATCTTCTTTATGAACATGGCTGGCAGCTAAGGCAATTTTTCTTTTGTACAACGTTTGTTCTTGTTTTTAACATCAATATACATATTTATTGCGTGTTAGAAAAGAGATATTGACTGGTTATTTTATTTAGTGCTTTTTGGCTAAAACCCTTTTACTTCTACCATACTTCCGTCGGTTAAAACCAACGGCAATGACGTTTTTTATTTTGTAGTAATAATGGCTGCACATCAGACAAAGGAGTGTTTTATATCTTTGTCTGAAAATATTTGTTTAAAGATTTGTTATTTCATTGCCGTCGGTTTTAACCGACGGTTTGTAATTTAAGGAGGCGGCTGGCTTTAGCCAAAATCGTTGAGCAGTAATTTAACTAAGGAGATTTTACTTACGGCACCAGCAATTTCTCAAACTCCGTACTATCGCCCTTAAACACATTAAAATCCACAACATGGTTAATGCCGTTAACATGGGCTTTATCTGAATGCTGCCAGAATTTCCAGTTTGTTTTGTTGGATACAAGCAGCTTGGGCTGGTAGTAATGTGCAATCCACAGGGTATAACCATCAAAATAACCTTCCAGGTAGTCCTGGTAAAATTTCAGGTTGGTATAAATGATGGGCTTGATCCCCGTACGGGTTTCAATAGTTTTGATAAAACTCTCCAATTGCTCGCGCATTTTTTCGGGACTGGTGCGATACAATCGTTCCACATCTACCACCATGGGCAGGTCGCCTTTTTCGGTTTTTACGGTTTGCAGGAAAAATTTGGCCTGCCATACACCACTTTTTTGCGGAAGAAAAAAATGATAAGCTCCGCACAGTATTCCGGCCTTAGGTGCTTCACGCCAGTTACGCTGAAAATAGGGATCGACACTTAGCACGCCCTCGGTAGCTTTTATAAATGCAAAACTGATATGAACATCGCCCTCGCGCATGGCCTTTACCTGTTTCCAGTTAATGCGGCCCTGGTATGAAGATACATCAATGCCGTATACTGTATAGCCATCAGGGATATGAATATTAAAGTCCTTGTATTTACGATAATGCGTGTCTTCCCCGGCATCCATAATCCACCGCCAGGTAGCGCTGCCAAATTTTAAAATATAGCCATAATAAAAAGGAGAAAGCAGGATGAGCAGCAACGCGCCTATAGCCACTATCCACTGGGTGGAGAAACTGGCCTGTTGTTTTGCTTTAACTACCGGCTTTTTACGGGCAGGCGCTTTCTTTCTTACGGGTGTTTTCTTTTCAGGAGCAGGCACGGGGTAAAAATAGCAAATCTGAACCGGGATTTGAACCTGGATTTTTAGGATTCTGGATTCCCCTGATAGCAGGTTGATTAGCATTAAAATTATTGAGCAGTATCCAAAACCTAAATCAGGAAATCTTCAAATCAAGGTTTACATTCCCTTAACAAAACAATTCCTATATTTGTAAGGTAAACTTACAAGTTTAACTGATTAATTATATGAGTGACGAAAAAGAGATCCAACTGGCTTCTGAATTAAGGTTTATTATAGGCCGGCTTAGTAAAAAGATCAGGAAGACTTCGGGTACTGCCGAAAAGCTTTCGCTTACCGAGCGGTCAACCATGGCACTGATCTTTCAGCATGAGGAGATTTTGCCTAATGAGCTGGCAGCTATGGAAAAGATCACCACGCAATCCATGTCGCAGATCCTGAGTAACCTGCTCAATCTCGGGCTGATCAAAAGGCGCATCTCCCAACAGGATAAACGCAAGGTGATCATTTCACTTTCGGAAGCGGGGATCAGCCTTATCCATAAATCAAGGAGTGAAAAGGATGAATGGCTTAGCCGCGCGCTCGAAGCTACCTGCACTGCCGAGGAGCAGGAGATTATGAAAAAAGCCCTGGCGCCACTGGCCAAACTTGTGGACTTTGATTAATAAAAACTGACAGAAAGGGATAAATGAGTAAGTTAAGTACATTCAACGCTTTTAAAAGCCGCAACTACCGGCTGTATTTTGCCGGGCAATCCGTTTCATTGTTGGGTACCTGGATGCAAAAAACCGCCGTAAGCTGGGTGATCTATTCGCAAACACATTCCAAGTTTATGCTGGGATTAAGCTTATTTGCAAGCCTGTTCCCGTCCTTCCTGTTCTCGTTTCTGGGTGGTGTGGTTTCTGACAGGTATAACCGCTTTAAAGTGCTGCTGGTTACACAGGTGGCGTCAATGATACAGGCCGTTTTACTTACGGGGCTGGTGTTTTTCGGTTATTATTCAGTTTGGGCAATCATGGCTTTAACTGCTGTTTTAGGGTTAATCAATGCGTTTGATGTGCCTGCAAGGCAATCGCTGGTATATGAAATGGTTGATGATAAATCCGACCTGCCTAATGCACTTGCTCTTAACTCTTCCATGGTTAACCTGTCGCGCCTGATAGGGCCGGGGATAGCAGGCCTGATTATCGAAAAATTTGGCGAGTCGGTTTGTTTTGGCGCCAATGCCCTAAGCTTTATTGCCGTAATTGGCTCATTGCTGATGATGCGTTTGCCCGAATTTATGCCCAAGCCCCACGGTAAAAACGTATTTGCCGATCTGAAGGACGGCTTCGAATACATCCGCAATACACCCACTATAAAGTTCATGTTACTGATGCTTGCTTCCATAAGCTTGTTTGTACTGCCTTTCAGTACGCTGATACCGGTTTATGCTAAGGACATATTTAAGGGAACGGCCTCTACTTTTGGGGTTATAGATAGTGTTATAGGGCTTGGTGCTTTTGGCGGCGGGATTTTCCTGGCCTCATTAAGTGCCGGTACCGATCTAAAAAAGATTCTGGCCGTTAATACGCTGATATTTGCCGCGGGGCTGATAGCATTTTCGCATATGCACAATTATCCTGTTGCGCTGTTTTTTTCAGCAATTATCGGTTTTGGTATGATGTCGCAGGTTACCATTGGCAATACCATTATCCAAACTACTGCGACTCCCGAAATGCGAGGCCGGGTAATCAGTTATTATGCTATGTCTTTTTTTGGGATGCAGCCGCTTGGTGGACTGCTTATTGGCGCAGTTTCACAAAAGATAGGCGTGCCCGATACCGTTATGGCCGAAGGTATGATAGCACTGCTTTTAGGGGTTTTACATTTTGCTTTTTTAAGGCGCAGCAGGCTTAAAAAGAAAACTATGGAAGCCATGCAGCAGCCCGCCTAAGCAATTTCTTAAACATTAAACAATCAACTACCATGATGACTACATTAGATCAAAATACAGCACTGGTGCTGATAGATTTGCAGAAATACATTGTACAGCTTACATGTGCCCACCCAATGGCCGGCATTTTGGAAAAGTCGGCTCAATTGGTTGAAGCCTTTCGCGAGGCCGGTAAGCCTATTGTTATTGTTCATGTAGAACCAACAGGTGCGGCTTTTAAAACAAAGCGCGACAACAATAGAAACAGCATGACCGAACTCCCCGCCGACTGGAACGAAATTGCGCCTGAAATTAAGACCAGGCCAACAGATATTTTTATCACCAAAAGAACCTGGGGCGCTTTTTTCAATACAGGTCTGCACGAGGAATTGCAAAAAAGGGGCGTCACGCAAATTGTACTGGCTGGAGTAGCCACCAGCATAGGTGTTGAAGCCACAGCCCGTTCGGCAAATGAATTGGCTTATAACATAGCCTTTGCAAGTGATGCCATGACCGATATGTTTGCCGAAGCGCATGCCCACAGCTTCAAATACATTTTCCCGAGGATAGGAGAGGTGGGTACTACCGCTGAGATTATTGAGAAGTTGGGATAGTTTAATCCTTAAGTGCTCGTATTAAGAGCACTCTTAAGGATTGACAAAAGATTTTTTGTGAGAAGAAAGTTATAAATATTATTTTTACCAAGACTTCTTAACCAATTACTTAACCTTTTCACAAAATGAACGTCAGTCTAACCAAACGCTTCGTTATTTATTCTTTGCTTTTTTACGCATGTTTTGCCTTAAATGCCTGTTCTAAAAAAGATAATCCGCCGCCTCCTGTTGATCAAACACCTAAGATCACGATAACTTCCTTGAGTGTTGATTCGGGTGTGTATAACACTTCTGTCACTATAACAGGTACTGGCTTTAGCAATACCGCCGCGAACGATAAGGTATTTTTTAATGGTAAGCCTGCAACTATTACAACCGCCACTTCAACACAATTAACAGCTTTGGTACCATTAGCAGCCGGGACCGGAAAAGTAAGTGTGAAAATAAATGACGGAACAGAAGTTTTCGGATCTGTGTTTAATTATAAACAATCCTGGATTGTGAGCACATTTGCCGGAAGTGGCGTAGCTGGGTTTAACGATGGTGATGGGACCGGAGCGACTTTGAGTCAGCCTGTAGGTATTACGATTGATGATAATGGCGACTTTTATATAACAGAGCAAGGAAATCATGCGATAAGGAAAATTACGGCGGCAGGGAAAGTAACAACGATTGCCGGAAACGGAAGCGCGGGAAAAGCCGATGGAAAAGGTGCCGCAGCAACCTTTGATCATCCGGCGGGCATTAGGGTCGACAAGGCAGAAAATCTTTACATCGCCGATTATGCCAATAACATGATTCGTAAAATAGATGAATCCGGTAAGGTGACAACACTTGCCGGTACAGGAATACAGGGATTTAACAATGGGCCAGGAGTATCGGCTACCTTTAGAGGGCCTATTGATTTGGTTTTTAACAAAGCAGGGGAGATTTTTGTTGCCGATTTCGCGAATGAGATTATCAGGAAAATTACAACAGGAGGTGTGGTAAGTACTTTTTCAAAAATAGCTCTACCGGGCGCTACAGGGCTGCCAAGCGGTTTTCATTTTCCTTCGGGTTTAGCCATAGATGCCAATGATAATATTTTTGTTGTTGACCAGTTGAATTATATGATTCAAAAAATAACTCCGTCGGGCAATATATCAACCTTTGCCGGTAGTGGCACAAGAGCTGTAGTAAACGCTCAGGGAATTAAAGCTGGATTTTATTCTCCATATCAGTTAACTATAGACAAAAACGGGAACTTCTATGTTACGGACATGTACCAAATCAGGACAATTGATAAAGATGTAAATGTCATGCTTTTCGCAGGTATAACCGACCATGGTTCTGCCAATGGCGCTGCTGCTGTTTCAAGCTTTTATACGCCAATTGGGATAGTTACTGACAAAGAAGGGAATGTATACGTAGCTGATACTTCAAATAACCTTATCCGAAAAATTGCATTTCAATAAATATACTTTTTGTATAATGAACAAATATTAAATGTTTGTTTTAAAACCTTATTGTAGGGTGTACAAGGACTAACATAGTAATTAAGGGTCAATTAAATTAATCGGTTTGCACTTATATTTGAGCACATGAAAAATGCCGATGAAACAATTGCCTTCGTATAAATTGGTGTCGCTGATTTATCTGCAGCTTTTTGTAGTATGTATTAACAAAGCTTTTGCGCAGGCCGATTCGGCGAAAGTTACTGTAAATAGTCCTGCATTTATTCCCCCTGCTGTTCAACGCTGGGACGACCGTGTCATGATCGGTCTGCAAAATCAGCGCACTCCTGGTCAAACCGGTTTCTTCATGTTTTTGAGTAAAAATGTTTTGTACGGCGATATTGGGATCCCGGCCGGTTTATTGGTAGGTGGAATAGTAAGCAATAATAAAGAAATGCGGCAAAACGCGGGTTATGTAGCCAGCAGCACAGCGGTATCCTATGGCTTTATGTTGCTGATAAAACATTTGGTTAAGCGGCCGCGGCCATTTATTCAAAATATCAATATCACGCCGGTTTACCGGGCGGGCGGTACCTCGTTCCCATCGGGGCATACTTCATCAAGCTTCGCTACGGCTACGGCTTTATCGGCAGCTTATCCTAAATGGTATGTGATAGCGCCATCTTTCTTTTGGGCGGGCGCCACCAGCTATTCAAGAATGTATCTCGGGGTTCATTATCCTACCGATGTGGCTGCCGGGTTAACATTAGGGGCGGGAAGCGCGGCGGCTATGTCGTTTTTGAAGAAATAGCAAGATCATCGCGCAACTTATTGCCTGAAAGTCTTTTAGTTATGATTTAATCCCTATCTTTAGTTATCAATTGTCAGATATATGATTGCCATACTTGATTTTTTAGCTGGATTATTACTCACCGACTGGAAGCGTATCCACAGGCTTAAATGGAACCGCAACAGCTAAGTATACACTTAGCTTCCCGGCATTTTCCAACTATCTTCGGTTAAAACAGGATTAAACTCGATAGAGGTCGTGTTTGACACCAGTTTGTTTTTTCCGTCGGATGATTCGGTGGTAGCAGGATAGATGATGCCATTGGCTTTTGTGAAATCTTTGTAGATAGAAATATTAGCAGGCGCTGAATTGATGGAGTAAGCATTTCCTTTCAGGCTATAATCACTACCAATCAGGTACAACAGTTTATGCTTACTTCTGTAAAAAGTGACGATATAATCATCGCCCGATGCGGATACTGTGCCTGTAAGGAAAGAGCTGTTTAGTTTTTTATGCAAGCCCAGGATCCCCTGGTACAGGCTTAAGGTTAGTTCGTCTTTTTCATCCTGCGTTAAACGCTTTTTTGTGCCGTTCATCCATTGCCAGCCTTCGTTTCCGTCCAGCTGTTTTACCAGTAGTAACTTCCCGTTCTGCCTTACTTCTGCACGGATCCTGTTATTAAGGATATCGGTTAAAGCGATAATTTGCATGTTACCTGTTACTGTGGCCGTTTCCCTAACAGTTGTTAACTTGTCTATGTTTTCGCCACCATAGTGTGCCCTGAGTTGGGTAAGCAGACTGGATGGCGCAGGCAGGCCGGTTGTTGCAGGTTTACTTGTATTTGTCTTTGAACCAACGGTGGTTCTTTGTGTAATTGCAGGCTTTTCTTTTTCGTCGTCCTTTCTGAAATAGAATTCACCATTCAACAAAACCAGGTCTTCTTCATTTGGCGGACTGTAAAAGAAGCTTTGTTTGGCAACAGTGCCATTACCAAATGTTAAAGTTATTTCTCCATCGTCCAATTTATAAGTTCCACTGGTTTTACCATTTTTTTCAAATTTACCACCTATAGTACCGCCCACTGCATCACCCGTTACACCAACAACGCTCGACCGTTCTGTTGAAAAATTTCCTTTACCATCAAAATAAATTAAATCAGAAGAAAAAGCGCCCACAGCCGGCATTCCCGTACCTATTCCCCCACTGGTGGAAGCGCTTCTTTTTTCATATAGCCCGGCAGGGATAACAGTTACTTTTTTAACCTTATACAAGGTGTGTTTTATCCCTGCTGTACTTTCAAGGTGTCCATTAGCTGCCAGTTTATATTTTTTGCTTTCGTCGCCGTTTTTAAATGTGAGTTGTACAAGGTTGTTCTTAACTGTGTAAGAACCGCTGGATTTGGTTTTCCAGTCCGCCTGGCTCAATGCGTTATTGAAAGTGCCATCGCTCCGGAAACTGATCACGATATTGTTGATCTGCATGCCGTTAAAAGGCGTGTTGTATAACTCTGCACCAATGTATACGCCATTGAGCGTTGGTGATTGTGCGCACACTAAAGAGGTTTTTACAATAAACAGGCACAGGAAGAGGAGAAGGTTTTTTGTCATCAGGTAAAGAACCCGAAAAACTGTACCAAAGAACCTGTAATAAAATTAATTTTTCGTTAAATCTTTAAAAGATATGATATTTTCTTCGGTGAGATAAATACGTATATGATATATTGATTGTATTCTTAATTGATAACAAAAAACAAGGGCGGCACCATTTGGTACAGTTGATGTATAGAAATTATGCCATCTGTCGTCCGGCGAATAAGATTAATAAAGTTGATCATTAAAAAAATTAACATTATTTAAATTAAAAAAGTAATATCTTGACCTCAACGGTCCGATGATTTTCCCGGGTAACGGACTGGTGGTAATCTATATAAAATGAATACAAATATTGATCAAAACGGCTCAAGAAAGATAGGATTAGTGCTGTCTGGCGGGGGGGTAAGAGGGGTGGCCCATTTGGGGGTGATGCAGGCCCTAACCGATTATGGTATCAAATTCTCGCATATCTCGGGCACAAGTGCAGGCGCAATAGCTGCGGCTTTTTTTGCAGAGGGATATACCCCAAAAGAAATTTTACGCGTCATCAAAGACAACAGCCTGCTCAAATTGCTGCGCCCGGCATTTGGCAGCAACGGTTTGATCTCAATAACACATGCCAGGGTATTGATCAATAAATATATTCCGCATAATTCATTTCAAAGCCTCAAAACACGTGTTACCATTCCGGCGGTCGACATTGGAGAAGCAAAACTGGTTTATTTTACCGAGGGCGAGTTGGATATAGCAATTTTAGCGTCATGCTGTTTGCCAGGTATTTTTAGGCCCATCATCATTAACGATCATATGTTTGTTGATGGCGGCATACTCAATAATTTTCCGGTTGAACCATTGGTGGGTAATTGTGACCTTATCATAGGTTCATGCTGTAACCATTTACCTGTTGTTTCAACAATTAAATCCTTTGTGAACCTGGTTGACAGGGCGGCCATGATAACGATTAATTCGGGCCTCAATGCGCATAAAATGTTGTGCGATATAGTTATCGAGCCGCGTGGCTTGGGTGGTTATGGTATTTTTGATACCGATGCCGCCGAAGAAATTTATATGATAGGGTATGAAGAGGGTTTAAAAACCATCAACAGCAACGAAAAGTTAAAAGAGGTTATACAGGCTCTAAAAAGTAAAAAACCTATCTGAAAACGATACAGCACTGTAACGAAAGATTGACACAGTAGTGGGCAAAAATCTGAAAACGGATTTGGTAATGTTTTAAAATAGATGGAAATTGCTCAAAACGTTGTACATCATAAAGTATTTAATTGATGTTAATAATCTTTAAGATGTGTACAAATTTCTCTGTGTTATAGCACCTTAATCATACAAACTCAATAAACTATGAAAAAAGTAACGGGCCTTGGAGGCGTATTTTTTAAATGCGACGATCCGAAAAGTATGAACGAATGGTATGTCAAAAACCTTGGACTGCCTTCCGGCCAGTACGGAACAACGTTTGAGTGGCGGCATGCAGATGATCCGTCGAAAATAGGGTCCACCTCCTGGTGTACGTTCCCGCAGGATACCCAATATTTTAATCCGTCCGCCAAGCCGTTTATGATTAATTACCGGGTAGAAAATATCGTTGCGCTGGTAGACGAATTAAAAAAAGGTGGCGTAACCATTATTGACGAGATTGCTGAGTATGATTATGGCAAATTTGTTCATATTCTCGATCCGGAAGGGAACATTATTGAGCTTTGGGAGCCAGGCGATGAATCGGAGCCGGATAGTGCTGCGGGATAATTTAGTTCTAAGTTGAAAGTCTTGAGTTCTAAGTCAGGATTTACCCTTATCGACTTAGAACTCAAGACTTTCGACTTAAGACTTCTGACTAACGATCAGGGAAACTTAACCCCGTTATAATCTGATATATTCACCTCTGGTATTGATGAGTTGTATTTATCATTAATAGCCTTAATAAACTCATTGGCCACAATTGCATAGCCCCGCGGTGTAAGGTGAACCCCATCCAATGAGAACAAACCGCCGCTGATGTAATTTGAGTTAACGCTTACACCGTCAACCACCAGACCGTTCAGTTTAACATTTTGCAGAAAGGTATAGGCATCAAATACCGCCAGGCCTTTTGCTGCAGCTATAGATTTTATGGTGGTGTTATAAGAAGTTACATAATCCCCGGTAAGGGCAACCTCCTTTTCGTCAAGTACATATTGGTTATCTATCGGCGTATAAGGCGTTAAACCGTAAGGCAGGTTGCCGACAGGTGTTGCAACAGGCTGCCCGATCTTGCTTGTGGGGAAGGTAAGTACGATAAGATCGTTAGGTGTTGCTGCACGTGGCGCATAAGTACTGCCAGAAACCAGCGCGTTAATATACAATGCTTTTGCATTCGGGTTGGCTTTTTGCACCCCGGCCAGTATTGCAGAAACGGTGATGGTATTAAAATAAGGTATTGAGGTTACATCGGGTACGGTTGCAACTACGCCTTTCTGCCCCTTGGCAGTGAGGGTGTTGATCAATACATTATACAAGGCAGCAAAAGTGTTTTTATCTGTCAGCACGTCGCCGGCCCCTCCGGATGTGGCGTAGCTTAAAGCGTCATTGTTCCCCAGCCAGTTTGAGAAGAAAGTGAATGGCTTCGACATTACAAAATTGAGATAAGTGGTGGAGTTTGTTGGCGCGTTACCGGGCAACAGTCGTTCAAAATACCCGTTAAGGTTGCCATAAGGTGCGTAGGTGATATGCATCAGCTTAATGCCGGGCACACCGTAATTATTGATATCGCCGGTGTATTTGGTATATAAAGTCAC
>Ga0157372_10001125_pt1 | contig 29067 bp, 27 predicted proteins | sample C55metaG_FD_115307 | JGI IMG/M metagenome (GOLD analysis project Ga0157372, IMG submission 115307) | Corn rhizosphere microbial communities from Kellogg Biological Station, Michigan, USA - C5-5 metaG | ecosystem: Host-associated > Plants > Roots > Rhizosphere > Soil | place: USA: Michigan...
CAAGAAGTCGTCCAAGCGGAAGCGCAACCTGCGTCGTGGGACGCTCATCGCCACCAACGGCGAGCAGAAGAACATCAAGCGCCTCCTCCAGGCGAGCTGATAGGAGCCGACCATGCCACGTGCCGTATCGAACGTCCCGCGCCTCAAGCGGAAGAAGCAGGTCCTCAAGCACGCCAAGGGCGCCTTTGGCGCTCGCTCCAAGCTCTGGAAGGCCGCCAAGGAGAACGTCGAGCGCGGCTGGAAGTACGCGTACCGCGATCGCAAGAACAAGAAGCGCGACTTCCGCCGGCTGTGGATCGTTCGCATCAACGCCGCTGCCCGCCAGCATGACATGAGCTACAGCGTCTTCATCAACGGACTCGGTCTCGCCGGCATCGAAGTGGATCGGAAGATCCTCGCCGATCTCGCCGTGCGTGATCCGCAGGCCTTTGGTGCGCTCGCCGAAAAGGCGCGCGCCGCCCTGAACGCTGCGTAAGTAGTTTTTCAGCAGGCACTCGGCGGCGGCGCGACCTCGGGTCACGCCGCCGCTTTATTTTTCTGGCCGGTGCGTTTGAACGACCGTGGGAGCGGAAGGGCGGAAAGCGCGAGAAACGGCAGGATCTTCTCCGCGTTCGGTATGTCTCTACGTGCAGTGAAGGTTCCCGAGGCCGTTCAAGGCGAGTCAGGCCACCCTGAGGGTGAAGCGACCTCGCCTTCGCGCGCGGAGCGCCAGTGCCGTGAGAAGCAGATCCGACCGTTGCAGTTCCGATCCGCCGTTTCCGTTCACGCTGTTCGAGCCCCGGCGCGAAGTGCGGTAGATCCCGACAGTCGCCCCGCACGCGCGGGATGACACTGACGTCGTACATTGCAAGCGATGCTTCCTGAACATCCCACGCTCGAGCAGTACCTCCAGTACGCCTCCGACCTGACCGCACGCGGCGCGGCGGCCTTCGCGCAGGCCGCCGATCCTGATGCGCTCGAATCAGCGCGCATCCAGTTCCTCGGCGACAAGCGCGGGGAACTGCTCACGCTGCAGAAGGGCCTTGGCGCACTCCCGCCAGAGGCGCGCCGCGATGCCGGCCGCGCGTTCAACGACGTCAAGACGCGATTGAACGCCGCACTCGACGAGCGTCGTGCCGCTCTCGCGCGCGCGACGGCCACGGGGCCGGCGCTCGACCTCACCCTGCCCGCGCGGCGCCGCTGGCGCGGTGGTCGTCATCCCGTGACGCTCGTCATCGACGAGATCGTCGGCATCTTCCGCGAGCTCGGGTTCACCGTAGCGCTCGGTCCGGAGAGCGAGGGCGAGTGGTACAACTTCGGCGCGCTGAACTTTCCGGCCGACCATCCGGCCATGGACCTGCACGACACGCTGTACCTGGGCGAAGGAGCGCTGCTGCGCACGCACACTTCGCCCGTGCAGGTGCGAACCCTGCAGCGGTACGCGCCGCCCGTGCGCATCCTCGCGCCCGGCACCGTGTTCCGTCGCGATCCGTTCGACGCCTCGCACGCGCCGGCCTTCGCACAGATCGAGGGCCTCGCCGTCGATGAAGGCATCTCGTTCGTGGATCTCAAGGCGACGCTCACGCACTTCGCGCAGCGGTTCTTCGGCGCGACGCGCACGCGCTTCCGACCGAGCTATTTCCCGTTCACCGAGCCGTCGGCGGAGATGGACGTGGAATGCCGGTTGTGCGCGGGCAGCGGCTGTTCCGCGTGCAAGGGAACGGGATGGATGGAGATCCTCGGGTCCGGCATGGTGCATCCCGCCGTGCTCGAATCCGCGGGCATCGACAGCGAACGATATACGGGTTGGGCGTTCGGCATGGGGCCCGCGCGCATCGCCATGCAGCGGTACGATCTCCCCGACATTCGATTGCTCTACGATTCCGACGTCCGCTTCCTCGGGCAGGTGGCCGAATGAACGCCTCGGTGGAGTGGCTGAACACCTTTCTCTCCGGGACGCACTCGGCGACCGAGCTGCGTGACCTGATCACGGCGCACACCGCCACGGTGGACGAGATGATCGCGCTCCGCGCCGACCTCGCGCCCATCGTCGTGGCACGTGTGGTGGAAGAGGGGCTGCACCCGGATTCCGACCACCTCCACGTGACCAGGGTGGACATGGGATCCGGCGAGCTGCTCGACGTCGTCTGCGGTGCGCCGAACGTGCAGGCGGGGAAGCTGTATCCGTTCGCGCCTACCGGCACGGTGATGCCGAATGGCCTGAAGATCGAGAAGCGGAAGATCCGCGGCCAGACGTCGAATGGCATGCTCTGCTCGGCGCGCGAGCTCGGGCTCGGCCAGGAGCATGACGGCATCCTCGAGCTCGATCTCGACGTCGCACCAGGCACACCATTCCTGAAGGCGATGGCGGTCGGGGATACCCAGCTCGTTATCGACGTGCTGCCCAATCGTCCCGATCTGCTCTCGCACTTCGGGGTGGCGCGCGAGATCGCCGCCGTCACGGGAGATGCGCTCGCACTCCCCGACATTGGCACGCAGGGCATCGAGATCCCTGAACCGAAGCGCTTCCGCCGCGCCGGCAACGCCGGCGGCGTCGTCCTGCACCTCGAGGACGCGACGCTCGCCTCGCGCTACATGGGCGTCGTCATCCGTGGCATCAAGGTCGGGCCGAGTCCGCAGTGGCTCGTCGATCGGCTGGCGGCCGTCGGCTCGCGCTCCATCAACAACGTGGTGGACGCCACCAACTACGTCCTCCACGAGCTTGGCCAGCCGACCCACGCGTTTGACATGGGCAAGCTCGACCTCGACACGAAGCTGCCGCAGAAGACAGTCGTCGTACGCTCGGCGAAGGTGGAGGAGACGCTCGTCACGCTGGACGGCGTCGTGCGCAAGCTCGACCCGGCCATGACCGTGATCGCCGACTCCGTGAAGCCGATCGCCATCGCCGGCGTCATGGGAGGCCGGGAAACGGAAGTGACCGGCGAAACCACCGACATATTCCTCGAGGTGGCGTCGTTCGATCCGCCGCGCACTCGTCGCACGCGTCGGCTCGCCGGCCTCTCTACCGACGCGAGCTATCGATTCGAGCGTGGCGTCGACCCGACTCTCGCCCCGCGCGCGCTGGAGCGGCTCGCGTCGCTCATCATTTCGCTCGCCGGAGGGGAAGTCGCAGCCCCGCCGGTGGATCTCTACGCCGGTGATGCGCTGCCCGAGCCGCTCGTGCTTCGCACCCAGCGAATCGTCCAGCTGCTTGGCATCCAGCTTCCGGCCGACCGCATCGCGGGATTGCTGCGCACCGTCGGATGTCAGGCGGATGTGGACGATGGCGGCACCGTGGTGCACGTCGTTGCGCCGCCGTGGCGTCGCGACCTCGTGCGCGAGGTGGACCTGGCGGAGGAGGTCGCGCGCCTCCACGGCTACGATCGGTTCCCGAGCGAGATCCGGCCGTATCGCCCGGGCACGTCGCTGGACGCGCCGCTCTGGGGTGTCGCGCACCGGTTACGCGACGCGCTCGGTGGCGCGGGCCTCCTCGAGGCGCGGCCGACGCCATTCGTCGCGGGCGCGGAGGGTCACGTCCGCGTGCTCAACCCGCTGGCCGAGAACGAGGCGTATCTGCGGCGCACGGTGCTGGAGACGCTCGAGCGTCGCGCCGAGGCGAACCTCGCCCACATGGAGGGGAACATCCGGCTGTACGAGATTGGCTCCGTGTTCCGACCGGGCGATGGTGACCTCCCCGACGAGTCGGTGAATGTCGGACTCGTCGTGATGGGCGATCGTACGCCGACGCACTTCACCGATCCCAAGCCGGCGTCATACGACGCGTGGGACGCGAAGTGGCTCGCCGAGCTCGTCGCGCACACCGCGTTCCCTTCCGCAACGGTGGCGCTGGAGCCGGCGGACGCCGACTCCGGCACGCTCTGGCGCATCGTCGTGGGTGGCGAGGCGCGAGGAACCGTCCAGCAGCTCGTACTCGACGCACCCGTGTGGGCCGCACCTGCGTTCGGGGTCGAGCTCATGCTCGGCGCAATGTCCAACAGCGACGTGGCGCCGCCGGGCGAGCACGCGCACGGCGGCCGGAGCGCGAGCGCACCGCGGCAGACTCCGCGGTACCGCCCGCTGCCGACCACGCCCGCGTCGGTGTTCGATCTTGCGCTGCTCGTTCCGGACGGAGTGAGCGCTGCCGACGTGGATCGCGCGATTCGTTCTGCCGCCGGCGATCTGCTCGAGCACCTCGACGTCTTCGACCTCTACGAGGGAGAGGGAGTCGATGCCGGACACCGGTCGGTGGCCTGGCGGTTGACCTTGCGGCATCCCGAGCGCACTCTACGCGACAAGGAAATCGAAGGACGCCGCGCGAAGATCCTGTCCGCGCTCCAGCACGAGCTCAATGTCCGACAGCGTACGACCTGAGATCACCGCCTTCCGCGAACTGGAGACGCTCGTCGGCCGCCTGGCCGACGAGCTCGCCAGTTTCCGCCGGCGCGCGCTCATCGCCGAAGCTCGCGCCAGGGAGCTGGAAGGGCAGGTTGCGCAGCCGGCACGGCAGCAGCAACGCCACTTGAGCGAGCGCGTCACCCAGCTCGAGCAGGAGAACGCCACCCTGCGGGAGCGTCTCGACGCCGCCACCGCGCGCACGGCGCAGATGCTCGACCGAGTTCGCTTCATCCGGCAGCAGGCGCAGGGCGGGGTCGACCGATGAGCACCCGCAAGACATCGGTGAAGGTCGAGATTCTCGGGGAGTCGTACTCCATCCGCAGCGATGCAACGGTCGAGCACACCAAGGCCGTGGCGGAGTACCTGGATCAGGCAATTCGGCAGATTCTCTCCAGCGGCAGCGTCATCGAGACGAATCGCGCCGCGATCCTGGCCGCCATGCAGATCACGTCCGAGCTTTTCCAGGCGCGTGAGGCGAACGATGCCGTGATCGCTGCGATGGGTGAGCTCGGTGACGAAGTGCGTCGTCTCCTTCCACCTGCCAAGCGGGAAGTGACGGCCTGAGGAGCGGGACCACGGGGAATCGTTGCCTTTCCCCTGCTGGCGCCGTAGTTTTTCTCCCGTACCCAGCTCGACCCGTAGGTTGAAGCGCCCTTTGTAGTTAGCCCGTTCCAGGTCACGCCCTTCGCCGGCGCGCCCTCGAGCGTGCTCGCAGGGCGGCGCTCCGCGGGTCGTGTGGTGGTTTCCCCGATCCCGCGCTCGCCGCGGTGGAGCATAGATCCCATGGACGCTACGGCACTCATTGCCGCGCTGGGCGCAGCCGTCATCGCCGCCGCGGCTTTTTTCTTTTTCGGACGCCGTGCCGGTCTCGCCGCTGGGCGACAGATCGAAGTCGAACGGCAGGCGGCAGCGAAGGCCACCGCCGAGGAGACCGCGAAGCGCATCATCGGCGATGCCGAGCGGGAGGTGGACACGCTGCGCAAGAGTGCCATCGTCTCCGGCAAGGAAGAGGTGATGCGCCTGCGCGAAGAGGCGGAGCACGAGCTCCGCAGTCGCCGCGTCACGGCGGAACAGGAAGAGCGGCGCCTCAACGAACGTGAGAGCGCGCTCGAGCGGAAGCTCGAGATGGTGGAGCAGCGTGACCGCGAGCTCGGCCGCCGAGCCAGCGACTTCGGTCGGCGCGAGAAGCAGGTCCAGCAGCGCGAAGAGGAGCTGGAGAAGCTGATCGCCGACGAGCGTCGCCGCCTCGAGCAGATGGCGGGCCTTTCCGCGCAGGATGCCAGGAACGAGCTCATTCGCCGCCTCGAGGAGGAGGCGCAGGCAGAGGCCGCCAATTCGCTGCGGGAGATCCGCGAGTCGGCGCGTCGGAATGCCGAGCGTGAGGCGAAGAAGATCGTCGCCCTCGCCATACAGCGTATTGCCGCGGACACCACCGCGGAAACGACGGCGTCGGCCGTGTCGCTGCCGAACGACGAGATGAAGGGCCGCATCATCGGACGTGAGGGGCGGAACATCCGCGCCTTCGAGCTCGCGACGGGCGTGGACGTGATCATCGACGACACGCCGGATACGGTGGTGGTGTCGTGCTTCGATCCGGTCCGCCGTGAGGTCGCCCGGCTCGCGCTCGAGAAGCTCGTATCGGATGGGCGCATCCACCCGGGCCGCATCGAGGAAGTCGTCAACAAGTCGCGCAAGGAGGTCGAGGTCGCCATCGTCGAAACCGGCGAGCAGGCGGCCTACAACACCGGCGTGCACGGGCTGCATCCGGAGCTCATCAAGCTCATCGGCCGCATGAAGTGGCGGACGAGCTACGGTCAGAACATTCTCCAGCACTCGCAGGAGGTCGCGCACCTCGCCGGCATCATGGCGGCCGAGCTCGGCCTCGACGTCGCGATGGCGAAGCGTGGCGCCCTGCTGCACGATGTGGGGAAGGTGCTGACGCACGAACACGAAGGAACGCACGTGCAGCTTGGCGTGGAGATGGCCACGCGCTACGGCGAACATCCACTCGTCGTGAACTGCATCGCCGCCCACCACGACGACGTGCCGCACGAGAGCGAGGTGTCGGTCCTTGTCCAGGCCGCAGACGCGATCTCCGGCTCACGCCCGGGTGCGCGGCGCGAAGCATTCGAAACGTACGTGAAGCGGCTCGAGGGCCTCGAGCGCATCGCGTCGAGCTACAAAGGCGTGGAGCGCGTCTTCGCCATCCAGGCCGGGCGCGAGATTCGCGTCGTCGTCCTGCCGGACGACGTGGACGATGCACGCATGGCGACACTCTCCGAGGAAATCGCGCGGCGCATCGAGGCCGAGCTCCAGTACCCGGGACAGATCAAGGTGGTGCTCATTCGCGAGACGAGGGCGGTGGACTTTGCCCGGTGAGGTGACGACCATGACGCCCGTCGGCACCCTCGGGGCAGCGCTCATCGACGGCACCGCGCTCGCCGCGAAGATCCGCGGCGACGTGGCCGCCCAGGTCGCAGAGCTGCGCGCTCGTCGGGTGACGCCGGGACTGACCGTCGTCCTCGTTGGCGAGGACCCGGCGAGCGCCGTCTATGTCGGCGCCAAGGAACGAGCGTCGCGTGAAGCGGGCATGGCCGGCGAGACAATCCGTCTGCCCGCGAGCACCGGTCAGGATGAGCTGCTGGCTCTCGTCGAGCGGCTCAACGACGATCCGGCCGTTCACGGCATCCTGGTCCAGATGCCGCTGCCCAGCCACATCGATCCTGACGTGGTCATCGATCACATCTGCCCCGACAAGGACGTGGATGGCTTCCATCCGGTGAACGTCGGCAAGGTGCTGATCGGGCAGTCCGATGGTTTTGCGCCGTGCACGCCCGCAGGGGTGCAGCGGATGCTCGTCGAGAGCGGCGTCGAGACGCGCGGGGCGAACTGTGTCATCGTCGGTCGCAGCAACATCGTCGGCAAGCCGCTCGCCGCCCTGCTGATGCAGAGCGGCAGGGGTGGCGACGCAACGGTGACCATCTGCCACAGTCGCACCCGCGACCTCGCAGATCACACTCGCCGCGCTGACATATTGATCGCGGCGGTCGGGAAACCGCGTATGATCACCGCGGACATGGTGAAGGCCGGCGCCGTGGTGATCGACGTCGGCGTGAACCGCATCCCCGACGCGTCGCGCAAGAGCGGCACGCGCCTCGTCGGCGACGTGGACTTCGACGCGGTACGCTCGATCGCGTCACTCATCACTCCGGTGCCGGGCGGCGTGGGGCCGATGACGATCGCCATGCTGCTCGCCAACACGGTGCGCGCGGCCCGCCAGCTGGAGCCGGCGTGACGCCTCGCCGCGCGAGCTCGAGCCGAGCGAGCAAGGTGGCCGCGCCGTCGCTGTTCGACGCGCCGCTCATCGACGATTCCATCTATCAGGACGTTGGCGAGGCCTTTCCCGGGGCGAGCCCGGCGTCGGCCATCGCCGTCTCGACGCTCACCCAGACGGTGAAGGACGTCGTGGAGGGCGCTTTCATTCCGCTCTGGGTTCGCGGCGAGATCAGCGACTTCAAGTCGCATCGGAACGGACATTGGTATTTTTGTCTCCGCGACGATGTCTCCCAACTGCGGTGCGTGGTGTGGTCGCGCGATCAGCGCGGCATTCCGGCCTCGCCCGACGATGGCATGCAGGTGACGGTGCTCGGTCAGCTCGGCGTGTACGCTGCCCGCGGGGAGATGCAGTTCACCGTGAAGCGCATGGCGGCAGAGGGGGACGGCCTCTGGCGAAAGGCGCTCGAGCTGACGCGTCTTCGCCTCGAAGCCGACGGTCTGCTGGCCGTCGAGCGAAAGCGTCAACTCCCGCGCCATCCTCGCTGCATCGCAGTCGTCACGAGCGCGAGCGGCGCTGCGCTCCGCGATATCATTGCCGTCACCAGGCGTCGCGCGCCGGGCGTGCGGATCGTGGTGGCGCACACGGCGGTGCAGGGTGAGAGTGCACCGGCCGAAATCTGCGCGGCGCTCGAACGTGTCGCGCGCTGGGGCGGGGCGGAGCTCGTCATCGTGGGACGAGGCGGCGGGTCGCGCGAGGATCTTCGCGCCTTTGACGACGAGCGCGTTGCGCGCGCCGTCGCCGCATGCCCGGTGCCCACAATCTCCGCCGTCGGGCACGAAGTGGACATCAGTCTCTGCGACCTCGTCGCCGATCTGCGCGCGCCAACCCCGTCGGCGGCGGCTGAAGCGGCCGTCCCGTCGCGGGACGAAGTCGCTCTTGAATTGCGCGGCCACCGTCAGCGCCTGCTCGCTGCGATGGACGGGTGCCTGTACGAGCCGCGGCAGCGTGCGGTCGTGGCACGCCAGGAGCTCGCCCGCTCACTCGCACGAGTCATCGAGGGGCGTCAGACGATGCTTTCCGCACTCGGCGGGCGGCTCGATGCTTTGAGCCCGCTCGCGACGCTCAGCCGCGGTTACGCCGTTGCCACGGACGCCGCGGGTCGGACGCTCGGCAGAACGGCCGACTTCTCGCCGGGCCGTCCGTTCTCGCTCCGGTTGCGGGACGGCACCGTTGCCGCCGTTACCCAGGCCGTGCGTCCCGACGCATCGGGCCAGGAGCTCGCATGAGCAGCGTTGAGAACCGCCTGGCGCGCCTCGAGGAGATCGTCGCCGAGCTCGAAGGCGAGCCGCTCGAGCTGTCGCGCGCCCTCGCCCTGTTCGAGGAGGGTGTCGGGTGCCTCCGGGAGGCGGCTGGTACGCTGGCCGAGGTGGAACAACGCGTGCAGAAGCTGACCGAGCTCGCCGACGGTGCATTGGGCGTCGAGGCATTCGATGACGACGAGTGAAGTCGTCACCAGCTTCGCCGCCGACCGCGCCGCCATCGGCCAGGCACTCGCCAACTTCTGCGAGCGATATCTGACGGGGGTGGCCGCCCCCGTTTCCGACGCCATTCGCTACAGCCTGCTCGGCGAAGGGAAGCGGATGCGCGGCATCCTGTTGCTCAGCGCCTTCGAGGCCGCCAGCGGCGTCGGAGATGCCTCCGACCTGTCCGCCGCGGTGGAGGTGGTGCACGCGTATTCGCTCGTGCACGACGATCTGCCGTGCATGGACGACGATGACGTCCGCCGCGGACAGCCGACGGTTCACAAGGTTTACGGGGTGCGCGCCGCCACGGCTGCCGGGCTCGCGATGGTGCCGCTGGCCGCGCGCTGTGCGGTGGACGCCTCGCACGCACTTGGCCTGAACGACGAGGCCACCGCCGCCATCGTCGCGGAGCTGATGCGTGCCTCCGGGGCGGGAGGGATGATCGGTGGGCAACTTCTCGACCTCGAAGGAGAGGGACGCCCGCTGGAACTGGCGGAGCTGGAGCGGGTTCATCGCGCCAAGACGGGGGCGTTGATCACCGCCGCGGCGACGCTGGGCGGCCGCGCGGCCTCTGCATCCGCGGAACGGATCGCCGCGCTCGCCACCTACGGTGCCGCCGTGGGTCTCGCGTTCCAGATCGCCGACGATGTCCTCGACGTCACGGCGACCACCGACCAACTTGGGAAAACCGCCGGGCGGGACGTCGCCCTGCAGAAGAGCACTTATCCGGCGTTGCTCGGGGTCGCCCGAGCACGCGGGCGCGCCGAAGCCCTCGTGGACGAGGCCTGCGCCGCGCTGAACGAGGTGGGCCTGCTGACCCCTGCGCTCGAATTCATTGCCCGCTTCACCATCGAGCGCACCTCTTAGATTTCCTGCTGCCATGTCTCTCCTCGACCGTATCGATTCGCCGGCGGACCTCCGTTCGCTGTCCCGTGACGAGCTCCGCGCGCTGGCCGACGAGCTCCGCGACCGCATGGTGGACGTCTGCTCACGCACGGGCGGGCATATCGGTGCCGGCCTCGGGGTGGTGGAGCTGACCATCGCGCTCCACTACGTCTTCCAGACGCCGGTGGATCAACTCGTGTGGGACGTGGGCCACCAGGGCTATCCGCACAAGCTGCTGACCGGCCGCAACACACGCATGGAAACGCTGCGCCAGGAAGGCGGCGTGTCGGGCTTCCTCAAGCGCAGCGAGAGTGCGTACGACGCCTTCGGCGCGGGACACGCAGCGACCGCCATCTCGGCCGCGCTGGGCATCGCCGCGGCGCGCGACATCAACGGCGAGAAATTTCGCGTCGCCGCCATTCTCGGTGACGGCGCGCTCACGTCCGGGCTGGCCTACGAGGGGCTGAACAACGCCGGTCATGGCGACACCGACATCGTCGTCGTGCTGAACGACAACGAGATGTCGATCGCGCCCAACGTCGGCGCGATGCACAAGTACCTCGGCTCCATCCAGCGCAATCCGCTCTACAACCGCATCCGCAACAAGATCGGTGAACTGGCCGACAACGCGCCCGGCCCGGTCGGCGCACTCGTGCGGAAGTGGGAGGAGAGCCTCAAGTCCTTCCTGACGCCTGGCGTGCTGTTCGAGGAGCTGGGTTTCCGCTACTTCGGCCCGATCGACGGCCACGACGTCGACGCGCTGGTCGACACGTTCAACGCCGTGCGGCCGATGAGCGGCCCACGTCTCGTGCACGTCATCACGCAGAAGGGGAAGGGTTTTCCCGCGGGGGAGCATGCCGCGGGAGAAAAGTGGCACGCCCTGCCGCCGGGCTACGACCCCGCCACCGGCAAGTCGCGGAAGCCCTCGATCGCCAATCCGTCGTACACGGCCGTCTTCGGCAAGGGACTCGCCGAGCTCGGTGCAGAGAATCCCAAGGTGGTCACGATCACCGCGGCGATGCCAAGCGGCACCGGAACCGGCGCCTTCGCCAAGCAGCACCCCCATCGCTTCTTTGACGTCGGCATCGCGGAAGGTCATGCCGTGACCTTCGCGGCGGGTATGGCAACACAGGGCGTGCGCCCCGTGTGCGCGATCTACTCCACGTTCCTGCAGCGCGGCTACGACAACATCATCCACGACTGCGCCATCCAGTCGCTGCCCGTGGTGTTTGCCATGGACCGCGCCGGGCTCGTCGGCGAGGACGGTGAGACGCACATGGGGCTGTACGACATCGCGTATATGCTCGCCGTGCCGAACACCACGGTGACGGCGCCGAAGGACGGCCGCGAGATGCTGGCCCTCCTGCGCGCCGGCATCGAGCACGAGAACGGACCTTTCTCCCTGCGCTACCCACGCGACGTCGTACCCGACGAAGTGCCGGCGATGTCGGACATCGCGGCGGTGCCTTTCGCGACCTGGGAAGTAGTGCGCCAGGGCAAGGACGTCGCCATTCTCGCCGTCGGTACGATGGTGGGCACGTCGCTCGCGGCGGCCGACACGCTCGCCGCCGACGGGCTCGATGTGACAGTCGTGAACTGCCGCTACCTCAAGCCGTACGATGAAGTCACGCTCGCCGCCATCCTGAGCAATCATCGTCAGATCCTCGTCGTCGAAGAGGGTACGGTGGTGAACGGGTTCGGGGCGTTCATGACGGCGGTCATCGCGCGCCACGACGCGTCCGTACGCGTACATGCGCACGGCGTTCCGGATCGTATCATCTACGCGGCCTCGCGCACCAAGCAGCTCGCCTCGCTCGGGCTCGACGCCGCGGGAATCGCGAATCGGGTGCGGGCGCTGCACGAGAGCGAGGCGCTCACCGGGTGATCCGCCTCGGCGTCGTCGGCCACCTCGGCTATGGCGGCTTGCCGGACGTGCTGGCGGCGCTCCGCCGCCTCGCACCCGCCCTCGAGCTCTCGCTGTCGTTCGAGGAAACGCTGCGCGACGTTGCCGGTCCCGACGCACCACCGATCGTACCGGGGAAGGTGGACGCGCTGCTGACGCTTGGCGGCGACGGCACGCTCCTGCGCGCCGCGCGGCTCGGCGAAGGGCAGGCCGTCCCGATCCTCGGCATCAACCTCGGCCGGCTCGGCTTCCTGACCTGCTGTCCCGCGGACATGATGGAAGAAGCGCTGCGTCGCTTCGCCGCTGGCGACTGCGTCGTCGAGCAGCGCATGACTCTCGATGCGCGCGTGCTCGACGCCGGCGGCCGTCACCGCGCGCAATGGCGCGCCCTCAACGACGTCGTGCTGCACAAAGGCGGTTTCGCGCGCGTCGTGACGATGCGCGTCCAGGCCAACGGCGAGACTGTAGCGCGCTACTCTGCCGATGGCATCGTCATGGCCACGCCGACCGGATCCACGGCGTACAATCTTTCCGCCGGCGGCCCGGTCGTCTTCCCCACGCTGGAGACCATCCTCGTCACCCCCGTGAGCGCGCACACGCTCGCCCTGCGGCCGCTCGTGCTCGCGCCGTCCGCGGAAGTGATCGTGCAACCGGAAGATGGCCCGGAAGAGCTTTTGGTGACGGTGGACGGCCAGGTCGGCACTACGTTCGCCATCGGGGAAACGCTCGTCGTGCGCAAGTCGGCCAGTCCGGTCCCGATCGTGCGCTTCGGCGAAGGCAGCTTCTTCACGACCATGCGTGAGAAGCTGCACTGGGGCGGCCTGCCCGACCGCGACGAAACGCCACGATGCTGACCGAGCTGCGCATCCGGAACTTCGCCATCATCGAGTCGCTCGCGCTTCCGCTGGCGCGTGGCTTCAACGTGCTGTCCGGCGAGACGGGAGCGGGCAAGTCCATCATCGTGGGCGCGCTCGGATTACTCCTTGGCGAGCGGGCCAGCACCGACCTCATTCGCAGTGGCGCCGATCGCGCCACGGTGGAGGGCGTGTTCGACGTTTCCGATCGTCCGGAAATCGTCTCGCTGCTGGACGAGCGCGGCATCGACGTCGAGGAATCGCTCGTCGTCCTCAAGCGCGAGATCGTCGCCGCCGGCCGCGCGCGCGCGTGGGTGAACGGGAGCACGGTCAACGCCGGCATCCTGGCGGAGATCGGGCGGCACCTCGTGAACCTCCACGGCCAGCACGAGGCGCAGACGCTGCTCGATCCCGACGCGCAGCGTCGCATTCTCGACGCCTTCGCCGGCGCCACGGAGCAGGCGGCCGCGGTACGCGACGCCTACGACGTCTGGTCGTCGGCCCGGCGTGAGATCGCCGATCTTCAGCGCCGGCGCGGCGAGGCCGAGAAGCGCGCCGACTACCTGCGCCACGTCGTGCAGGAGATCGAGGGCGCAAAGCTGGTCGAGGGCGAGGATGTTCGCCTCGAGGACGAAGCTCGGCGCCTCGAGCATGCCGAAGAGCTGCGCGAGCTCGCCTCCGGAATTTCCGGCGCGATCGAAGGCGACGAGGGCACGCTGCTCGAGCAGCTGTCGCAGGTCGCGCGGCTACTGTCGAGCATCCAGCGCATCGATCCGACGCTCGCGCGCCTACAGGAGCTGTACGATGCCGCGTACTACAACCTCGAGGCGCTCTCACGCGAGGTGTCGGAGTATGAATCCTCCGTCGAGCTCGATCCGTCGCGGCTGGAGGAAGTGCGCCGGCGTCGGGATCTGCTGTTCCGCCTCACCAAGAAGTACGGAGCGTCGCTCACCGAAGTGATCGACGCTGGTCGCACCGCGCGCGCCGAGCTGGATCTCGTGGATTCGGCCGGCCTCGACCTCCGCGCGCTGGAAGAGCGCGAGCGCGAAGCCGAGCGTGCGCTCATGGATCGCGCTGCGGCGCTGACGGCCGCCCGCACGGACGCCGCGCAACGGCTCGGCGTCGCCGTGGACGAAGTGCTGCCGGATCTCGGCATGCCGGACGGCCGCTTCATGGCCGCGCTGGTGCCGGCGCGCGAGGTCGGGCCCGACGGCGCGGAGTCGGTCGAGTTCCGAGTTTCGCTGAACGTGGGCCACGAACAGCGCCCGCTCGCACGCGTGGCATCGGGGGGCGAGCTGTCACGCGTCATGCTCGCGCTCAAGACCATCCTCGCGCGCCTCGATCGCGTTCCGACGTTGATCTTCGACGAGGTGGACGCCGGCATCGGCGGGCGGGTCGGCCTCCAGGTGGGTGAGACGATGCGACGCGTGGCGAGCTATCACCAGGTGTTCGCCATCTCGCACCTGCCGCAGATTGCCGCTCGCGCGCACCACCACATTCTCGTCAGCAAGGGCGCCCGCGGCGGTGTCACCACCGCGGACGTGGCCGTACTCGAGGGCCAGCCGCGCATCACCGAGATCGCACGCATGCTCGGCGGCGATCCTGAAAGCGACGTGAGTCGCGCTCACGCACGTGAACTCCTCGAGAGCGCCGCTACCGGTTCGCCGGCCGCCGAGAGCCAGGCCGCACCGTCGCGACGTCAGTCCGCGCGCAAGAGCCGGTAGTAGAAGCGCAGCTGGATCTGATCGCGCGAGGACTTGGGAAGCCCCGACGCGCCGCTCACCGTTTCGAGATGAGTGAACGACACCTCGACCGGATACCGCGCGCGCCCACGTGCGTACGAGCTCACTGTCGACAGGCGAAACCCCACGCCGACGCGTTGCGCCGTCGTCGCCGAGCCTACCGTCGTCACCACCGGCAGTGGAACGACGCTGAGGCAATTGGCACAGGGGACGCCGGAGGACGGGGCGGAATACGAAGTCGCCCCGACGTGCTCGAGGCCGTAGTGCGCGTCCACGGCCAACCAGTCCGTGAAGAAGTAGCGGGGGCTGAGGTCCAGTCCGATCACGTCGCCCGCGGTGCGCTTTCGCTCCCCGAATGCGGGAATGGGATAGAAGGCTTCGGGGTCGCCGTACAACGGTGCTGTTACCGTGCGTGAGAACGACTTCACGTAGCGGGCGGCAATCGTTCCACCGAAGCGCCCGCTGATCAGGTCCATCGCCGAGTGCACCAGTGCTCCGGCACCTTCGCCGGGCGCGATGTCCACGAGGTCGAGCGCGGAGTCGGCCTGACTCGTCGCGAAGCGCACTGCGGCGCCGACGACCATCCTCGTCTGCAGTCGAGGCACGCTGTCCGCGCCGCGCGCGAACCGGTCGAAGAGCAGGTACTGCGCGCCCACGGCAACGTCGCCGATCCCGAGGCGATCCGAGGTATGCAGTGAGTCGAGCCCGCCGCCCAGCGCGCTCTGGAGGAGCCCTGGTGAGCCCCTGCTTCCCTGGAGGTCGATGTACGAGAAGTCCGTCTTTGCCGTGAACACACCCGTGTTCGACCCCGCACCCGCGCCAAGGAACTGCTGCAGCGCGGTATTGATCGCGACGCGCCGAGCGTCGATATCTGTTGCGAGCGTGCCGCCATCCCGAGGTGCGAGCAGTGCATTCGCCGCGTCCACGCCAAGCACCGCGACCGCGTTCGCGTAGGCACGAGCCTGATCACGCGCAGCCGCGGCCCCCGCGGGATCCGCGTTGATGGGAGCGCATCCGGCGCCGCCCGGATTGGCCGCGCATTGGGTGATCAACGACGCCAGCTGGTCGGCGCCCTGCGTGAAGGCCGTGAACACCGCCTGGTTCTGCGCGGCGGCGGTGGTACGCATGCCTTCCGGCACGAAGCCGACGTTCGCCCGCGCGCTGGTGTCCGTGTTCACCCGCAACTGCACGACACGACGCGTCTGGACGATCGGCACCTGCACGCCGACGCTCAGCCGTCTCGTCACGCCGTATTCGAGCGAGATCGGCATCGTGACGATGCGGGCACCGCCGCGCACCTCGAGCCTCCCCAGCGAGAGATTGACGTTCGGGTCGCCGGAGAGCGTCTGCAGGCTGGCCTCCGTGGGCGCGAGCAGTGGAAGCTGACGGGGACCGAGTGCGGAGGTGGAGAAGTCTGCACCGAGCGGCTGCACGCCATCTGCCGTAAAGCGCTGGTCGTAGCGTGTCCATGCCGTGGTGATCCGGAACCGCAGCGACCCGACAGGGACCGGCGCCGCGTCTTCGGCGTGCGAGAGGGGCGCCTGCGCACCCGCGACCGCGGACGAGACGAGCAGCGCACCCAGCGCCTGACGGCACGACGCGGGGAGTCGGAGCGGCGAAAGTCGGACGAGCGGGGTCATGGGGGCGAAGGTTATCATTGGTGCGCACCCCCATCAACTTCGACACACCCTTCGTGACGCGCTTTCCCCTTCCATCGGTTCCCTGGCAGCTGACGGGAAATCACTGGGTCGCCCTTCCGTGCATCCATCCGGCAAACGGCGCAGTGCACGTGGTTGGTGCGCTGCATCGTGGCGCGCGCGCCGCGGTGGAGCTCGCCGGAAGCGCCGACTACATGAGCGGGAATGACGAGCCGCTGTTCGCGCCGCTCGTCGAGATCGACGGCGTGGTTCAGCACCTCGCTTCGGGCACGATGGCGTGGGAGCGAGTTTCGCAGTGGCTGCCGACGTTCACCTGCACCATCGGCGACGTCGTGGTGCGGGGGACCGTGTTCGCGCCGTACGGCCGCGACATCGACGTCGCCGGAGTCGTGTACGCGCTTGGCGTCGAGAACCGCGGCTCGCGCGCGCACCGGGTGTCGCTTGGCATTCGCGGCACCCTGGGCCATCGTCAACTCCGGGTGCGAACCCCGCGCTCGGCTGCCGACGGCTCGCGTGTGTCACTCATCGACGACGACGTCATCCTGCTCGAGGGCAGTGCACAGCCCGGTCTCGTCGCATTGGCGCTCTGCGCCGATGGCGATGCCACGGCCAACGTGGATGGCGCGCGCTTCTCGCTCGTGCGCACTATGGAAGTGCCGCCATCCGGACAGGCGCAAGTCGCCTTCTACATGGGCGCTGGTCCGGAGCGTGACGGCGCCGCGGCGACGGCCGGCGTGCTGCGCAGACGCGGTTGGCGCGCGCTGCTCGCCGGCACGCGCGACGCACTCCAGCAACTCGAGCAGAGTACCGGGAGCGAAGCCATCGACCGCCTGATCAATCGCAACCTGTTGTTCGCCTACTTCTATGCGGTAGGGCGCGCCCTCGATGACGCGCACTACTACGTGGTGCGCACGCGCGCACCCTGGCACGCCGCCGGGGTCACCGTGCGCGATTGGGAAGCACTGATGTGGGTGCTCCCTGCCGTGCAGCTTGCCGATCCCGGTCTCGCGCGCGAGGTGCTGCTCCGCATGTGCGAGCTGCACGCATACGCGCCCGGGCACGGCGTGCACTACCTGGACGGAACGATGTTCGAGCCAGGCTTCGCGCTCGAGGGGGTGGCCGCATACCCGATCGCGGTCGATCGGTACCTGCGCGACACCGGCGACGACGCCATCGTCGAGGAGCCGGCGATCGGTGATGCCCTGTACGCGGCGAACGATGACCTGCGCGAGCGTCGCGATCAGCGCGTGCCGCTGTACTCCACCGACGTGCTGCCGGATGGCGGAGCGGCGGCGCACCCGTTCACCCTGCACGCCAATGCTGCCGTCGCCCAGGCGTTGGACGTCCTTCGGCGCACGCTCGACGAGCAGTCCGCGCGCGAAGTCGAGGATCCGGCAGCGGTCCGCGCCGCGATCCGCCGTCACTTCGCACCCGAACGCGACCAGAAGGCGACGCTCGCTGCGTCGGTGGACCTCGCCGGCCACTCGAGCGCTGTCGACGAGCCATCGGCCAGCGCGTTGTGGATTCCGATGTACGAGGCGATCGGTCGCGACGACTCGCTCTACCGGCGCACGGTGAAGGCCATCCCGACCGACGATGAATTGCTCGTGCGGCGCATCGCGCGGCTGCTGGGCCCCGGCGGCGACACCCTGTTGCAGTGGCTGCGTCGCGCGCCATTGGACAACGGACTCGCCGCGGAGTTCGTCGACGAGGCCGGCGTCGCGACCGCCAACGGTGGCGACGCCTCGGTGTCGGGGCTGCTCGCGGCGACAGTGTGGTACGCGGTGCACGCGCTGGGACTCGCTGTCTGATCTGTGCGACGGGCGACTACCAGCGCGACGTGGGCCGCCTTATATTCGCTGCATCGCGGGAATAGCTCAGTTGGTAGAGCACAACCTTGCCAAGGTTGGGGTCGCGGGTTCGAGTCCCGTTTCCCGCTCTGGATGTAGGGACGGGGGAGCGGAATGCTCCCCCGTTTTTCGTTGGTCGCGCGCCGGGATGGCGAAACTGGCAAACGCGCGAGACTTAAAATCTTGTGCCCGCAAGGGCTTCCGGGTTCGATCCCCGGTCCCGGCATCGCATGACGTGTTCTGGAAAAGGAAGAACGGCGCGTGACACTGAGTCACGCGCCGTTCCTGTCGTTGCGTTGACGCGATTGGCGACTAGAACGGAATTTCTTCCGTTTCCTCGACCCGCTTCTCCACCTTCGCCGCTTCAGCCTTCTCGCCCTTCGGCGGCCAGATCACACCGTCGCAGGAGCGATCGCGGCACTTGAAGTCCGGCGCCTTCGGGTTGCGCTTGGTGAGGCGGTTGTCCCACATCCGCCCGCCGCACTTCGGGCAGCTCTGCTCGTCCAGCGCGTGCGGGCCGGTCGCTGCCGCCGGCGCGATCGCTTCGGCCGGTTCGACCGGCTCGCTGTCGTTCGCCAGCGCGAGATCGGCCACCTGTTCGGCACGCGGGGCCTTTGCCGCACGCGACGGCGACTTCACTACCGCCGGTTTCGCCTTGCCATAGCGTCGAGCGTAGGCCACCGCCGGATCCTCGGTCGGCTTGGCATACTTGCCGTCGCCGTCCATCTGGACCCAGTTCTGTTCGTACGCATACAGCTCGTGCGCGATGCCGAAGCGCACGGCCGCACGCTTGAACGCGTCGGTCGCCGCCTGCTTGTAGTCCTTGCCCGTTCCCACATCCTCGCGGATGACCCCGAGGATCTGCAGGCGCGCCTTGAAGGAGCAGGCACCCTGATTCGCATCGTCGTCCAGTCCCGCAACCGGCGGGAGCAACTCCAGCGTGAGGTCCCACTCGCCGGGCACGACGCTATCCAGACGCTCGCGCACGGTGTTCGCCTCGATGTACGCCACAAACCGGGCGATGTGGCGGCCGTCGCGCGAGACCGGCCGTCCATCCTGTCGCCAGGAGATGACGCCGGGGGGAAGGGGCGCGGAAAGCGCCGACCAGATGTCGTGCTTGTCGAGCGGGGTCTCGTGTCTTGCGATCATGTCCTGTTCTCCTTCTCTCATCCTGCCGTTTCGTGTCGGTCCAATGCGAGCTTATGAGGCTCGCGCGATATGCCCCTGATACTTCTTCGCGTGCCCGACCGCGGGGCAATTGCGGCCATGTTCGCAGTACCACCCGTGCCGATCGAAGAACACCAGATGCGCCGTCGTCCGACCGTCCACCGTCTCGTCCACCCTGAACAGGTACTGCACCGACGTTCCGGCGCCGCACTTGGCCTGGGGCTCGAGCGGTTTGACCGCCACTCGCACGACTGGCGGTGTCGCCTGAAGGCGAACCTTCGCCGCCTTCGCTCTGGCCTTCGAAATGGATTTTACCCGGGACATTGATTTGTCCTTGGTCTTCGATGCCCTGGCTTTGCGTGTTCGCGCGCCCTGTGCGCCCTTCGAGACCTTGCTCGCCTTTGCAACTTGTGTGGAGGCGACCTTCGTCCGCCTGGACGACTTTCGCGCCACCTTCTTCTTGCTTGCCTTCACGTTACGAACGCCCGTAACTGCCGCCGTTTTCTTGACTTTCGACACTTCTGCTCCTAGACTGTGCAACGGACGTCGCGTAGTTTCGGGTTCCGTTCGGTAGTGAAATCTAGGGGTCGTCGTAACGTATGTCAACACAACTGCTGCGTGATTCGATCCTCCCCGAAGGGGCGCCTGAGCTCACCACGCTCGGCAAGCGGCTGGAGATCCTTCGCATCGAGCGCGGGATCTCCAAACAGCACCTCGCGCGGCATGCCGGCACGTCCCGCCAGCAGCTGTGGCGGGTCATGACTGGCAAGTCCGAACTGACGAGCTCGCTTCGTGACCGCCTCGCCTTTGCGCTCTCGGTGGAGAGCCACGCCCTCTACAACAGGGACGATGCGCGCGACGCGAATGGGACGTCGGCGGCCGTGACCGTCGCGACGGCACCGACGCTCAACGACTACCTCGCCAACCCCGGCCTGCTCGTCGCCACGCTCCACACGCTCCCGTCCGGCGACGGAGGCAGGCGGCTGAAGCGCGCCCTGCTCAACGCGCTCGAGGATCTGGCGGTGGAAGGCAGCCACGTCCTGCCACTCGACTACTCGGAAATTCGTCGCCAGGTGCTCGCCGGCGAGCTCTAGCTGCATCATCGCTGGCGCGCCTTGTGCGAATCCGCTGACGCTCAGTCACTCAGTGAGGCGTCCATGGATCGCGGAACAGACTTTCTACGCAGCCAGATCAACAACGCGGTAATGCAGCACCGCACCTTTCTCGACGGTCTGATCGACCACGAATCGCAGGCCGAGGACGAACGCTTCCGCGCACTCTGCGCGAGCTTCATTCCCAAGGCGTCGGCGCACCAGCAGATGCTCGAGGATTACCAGCGCGAGCTGGGCGCCGAGAGCGGCGTGGCCAAGGAGATGCTCGGCAAGGCCCTCGGCGCGGCACGCGATCTTGCCGACGCGGCGCGCGGAAGCGACTTCCTCCGCCTCGTCGGTGACATCGTCGCGTCGCGGCAGAGCGAGGATACGTTCAAGACCTTCCGCGAGGCCGGTCGCGAGCTCGGCTTGCAGCGGCTCGCTGACATCGGCATGCAGGGCGAGCGGCAGCACGACGACTACAACCGCGATGCGAACCGGCTCGCGCAGCAGCTGTTCGTCGAGTACGTCCGCCAGGGCGACACGACCGGCCTCGATCTGCGGTCCAGCCGAACGACGGATGCGGCCGACGCCGCTCCACGCGCGGAATATTGATCCACCATCGGCGCGTCGAGATCGTCTGCGGCCGCATGCATTGAACAGCCGGGGGCACGAGTGGCATCCACTTTTGCCCCCGGCTACTTTCTGCCCATGACCGACGTCGTCGCTCTCGCCGCCGAGCTGCTGGCCATTCAATCCTCCACCGGCGCCGAAGAGGCGATCGTGGACTTCGTCTCGCGCTGGCTCGTCGCGCGCGGGTGGAACGTCACCACCCAGGAGGTCACCCGCGGCCGCGCCAACGTGTGGGCGTCGCGCGCCGGGGGTGGGGTCACGTTCTCGACCCATCTCGACACCGTGCCGCCTTACATCCCGCCGCGGATGGAAGGACGTCGGCTCTACGGTCGCGGATCCTCAGACGCCAAGGGGATCGCGGCCGCGATGTTGTGCGCGGCCGAGCGTCTGGCGCAGGCGGGGGAGTCGCGGATCGACCTGCTGTTCGTCGTCGGCGAGGAAAAGGGGTCCGACGGCGCGCGCGCAGCCAATCACCTGCCGACGACGAGCAGGTTCCTCGTGAACGGTGAGCCGACCGAGAGTCGCCTTGCTTCCGGCGCGAAGGGCTCGCAGCGCGTCGTGGTGCGCACGCGAGGTCGTGCAGCGCACTCCGCGTATCCCGAGCTCGGCGTGTCCGCCATCGAGCCGATGCTCGCGCTGCTTCCCACCGTTCACGCGCTGCCGCTGCCCACGGATCCGGTGCTCGGCCGCACGACGGTGAACATCGGCACGATTCGCGGCGGTACGGAGGCGAACATCATTCCGGCATTGTGCGAATCGGAGTTGATGTTTCGCCTCGTGGGGGACGTCGCGCCGCTGCGCGACGCGATCACGCGCTGGGCGGAAGGCAGGGCGGAGCTCGAGTGGGGATCGCACATTCCCGCGCAGCACTTCCACCTGATCGACGGATTCGAAACAGCGCCAGTCGCCTACACGAGCGACATTCCGCTGCTCAGCCGCTGGGGGACGCCGCTACTGTTCGGCCCCGGATCGATTCACGTCGCACACACCCTCGAGGAGTTCGTCGACGTGGACGAGCTGCGCGCCGCGGTGGATGCGTATGAGCGGATCGCTCGCGCCTTGCTGCAATCATGACCGTCGACACGCCGGCCCGGCGCATTCCCGTTGCCGTTCTCGGTGCAACTGGCGCCGTCGGGCAGATGTTCGTCCGCCTGCTCGCCGGGCATCCGTGGTTCCAACTCGCCGAACTGGCCGCCTCGGAGCGGTCCGCCGGTCGGAAGTATGCCGAGGCGGCCCACTGGATCGGATCGGACGAGATTCCCGCAGCGGTACGAGACCGGATCGTCGTTGCCTGCGATCCGCAATCCGTCACCTCGCCCGTGGTCTTTTCCGCTCTCGACGCGACGGTAGCCCGCGATGTCGAAGCAGCGTTCGCCCGGGCCGGACGCCTGGTGTTGAGCAATGCAAAGAGCTTCCGGATGGACGACGATGTCCCACTCGTCATTCCCGAAGTCAACGCCGATCACCTTGCGCTCCTCGACGTCCAGCGCGCGAAGCGGGGCTGGAGCGGAGCGATCGTCACGAACGCCAATTGCTCGTCCATTGTTGCCGTCATGGCGCTCGCGCCGCTGCATCGCGCGTTTGGCGTGTCGCGCATGTTCGTGAGCACGATGCAGGCGGTGTCCGGCGCTGGCTATCCTGGTGTCCCGTCGCTGGACATCCTCGGCAACGTCATTCCGTTCATCAAGGATGAGGAAGCCAAGATCCAGACCGAGATCCTGAAGATGCTCGGGCGCCTCGAAGGTGATCACGTCGCCCCGGCGGAGATCCGCATCAGCGCGCACGCCAATCGCGTCGCCGTGGAGAACGGCCACACGATCTGCATGTCGCTCGACTTTGCGCGTGAGGCTTCGCCGGAGCAGGCGATTGCCGCCATGCGGGAGTGGGAAGGCGATCCGGCCTGCCGCTCGCTTCCCAGTGCGCCGAAGCGGGCCATCGTTCTCGCGGACGAGCCGGACCGCCCGCAGCCGCGCCGCGACGCGGACCGAGGAGGCGGGATGACGGTGACCGTCGGCCGAGTACGCAAGGACCCGCTCTTCTCCGTGAAGCTCGTTGCCGTGGGGCACAACACCGTTCGCGGTGCGGCGGGCGCGTCGGTGCTCAACGCTGAGCTGCTCGCCGCGAGCGGGCGGATCGGGCCCGCGTGATCGTCTGCAAGTTCGGCGGAACGTCCGTCGGCGACGCGGACGCGATCGCTCGCGCGGCATCCATCGTCGCCGGTCGGCGCGACCGCCGCCCGGTCGTGGTCGTGAGTGCGCTCGGAGGCGCCACCAACGAGCTCCTGCGCATCGCTGAGCAGTCGGCGCGCGGCCAGCTCATCGGCGCGTTGCGCGGCGTGGAAGGATTGCGCGAGCGCCATCTGACACAGACGGAGAAGCTGCTCGACGGCCACCCTGACGCGGTAGACGTGGCAACCGAGCTGTCGGCCATGTTCGACGAGTTGGCAGCGCTCGCCGAGGCCCTGAATACGCTCGGCGACCTCACCCCGCGCTCGCTCGATGCCATCGCGTCGCTCGGAGAACAGCTCTCGTCCGTCCTCGTCGTGGCCGCATTCCGCAGGCTCGGACTTCCTGCCGAGCATCTCGATGCCCGCCAGGTCATGATCACCGACGGCGCGCACACGCGTGCCGAGCCGCAGACCGAGGCGATAAGCGAGGCCGCGCAGCGGCTCGTGATGCCACTGGTGCGGGAAGGCCGGATTCCCGTCATGGGCGGATTCATCGGTGCGGTGCAGGGCACCGGCGTGACGACGACGCTCGGGCGCGGCGGCTCCGACTACAGCGCGTCGCTCATCGGCGCCGCGCTGCAGGCGGAGGCGATCGAGATCTGGACGGACGTCGATGGCATGCTCACGGCGGACCCGCGCGTGGTGCCAAATGCCCGGCTGATCGAGCGCGTCGGCTTCGAAGAAGCGTCGGAACTGGCCTCCTTCGGGGCCAAGGTGCTCCACCCGAACACGATCGCCCCCGCAGTCATGCGCGGCATCCCCGTCTGGGTGCTGAACTCACGCCGCCCCGAAGGCACGGGCACGCTCATCACCTTCGACGCGCCCCGCCGCAGCGTCACGGCGATCGCAGGAAAGACTGGCGTGACCGTCGTGAAGGTGCGGAGCCCGCGGATGCTCCTCGCCGAAGGGTTCATGCGCACGCTGTTCGAGGTGTTCGCGCGCCACGAGACGTCGGTGGACGTCGTCTCCACGTCCGAGGTGAGCGTGTCCGTCACCATCGACGACGCGTCGCGTCTCGAGGCGCTCGTCGTGGACCTCCGCGCACTCGGCGACGTTTCCATCGAGCGCAACCGCGGCATCGTCTCCATCGTGGGCAGTGCGCTGAGCGAAGGCGGCAGCGCGATGGCGACCGCGCTCGCGGCCATCGGTGGCTTGCGCATCCACATGCTCTCGCTCAGCGCGAGCGGCATCAACCTCACCATCGTGCTCGACGGCGAACGGGTCGCGCCGGTGATGCAGCGTCTGCACACCGCCTTCTTCGAGTCGGAGGAGTCCGGACCGTGACACCGATTCCACTGGCGATCGTCGGACTGGGCAGGATGGGCCGCGCCGTGGAGCAACTTGCTCCCGAGCGGGGCTTCGCTGTCGTGGCGCGAATCGGGAAAGGCGAGGTGATTTCGCGACGCGCGCTGAACGATGCTCGCGTGGCGATCGAGTTCACCGAGCCGTCCGCTGCGCCGGCCAACATCCGGGCGTGCGTCGAGGCTGGGTGCGCCGTGGTGGTGGGTACCACAGGATGGTACGCGGAACTGCCCACGCTGCGGGAAGAGGTGCAGCGCCGGAATGGGAGCCTGCTTGCCGCACCGAACTTTTCGCTCGGGGTCGCTGTCTTCTCGCACCTTGTCGCCGAGGCCGCGCGGCGGTTCGCGAAGCTTCCCGCGTTCGACGCACACCTCGTGGAGATCCATCACGCGGCCAAGAGGGACGCACCGTCGGGCACCGCGGCCGCGCTCGCCCAGATCGCCGGTGGTGCGCGCGGCGCGCCAGTTCCGATCACGAGCGTTCGCACCGGTTCTGTTCCCGGAACCCACGAGATGCTCTTTGACGCGCCGTTCGAGCAGGTACGGCTGGTTCACGAGGCGCGCGATCGGCGGGTCTTCGCCGAAGGGGCGCTGGCAGCGGCTCGGTGGATCGTTGGCCGTCATGGTATTTTTACCATGGAGGACGTCATTGCCGCGTCCGATCCCTCAATCCCCGAGCAGTGATGAGTGAATCCCGCCTGACCGGTTGCGGCACCGCGCTCGCGACCCCGTTCACCACTGGTGGCGCGCTTGACGAGCGCGCGCTGCGCGCACTGGTGGATTGGCAGATCGACGAAGGGATCGACTTCCTCGTCCCCTGCGGGTCCACCGGCGAGGCCGCGACGTTGACCGCCGCCGAGCAGCGGCGCGTGGTGGAGATCACGGTGGAGCAGGCGCGCGGCCGGGTGCCGGTCGTCGCGGGCGCGGCCTCCAACGACACGGCAAGGGCGGTCGCATTGTCGAGGGAGATGGAGTCCGCCGGTGCCACGCATCTCCTTCATTCCTCGCCGATGTACAACAAGCCGCCGCAGCGCGGCATCGTTGCGCACTTCCACGCGATTGCCGACGCGGTGGGCATCCCGACGGTCGTCTACAACGTGCCTGGCAGGACGGCGAGCAACATCGAGGCGCCGACGACGCTCGAGCTGGCGAAGCATCCACGCATTTGTGCGGTCAAGGAGGCGTCGGGGCAGCTTCACCAGATCACCGACATCATCGTTGGTCGGCCGGAGGGCTTCACCGTCCTTTCCGGCGATGACGAACTGACGTTGCCGATCATCGCGCTGGGAGGCGACGGCCTGGTCTCGGTCATCTCCAACGTCGCCCCTCGGCTCACGGCTGAGATGGTGCGACTGGCGCGTGCCGGCCGCATCGAGAAGGCGCGCGACGTCCACCATCGGCTGCTCCCCTGGATGCGCGCCGCCTTCATCGAGTCGAATCCGGTGCCGGTGAAGGCCGCTCTCAACATGCTGGGCCGCATGGACAATCGACTCCGACTTCCGCTCGTCCCGCTCGCGGAGAACAAGTCCGCCGCCGTACGCGGAGCGCTGGAGCGCGCGGGCGTCCTGTGAGTTCATCGCCCTCTGTCATCGACCAGACGTTCGCGGCGCAGATTCTCGGTTATGCCGAAACGCCGGCCGGTCAGGCGTTGCGGCCCGAAGCAGAGCAGCTCGTGGAAACGCTGTTGGATGCCCTCGAGCGCGGTGAGGTCCGCGCCGCCGAGCGCGACGCCGACGGGCGCTGGCACGCCGTCGCGTGGGTGAAGCGCGGGATCCTGCTTGGCTTTCGCGTCGGGCGGGTCACGGAGATGTCCATCGGCGGACACCACGGCGAGCCTCGGTTCGCCTTCTTCGATAAGCACACGTACCCGCCGCAGCGCCTCACCCTGGAGAGCAGTACGCGCATCGTTCCTGGAGGAACGGCGATCCGGCGCGGGGCCTATCTCGCCGCGGGCGTGGTGTGCATGCCCCCAAGCTACGTGAATGTGGGCGCGTGGGTGGGCGCGGGCACGATGGTGGATTCTCACGCACTCGTCGGGTCATGCGCACAGATCGGTGAGCGCGTACACCTGAGCGCGGCAGCGCAGATTGGCGGCGTGCTCGAGCCCATCAACGCGGCACCCGTGATCATCGAGGACGAGGCACTGGTCGGTGGAAATTGCGGCGTGTACGAAGGGACCGTCGTTCGCAAAGGCGCGGTGCTCGGCGCCGGCGTCGTGCTCACGCGCGGGACCCCCGTGTATGATCTCGTGCACCAGCGGGTGTATCGCGGCGGCCCGGAACAGCCTCTCGAGATTCCGGCTGGTGCCGTCGTCGTTCCCGGGGCGCGACGCGTGGCGGCCGGCTGGGGCGCGGAGCAGGGCGTGTCGCTTCAGACACCTGTGATCGTGAAGTACCGTGACGACCGTACCGACATCGCTACCGCACTCGAAGGATGGCTCCGCTGAGTACGACTTCACTTCACGTCGCCGGGGAACTTCGCGTTCCCGGCGACAAGTCCATCTCGCACCGCGCTCTCATCGCCGCTACCCTCGCTGAAGGGCGCTCGCGGGTGCGCGGAATCCTGCCCTCGGCCGACGTGCATTCCACGGCGGGGGTGCTTCGCTCCCTCGGCGCGGCGATTCCCTCGCTCGATCCGTTCATCGAGATCGACGGTCGCGGCCTGCACGGGTTGCGCGAACCGACTGCCGATCTGGATTGCGGCAACAGCGGCACGTCGGCACGTCTGCTGTCTGGCGTCGTCGCGGGCTCCGGACTCACGGCACAGTTCATCGGCGATGCGAGCCTCAGCCGGCGGCCGATGAAACGCGTCAAGATCCCGCTGGAGCAGATGGGTGCACGGGTCGAGCTACCGGCGCACGGCGGGCTGCCGATGACGGTCTTCGGCGCGAAGCTTCACGACATCGACTGGCGAAGTGAGGTCGCGAGCGCACAGGTGAAGAGCTGCATCCTGCTCGCCGCGCTCACCGCGGGTGTCGAAGCCACGGTGCGGGAGCCGTCGCGCTCGCGCGATCACACCGAGCGGATGCTGGCCGCCATGGGTGCCGAGGTGTGGACGAACGACGAATCGGTCCTGCTGTTTCCCACCGCGCGACTGAACGCGTTCGATCTCGACGTGCCCGGAGATCCTTCGTCCGCGGCGTTCTTCGCGGCGCTCGCGGCGCTCGCTGGCTCGGGCGAGCTGCTGCTGCAGCGCGTCGGCGTGAACGAGACCCGCACGGGATTCTTCGCTGCGTTGCGGGAGATGGGTGCGTCACTCGAGCTGAACGACTCCGTGCGTGAGAGTGGCGAGTGGGTCGCGAACGTGCAGGTCGCGGCGGGATCGGGACTGCGCGGAATCAGCATCGGCGAGGAAGCGATTCCGACGCTGATCGACGAGCTCCCGCTGCTGGCGTGCATCGCCGCGTACGCAGCCGGAGAAACACGGGTCACGGGCGCGGCCGAGCTTCGCGTCAAGGAAAGCGATCGCATCGCCGCCGTCGTCACCAACCTGCGAGCGCTGGGCGCGGATGCCGAGGAGTTGCCAGACGGGTTCGTCGTGCGCGGCACGAGCCCGCGGCTTCGTGGTCGCGTGACGACCCACGGTGACCACCGCCTGGCGATGGCGTTCGGCGTACTCGGCGAATTGCCCGGCAACGAGATCGCCGTGGATGATCCTGACTGCGTTACGGTTTCCTATCCCGGCTTCTGGTCGGACCTGGAGCGCGTCACGTCGTGAGCCGGCCAGGGATGGTGATCGCCATCGACGGTCCGGCCGCATCCGGAAAGTCCTCCACGGCGCAATGGGTAGCAGAGGAGCTCGGCTACCGTCACGTTGACTCCGGTTCACTCTATCGCGCTCTCACCGCCGCGCTGCTGCGGCAGGGCGCGCCGCCGGAACGCTGGACGCCGGCGCACGTCGTCGCACAGGGCGAGCGGATCTCCCTGCGTGCCGAGCGGACGGCGTTTTCTGCACTCATTGACTCCGTGCCAGTCGAGGAGGAGCTGCGCAGCGGGCTGGTCACGGCCCACGTGTCGCTGGTGGCCCAGATTCCCGAGGCCCGGCGGTGGGTCAACGAGCGCGTACGCGACGCGGCGCGGTCGTACGACGTCGTCGTGGATGGCCGGGACATCGGCACGGCCGTCTTTCCCGACGCGCCGCTCAAGGTGTTCCTGGTCGCGGACCCCTGGGAGCGCGCGAGGCGGCGCCTGACGCAGCGCCTGGGGCGACGCCCGACGGATGATGAGATCGCGGCGGAGACGGACTTGCTCGTCCAGCGCGACGCCAGGGACGCCACCCAGACCGTGCAGGCCAAGGATGCCGTACTGCTCGACACGACGTTTCTCACCCAGGCTGAGCAGGTGGAGCGGATCGTTGCCCTCGCTCGCGCCGTAAGTCAGCGCGCGGCCGACAGTTAAGGTTGACGCTGCCTCGGGCCCTCCGTATATTTTCAGGTTCGCCTGAAATGCTTCACCACCCCTGACTCGTCGCGGCGAGCGAAAATATCCGCGATCCGGGAGACATTTCTTCACGTATGACAGAGCTTGAGACCCCGACCGGCACGGCATTGACCGCGCGCGAGAAGCGCGACGCGCAGCGCGCA
>Ga0157372_10001126_pt1 | contig 29059 bp, 27 predicted proteins | sample C55metaG_FD_115307 | JGI IMG/M metagenome (GOLD analysis project Ga0157372, IMG submission 115307) | Corn rhizosphere microbial communities from Kellogg Biological Station, Michigan, USA - C5-5 metaG | ecosystem: Host-associated > Plants > Roots > Rhizosphere > Soil | place: USA: Michigan...
CAATTTCAATCTGATCAATCCTACTCCCGCTTCTGCCTTGCACTCCGGAAATTTGCCAGGGTGCGTTACCACTCGTGGGCACAGGAGCAGAGTAAGGATTGCCGCCAACACCACCTGAAGGTCCAAATACGTAACTCATAATAATTCTCCTTTAAGTTGTATTTTGCTTGAAGTTGGACCAGCGACTCAGTAGAGCTTCAAAAGCTCCCTTTCGAGTTTGATCAGTCCCTGCTCACTATTCGATCTTCATTAATGAGTTTGAACCACCTGTGGTAATTGATTGGCACGATGTGAATGGTGAGTTTGAGGACATGAGTAACCCCTTTCTGCGGCTTACTAATCACTGGGTGTCTCGAGTTCGAAACCATGAACTCTATATCAAGACAGCGAGTAGCTGCTCTCATCTATTAACGCGAGACTTAACGATGAAAACCACCATTCAGTTGTAAATCATCTTGACTCGTCGGGATTTTGTGCATAGATTTCGGAACGTACCGCTACGTCTAATGGCAAGGAACCAATCATGTACCTTAAATTCTTAATGTCCCTCGTGCTGCTCGCCGTGCTTGGCGTCGCCGCACTGGCCCAACAACCAACTCCACCCAAAACACACTTGAAGGTTGGTGATCCCGCTCCGGAGTTCACGCTGCGCGCGACTGACGGGAAGACCTACAAGCTGAGCGACTTCAAAGGCAAGAAAAATGTCGTGCTGGCGATTTACGTGCTGGCATTCACTGGTGGTTGAACGAAGGAATTGAAGGCGTATCAGGCTGATATCGCCAAATTCGAATCAACCGAAACTCAGATTTTTGGAATGAGTGTCGACAGCGTTCCTGCCAACCGTGAGTTTGCAAAACAGCTTGGTCTTACGTTTCCGATACTCAGCGATTTCAAACGCACTGTAGTTAAGGATTACGGTGTGTTCAATGAAGAGCAGGGCTTCGGAAATCGTGCCACCTTCCTGATCGATAAAGAAGGCATCATTCGGCACATCGACGAAGGAAACGTCGCAATCGATCCGACCACCGTTGTCGAGGCGTGTAACGTGCTCCAACGTAAGAAAGCTTCGCCGTAGGTGGTCCATCACTTCCTCGCGCGGATGCAGAGGAAGATCGGTTGCTCTAACAATTTCTCGTACTCTTCCGGATCGGCATTTTTGAACTCTTCCGTCGGTCTGGGCTCGAGAATTTTGTCCAGGCGGAAGCCTGCTTCAACTATGGGATTGAGAGTCGCCTCCAGTGAGCGCCGGAAACTGGGCATGTTGACCTTCACCTTCTCAAATCCTTTCCACTCACTGCTGACGAACTCGGTCTCAAAATAATTGCTCGATTTGAAATAGACGTAATCAAACGATGGATGTGTAACAGAGAAAATAAAGTGGCCGGCGGATCGCAGCACTCTGTGGAACTCCCTGAATACCGGGTGCCAGTCCCTTATGTAATTCATCGTCAGCGGACTCAACACGACATCGAATGATTCGCTGTCCAGAAACGTGAGAGGCCTGGTCAGATCTGCGTGGTGAACATCTACTGTTGGACCAAGACGTCTCCTCGCTAACTCAACCATCTTCGGACTCACGTCAACCGCCACTACTTCAGCACCGCGCGACAGTAACCATTCGGCGTAGACACCAGGGCCACACGCTGCGTCGAGCACTCTCTTTCCACTGACGTCGGGCAGAAGCGAAAGAGTCGCAGGACGCTCGTAATACGCGTTGTGGGGTTTTGTATCGATGACTGATGCGTATGCCTCGGCGAGGGTTTCGTACGCATCGAGAGCGATCGGATCGTCATTCATTCAGTCCTGCTCCGGGGGGGCGGTGGCAAATATCGGGATTGGTAAGAAGTGTCAGATTACGCCGATTACGCAGAAACTGGAAGCATTCCATTCCAGAATTCGCAGGATGCGGTTATCATTCAGAAACCTTTCGAAATACTGTCGTAAGACTTTTTCAACCGCAGGTGGTTTAGAGTCTTTCGGTAATTACTACTCGGAACCGCAGAGTGTCACCGTTATGGCTCGACCCCGCTTTGGGAAAAGTTTTTGGTTAATCATTGGGTTCATTCTTCTCACGTGCCAGGACTCACCTGCCCAGGAACGGCTGTGCGACCCCTCGTTTGAAAACTGCTACGCGGGTTTAATCGACCTCGTCCGCAACGAGACCGTTGGCATCGACATGGCCTTTTACATGATCGAACTGCCCGGGTTTACCGACGAAATCATTGCAAGACATAAAGCAGGTGTGCCTGTCAGGTTAATTGTCGAGCCGCGTGGGAATCTGAAGTTTCCGATGAACCAGCCTTTGCTCGACAAGTTCCAGGCGGCCGGGATTCCGATGCGTTACAAGCTCGGCGACGGCATCATCCACATCAAGCAGATGCTGCTCGCCGGTCAAAATAAAGTCGTGTTCACCGGATCCAATTTCGGTGAAGGGGACGTCGCGCCTTATGTGCCGTTCGAAAATTACGTCGACGGTGCATGGTACTTCAGCAATGACCCGGCGGTCGTGAACAGCTTCAAGACCAGGTATGACGATTTATGGACGAACACGACCACGTACGGACACTACGCCAACATCAACGGTCCGCTCACGCGGAAATACCCAACGTTTCCGATCGATCCGGCGATGAACTTCGTGCCGAACCAGAACCTCGCAGAGGATTACGGCGCACGAACGATTGCACTCCTCGATCAGGAGACACAGAAGATCGACCTCACCATGTATCGCCTCACCGATATTGGCATCTGCGATGCGCTCCTCAGAGCGCGGGCGCGCGGGATACCGGTGCGTCTGCTCACCGAACCGCGTGAATATCGCTTTGACGCAAGCCGGCTCGGCGCGGAATTTACTGGTCCATACAACGTCGATCGGCTGTATGCAGCGGGCGTGCAGATCAAGATGCGAAAGCATCTCGGACTGAATCACCAGAAGTCGGTAACGCTTTATGGGCGCGGAATGACGATCTTTGGGTCGTCTAATTGGAGTTGGGAATCATTCAACTATCAGGAAGAGCACAACTACTTCACCAACAAAACATGGTTCTTTCAGTGGTTCGTGGATCAGTTCAATCGCAAGTGGAATTCCGCGACGGAGTACGAACCGTTTGTACCACTGCCGCCTAGTGCGCCGGTCAATCTCTTACCCGCGCAGAATGGCACCGCAGGGTTGTCAGCAATGCTGACGTGGGAAGGCGGTGGTTGGGCACACAAATATGACGTCTACCTGGGAACCGACGACGTCAACTTTACGCTGATAGCGTCTGACGTGGTTACCGGCACGCTGGGATCGGGGGGTTCGGAAAGCTATCTGGTTTCAGGTTTGCAGAATGGAGTTACTTATTATTGGCGCATCGTAGGCAAGACGATGGCTGGCCAGACGGCGACTGGTCCAATCTCGCGGTTCACAGCATCGGCATCAGCACCAACGCCAACTCCCACACCGACGCCGACGCCAAGTCCAACGCCGACGCCGACTCCGACGCCGACACCAACACCGACGCCAACTCCAACACCGACTCCAACTCCGACACCAACACCGACTCCGACGCCAACGCCAACACCGACGCCGACGCCGACGCCGACACCAACTCCGACACCGACGCCAACGCCAACTCCGACGCCAACTCCGACGCCAACTCCGACGCCAACTCCGACGCCAACTCCAACACCGACGCCGACACCAACTCCGACACCGACGCCAACGCCAACACCGACGCCAACACCAACGCCAACACCCACGCCGGTGCCAACGCCAACTCCCACACCGCTCCAGTTGCTACTCGATTCAACTGGCCCCGCACTCGATCAGGTCGCGGCTCTACACTCCATACTCCTTCTGAGAGACCCGTTCTCTGTTCTAAACGCTGCGGACCCGCTCAACTTTGGCAGTGATCAAAACACGAGGGTCATTGTCTTTGTCAGGAACCTCCAGTTGGCCCAGGGTGAAGCCCCTTCTGTGGTGATAGTAAATCTGGTTGATGCTAACAACCAGATCCACGACGTGCCGGCAGAAAGCGTGCGACTTGTACCTGACACTGACTTCGTCCAGGTAGTTTTCCGACTACCGAATACTCTCGCCGCCGGCACGTGTAGTGTGACGATCAAAGCGCATGGACAAACGAGCAACGCCGGAAGTCTGAGAATCAAGAGCTAGATTGGGCCACAAAAGACACAAAAAAGCGAAAACGATCTTTTGTGCCTTTCTGTGGATAAAAGGTCTATCATTGAACCGCATTCACGAGCTCTTAGCGGCGGCCAGTCTGACACTTCAAGAACCCCGGGGGAAACAACCGTGAGGAAAAACTCGACACCTCTTGTGCTCGATTTGAACGAAGTTGGAGCCGGCGACGTGGAAATCGTTGGCGGCAAATGCGCGAGTCTGGGCGAACTATTTCATACGCTGTCGCCGCGAGGCGTACGTGCAGTCGATGGTTTTGCGACGACGAGCGAAGCGTATCGTTTGCTGATTGAGTCGGATGGTCTCGGCAAGCGCCTGCGCGAGCTGATGGATGGTCTGAATCACGAAGATCTGAAAGCACTGCACGCAGCCGGACGTGAGGCGCGCGCTCTGATGCTTGATACGCCACTGCCGCAGCCGGTACACGAAGCGATCGTCAGTGGTTATAAGCGTCTGTCTGAACGGCTCGGCCGCAATTGCGAGGTGGCGGTGCGATCGTCTGCGACCGCTGAAGATCTTCCGGAAGCATCGTTCGCGGGCCAACAAGACACGATCCTCAACGTTCGTGGCGAAGAGCGACTCATCGATGCGTGTCACCGCTGCTTTGCTTCGCTCTGGACGGATCGCGCGATTTCATATCGCGCTGCTCGCGGCTTCGATCACTTTGACGTGTCGCTTGCGATCGGCGTGCAGCCCATGGTCCGTTCGGATCAGGCGTGCTCGGGTGTGATGTTTACACTTGATACCGAGTCGGGCTTTCGCGACGTCGTGGTGATTAATGGCGCCTGGGGTTTGGGCGAAGCAATTGTGCAGGGAATGGCGACTCCTGATGAGTGGATCGTTTTCAAGCCGACACTGGCAACTGGAGCACGCCCGATCGTGAGCCGGCGTCTCGGGACCAAGGAAGTGAAGATGGTCTATGGCCTCGACGGCAAAGGAACTCGCACTCGAGACGTCGTCGATGCTCAGCGCCAGAGGTTCTGTCTCAGCGATTATGAAGTGCTGCAATTGGCGAACTGGGCCTGCATGATCGAACAACATTATTCCGAACTGGCTGGGCGACCGACGCCGATGGATCTCGAGTGGGCCAAAGACGGCAACACCGGTGAGCTCTTTATTCTCCAGGCCAGACCTGAAACAGTTCACGCTACCAATCACGAAAACTACATCGAGATCCATAAATTAACAGGCGACCACAACGAACCTCTCGCGACCGGAATCGCCGTCGGCGAAAGAATCGGGCAGGGCCAGGTCCACGTGCTCGCGAATCCCGATCACCTCACGCAATTCAAGGAAGGCGCGGTGCTGGTGACTTCAATGACCGATCCCGCCTGGGAACCGATCATGAAAAAGGCTGCTGCGATCGTCACCGACCGTGGTGGCCGTACCTGTCACAGCGCGATCGTCAGTCGTGAGCTGGGACTGCCGTGCATCGTCGGAACTGGAAACGCGACGCAGAAGTTGCAATCGGGAATGGACGTGACGGTCTGTTGTGCCGAAGGCGCGCGTGGAAATGTCTACGAAGGTCTGATCGACTTTGCAGTCGAGAAGCGTGTTGTCGACAACCAAAACCGCCCGCGAACTAACGTGATGATGAACGTCGGTGATCCCGATCACGCGTTCGCACTGTCTGCGCTGCCGAACGACGGTGTTGGACTCGCTCGGCTCGAATTCATCATCAACAACCACATCGGCATCCATCCGATGGCGCTCGTTCGTTATCCAAATCTGCAAAACAAAGATGTCGTGCGCGAGATCGAGCGTCGCATCGGCGAAGAAGATCCGCGCGAGTTTTTCGTGCGGCGGCTCGCGGAAGGAATCGCGCGAATTGCGGCTGCTTTCTATCCGAATCCCGTGATCGTTCGCATGTCTGACTTCAAATCGAATGAATACGCGATGCTCATCGGTGGACAGGAGTTTGAACCGACTGAAGAAAACCCGATGCTCGGTTTTCGCGGCGCGTCCCGTTACTACGACGAGCGCTATCGCGAAGGATTTCATTTGGAATGCCTGGCGTTGCAGCGCGTGCGTGAAGACATGGGACTGATCAACGTCAAAGCGATGATTCCGTTTTGCCGAACCGTCGAGGAAGCTGAGCGCGTGATCGGGTTGATGGCGGACTTTGGTGTCAAACAAGGTGAACATGAGCTCGAGATTTATGCGATGTGCGAGCTGCCGGCGAACGTGGTGTTTGCCGACGAATTTCTACGAATTTTTGACGGCTACTCGATCGGTTCGAATGATCTGACTCAGTTGACGCTCGGCCTCGATCGTGATTCCGAAATGGTTGCGCACCTTTTTGACGAGCGGAATGGCGCGGTGGAGAAAATGGTTGAGATGGCGATTGACGCAGCACACCGGGCGGGCAAAAAGATCGGAATTTGCGGACAGGCGCCTTCGGACTATCCGGAGTTCGCGCGTTTTCTCGTGGAGAAAGGGATTACGTCGATTTCACTCAATCCAGACACCGTCATTCAAACGACACATTTCATTCTCGAAGTCGAATCCGAACAGCAAATGACATCTTAATCCTGAAAAATCTTGTCAATGCTGTGAAACTTCGACGCTGTAATGGAGACACGTTAGGACAAAGGAACGAGCGAAGGGTAAATCAAGGAGGAGATAGACATGTCAAATAGATATGACGATCGAGATGAAGAGCGGCGCGGACGGAACTACGGCCGTCGCTCTGACTCTGACTACGATCGTTCTTATGGCGAGCGATCTCAAGGATATGGTCGCGATGAGAACGAGAGAGACAGGTACTCGACTGAAAGTAGATGGCGCGGCCAATACGGCGGGGGCCGGGAATATGGTGACAGTCAGTCCCGTGGTAGCCAATATGGCGGTGAACACGATCGCGGTGAATACGGCGGCAGTCAAAACCGTGGCTGGGAATTAGGCCGTGAATACGGTGGCGGCCAATCCCGCGGATGGCAGTCCGGCAGCAGCAGTGAATACGGCGGTCCATCCCGTGGTGGTCAGTGGGGCGGCAGCCAATATGGCGGTGGTGAGTACGGCGGTGGTCAGTACACCGGCGGTCAGTATGGCGGCAGTCAATACGGCACTGGTCAGTGGGGTGGCGGCGGTCAGAACTGGAGGTCAGGTCGCCAAAATCAGTCAGGCCGTGAGGACTACACCACTCGCGGTTGGGATCGCGATTACACGAGTGGTCGTCAAAGCAGGTACGGAAGCTCGGGTCGTGATTATGGTCAAAGCGGTTTTGGCTTTGGGGAACGATACGGCGAACGCGGCCGCGGCTATGAAGGTCGTGGTGACTACGACCGCGGTGATTACGGCGGCCAGGAGGAACGCGGCTGGTGGGATCGTGCGTCAGATGCAGTCGCCTCGTGGTTCGGTGATGAAGAGGCAGAGCGAAGGCGACGTATGGACGAACAGCGTCGTTATCGCGGCCGCGGCCCGAAAGGCTATCGCCGCTCCGACGAACGTATCAAGGAAGACGTCAACGATCGGCTGAGCGAAGGTTATCTCGACGCTTCGGACATCGAGGTAAGTGTCACGAACGCTGAAGTCACGCTCACAGGAACCGTGAACAGCCGAAATGACAAGCGACGCGCCGAAGACATCGCCGAGAGCGTTGCTGGCGTAACGAATGTCGAGAATCGCATCCGTGTCAAACACAGCGATATGGACCGGTACACTGGCCTCGACACCAGTTCGACCAGCGGATCGATGGGCACGACCGGCACGACCGGAACGACCGGCGCGACTGGCACTAGCGACACGTCGACGTCGACCGGAACGACGGGCACTGCACGCGGCAGAACAGCAGGCACGACATAAACCCGGTGATGGGGCGCTTCTTTTGGGCGCCCGTCTTTGACAGGATTGACACGATTTAACAGGATTCATCCTGAAATCCCGCTTAAATCGTGTCAATCCTGTCTAGTTTATTCTCGCCTTTATTCTCGCCTCTTGCCCGTTAGCCGCTCAAAGAACCGCACGATGATGGCCCAGAGCGCGCGGAACGCGAGGGGCGCGGCGGCGACGGCTTTTGTCTCGGTCTCAACGGGCTTCTCCGCCTGCTGATCCTCCACAACCTCCAGCTTCGCACGCACGCACGTCGAGAACTGCCGGAACATCTGCCGCGACACCTCTTCAATCATTCCGCGCCCAAACTGCACAATCTTCCCAACGAGCTCGACCTCCGCGTTAACCACCACCTCCGACCCGCCACCACTCGCCAGCGGCGCCACCGTGCTCAGCATTGTCACCTTCGTCGATCCCGACCCACCAACTTCCCTCGCATCACCAACCATCCGCACCTGATGTGTCTCTTCATTCACTTCTGTAAACTTCGCCTTCCCCTTGTATGACATCGCCAGTGGTCCGACTTTAACTTTGATCGCGCCAACAAAATTCTGCGCGTCCGTCATCTCAACCAGCTCCGCGCCCGGAAGACACTCGACCACGCGCGCCGGATCGATCAAATATTTCCAAACTCGTTCAACCGGAGCCTTCACTTCGAAGCGTTCCTCGATCTTAAACGCCATTCATTAACCTCCTCATGTTGGACCATGTTGACGTTCCAGCGACTCGCTCGTATGATCAGGCCCTTCCCGAATTGAAACGCTCAGGTTGCACGCACGAAAAATCGAATCCGATGTAGGAAGGTGGAACCCTATGATACCTCGGAGCTTTGAGTACTTCTCTCCCCAAACGCTGGACGAAGCAGTCGCGCTGCTTCAAAAACTCGGCCCCGACGCCAAGTTGTTGTCAGGCGGCCAGAGTCTCATACCGATGATGAAACTGCGACTCGTCGCTCCCGAATACATCATCGACATCAATCGCATCGCGGGACTCGATTATATCTCGGAAGGCGACGGTCACCTGAAGATCGGCGCTCTCGTACGCGAACACCAGCTCGAGTCGTCGGAAACTGTGCAGACAAAATTTCCGATACTCGCCGACACGGCGAAGGTGATCGCGGATCCGCTGGTGCGAAGTCAGGCGACGGTTTGCGGAAATCTTGCTCACGGCGATCCGGCGAACGATCATCCCGCGACGATGCTTGCACTCGGAGCAACCGTAGTTGCTACCGGGCCAAAAGGCAAACGGGAGATAAGAATCGAAGATTTTTTTCCCGGGCTCTTTACCACCGCGCTCGAACCGGAAGAGATACTCAGCGAGATTCAGATTCCATTTCCACCGCCGAAGAGTGGCGGCGCATATCTGAAGCTCGAGAGAAAGGTCGGCGACTTCGCGACAGCCGGCGTTGCAGTTCAAATCACACTCGACGATTCCGGCGCGTGCAAGACTGCGGGCGTGGGTCTGACAAACGTCGGCATGACACCGATCAAAGCAAAACAGACGGAAAGTTTTCTCGCCGGAAAGAAGCTCGACGAAGCGACGATCCAGCAAGCGTCGGAAACGGCAGCGTCAGAGTCTCAACCTATGGACGACATCAGAGGTTCGGCCGAATACAAACGCGATCTCGTTCGCGTTCTTACTGCACGCGCTTTGACTCGGGCGTTGGACCGCGCGAAAGGAGGAGCTTAACGATGGCGACAATCAAAGTTACAGTCAACGGTGTCGAGCATAGCGCAGACGTCGAACCACGAATGCTCCTGGTCCATTTCCTTCGCGAAACCCTGCGACTGACAGGCACGCACATCGGCTGTGACACGAGTCACTGTGGCGCGTGCACGGTTGTAATGGACGGACGGGCGCTCAAGTCGTGTACGGCGTTCGCTGTTCAAGCGGATGGGCGCTCGATCACGACGGTGGAAGGACTCGAACAGGACGGCAAGCTGCATCCATTGCAGGATGGATTCTTTCAGGAACACGGTCTGCAATGCGGCTATTGCACGCCCGGAATGTTGATGACGGGTCTCGCCTTTCTGAGCGCGAACAACAACCCGACCGACGATGAAATCCGTCACGCGATCTCCGGCAACCTGTGTCGCTGCACGGGGTACGTAAATATAGTGAAGGCATATCAACACGCGGCTCAAAAAGTGCGCGAAGGAGGAGCATAAAAATGGCGTGCAGAACATCACCTGAAATCGGCGGGATGGGCCATTCGGTAAAACGCAAGGAAGATCCGCGCTTCCTTCGTGGCCAGGGGAATTATGTTGACGACGTGAATCTGCCCGGCATGCTCTATCTCGACATCGTGCGCAGTCCATACGCGCATGCCACAATCAACAACATCGACTCGTCCAAAGCGCTCGCCATTCCGGGCGTGCTCGCGGTGATCACCGGAAAAGATCTGGAGAAATACAACCTGCACTGGATGCCGACGTTGATGTCAGACACGCAGATGGTCCTGCCCGTCGAGAAGGTGATGTACCAGGCGCAGGAGGTTGCGGCAGTGCTCGCAACCGATCGGTACATCGCTGCGGACGGAGTTGAAGCGGTGGGGATTGACTACGATCCGTTGCCCGTCGTCGTCGATCCGAAAAAGGCGCTGCTGCCCGATGCTCCGGTGTTGCGCACTGATAAGAAAGATAAGAAAGACAATCACATCTGGCACTGGGAATGGGGTAATCGCGAAGCAACCGATCAATTGTTCCAGGAAGCCGAAATCACCGTCAAAGAAGACATTTACATTCCACGCATTCATGTTGCGTCGATCGAGACGTGCGGTTGTGTCGCGCACTTCGACAAAGTTAAAGGGAAGCTCACGGTCTGGATGACGACACAGGCGCCGCATGCTATCCGCACGGTATTCGCACTTGTTGCCGGACACGTCGGGCTCTCGGAAGAAAAGATCCAGATCATCGCGCCTGACATCGGCGGTGGATTTGGCGGCAAAGTGCCGGTGTATCCGGGCTATGTGATTGCTGTTGCGGCGTCGGTGCTGACCGGAAAGCCTGTGAAATGGATCGAAGATCGAATGGAGAACCTGCAGGCAGACTCGTTCGCGCGCGACTATCACATCACGGCCGAACTGGCAGGAAAAAAGGACGGTAAAATCACGGCGCTCCGCATCAAGACGATCGCAGACCACGGCTACACGGATGCGGCCGCGAATCCTTCGAAGTTTCCCGCCGGACTATTCCACGTGTGCACCGGTTCTTACGATCTCAAAGCAGCGCACGTCGAAGTCGATGGTGTTTATACAAACAAACCGCCGGGTGGTATTGCGTATCGCTGCTCGTTTCGCGTCACCGAAGCCGTACACACGATCGAACGCATGGCCGATCTGATGGCTCACGAGCTAAAGATGGATCCGGCGGAGTTTCGCATGAAGAACTTCATCAAGCCGGAGCAGTTTCCATACAAATCCGCGCTCGACTGGGAGTACGACAGTGGCAACTACGGTGCTGCACTGCAACTGGCGATGGACAGAATTGGATACGCCGATCTGAAAAAGGAGCAAGCAGAGAAACGCGAGCGTGGCGAGTTAATGGGCGTCGGCATCAGCAGTTTCACGGAGATCGTCGGCGCTGGTCCATCGAAGCACTTCGACATTCTCGGTCTGAAGATGTTTGACAGTGCTGAGATACGCGTTCACCCGACGGGCAAAGTTCTGGCGCGGTTCGGAACGAAGTCACAAGGGCAAGGTCACGAAACAACCTACGCCCAGATCATCGCCGAAGAGCTCGGGTTTCCGGTTGACAGCGTGCTCGTGGAAGAAGGCGACACGGATACCGCGCCTTACGGTTTGGGAACGTACGCGAGTCGAAGTACTCCCGTAGCCGCAGCCGCGTGTGCGATCGCGTGTCGAAAGATCAAAGACAAAGCACGCAAGATCGCGGCGTACCTGCTCGAAGCGCACGAAGAAGATCTCGACTGGGAGCCCGGCAAGTTTTTCGTCAAGGGCTCTCCCGATCGCGTAAAGACGATTCAGGAGATCTCGCTTGCGGCCTACACCAATCATCCGCCGGGAACAGAAGCCGGACTCGAAGCGGTCAACTACTACGATCCGCCGAATCTTACGTATCCCTTCGGCAGCTACATCTGCGTGGTCGACATCGACAAAGGCACAGGCGAAGTGAAAGTGCGTCGCTTCGTCGCGGTCGACGATTGCGGCAACATCATCAATCCGATGATCGTCGAAGGGCAGATTCATGGTGGACTGACGATGGGACTTGGACCAGCGCTTTACGAGGAAATTCAGTACGACGAAAGCGGTAACATCCTGCAAGGCAGTTTTATGAATTACCTGCTGCCGACTGCGGTCGAGACGCCGAACTGGGAGACTGACAAGACGTGTACGCCGTCGCCGCATCATCCGCTTGGCGCAAAGGGTGTCGGTGAGTCGGCGACTGTGGGCGCGCCGGCCGCGATCGTCAACGCCGTGGTCGATGCACTCTGGCATCTCGGTGTGCGACACATCGACATTCCGATCACGTCGGCGAAAGTCTGGAAACTCCTGCGCGACGCCGGTGTTCGAGGGTGAAGCAAACACTCGACTAGGTACGTACAAAAATGCCACGCAAGATTCGCGACCTCATAGCAGATCTTCAGTCGGCTGGTTTCACTAATCGTGGAGGGAAGGGCTCCCACCGGAATTTTGTGCATCCGAAGGTGGTGAGACCGGTCACCATTTCTGGTAATCTTGGAGACGACGCCAAGCATTATCAAGAGCGGGCTGTTCGCGCAGCAATAGAGGAATCAAAGAAATGAAACCGAGTGCAAGATACGTCAAGATTGTTGAATGGTCAGACGAGGACCAATGCTATGTAGGAAGTTGTCCAAGTTTGCTGTATGGCGGTTGTCATGGTGATGATGAAAGAGACGTCTTCGCTGAATTATGTGACATAGTTGATGAGACAATCGAACTGTACATAAAGGATGGAAAACCGCTACCTCTTCCCACCGCTGGCAAGGACTACGCAAACAAGATGCTTAAAATCGCCTGATTGGTGAAATTGATGTCCATGACAGGCAGCGATTTCTTTGAACAGCTGGATCGGTTGCGAATTCAAGAGCAGCCGTTCGTTCTTGCCACAGTCGTCGCCTACAAGAGCCCCCAATCGGCGAAGCCTGGCTCGAAGGCGATCATTAAAAACGATGGTTCGCAAATCGGATGGGTCGGCGGTGGTTGCGTGCAGCCGATCGTTCTGCGTGAAGCGAAGCAAGCACTGCAAACAGGTAAACCCAAGCTTCTGACCATAAGTCCGGATGCGCCGCGTGAAGATTGGAAAGGAGTCGAGTCGTACCGCATGACTTGCGAAGGTGGCGGTTCGCTCGAGATTTACCTGGAACCTTTTTTGCCAAAACCCCAACTCGTCATTGTCGGGCGCTCACCTGTCGCACAAACAGTCGCTCACCTCGGACATCTGCTCGATTTCAAAGTCGTCGTCGCAGATCCGGAAGCTACCAGCGAGAGTTTCCCGGAGGCGGATGTGATTCTGACGGAGCTCGACGCTATACGGAGTCATATTAATGACTCAAGCTATGTTGTCGTCGCGACGATGGGCAACGGTGATGAAGAGGGACTGTTGGCAGTGGTCGGTACGCGACCGAAATATCTCGGTCTCGTCGCGAGTGAAAAGAAATCGAAGGGCTTGTTTGAATACCTGCTCGAGACTGGCACAACACCTGAAGACATCGGCGTCATTACCTGTCCAGCCGGCATCGAACTCGGAAGCGAAACGCTGCCGGAGATTGGATTGAGTGTTGCGGCAGAAATCACTCGCCTGCGCAGAACTGCTGCTGCTGAAGAACAGTCGGAGCCGAAGGTCGCGATCGATCCGATCTGCGGGATGAGTGTGGATATTGAGACTGCGAAGTACACATCTGTGGTTAACAACGAGACGATCTACTTCTGCTGTCTCAGTTGCAAAGCGACTTTCGATCACCCACAGATTACACAGATTGGGAAGAAATCTGTGTAAGATCAACTAATCCATCCCAAGCGTTCTGAACTACTCCTTCATTCGAAACGATTACAGTCGTCGGTGTAATGGAAAACTTATAAGCTCCTCCCACGGTCGAAGGTATCAAGGCGACTTTAAATCCTTTTGATTGTGGTGGGCTGTTAACCGCTCTCAAAAAGTCATTAATTTCGGCCTTTTGTTCTGTGTCCATCGTTACGAGCAAAACCTCAGTCTTATTTGCCAATGCGTTCTGAATGATGGGAATCCAGGAAACAAACTGTGAGGCGCTATAACGGCAACGCGGGGAAAAGAATAGCAACACACGTTTTGGAGAATCGTGGCCGTATGTTACGTCAATGCTTTTTCCCTCCAAATCGTGCGCGGTAAAAGGAGTCAAAATATCGCCGGCCTTGAGTCGTTTAGGTGGACTTTCCGCTAATAACGTACGAAGTTTCAGATTCTGCCTGATCAACAGAACATTCATCGTACCGATCACGAGCAAAAGGCCGCTCAATACAAGGGTCCATCGATTTTCACGTATCAGTTTGTTGGCGTGATTAATGACGGCCACGGTCCGCACGGTTTGTTATCCTTTTGTCGTTTAGTGTTTTCTTGGCATTGGCCAGTTTTGCAATGGCTACGCCTAGAAGCGCAGAGGTTTTTATCTCCTTCACCTGAATTTTGCTCGCAAGGTCTAACGCTAGATTCTCATCTCTCTCTGTTAATGCCTGGAAAACTGGAAGCGCTTGCCATGCAAGCGGCATCAAGGTTTTCTGAACATAATTAGTCAAGACCGCTTTGTCCGTCATGCTATCGGGTGAAGGAATGCTGTTAATACTTTTCACTATCTGTTCACCGATGACTGGTACGTTTTCGTTATTCACTTTAGCGACCAGCGGCAGCACGCGAAGGAGGGCCAAACTCTTCTGGGTCTTTTCGTCTATGGAATTGATTGCCTTGAGAGTGTCATCGAGTAATTCTCTAGCTTTCACAAGATCCTTCGATTCAAAGAAGTAGAGGGCCAACTTTTGTAATGCAGCTATTTTGATCGACTGCGACTGAATCTCCGCAATCGCTGCACTAGCAACTTCGGGAGTCTTTTTTTCAATGGCTGTAGTTGCTAACTCGTTTAAAAACTGTTCTTGCCACTTTTTACGATCCGGGTCCGACATAGACATTGCAAGTTCTAATGACAATTTCAGCTTACCTTTTTCCAACGCCAGGCGAGCACCTTGCAGGAATAACTCGTCTTTTAAAGCAGGGTTGGTGGCAGATCTAGCTTCCGCAATGATTTGGCCGAGTGGGTCGTTACTGGTTCGGATGCGTTCGTCAATTTCTTCACTTTGAGACCTTGCAGTAGATACGCGACTAACTAGCGAGGACAACTGGGCGGCTGCTTGGGCGTACAGTGAGGGCGTCAACGACTTCACATGCGGAAGAATCGCCGCAAGAAGGTTATAGGCGTCGTCGACATCTTTCGTGCCAGACAACGTATAACTTACTTTCGTCGAATTAACTGCTGCCGCAAGAAAACGCCGCTTTAGATCTGGCTGTACGTCGGGTTTCAGGTAGGAATGAGTGAGCCATGAAAACACTTCGATGGGAATCGCGCCGGGGCGGCTCTCTTCGGCAGCGACGATGATGGAGAGTATGCGACTGAGTTCAACGGGCTGGTTCTCTAATCTATGCAAGAAGAAAAGAAGCTTTAAATCGGGAACCCACCCTTTCGCTAACTCAGCTTCGAGCGTTTCGATAGCTAACCCTTCTTTACCCTTTGAATTCAACATTGAGTAAGCAACGTCGATATCGTTCTCTCGTGCATATCGCTTGGCGGTGTCCGGTGCATTGACCTGGAGGAGCGCAAGCAAATCAGTGCGGAAGCCTTCAGCATAGAATGAGGGTACAGCAGCGTTTGCGTCGAGGTCATCCAATGCTGCGACAGTTAGAGATTCGGCTATCGTGTTTTGGTGAGGCTCCTTCCAAAGAACAGATGCTATGCGCAACTTCAAAAATATTCGAACAGACGGATCGTCGATTTTTCGGATTTGCAGCGGGAGGGCTATCGCTAATTCATCGAGCGACTGCTGCACCAGGTCGGTTTTCTCTGCACTAGTTTGTCCGAAGCAAACCTGCGGGCAAGCTACTGCTGAAATCAGTGCTAAGCCAAGCACGATCGGAAACCGCAACCTATGATCACGAATCATTTGGATTTCGCTCAGATTAATACACTTCACAAAGCCGGATCATCGGAGCTACATAGGGACCATTCGATGCCTTACACCCCCATCTGTCGGTTGCCTGGCATGCTCCGCTCCCACTACAACAGACAGCCGGAGCGACACCACAACTGGCGCAGCAGTCAGCGGCGTAAACCGAGATCGGAGTAAGCAATATCCACCCCGCTGTGATAATTAAAGTCAGCGACAAACTCAAAGCCGAGAGAACAGCAGCCTTCTTGATTCATTGCTTCCTCCGCAGCATATTCCTTAGAGCACTTGTCCAAAAGGTAGATAGCTAATCACCGTTACAACTCAGTTGGATGATTTCGCGCCCGTGGTTGTCCCATGCAGTGCAGCCCGCTCTATCCCGAGCCACGCATCTGAACCCAGAGCACTGTACTTGCCCGCCATTAGAACATTGCGCAGTGCAGTCGGCTGCATAAACCGTAACTGGAGTAAGGAGGACTGCTAAGCTCGCGACAACAAGAGTCACGGATGCGGATAAAAACGTTATCATGCTGGCCTTTTTCATTGGTGGGCTCCTCCAGTCCTAAATTTGAGGTTTACAGGATCCGAAAGACCTGGCTTGTGTTGGGAGTTGGGAGCTACGCCAGGAGGGTGAACAGTACGCCGACACAAGATTTCTGTCAATACGGCAATTTGCCGCAGAAAGCCCTAAGAAGGCGTGCTTGTAAATTGTCCATCTTAAGGGATAATTGGCATTGGCCTTTATGAGGAAGTTTATTTCAGGATTGATTCTGGGGGCGGGTGCTTCGCAGAGGCTTGGACCACCGAAGCAGCTTCTTCCTTTCCGCGGCACGACGATGCTGGGTTGGGTAGTGAATCAAGTCCAACGTGCGTCTGGTCTTGATGAAGTTGTCGTTGTTCTCGGTCGTGCGGCAAATGAACTCCGCGAGCGCGTGGATTTCGGGAGCGCAAAGGTGGTCGAGAATCCCGTTTTCGCGGAGGGCTGCTCGTCTTCGTATCGAGTGGGCATCGCGGCGCTCGACCCACAATCATTCGCAATCATGATCATCCTCGGTGACCAGCCGGGTATCACGCCAGAGATAATCAACCGCGTCGCGGAAGAGTGGCGCCAAACTGAAGCTCCGATCGCGCTCTGTTCATATCTCGGGCGAAAAGGTCATCCGATGATCTTCGCTCAAACAATGTTTGACCAACTCACGCAGCTACATGGCGACAAAGCAGCGTGGAAGCTGGTCGATGCAAATGCCAATGCGCTCCACGAGGTTCAATTCAGTCTTCCCTTCCCAGAAGACATCAACACGTCTGAGGATTTTGAACGACTGGCTGAGGCAACAAATTGAGAGAAGAAGTGCGACATATCCAGCAGATGCTGGCAGATCAGGTATACATCGCCGACGCCGGCATAGCGACAGCTCTGTACCTAGCGATGGCGCTCGGCAAACCACTCCTCGTCGAAGGTCCGGCCGGCGTGGGCAAAACCGAAATCGCGAAGGCTCTGGCCAACGCCGTCGACACGAAGCTGATCCGCTTGCAGTGTTACGAAGGCCTCGACGCCACGACTGCACTCTACGAATGGAACTACCCTAAACAGTTGTTACATCTCAAGCTCGAGGAATCGTCGTCTGCGTCAGAAGCTGAGAAAGAAGCTGCGATTTTCGGCGAAGCGTTTCTGCTTAAGCGACCTTTGCTGCAAGCGATCACTGAGCATGAGCGCGCCCCTGTCTTGTTGATCGACGAGATCGATCGCAGCGATGAAGAGTTTGAAGCGTTTTTGCTCGAAGTGCTTTCTGATTTTCAAGTGACGATTCCTGAGATCGGCACTATCAAAGCGACTCACCGCCCGCACGTCGTACTGACTTCCAATCGTTCCCGCGATCTTTCCGACGCGCTCAGACGTCGTTGCCTGTACCACTGGATTGACTACCCATCGCTTGAAAAGGAGTTAGAAATCGTTCGTGCGAAAGTTCCGGCAGTTGGAAAAGTACTCTCGCAACGGCTCACAAGAGTTATGCAGGCAACGAGAACGATGGGCCTATCGAAGATCCCCGGCGTTGCGGAAACACTCGATTGGGCCAACGCGCTCGTGGCGTTGCAGGCGACTGAGTTGAATGACGAGATCATGGCGGAGACGATCGGCTGTTTTCTGAAGGACGAGGCTGACATCGCAACGTTCAAAGCAACACAAGTCACGGATTAGTGCTTTGTACTTGGTGCTTTGTTTCTTTGCATCACGACAAACAACAAAGCACCAAGTACAAAGTACAGTACGGTTCAACATGGAAATAGAGAACCTGGTAGCCTTCTGTCGCGCATTAAGAGAACGCGGCCTTTCGGTAACGCCGCCGGAAGTAGTTGCGGCGGCGACGGTGTTGCAAGTGATCGATACGAGCGATCGCGACGAGGTCTTTCTTAGTTTGCGCAGTGTCCTCACCACGAGTGTCGACGACTTTCCTGTCTTTGGAGAATTATTCGAAACGTTTTGGAACCGATCGCCGCGTAAGTTAGTCGAACGAGATTCCGGCACGACGGTACGCGCGCGCAACGTTTCACAACCTAAAGGACTCGCGTTCTTTCTCGAAAATTGGTCGGCGTCAGTGCGTGCCGGTGCTGAGGCCGTGAAGGTTCCGGGCGCGAGCGATATCGACTCGCGCGCGCAAAAAGTTTTCGCTGACTTCAGTCATGAAGAGCTTGAGCAGATCTCGCAACTCGCGCGTCGCATCGTGAGACGCCTCGCGAGTAAGCCGAGCCGCCGCTGGCAACCGGTCGCGCGTGGTCACCGGGTGAACCTGCGACGGTCTTTGCGCTTGTCTTTAAAAACCGGCGGCGAGCTGATCGACCTGGCTTACAAACGACGGCGCGCGAAACGCACGAAGCTGGTTGTGATCTGCGACGTGTCAGGCTCGATGGATATGTACAGCCGGCTGCTGTTGCAGTTCGTGTATGGACTTCAGAATAGCTTTGCGAAAGTCGAGTCGTTTGTGTTTGCGACCTCGCTGTCGCGAATAACCGGCGAGTTAAAGAACAAGACTTACCGGCGCGCGCTCGATCGTCTCGCATCCAACGTTCACGGGTGGTCAGGCGGCACGCGCATCGGAGCAAGTCTGGCCAACTTCAATGTTCAGTGGTTGCGGCGCATCGACAAGCGCACAGTAATTATCATTCTGAGCGACGGCTGGGACACTGGTGAGCCCGAACAGCTCGCGCAGGCGCTTTCGAAGTTGAAGGAGCGCGCGGGAAGATTGGTTTGGTTGAATCCGCTACTGAGTAACTCGAGTTATCAACCGCTAACGCGCGGCATGCAGGCGGCGCTTCCTTTTATTAACGTGTTCGCGCCGGCACACGATCTCGCGAGCTTGCGTGCGCTTGAACCTCATCTCGTTTTGTAATTTTTGTGCCTTTTTGTGGCTAAAAATGGAAGAACTCTTCGAAGACATTGAGAAGCTCGCGAAGGCCGAGAAGCGTGTTGCAATGGCGACACTTGTCGCGACGCGCGGCACGAGTCCGAAGCGAGAAGGCGCGAAGATGTGGGTCGGCGAAGAAGGCCGCATTCTCGGCTCGGTAACGATTGGCGGCTGCGTCGATGCACGTGTGATTGCCGAATCGGAAAGGGTGTTGTCGTCGTTTGAGCCTAAGCTGGTAGAGATGAGACTAGCCGATGAGGATGCGTGGGAGATTGGGTTCTCGTGCGCCGGCGATTTAGACGTACTGATCGAACCGATGGATCTGACGAATCCAAAGAGCCAGCTGCTGGATTTGTATCGCATGGTGCGAGCCTCAGTGGACCACGGCAAGTGCGCTGTGCTGGCCACACCGTTGAAGCAAACTTCTTCCAAGCTGCTTTTAATCGAAGGCGGCGAGACTTCCGGGACGTTAGGCGATCCTGAGCTCGATCGCCAAGCGCGGATCGTTGCGGCGGAGGTCATTCGCAAGCGCACGTCATCTACGATTGTGCTGCGTGGCACCGCGCCAGTGTTCTTCGAAGTGCATGGACCACCACCGGCGCTGATCATCTTTGGCGCGGGACACGTCGCCATGCCGCTGGTCAGCCTGGCCCACGACCTGGGATTGAAGACGATCGTTGTCGACGGCCGGCCGCGATTTGCAACGCGAGAGAGATTTCCTGACGTCGACGAGTTGCTCATCGGAATTCCGTCTGAGATCGCCGGGACGCTCTCGTACACGTCTTCCACGTTCGTCGTGCTGACCGCGCATGATTACAAATATGATTTGCCGGTGTTGAAGGTCGTGCTGCCTGCGAGACCAGCGTACGTCGGCCTGTTGGGGAGCAGGCGACGTGGCAAAGCGATCAAGGAGTTTCTGAAAGATGGTGGGATGGAAGATGAACTGTTGGACCAGCTTCACGTGCCGACAGGCTTGGATATCGGTTCTGAGACCGCACCCGAGATCGCGCTGAGCATTCTGGCTGAAGCGGTCGCAGTTAAATCCGGCCGGCAAGCGCCGTTTCTAAAAGACAGAGAGTAGAGCTTATGGTCGCCCTTTACAGTGATACTCTTCTGGACCACTTTCGTCATCCTCGCAATTACGGCGACCTCGTTAATCCTGACGTCAGTCACGAAAGCTTCAACCCACTGTGCGGCGATCGCATCCGAATCGAGGTAAAACTTCGAGACACGATCGTGCGCGAGGCTCGCTTCAAAGGCGACGCGTGCGCCATCTGCACCGCCGCCGCCTCACTCCTCACCGAACTCATCCTCGGCAGAGATATCGCAACAGTCTCCGCACTCTCCGACGATCGCCTAATCACTGCTCTCGAAAGCGACATCAAACCCACGCGTCTCCAATGCGCCCTCCTCCCCCTCGAAACCTTCCGCGAGGGTTTGAAGAAGTATAAAGAGCATGATTAATCGTCTCGAGATTCTCTCCAGAAAATGTTAGTCCTAACCGAAGTACTTCGTCATTCCCAAATATTGAACACCTAAATCGCCGGCTTTTTTAATAATAGTCTTTCGGTGCACGAAACGACCCCCAAGTATAACTATGTAGGAACCATCTCTTTCGCACCTTGCATCAGTGCTATCGCAAAAATCCATAAGTTCGTTAATAATCTCCTGAGCCTTTTCTTGGGTTATCTTACTCTCACTCGCAAACTCATAATTGTAATAAATATCGTCCTGGTTTCGGGCTGCACCACGTTTTGCACCGAGCCTTCCTAAAGAGACCTCTATTTGATCCAGCCGATCGAGAATGTATTTTTCTGTGCTTCCTTTCGCGACGATCTCTTTCATCACCTTGGCCTGGGCCACTCGATAGATTGGATTATCTGGACTATCACCTTTCAATGCTTCTGTTACGGCGGATTCAAGACGCGGCGCTAATTCACGTACGCCTTCCATATCGTTTGTGAAGAAAATTGTCCGCTCGTCGGAAATATCGAATGGCAATGTTGTCCCAATCTCGGCGAGAGCGACAATTGGCAATCTGACGGCATGTCGAACCGCGAGTTCGTACATAACATTCGGGTTTAGTCCAGTTAGATTCGCGATCACGAGTTCATCATAGAGAAGATGCTCAATCACTTGGTTAGTGATCGAGCCAGGCGCTGCAATTTCATGAGCCACAAAAACATCGAAACCCAAGGTCTGCATTGTGGGACGAACGACAGCATTAATCAGCCCATCCGTAGCGCGACGAGTACTTGAATCGGCCGATCCGATCGGTGTAACCACAAAGCAACGTTTAAGACTTTCGTTGTGACCATTCTCGCTGGATTTTTTCGTGGTCATAATTAATCAAACCGATCCTTCACTGTACTCACGAAGTAGTTCTGTTCACCGTTGAGTGTCGTGAGGTAATGTGCTGAACTACTTTCTCCGCGATTATTAAAGTAGCATCGGCGATTCGTAATTGAAAGTAACCAATACGATTTCAGATCAGCCACAAAGAGGCACAAAAGGCACAAAGCTCAAGGTAAGTTTTTGTGCCTTTTGCGCTTTATTGTGGCTTGAAACTTCTTGAGGGCAAAACGTTTCTTTAAGTCTCCGAGATCGTGGTAAGACCGCTCACGTGCACGAAATGCTGGCTGTTGTGGGTCAAAAGCGGAATCCCATGGAGCCGGGCTGTAGCGGCAATCCAGCAGTCAGCGGTATCAATGTGATGCCCGTTACGCATGACCTCGCTACGAATCGCAGCCCACGTGTGAGCTAGTTCAATATCAGAGTTGATAATCGTATAGGGTTCGAGGAATGCCGATAGCGCTGCCCGACGTTGGGCTCCCCAGTTTCGAATATTGGCCCAGAAGTCCAGCTCGGCGACGGTCATGAACGAGATGACACCAAGTTTCCCATCAAGGTGTGGTTTGTAGTTTTCGCCGCGTGAGTCTTGCTTGAACAGGTACGACAGAACGTCAGTATCGAGTAGAACCGAATCCATCAATCCAGTTTCCTTGCCGATTTATCCTGTCGCAAAGTTCGCACAGTTCGAATGAGGTCGTCGACATTTTCATCGTCAGGGAAGAATGAACCCAGTTCTCGGATCTTGGAGAATTCCAATGGCCGCTTTCCCTGTTCAGACGCAATTTGATCGATTGTCTTTTTAGGGGACGGTTGGGACAGGCGTTCAGTGAGCACTCGTATTAAACGTTGCTGCTGATCCGGAGGCAGACGTGTGGCATCCTGAATGATCTTATCGAGCGTATTTTCGGCCATTAATCATCGCCTCCTTAAGCCAGATTCACGAAAGCAATATAACGCACATTTAACAGTTGAGCTAACACGTGGCGAGGCGTAAACTCACTGCACCCCGATAGCTGCATTCGCGTTCCCCCTTCCCGGAAATCAAATCGACAAGGAGTAATCATGAACGCACTAACCCAGATCGTCACGCAACAGTTGGCTGGCGGCGCGAGCCGTACGATCGCCCAACGACTCGGTGTCAGTGAAGCAACTGCTAATACTGCGGTGCAGGTTGCCGTGCCGCTCATTCTCGCGGCGCTGGCGCGCAACGCTAACCAACCTCAAGGCGCGCAAAGTTTGCACGACGCTATCAATAAAGATCATGACGGCAGCATCTTCGATAACTTGATGGGTTATGTCTCAAACCCACAAACCGCCAACGGCGCCGGGATACTCGGCCATGTTTTTGGTACCCAGCAACCAGCGATTCAAAACAACCTGGCACAAGCAACAGGCATGGACCAGAATTCAGCGGCAGGTTTGCTCGAGACAGTCGCGCCACTGGTGATGGGTGCTGTCGGAAGAACGCAACAGCAAGAAGGGCTCGACCCCTCGGGCTTGTCAAATCTTCTAAACCAACAGCAACAACAAGCGCAGACGAACGCGCCGGGAGCGATGGGCATCCTCAGCTCAATGTTGGACCAAAACAACGACGGCAGCGCGATGGACGACCTCAAACGCATGGCCGCCGGCTTCTTTAAATGAAGCCACAAAAAGGCACAAGTGAAGTCCACAAAAGGCACGAAGATCAAACCAGATCTGTGCCTTTGTGGCTAAAGACCGAATCGCGTCAGCCTGACCAATCACACGTCATTTTGCCCTGACTGGTCCAAGTTTCTTCCGTACTTCAATCCGCGCTTTTCCTAACGAAAGTACCAAAATGCCCCATCTGGCACGGAGCTAGCACTAGGACCGCGCCCGCATTTCGCGAGCGCTTTTTTTGAGTCTTTGCCCTGGAGAATCGAATGTCTCGCCCCCACGTCCTTAAACGTCTTGTGACCGCCGCAGTCCTGGCATCCTTGTGCTCAGCACTGTGCATATCCACCAACACGCGAGCGCGTGCCGCGACTCCCACGCTTTCGACCAGCAAAATCTCGCCAGATCTGCGACAGCTAATTCTTTCCGGCAATGGCGACGCGCACGTGAAGGTCATCGTGCAGTCAAAACCGGCATCGTCATCAGGACTTCTCGGCGGTCTACTCGACACAGTCGGCGGTCTACTCGTCGGCGTACTTTCAAATCTGAACATCCGGATCGTGGATGTTTCAGTCAACTCTATTCCGGTACTGCTGACAGATCCTGACGTCACTTACATCTCTTTCGACGCACCCGTCACCAGCGCGGGTCACATCACAAACACAACGGGCACGCAGCAAGTTCGTGCGCAAAAAAGTCTGCTCGGTTTGAACAGTACTCTCGACGGCTCAGGCGTGACCATCGCGGTGCTCGACTCCGGTATCGACAGCAAACACAAATCTTTCGCAACCTCTGGCAAGATCAAATTCAGCAAAGACTTCACCGGTGAAAACCGCACGGACGACCCATGGGGCCACGGAACACACGTCGCCGCAATCGCAGCGGGTGATGGTGCGCCTACCAGCGGCGCCTACGAAGGAATCGCGCCTGCCGCGAGCCTCGTCAACCTGCGCGTATTGAATTCGCAAGGTGTCGGCACAGTTTCAGGTGTGCTGGCAGCACTCGATTGGCTGATCGCAAACAAGAACAACTACAACGTTAAAGTTGTGAACATGAGTCTCGGCACGCCCGCCATCAACTCTTACGAAGACGATCCGATCTGCAACGCCGTTCGCAAGCTTGTCACCACGGGTGTCGTAGTCGTCGCCGCGGCGGGTAACAACGGCAAAGACGATAACGGAAAGAAGATCTACGGCGCGATTCACACGCCCGGTAACGAACCTTCAGCCATCACCGTCGGCGCCAGCAACAGCTTTGGCACCGATCCACGTCACGAAGATGGCGTCACGAGCTACAGCTCACGTGGTCCAACACGCAGCTTCTCAGTCGATTCGTATGGACTCGCCCATTACGACAATCTGATCAAACCAGATCTCGTCGCTCCGGGTAACAAGATCATCGCGGCCGAAGCAGCCGGCAATGGTCTACTGAAAAAATATCCGGAACTCGAAACCTTCAAATACTCCACCACCAACATGAAGCTCATGTACCTCAGCGGTACGTCGATGTCTGCTCCGATGGTCGCTGGCGCAGCGGCTCTCTTGTTGGAAGCAAACTCCAGCCTGACTCCCAACGTCATCAAAATGCTTTTGATGTACACCGCTCAGCCGCTCGTGGGCTTTAACACTTTCGAGCAGGGTGCGGGTCAACTCAACGTTGCCGGCGCGGTATCGCTCGCGCGGATCGTACGCGGCGATTTGTTGGGACTGTTGAAACCTACTTTCGGAACCTCTCTGCTAACTCAGTCTGCTCCTGCCCCCCAAACCACAGTTGCGGGTATGACTTTCCCATGGACACAGGGACTCGTGCTCAACCATGCCACCATCACCGGCAAAGATTTAATCAACAAGTACCAGGTCAGCTATGGCCTCGGTTACCTGTTAGGCGATGGCGTCAACGAAGGACTCACGAGTCAGAGTCTGAACTTCAACATGTGGGTTAAGACTGTGACGCTTGGTAATTACCTGATGAAGAGTGACGGTTCGACAATGTTTGGCGGATCGTTCTTCTTCAGCAACGCCCTGCTGCTCGGCGACGGTTACGTACTTGGCGACGGCTATGTACTCGGCGACGGCTACGTGCTCGGCGATGGTTACGTGCTGGGCGATGGCTACGTGCTCGGCGACGGTTACGTGCTGGGTGACGGTTACGTGCTCGGCGACTGCTCGCTCGGCGATAACACCGCCGCCATGAAGTAAGCAATGGTTTGATTTCTCTGTGGCTTCTCTGTGTTCTCTGTGTCTCTGTGGTTAAAAAAACTTCCACCACAGAGACACAGAGAACACAAAGGAAACACAGAGAAGATCGTGTGGACATGAAGAGCTTACGGCAACAATCAATAAACATTTACATGTGGCTGATCGTGGCGGCCGGCACTGCTTGTGTGCTTTACGCAGCCTTCACGCTCCCCACAGGTGTTATTGATGGTTACTTCCTGCTCCTAACGCTCGTCACCGCAGTTCTGGGTTCGCGAATCGCGATTCGCATTCCGAAGATCAGCGGCAACATCACTGTCGACGACACGTTCGTCTTCATCACTCTTCTGCTCTACGGCGGCGAAGCTGCGGTCATGATCGGCGCTTTGGCAGGTATCTGCTCCGCGCTCAGAATTAGCCGGAAAGTCAGAACGGTGGCGTTTGCAAGTGCGGCACTTTCGTGTTCCGTGCTGGCCACAGCCACGGTCCTGAAATTTACCTTCGGCTCCACTACCAACCTGATAAACAATGGAGGTTCACTCGCCGTCATCGCGCTCTGCGTGATGGGCCTGGTCCAATACCTGATCCACACGGGAATTGGCGCCGCTGCGACTGCGATCAAAGCAGGTGAGTCGATCTGGCGAATGTGGACTCGCAACTTCCTTTGGATGTCGATCAGTTATTTCGCAGGTGCGGCGGGTGCCGGATTCATCGTCAGCAGCCTTGGCACGACGCGTTTCTGGGCGTTCCTGATCTGCATTCCGATCATCATCATTGTTTACTTCAGCTACGATCGTTACATGCGCGAAGTCAAAGCCTCGGCGCGTCACGCCGAAGAAGCAGAACGCGCGCGGGCAGAGGCTGAACACGAGCGCGCCGAACAAGCCGAACGTCACGTTCAGGAATTGAACAACTACATCGTCGAGCAGGAACGCATCAGCCGCGTGCTTGAAGAGACGAAGGAACATTTCCGTCACGCTGCGTTCCACGATTCATTAACCGGCCTGCCGAACCGGGCGATGTTCACAGAGTTGCTAAAAGCGGAGATCGAAACTTCAAAACGACGCAGAGATCACATGTTCGCGGTTCTGTTCCTCGATCTCGATCGTTTCAAAAACATCAACGACAGTCTGGGCCACACGCACGGCGATCTGCTTCTCGTGGCTTTCGCCGAGCGCCTCGAGAAAGCACTGCGTCCCGTCGATACGCTGGCGCGGTTCGGTGGCGATGAGTTTGCGATTCTGTTGAGCGGGATGACCGACGCGACTGACACAGTGCGAGTCGCACAGCGAATTCAGGATGAGCTGACGCAACCGTTTGTGCTCGACAAGAACTCGGCATTTGCCACTGCGAGTATTGGAATCGCCTTGAGCTCGAGCGGCTACGACCGGCCTGAGGATATTCTGCGCGACGCAGATACTGCGATGTATCGCGCTAAAGAAAACGGCAAGGCGCGTTACGAACTTTTCGATCACGGCATGCACGCGCGCGCCGTCTCACGCTTGCAACTGGAAAGCGATTTGCGCCAGGCGGTCGAACAGAAAGAGTTCAGTGTTTTCTATCAACCGATTGTCTGCTTGCAAACTGGACGTCTCTCGGGGTTCGAGGCTTTGGTGCGTTGGAACCATCCGCGACGTGGTTTGGTGTCGCCCGGGGACTTCATTCCCGTGGCGGAAGAGACTGGTTTGATCGTTCCGATCGGGGACTGGGTATTGAATGAAGCGTGTAAGCACATCCGCGAATGTCAGTTGAATTCTCCGAGCCATCGCTCGTTGAGTTTGAGTGTCAATCTTTCCGCGAGACAGGTTGCGCAGCCGGATCTGTTGGAACAGATCAAACAAGCACTAGCAACGAGCAAACTGAATCCGCACTGCTTGAAGCTGGAGATTACGGAAAGCGTGGTCATGGAAAACGCCGAAGCAGCGGCACTGATGTTCAAACAACTGCGCTCGCTGGGCGTGCAGTTGAGTATCGACGATTTTGGAACCGGTTACTCTTCGCTCAGCTACCTGCACCGTTTCCCGCTCAATTACCTCAAGATCGATCGCTCTTTCGTGATGCGTCTCACGACCGACAACGACAATGCGATCGTCCGCACGATCTCAACGCTGGCGCGAAACCTCGGAATGGAAGTCATTGCCGAAGGAATCGAGACTGAAGAGCAGTATCAGCAGTTAAAGATGCTGGGCTGTGAGTATGGTCAGGGTTACCTGTTCTCCCGCCCGGTCGATAACAACGGGGTCCGACTCCTCCTCGCACACGATGCGAAGCGCGACCTCGAACCCGATCTCGATCTCGCTCAGCCAACCGACGACAAGGTTTCCCTCGTCTACTCAATGTAATTTAAGCCGCAGATTTTCGCAGATGAACGCGGATCTGATCAGCGTTCATCTGCGAAAATCTGCGGCTTAAATTTCCCCTTTTGTATCTTCGCGTATGTGTGGTTTAGACTGCCGATCATGAGATTTCTGACTGTAAAGTTAGTTTTTGCACTTTTATTAACAACTGTCGTCGCTACAGGGGCGTTTTTCACTGCCCAGGCGCAGAATCCGGCGGCTGACGTCGTGATGGTTCTGCCCTTTGAAAACACCTCAAATCGTCCTGAATACAACTGGGTTGGCGAAAGCTTCGCTGACGCGCTGGCCGAATTGCTGAACAAACCCGGTCTGATCGTCGTCACGAGCGACGAACGCGAACTGGCGTATCAGCAACTACGCCTGCCCGAAACCGTCATTCCATCTCGTGCGACGGCCATCAAGCTCGCGCGCCAGGCGAAAGCGACAATGATCGTCGTCGGTAACTACACGGTAACACCGCCCGCGAACGCCGAAGGCAGCAACGGTGCGTCTTCGGAAGCATACGTTCAGGTTACGTCGCGTGTGATTAAAGTGAACGAGGGTCGCACGATGGGAGAGGTAATGGACGGCGGTTGGGCGACGCGACAGTTTGATTACGGCGCTCTTCTGACCACGCTCCAGGACATTCACGGCCGGCTCGCGTACCAGATTCTTTATCAGCGCGATAAGTCACTTCCCTACTCGCAAAACCAGATCGTCCAGGAAGCCACAAAAATCCCGCAAAAGGCATTTGAGGCTTACGTTAAGGCTGTCCAGTTGGACCTGCGCCACGAGCTTCGCTCGAAGTATTTGAAGAACGCAATGCACTACTACGCCGAAGCGGCGGGAGGCGCGGTTTACCCGCAAGCAGCGTTTGAGTTAGGCCGTGGTTACATGAGTCTTGGCAACTGGAAAGACGCCACGGAGTACTTCTCGAAGATTCAGAAGAAAGAGCCGCACTACGC
>Ga0157372_10001127_pt1 | contig 29057 bp, 20 predicted proteins | sample C55metaG_FD_115307 | JGI IMG/M metagenome (GOLD analysis project Ga0157372, IMG submission 115307) | Corn rhizosphere microbial communities from Kellogg Biological Station, Michigan, USA - C5-5 metaG | ecosystem: Host-associated > Plants > Roots > Rhizosphere > Soil | place: USA: Michigan...
CACCCGGCGTGCTGCCAAGGCGGAAGCGGCGAGCCGATCACGCGCGACGTGACGGGCGAGGAGTTCTACAGCACGCTCTACGCGATCAGCGAATCGAAGACCGAGCCGGGCGTCATCTGGACGGGGTCGAACGACGGTCCGTTCTACATCTCGCGCGACAACGGCAAGACGTGGAAGAACATCACGCCCAAGGACCTGCCGACGGGGGGGCGCGTCCAGTACATCGAGACGTCGCCGCACCGAAAGGGCGCCGCCTACTACGCGGTGTACCGCTACCTGCTCGGCGATTTCGAGCCGTATATTTATAAGACTGAAAACTACGGCGCCACGTGGACGCGACTGACCGACGGCAAGAACGGCATCCCCGCCGATTGGCCGACGCGAGTCGTGCGCGAGGATCCGGTGCGCGAGCACCTGCTCTACGCGGGCACGGAATTCGGGCTGTTCATCTCGTACGACGACGGTGGGCACTGGCAGCCCTTCGAGCTCAACATGCCGAACGTGCCGATCACCGACATCAAGATCCACCACGACGACATGATCGTCGCGACGCAGGGACGCTCGATGTGGATCCTCGACGACGTCTCGTCGCTGCGGCAGGTGAACGCGCAGACCGCGACGGCCGCGTCGGTCCTCTTCAAGCCGCGCGACGCCGTGCGCGCGCGCATCGGCGGAGGGCGCGGCTTCGGTGGGGGCGGCGGCGGAGGTGGCGCCGGCGCCGCGGCGTCGGGGCAGGCGCAGTTCGGCCCAAGCGGCGCGTCAATCGAGTACTACCTGGCGCACGCCCCGTCGGGCCCGGTCAACATCTCGATACTCGATTCGGCGAACCACGAAGTGCGGAAGTACTCGAGCGAAGCCACGGCGAGCGTTGCGTCGGCCGACGCCCCCGCCGCCGCTCCGGACGACGAGGAGGGCGGGGGAGGATTCCGTCGCGCCGCGCCGCCGGTTCGTCTCAGCGCGAACCCCGGCGTGAATCGTCTCGTCTGGGATTTCAACAACGACGGCGGCCTGATGCTCCCGCCGGGATCGTACAAGGTGAAGATGTCGGCTGGCACATGGAGCGATACGCAGCCCTTGGCGTTGACGCCCGATCCACGGCTGATCGCCGACCACGTCACCACGGCCGATCTGCGCGAGCAGTACGAGCACAACGTGCGCATGCGCGAGATGACCGCCGAGGTCGGCCGAGTTGCCAACCGCGTGCGCCAGGCCCGGACACGCCTGCGCAACGGCGGCAGCGCCGACTCTCTCGCCAAGGTGGATTCGCTCGCGACGACGCTCTTCGGCCCCGACGAAGGCATCCGCTACGGCCGCCCGGGCCTCCAGACGCAAATCACGTATCTCGCCGGCATGACCGCCCGCGTCGACCAGCGCATCGGCCGCGACGCTGTCGAACGGTACCAGGTGCTCCGAAAAGATCTCGATACTGTGGAAGCGGCCGTTCTCCGAGTGCTGGGTCCCGAGGTTCGGCCCAAGGCGTAGCCCGTGCGCGCGACTGTGCTTCTGCGGAAACCGCAACGACTCGACCGCAGAGACGCGGAGGACGCAGAGAGGCGCGGAGGAAAGCACCAGCGAGACATTGTGAAGCGACCCCGGGATGCCCTAGCGTGGCTTCCCGGGGTCGGTTGCAAACGGTCCTCTCGTCGTCTTCTCTCTGCGTGTCTCTGCGTCCTCCGCGTCTCTGCGGTGAGCAGTTCAGTTGCAGTCGAGCGCGCGCACGGCGCATTGTTCCGCCGACTGGTCTATAGAAATCTGAAATAACGCTCCACGAAAAGGATCCGCTCTAAGCGCTCGACGGTCATCGTCGAATCCATCTTGATGCGGCGGAGGCCGAAGCGGTCGGTGAGGCCGGAATTCATACGGCCCTTGCCGCGCACGGCGCAACGGTAGCCGGCGGCGCGGGCGGCGTGGCGGATGGCGCGGCTCTGGTTACTGAACGGGTACGCCACGACGTCCACTGAGTGGCCGAGCAGCTCGCTCAACGTCTCTCGGGATCGGCGCAGATCGGCGGCGGCTTGTTCGAGCGGGACGCGGGCCAGCGGCACGTGGAGATCGCCGTGCGACCCAAATCGTACGCCGTCGCGCCGCAGCGCGGCGATGCGTTCGGGGCCGAGCAGGGGGAACGAGTGCTCGCCGCGGTCCCAGGCGTTCGTGCCGCCGATCTGACTGGCGACGAGGAAGACCCAGGCGCCCATGTCGCGCGAGCGGAGCGCCGGCCACGCCCGCTCGTCGAAGCAAGTGTACCCGTCGTCGAATGTGAGGATCAGCGGTCGTTTCGGCAGGGGACGGCCACCGTCGCGATGGGCGAGCCAGTCGGCGAAATCGATCGTGCGATAGCCCAGCGCACGCAGCGCGTCGAGCTGCGCCGCGAAGAGCTCCGGCGCGACGAAGTTGCCTGGCGTCCGAACGTCCGACGGAAGCTCATCGACCTTGTGATACATCAGGATCGTGAGCTTCATCCCTCGGTCGATCGGCTCCTGGAAAACAGGAAGGCGTATTTCAGAAACGACGCGAAGGAGCTGAGCGCCGAAGCCACGAAGCCGACGCTTCCGTCGCGCCATCCCGAGTACACGAAGTAGTCGCGGAAGAAACGCCACGCCGGACGACCCACCAAGTCGCGCATGCGCGCTTCGCGCCCGCGAGCGTACAAATCCTCCGCCCCCCACCGCGCATACTTCACGATCTTCGCAACATGGTGGGCGAGGTCGCGATACGGATAGTGCACGATCGGGCCGGTGAGCGTCCCGATGTCTTCGATCGGCTCGAGGTGCTCGTGCACGCGATGGCACACGTAGCGACGCTCGTTCGTGAACAGCCGAACGTGCCAATCGCGCCCCCACGGTCCGTAGTGCAGCTCCCGGCCGAGGTAGTGGTTGCGGAACTTCATGCGGTAGGCCGCGCGCGTCGGGTTCCGGCCGGTCGCGATCTGGGAGATCTCGGCTCGCAGCTGGGACGTGACGCGTTCATCCGCGTCCAATGCGAGAATCCAGCGATTCTGGGCCGCCTCGATCCCGGCGTTCCGCTGCGCCGCGATGGTCTCGCCGCAGACCATGATCACGCGCGCCCCAGCCGCTTCAGCGATCGCGGGTGTCCGATCGGTCGAACCGCCATCCACGACGATGACTTCGTTCGCCCAAGACAGGTCGGCGACAGCTTGAGCGATTTGCGCCGCCTCGTTGAGCGTCGGAATCACGACGCTGACCGCGATGCCGTGTTGCGGCGCGGCGTCGACGGAGGCGAGCGAAGTCCCCTCGCGCAGAGCGGACAGGTTCAGAGGTACCGCAGCGGACATCGCGTGCGTCTGGGTGGGAGAAATGCGAACCGAATGCCGCCGCCGGATGTTGCGTTTCCGTAGTCGGCGGTCCATCTATAAGGTTCCCCCCTCAGATGGATGTCAGACGGTCTCGCCGCCGGCCCGATGATCCCCCCCTTTCGACTCAGCACCTTTGGTAGCGTTTACCTGTCGCGGGACGGGGAGATTCTGTCGGGGGCCGCGGGGCAGCGTCGCCTGCTCGCGATTCTCACGATCCTCGCATCCGTCGGCGAACGCGGAATGTCTCGCGACAAGCTGCTCGGACTGCTCTGGTCTGAGGGCGAGCCTGACAAATCGCGACACGCGCTCACCCAGTCGCTGTACCATATAAGAAAAGCACTCGGCGTCGAGCGAATCTTTCTTAGCGGTGCGGACTTACGCATCGATCCCGCCGCGATGACGTCCGACGTCGGCGACTTCCAGCTCGCACTCGCGCAGGGCCGTCTCGCCGACGCGGTGAAGGTCTACCGCGGTCCGTTCCTCGATGGTTTTTATCTCAACGGGGATCCTGACTTCGAGTTCTGGGCCGCCACTGAACGAGATCGACTGTCGCGCGCGTTCGCGCAGTCGCTCGAATCGCTCGCGCGCGAAGCCCACGAGGCCGGTGATCGCCAGGGCGAAATCCAGTGGCGAATTCGGCTCGCCGATCAGGATCCGCTGAACGGCGTCGCAATGGCGGGACTCATGACGGCGCTCGCGGAGAGCGGCGATCAGGTCGGTGCTCTGCAGCGCGGACGTTGGCACGAGATCCGGATGCAGAGCGAGCTCGACCTTCCACCCGCTCCCGAAGTCGCGGAGTTGTTGGTCAAGCTTCGCCGTTCGACGCCGACGCGAGAAGTGCCGAGCACTGAGAGCGACGATGTCCTTCCATCGGAGCATCCGTCGGAGGCGCTCGTATCGGCGCCTGATGCGGCGGCCGTTTCGACGATCGGCGTGAGCGTCGTTCCGAGCGACGATCGCGACGCGGGCATCACGAGGCGGCTCAAAGCGTCGTCAGCGGCGTGGATTGGATTTGCCGCCACGATTCTGGTGGCGATCGGCGCGTTGTCGGCATCGGCGTGGCGTCTGGCCACGGCTCGAGCGGCGGACCATGAGCCTGTGGTCGCCGTCGCGCCGTTCCACGTCGAAGCGTCGGACGCATCGGCCTCGTATGTCCGCGAGGGCCTTCTCGAGTTGCTCGGCTCGCGCATCGCCCTCGCCGACGGAAAGCGAGAGACGGATCCGTCGCGCGTCTTGCGCGCCGCGCGCTCGACCGGATTCATGAACGACGGAGCCACGACGCCGACGATCGCCGACGCCGTGCGATTGGCCAAGTCGCTGAGCGTCGATGAAATCGTCGCCGGCTCGATCGAGCCCGCGCCCAACGGAACCGTGGCGATTGCCGCGACGCTCGTCGACGTGCGCAAGTCGCAGATCGCCGCGTCGGTGCGTGTCTCCGGCCCGCCCGACAGTTTGACCGCGCTCGTCGACAAGATCGTCGCCGGTCTGATTCTGCGAGAATCCGGCGACCGATCGTCGTCGCTGCCCGAGCCGCCGAGCATCTCACCGTCGGCGCTGCGCGACTACGTGGCCGGCCGCGCCGCATATCGGTTGAGCGACTACAACCTCGCGCTTCGCGCGTACGGACAAGCGCTCGCCGAGGAGCCGAGCTTCGCGCTCGCCGCGCTCGGGTTGGCGATGTCGGCGGACAAGGCGAACTCGGCGGAACAGCACGATCGCGGCGTGGCGATCGCTTGGGCGCACCAGGCCTCGCTGCCGCCGGCGGATCGCGCGTTCTTGCGTGCGTTCGCGGGCCCGCGATATCCGCAACCGTCGTCGGCCTCGGAAATCCTCGAGGCGTGGCGCGCGGTGGTGCGCCTCGCGCCCGACCGCGCCGACGCGTGGTACGAGCTCGGCGAGAGCTTGTACAACGACGGCGAGATCATCGGAATGCGTGACGCCGCGGCACGCTCGAGCGAAGCGTTCTCGCGCGCGCTGCAACTCGACCCGTCGTCCGGCCCGTCGCGCCGCATGCTCGCGCTCCTTTACGCCCGGCTGCGCGACACGGCGTCGCTGCGCCGGCTCGTGTCGAGCGTCCCGGCGGCGGACTCGAGCGACGCGTTGAGCGTTTTCGTACGATGGCGCGTCGCGCACGCGCTAGGCGATTCGCAGGAGGTGCGCCGTGTCCGCGCGCATCTTGGCGACGCGCCGAGCGGCGCGCTGCGGAACATCGCGATGACGTCGCAGTTCGACGGCATCGACGTGCCCGATGGCGACCGGGCGATCGAAATCCTCGCGCGGCGGGCGATCACCGACGGCGAGCGCGTAGACGTCGCGCTGGCGCGCCACAGCCGCGCGCTGAATCGCGGCGATCGTGTCGCGGCGAACGCGATCGCGCGCGACCTCGAGTCGTTTCCGCCGGGATTGCACGCCGGCCTTCGACTCCGCGTGCTCGATGCGCTGTACTCCGGCGACGTGCCGGTGTCGGCGCGTCGTGAAGCGGACGCGCTGAGCGATCATTTGCGGGCTCCGAGTACCGCGTCGGTAGCGGACAGTGCGGTGCGATTGGCGGACGCGTGCGTGGTCGGCCAGTGGCGTCTCGAGACGGGCGACGTGCGCGGCGCGCGCGACGCGCTCGCCATGCTGCGCGCCGGCGGCACGCCGGCGTTCCCAGTGCCCGTCGGCGCGAGCCCGAGCACGTGCGCAACGCTGCTCGACGCAGCGATCGCGATCGAGTCGAACGCGCCGACCGCGCGCGAGCGCCTCGCCCATTTGGATTCCTTAATGCTCAGCGGTCCGGCGGTGGGCGACGCCATGCGGTATGCGAATCTTCTCGTCGCGCGCGAGTACCGCGCGGCCGGCGACTCGCGCCACGCCCTCTCGGCCTTGTTACGCCGATCGTTCGGCCGTGGGTGGCCGCGTTACAAAGAGACGGGGCTGCGGCTCCAGATCGATCTCGCGACGGAGCTGGGAGACACGGCGGTTGTGCGCGCCGCCCGCGAGCGCTTGATCCCGACGAGCCGCTGAACGTAGCGGCCCGAGTCGTCGGCCGCGACTCGCGCCGATCAATTGGTCCCTATCAGCTAACGGTCAGCGCGGTTTCCGTGTGACGAACCGTCCCAAACGAGGCCGGTTTACGCATCTGAAACGATTGGCGCGCGATCTAGCCAAGTTATCAGGATTGGATAATATATGCGTCGAGGTTTTGTCAATTTCTGGGTGACGATTTGTCACCTCGCAGGGTTGTTTGCGTGACGCCGGTGGGACCACCGGTGGGACGAGCGTCCCCGTAGCGCTCGTGGTCCGCGCAGGTCGCAGGTTCGTGCTCGCGCCGAATTGCGATTCTCGAGTAAAGGACTTCGCACGCGCTCGCCAAATCGCGATATCGGCCACTCACCCAAGCAGTACGGTCGATGGAGGAGGCATGGCACTCTCGTTCCGCGGCATCCTTGCTTCGTGGGCTGTCGCAGTAGCGGTGCCGGTCGCGCTCGCGGCGCAGCAGCCCGCGACGATTACCGGAAAGGTCACCGGTGAAGGCGGCAGTGGTTTGGCCGGCGTGGCAGTGTCGATCCCAGAGTTGGGACTCGGTGGATCGACGAAAGACAATGGGACGTATCTGTTCACCGTCCCCGGCGCGCGTGTCACGCGGGCGGCCGTCACGATCACGGCGCGACGCGTGGGCTACAAGCCGAAAACCGCGCGCGTCACGCTGAACCCCGGCACGATCACGCAGGACTTCACGCTCGAAGCGAATCCGCTGCAACTGGGTGAAGTCGTGGTAACGGGCGCGGGCACGACGATGCAAGTCGAGAAGCTTGGCAACGTACGCAACCAAGTCGACTCGACCCTCGTTCAAAAGTCGAACGAGTCGAACGTGGTTCAGGCGTTGGCGGCGAAGGCGCCCAACGTCGTGGTGAACCAATCGGCGGGCGATCCGGGCGCCGCGTCGAAGATTCAGATCCGCGGTCTGCGCACCCTCAACGGGCAGACGCAGCCGCTATTCGTCGTCGACGGCGTTCCAGCGAACAACGAAACCTTCTCGACGACGAACTTCAATCCGATCGACGCGGGCGGCGGCGGCGTCGGCGGACAGGACAACGGCGGCGAGTTCGAGGGCACCTCGGCTCCCAACCGCATGATGGACATCAATCCGGACGACATCGAGAACATCGAGATTCTCAAGGGCGCGGCCGCCGCGGCGATCTACGGTGCGCGCGCCGCGAACGGTGTCATCCTGATCACGACGAAGCACGGCCGCTCTGGGCAGACGCACTACGAGCTGCGCTCGTCCGGCTCCAACGACCAGGTCACGCGCAAAGAACCGCTGCAGCGCGGCTTCGGCCAGGGGCTGCAGAACGTGGCCGCCGGTACGTGCGACGACATCGGCAAGGGGAGCTGCCTGCGCAGCTGGGGCCCGGCGATTCCAGCCGGTACGCCGACGTACGATCACGCGAGCGAAGCATTCGACACCGGCCACATCCTCGACAACACGCTCAGCGCGTCGGGCGGCAACGATCGCACGACCTTCTACCTGTCGGGCAACTACAACAACAACCAGGGCGTGTTCATCGGGCCGAACAACTACTTCAACCGTGGCACGGTTCGCCTGAACGCCACGCACCACCTGACGGACAACTTCACGCTCGGCGGCAACTTCTCGTACGCCGATACGCGCGGCCACTTGACGCAGCGCGGCAACAACGTGAACGGCCTGCTCCTCGGCTTGTTCCGGACGCCGCCGGGCTTCAACAACTTCCCAGCGCTCGATCCCAAGACGGGGCTCCACCGTTCGTACCGCCTCCAAGATCCGACGCCGGAAACCGCCGGACAGTCGCGCGGGTTCAACAATCCGATCTTCTCGCTCGAGGATGAGCTGAACGATCAGAAGGCCGGACGCACGTTCGGCAACATGAACGCGCAGTACATCGCGAACAATTGGCTCACGTTCGCGTACACACTCGGCGCGGATTATTCCAACGACGAGCGCACCGAGGGGTGCCCGGCCGAGTGCTCCGACGTTGCCGCCACCGGCCGCGTCACCGAAGGGAAGATCGTCGACTACCAGATCGACCATAACCTCACGGCGACGGCGACCTGGAACCTGAACCCGAACTTCGGCGGCACCTTCACCGCGGGCCAGAACCTGAACGCGCGCAATTTCCGCACGTTCTCCGTCGTTGGGCGCACGCTCATCGCGCCGCAGCCGATGGACATCATCAACACGCTGTCGCGCGATCCGGCGAGCGATTTCCAGACGCAGATCCACAACGAGTCGTACTTCGGTCAGGCGACGTTCGACATCCACCAGCAGCTCTATCTCACGGGCGCGCTGCGAAGCGACGGCTCGACGACGTTTGGCCACTCGAACAAGACGGCCGCGTTTCCCAAGGCGAGCGCCGCATGGAACTTCACGAACTTCCACAGCGTGAAGGGACTCACGTACGGTAAGCTTCGCCTGTCGTACGGTCAGGCGGGCAACGAGCCGCAGCCGTACCTGACGTCCGCGGTGTTCAACGGCCAAGGAACGGTCGGCGGCATTGCGCAGGGCGCGGGCCTCACCCCGACGCAGAGCGGCCTCGGTGGTCTGTTCTTCACAGGTGTGAAGCCGGCCACTTCGCTCAAGCCGGAGCGGACGACGGAAAAGGAAGCCGGCTTCGACCTCGGCTTCTGGGGTGAGAAGGCCGACTTGAGCGCCACCTGGTACAAGTCGCGCACGACGGACGTCATTCTCGTGACGCCGATCTCACCGTCGACGGGCTTCGGCAGCGAGGCGAAGAATGCCGGCGTCTTCCGCAACAGTGGCGCCGAGCTCTCGCTTAACCTGCGTCCGCTGATGGGCACGAATTACCAGTGGGACCTCGGCTTCGGTTGGGGCAAGAACCAGTCGCTCGTCGAGAACATCGCCGGCGCGCAGTTCCTGTTCACGGGGTCGTCGTTCATCGGCACGGTGGCGATGGTCGGTCAGCCGCTCGGCGTCATCCGCGGTCTGGGGTGGATCCGCTGCGGCGTCACGCCGACCGACTATCTACAGGCCAACTATCCGTCCGCGGCCGCGGCGTGCCAGGGCAAGGCGAAGGGCACGCTGTACATCGACGACGGCACGAATGGCTGCGCGAACGCCGGCATGCCGTGCGGCGATTTCGACAACCAGCGCATCCTCGGCGATCCGAATCCGAAGTGGACCGGCAACATGCACTCCAGCTTCAAGTACAAGAAGCTCGAGCTGTCGGGACTGCTCGATATCCGTCACGGCGGTTTGATGTGGGACGGCACGCGGGGCGCCCTGTGGAGCTACGGCACCGCGGGCGACACGAAGAACCGCGCGATCTGCACGGGCTCGTCGAACGCCTCGTGTTCGGGCAACCTGCACGCATTCGGTGATCCCGATTGGTACCCGGGGCCGGTCACCGGTCCGGGCGCCGGCCAGAAGATTCCGATCGGCGAGAACTGGTATCGCACGAGCGGCATCGCCGCCTGTCCCTTCACGGGCATCGACGAGCCGTGCCTCGAGAACGCCGGCTTCGTGAAGCTGCGCGAGATCTCGGCCGCGTACACGTTCGACGGCGCCTGGGTCAACCGGCTGCTCAACCTGAACACCATGACCATCCGCGTCGCCGGTCGGAATCTCAAGACGTGGACCAAGTACCAGGGGCTCGATCCCGAGACCAACGTCGCGGGACCGTTCGAGCAGGTCGGCGCGGCGGATTACTTCAACCTCCCGCTCACCCGTTCGTTCGTCGTCTCGGTCAGCCTCAACCGTTAACGCGAGGACTCTCGAATGCGAATCTCCAAATACGCCGCGTTCGTCGGGGTCGTCGCGCTCGCGCTCCCCAGCGCGTGCGGCAGCTTCCTCGACTCTCAAACCGCCGTCGCCAACCCCAACGCTCCGACGGCCGCCACGACCAACCAGCTGTTCGGCGGCGCGATCGCCAACATCATGGGCCAGCAGGAAGGCCCGGTGGCGATGAACATCTGCGAGTGGATGCAGCAGTGCGCCGGCCAGGGCGGACGGTTCGTCGACCTGCAGGGCACCTACGCGATCGACTCGGACAGTTTCGACGGGTCGTTCCAGTCCATCTACACCACGGGTGGATTGATCCAGATCCGCCAGGTGGAGGCGAACGCCACGGCCGCGAACGACAAGGTGTATCTCGGCATCGCCGAGGTGGTCGAGGCGATGGACGTGCTGTGGGGCGTGGACATCTGGGGCGACATGCCGTACCGCGAAGCGGTCGGCGGCAACTCGTCGCCTCATTTCGACCCGCAGCAGCAGATCTACGCCGATCTGCTGACCCTCCTGGACAAGGCCATTACGGACATGGGCTCCGGTGGCGCGGGTCCCGGCGCGTACGATCTCATCTACGGTGGCAACACCGCGAAGTGGATCGAAACCGCGCACACGCTCAAGGCCCGCATCTATCTCCACCAGGAGGAGAAGCTCGGTGCGGCGCAGTACACGAGCGCGCTCAACGAGGCCAAGAAGGGTATCTCGACGCCCGCCAACGACTGGCTCACGGTGCACTCGTCGGCCACGTCGGAGCGCAACCTGTGGGCGCAGTTCCAGCTCACGTCGTTCGGCCAGGACCTCGTCGCGGGTTCCGTCCTCGCCAAGATCATGGTCGCCCAGAACGACAAGCGCCTGCCCGACTACTTCGCCAAGAACTCGCACGGCGGGTACGCCGGCTACGACGTCACGACGCAGACCACGCCGGCCGATTCGGTCTCGTCGATTCTTGGATCGAACCGCACCAACGACGCGGAGTTCCAGCAGCCGATCATCACGTACGACGAGACGCAGTTGATCATCGCCGAGGCGGCCTTCCAGACCAACGACAAAACCACCGCGACGACGGCCCTCAACAACGTGCGTGCGCGGTACAGCAAGGCACCGATCGCAAGCCCCACGCTCAACGACATCATGACCGAGAAGTACATCCTCACGTTCCAGAACGTCGAAGCGTGGAACGACTACAAGCGCACCTGTCTCCCGGCGCTCAAGCCGGCTCGCAACAAGACGGCGATCCCCGGCCGCTTCCTGTATGGATCGACCGAGATGCAGACGAACACGAACGCGCCGACGAACGAGCCAGGGCTCGCCAGCGGCCGAAACTGGAACGACCCGAACGGCTGTCCGTAAATCGCCGTCCCGGCGCGGGAATGGAGTTGAAGTGCTAGCGTTGATGCGGGGAGGGTGAGCGTGCCTCGCCCTCCCCGCGATCCTTTGCAGGAGTGACGTCGCATGATCATGAAACAAGCTCATCGCGCCACGGTTACGGTCGTCGCCGGCGTGCTCGCTTCGGGGTGCTACGCGTATACCACGCCGCACATCGCGGAGACCGAGCACCTCACCGGACGCCAAGTGCAAGCGACGCTGACCGACTCCGGCTCCGTCATCATGGCGGCGAAGGTGGGGCCGGCCATCGAGCAGCTGCGCGGAAGCGTGGTCGCCGAAGATTTGACCTCGCTCTCCGTCGCAATGGATGAGTCGGTGCGACGCGATGGAACAGGCGCCCCGTGGAAGCAGGAGGTCGTCCAGGTACCACGGCCGTTGATTCGCGAAATCGACATTCGTGGCTTCTCGCCAACGCGGACACTGTTCGCAGCGTTCCTCACGTCGGCAGCACTGATCGCGGTGGAGAAGGGGTTTTTGAAGAACGGCGGGGCCAATGCCGCCGGGACGGCCCAAACCGGTACGCCCGTCGCGCGCTGAGCGATCAGTGCGCGGGCGCGGTGCTCACCCGCGCCCGATCCAATAGACGGCCGCGGTTGCGTTCGCGGCGCCCGCGGCGTAAGTCATCGTGTTCGACCAGACAACTCGTGACACGGCGATGACGACACGCCTCCGCCCTCGCGGCCAGTTTGTGCTGTTCTCGGTTTTCCTCGCCGCGGCGCTGCAAGGGCAGGCGGCGGCGCCCGCGACGCGGCTCGTCCACGATACGGTTCATTCGGCGGCGCTCGAGGGGAACAAGTACGGCGATTCGCCGAATCGCTCGGTGCTCGTGTACCTGCCGCCGAGCTACGGCTCGAGTCCGACGAAGCGATACCCGGTCGTCTACCTGCTCCACGGCTTCACCGCGAACGAGCTTTCGTGGGCGCGCGGTTACGCCGGGTTCGACATTGGCCGCTCCACAGACTCGCTCGTCGCCGCCGGCGCGGTGCGAGAGATGATCATCGTGATGCCGAACGAGCGAAACCGCCTGCTCGGCAGCTTTTACACCAACTCCTCGTCGGCCGGCGGCTGGGAGGACTTCACGGTCGCCGAGCTCGTGTCGTACATCGACGACAAGTATCGCACGCTCGCCACTCCGCGCAGCCGAGGAATCGCCGGCCACTCGATGGGTGGATTCGGCACGTTGTACTTGGCCATGCGACACGCCGGCGACGTCTACGGCGCCGCATACGCCCTCAGCGCGTGCTGCACGCACTTTCGGATGTCCGCGGATCCCGGTGCCGCTGCGGCGTGGGGGCTCGTCGAGGACCTGGCGTCACTCGATGACGCGAAGCGCTTGCCGTTCGGCGCATCGGTCGATCTCGCGATGGCTGCCGCGTTCACGCCGAATCCGAACCGGCCGCCACTCTTCGTGGACTTCCCCGCGGAGCGTCGGGACAGCAGCTGGCGACTGATGGACGAAGTAGCGGCGAAGTGGACCGAGCATTTTCCGCTCGACATGATTCCGCGCTCGGCGGACCGGCTGAAGCGTCTCGCTGGGTTCGCGTTCGACATCGGCACGCGCGACGAGCTCGTGCCGCCGTCGCAGCTCGTCACGATGGACACGGCGCTCACGCGTGCCGGGGTACCGCACACCTTCGAGACCTACGACGGCACGCACACCAGCGGCATCGGCCAGCGAATCATCACCAAGGTGTTACCATTCTTTTCGCGAACTCTCGAGTTCGGTCCTTCACCGACAACTGGCAGGAACCATCAATGAGACGATTTTTGTCCGTTGCCGCGGTCGCGCTCTTGGCGGCCCCGGCCCTTCTCGGCGCGCAGCAGCGTGGATTGGAAAAGTGCGACCCTGAGAACGCCGGAATCAGGCTTCCACAGGGCTTCTGCGCGACCGTCTACGCGGAGAAAATCGGCGTCGACGGCGATACGCTGAAGAACCCGCGTCACATGGTCGTCGCGCCGAACGGCGACGTGATCGTTTCGGCGCTGGGGCGCGGTGGCGTCGGCGGCGTCTGGATTCTTCGCGACGAGAACGGCGACGGAAAGGCCGACAAGGCGGTCCACTTCGCGCGCGGATTCACCTCGTCGGAGGTCGCGCTGTTCGACGGACACCTCTATACGGAAACCAGCACGGAGATTCTTCGCTATCCGTTTCCGACCGGAACGTTCGCTGCCGCGGGAAACGCGGACACCGTCGCCGAGGAATTGCCGAAGGGCGGGAGCCACCAGGTCAAGACGTTCACGATCGACCGCGCGGGCAACCTATATGTGAACTTCGGTACGGCGACCAACTCGTGTCAGACGGCCGACCGTCAGAAGGAATCCCCGGGGAAAAATCCGTGCGACGAAGTCGAAATTCGCGGAGGGATCTGGAAGTTCGACGCGCGGAAATTGCACCAGAAACCGAGCGCCGAGAATCATTTCGCCCGCGGCATTCGCAACGCGGTCGGCATCGCGATGAACCCGCTGGACGGAAAGCTGTGGACGACGCAGCACGGTCGCGACGGACTCGGCGGCGAGCCGGAGAACTCTGGACAGTGGCCGCAAAGCGCGCACTACAACGCCGAGAACCCCGCGGAAGAACTGATTCAGCCCAATCAGGGCGATGACTTTGGCTGGCCGTATTGCTACTACGCAGTGGAGGAACACCATCTGGTGCTCGCGCCCGAGTATGGCGGTGACGGCAAGAAGACCGGCCAATGCGCGCAGAAGAAGGAGCCGGTCGCGGTCTTTCCCGCGCACTGGGCGCCGAACGGACTCATGTTCTACACGGGCTCGTCGTTCCCGGCGAAGTACAAGAGTGGCGCGTTCATCGCGTTCCACGGATCGTGGAATCGGGCCCCGGAGCCGCAGCAGGGCTACAACGTCGTGTTCCAACCTCTGAACGGCGGCAAGGCCGCCGGCGCTTTTGAGGTTTTCGCCGAGGGCTTCGGGCCGCGAAACCCGGGCAACCACCGGCCCACGGGTCTTGCCCAGGGAACCGACGGCTCGCTGTTCGTCGCCGACGACGCGGGCGGACGCATCTACAAGATCGTGTACGACAAGAAGTAGGATCGGCTAGGTTGTGAAACAGGTGGACAGGTGGACAGGTGGACAGGTGGACGGGAACCGCTTGAACAGCGAAGAGTTCGGGGGAGAGAGAGAAGTGAGTGAGAATCGACTCAAGGATCTTCATGATGCGGGCGTGGCGATCTGGTTGGACTTCATCGATCGCACGATCCTGAAGAACGGCGACTTGGCGCGCCGAATTCGCGACGATGCCGTGACCGGAATGACGTCGAACCCGACGATCTTCGAGAAGGCGTTGGCCGAGGGCACGACGTACGACGATCAGATTCGGTTCTCCGCCGGCGACTTCACGGCGATGGAGCTGTTCGAGCGGATCGCGACGACCGACGTGCGCGACGCGTGCGACATCTTCCGTCCGACGTTCGACGGGCTCCACGGCGCCGACGGCTTCGTGTCGATCGAGGTGTCGCCCGGCGCGGCCAACGATGCCGCGGCGACGATCGACGAAGCGACGCGACTCTGGAAAACGGTGGATCGCCCGAACGCGTTCGTGAAGGTACCCGGCACCGTCGAAGGCGCGAAGGCGGTGGAGCGACTCACGGCCGCCGGTGTCAACATCAACATCACGTTGCTGTTCGCGATCGAGGCGTACGCGCGGGTCATCGACGCATACATGGCGGGGCTCGAGGAGCGTGTCGAAGCGGGCAAGGACATCACGAACATTCATTCGGTGGCCAGCTTCTTCGTGAGCCGCGTAGACACCGAGACGGACAAGCGGCTCGACGCCGCCGCGAAGTTACGCCCGGGCGACGCGAAAGCGCTCGAGGGGTTGAAAGGCAAGGCGGCGATCGCCAACGCAAAGCTCGCCTACAAGCTCTTTCAGGAGCGGAAGGCCTCGCCGAGATGGATGGCGCTGTCGGCGAAGGGCGCCACGATCCAGCGTCCGCTGTGGGCCAGCACGAGCACCAAGAATCCGGCGTACCGCGACGTGATGTACGTCGAGGACCTCATCGGCCCGAACACCGTGAACACGATGCCACCGCAGACCGTGGACGCGTTCCGCAACCACGGTAACGTCTCGCGCACGGTGGACAAGGACGTCGACGAGGCGCAGGCCACGATCGACGAGCTCGGCACGTACGGAATCTCGATCGACGACGTGACGCAGAAGCTGCTGGTCGACGGCATCGCGAGTTTCCAGAAGTCGTACGACACGCTGCTGGCCGGACTGCAGGCGAAGACGAAGGCGCTGGGGAAGGAGCTGGTCGAGAGCCACTAACTCACGCCGTCAACACGAACTCCACTATTGCGCTACTGCCGAACCAAGATCGTGTGCACGTTGGGCCCATCGAGCTCGACGCGCGACGCGTTACGCGGCCTCGTCGGCGCCGGCCTGAACGTCGCCCGGATCAACTTCTCACATAGCACGCACGAACAGCACGCGGCGACGATCGCGCTGATTCGCGAGGTTGCCACCGAGACGAAGCGGCCGATCGCCATTCTCGGCGATCTCCAGGGTCCGCGAATCCGCATCGGTGAGCTGGGGAATACGCGCGAGCTTCTCGACGGGAGCGACGTCGTGTTCGCGCCGGAGGGGAAAGAGAAGGGCGACGAAGTGCCCGTGACCTACGAGGCGCTCGCCGACGACGTCAACGACGGTGACCGGATCCTCATCAACGACGGACTGATCGAGCTCGTCGTTCTGGATGTCGCCAAGCCTCGCGTGACGGCGCGCGTCGTACACGGCGGCACGCTCTCCAGCCACAAGGGAATCAACCTGCCCGGCGTGCAGGTGTCGGCGCCGTCGATCACGGCGAAGGATCGCGAGGACATCGCCTTCGCCGTGCAGCAGGAGCTCGAGTACGTCGCGCTGAGCTTCGTGCGGCGGGCGCAGGACATCGCCGAGCTGCGGCAGCTCGTGCCGAAGCACATGCTCGTCGTCGCGAAGATCGAGAAAGATTCGGCGCTCGAGAACATCGAGTCGATCGTGCGCGCCTCGGACGGCATCATGGTCGCGCGCGGCGACCTCGGCGTGGAGCTGCCGTTCGAGGAGGTGCCGTGGGCGCAGAAACGGATCATCGCGCTGTGCAACCGGCTTGGACGGCCGGTGATCACCGCGACACAGATGCTCGAGTCCATGATCACGCATCCGCGTCCCACGCGCGCCGAGGCGAGCGACGTCGCCAACGCGATCCTCGACGGCACCGACGCGGTCATGCTGTCGGCCGAGACCGCGGCGGGACAATATCCGCGGTTGGCCGTCGAAGCGATGACCCGCATCATCACGGAGATCGAGACTCGCGCGCGTCCCCGCGGTCAGCGCGACGAACGCCGAAAAGACGAGACGGCGGTGTCCACCGAGTTTGCGATCGCCGCGGCGAGCGCGGCCGCGGTCACGATGCTCGATGCGCCTGTGCTGATCGTATTCACGAAGAGCGGCTTCAGCGCGCGCGTCGTCGCCGCCCACCGGCCGAGGGTGCCGATTCTGGTGCTGACCGACGTACCGCGCACGTTTCGCCAGCTCGCGCTCGTGTGGGGCGTGATCCCGGAGCTCGTGAAGCACTGCAACACGTACGACGAGATGGTGCAGCTCGCTCTCGAAGCCGTGCAACGCCGCGGGCTCGCCCGCGATGGCGATCGCGTCGTGGTCACGGCGGGCGTGCCGTTCGACGTTCCCGGCACGACGAACCTGCTCAAGGTCGAGACGGTGTAACGGGCGGGCGCCCGTCGCACCGTGACTCCGTGAAACTCACCTTCCTCGGCACCGGCACCAGTTTCGGCGTCCCCAAGATTGGGTGTCGCTGCGCGGTGTGTACGTCGCCGGATCCGCGCGACAAGCGAAATCGCGTCGGCGCGGTCGTCGAGAACTCTCACGGGACTCGGCTTCTCATCGACACGCCGCCGGAGCTGCGCCTCCAGCTGATCGCCGCGGCAATCGACCGCGTCGACGCGGTTGCCTACACGCATAGCCACGCCGATCACACGCACGGCATCGACGACTTGCGGGCGATCACGGTGAATCGTGAGGCGCCGCTTCCGATTTATGGGCCGAAGGAGACGCTGGACGAGCTGGAGTCGAAGTTCCGCTACATCTTCGACGATCAAATCCGGCCTTTGCCCGGGACGTCGAAGCCCGAAGGAAAGGCGCATCCGGTCGCCGCAGGCGTTCCGTTCATGGTCGGCGACATGGAAGTGCTGCCGGTCGGGGTGCCTCACGGAGCTGTCACGGTCTTTGCGTATCGAATCGGGCCGTTGGCGTACGTCACGGATGCCAAGTCGCTTCCACCCGACGCGCTCCGCTTGCTGGCCGGCGCGAAGGTGCTCGTGATCAACGCCCTCTTTCGAACGGAACATCCTACGCACCTGAGTCTCCCCGAGGCGGTGAGCGCCGCGCGTCAAGTCGGAGCGGAGCGCACCTATCTCACGCACCTCACGCACGACAATTTCCACGCGGACCTCGAGGCAGAGCTGCCGCACGGCATTACGCCGGCGTTCGACGGTCTGGTGGTTCGCGTCGATTGACGTGCGTAACGCGCGCCGCACTTCACACCACGCTCATGACGCTCGATCTCGATTTCTCGAACATGATGGGGGATGTCGTCGGCGGTGGGATCACGACGGCCGATTGGACGTCCGCCCCCAACGCGTTCAGAGCAGCGCACGACACGTTCGGCAAGCGAAGAGCCGCGGGTGAGCTCGGTTTTCTTGCCCTCCCCGACGACACGGAGCTTCACAAGCAGTCCAGTGATTTCGCCGCCAGCGCGAAGGGCAAGTATGATGACGTCGTCGTGCTTGGCATCGGCGGCTCGGCATTGGGCCCCATCGCGCTGCGCACCGCGCTGCTCGCGCCCGACTGGAACGCGCTGACCGACGCGGAACGCGCCGGAAATCCGCGCCTTCATGTGCTCGACAACGTCGACCCGTACACCATCGCCGCGCTGCTCGATCGCCTCTCGCTCGAACGGTCGCTGTTCGTCGTGATCTCCAAGTCGGGTGGCACGGCCGAGACGATGGCGCAGTATCTCGTCGTGCGCGATCGGTTGAACAAGGGAACGAAGGACGCGAAAGCGCATCTCGTGTTCGTCACCGATCCCAAGAACGGCGCGCTGCGAGAGATCGCGAACTCCGAGGGGATTCCCGCGGTCGATATTCCGCCGGCCGTCGGCGGGCGCTACAGCGTGCTCACGCCGGTCGGGATTCTTCCGGCGGCTTTGACGGGGATGGACACCGCCCAGCTTCTCGCGGGAGCGCACGACATCGCCGCGGGCTGCACGGGAAAAGACCTGTCGAAGAATCCGGCGGCGCTCTTCGCGACGCTCCAATACCTCGCGGACTCGACCGCCGGCCGGCACATCCACGTGCTGATGCCGTATTCCGACCCGCTGCGCAATCTCGCCGACTGGTTCGTGCAGCTTTGGGCAGAGAGTCTCGGTAAGCATCGGCAACCCGGCGACCATGGAGTCGGTCCGACGCCGCTTGCCGCGTTGGGCGCGACCGACCAGCACAGCAAGGTGCAGCTCTTCATGGAAGGGCCACTCGACAAAACGGTCACGTTCATCGCCGTTCGTGAATCACCGTCGGACGTGACCATTCCTTCGCTACATTCAGATGTGAAGGAGCTCGGCTACCTCGGCGGGCACCGACTGGGCGAGCTGTTGTCGATCGAACAGCGAGCGACTGCCGGCGCGCTCGCGAGGCGCGGTCGGCTGAGTATGACGATCCATATCGATCGTGTGGACGCGTGGCATTTGGGCGCGCTGTTCATGCTGCTGGAGATCGCAACGATATACGCGGGCGCGCTCTACGGAGTGAATCCGCTCGACCAGCCGGGCGTGGAGCTCGGCAAGCAGTTCACCTACGCGCAACTCGGCCGCGTCGACGCGGAACAGGCGCGGAAGGAATGGAATCTGTTGCCGAAGCCGGATGCGAGGTATGCGTGGAAGGCGGAGGGCCGATAGGCCGGTGGACCGGTGGACCGATGGACCGGTGGACCGGAACGATCGAGACGACGGACGAATCTCATGAACTCAATCGAATCGCTCAACGAATTGTTCGGCGCTGACGTCAAGGTCCGCGACGGCCGCGTGACGGTGAAGAACGCTGATGCCGTCGCGACGGCGGCGATGGACACGCTGGTGAGGGCGGCGGTCTTCGAGTCAGGGCCGGAGAAGGAGCATGCGCGCTGGCTGATCTGGGAAATCGCGCAGGCAGTCGGAGTGATACCGTCATCGATTCACGAGTTGTACAAGGCCCGCGGGCGCGGTGCGTGTCACGGGTTCACCGTGCCCGCGATCAACGTGCGCGGGATGGCGTACAACACGGCGCGATCGATCTTCCGGACGGCGCTCGCCAAGAAGGCCGGCGCGTTCATTCTCGAAATCGCGCGTTCGGAGATCGCCTACACGGACCAGCGGCCCGGCGAGTACGTCGCCGTCGTGCTGGCCGCGGCGATTCGAGAAGGGTTTCGCGGTCCGGTATTCATCCAGGGCGACCACTTCCAGGTGAACGCCAAGAAGTACGCCGCCGATCCGAAGCCCGAAGTCGACGCCGTCAAAGCGCTGGCCCGCGAAGCCATCGCCGCCGGCTTCTTCAACATCGACATCGATACGTCCACCCTCGTCGACATCTCCAAGTCGACGCTCGACGAGCAGCAGCGGCTGAATTGTGAGGTCGGCGCCGACATCTTCAAGACGGTGCGCGAGCTGGAGCCCGACGGGATCACGATTTCCATCGGCGGCGAGATCGGCGAAATCGGCACGCAAAACAGCACGGCCGAAGAACTGCGCGCCTACGTGGACGGACTGATTCGTCGTCTGCCGAAGGGCGAGGTCGGCCTGTCGAAGATCAGCGTGCAGTCCGGGACGTCGCACGGCGGCGTCGTGCTGCCCGACGGCTCGATCGCCGACGTGAAGCTCGATTTCGACACGCTCGAGCGGCTGTCGAAGGTCGCGCGCGACGAGTACGGGCTCGCCGGCGCGGTTCAACACGGAGCGTCCACGCTACCGGAAACCGCCTTCCACAATTTCCCGAAGTGCGAGACCGCCGAGATCCACCTGGCGACGAACTTCCAGAACATGTTGTTCGACCACATTCCGGATTCGCTGCGCGCCGAGATCTATAAGTGGCTCGACGAGAACGCCAAGGACGAGCGCAAGCCGAAGGATTCCGACGAACAGTTCTATTACAAGACTCGCAAAAAGGCGCTGGGCCCGTTCAAGCGAAAATTCTGGGACCTGCCCGAAGCGACGCGCGCCGCGCTCGACGCCGCGTACGACCAGAAGTTCGGTTTCCTGTTCGATCAGCTGGCCATCGGCGATACCGCACCGATGGTCGCGCGATTCGTGAAGCCCATCGCCATCCATCGCGACGATCCAACGCGTGCCGTGTCGGTGGCGGCAGCGCCGGACGACGCGGAGTTGAGCGACTGACGATTGGCGACGGCCGACGAGCTGTGGCTGGGGGTCTTCCAGCGGCTCTGTGACGCGACGGCGCACCAATTCAAGGGCGCGCTGAATGGCGTGGCCGTGAACTTGGAGGTCGTACGGTCGCGCAGTACGAAGGCGGACGCCGACACGTCTACGGTACGCCCGTTCGCCGAGGCGGCGGCGGCCGAGTTGGAATCGGTGATCCAATCGGCGGAGGCGATGCTCTCTCTGGCGAGGTCGCCGCGTGGCGGGGGAGCCACCGACATCGCGAAGATCACTCGCGACGTGGCCGTGCTGGCCTCGCGCGGCGCAGCCGCGAGCGAGGCCGGAACGCGCCTTACGGTCGACAAGGGGGTAGAACGGCTCGGGACGACGAGCGTGCCGGCATCGGCGGCCCGGCTCGCGATCGCGGCCGTCCTGATGGCCGCGGTCGAGGTCTCGGACGACGTCGTCTGCGCCGCCGTGGAGGGGCCCGGAGGCCCCGCGATGCGTATCTCTTACGCCGAGCGCGACGGTTCGAGATTTGCGCTGAGCGACGAGGTCGTTTCCGCGGCGCATAGTGCTGGCGTCCATCTCGACATCTTCGAAAGCGGCGCTACGATTACGTTCCCTACCTAAAGGGCGGAACGCCCCGGGGTATCCCGACAGCGCATGAAACACACGAACGCGAAGATTCTGATTGCGGACGACGAGCAGGCGATTACGTCAGGCCTGAGCGCCATTCTGACCGACGAGGGGTACACGGTCGACATCGCCCCGGACGGCCAGAAAGCGCTCGAGCGGCTGGCCAACGATCGCTACGGGGTGGCGCTCGCCGACTTGAAGATGCCCAAACTCGACGGTTTGGCGCTGCTTCGTGAGCTACAGCAACGCCGAATTGCCACGGAATGCATCATCATCACCGGGCAGGCCACCGTCGACTCGGCTGTCCAGGCGATGCAACAAGGCGCATACGACTACATCGAAAAGCCGCTCAACGCGGACAAGCTCAACCGACTCAAGGCGTTGATTCCCAAGGCCCTCGAGAAGTTCGAGGTCCAGGAAAAGAACCGCGAGCTCACGTCGCGGCTCGAGGGACTCACCCACTATGGCGAGCTCACCGGCCAGTCGGAGGTGATGCGGGGCGTCTACCAGGTCATCGACGCGGTCGCTCCGTCCACGGCGAGCGTGCTCATCCTCGGCGAGTCCGGCACCGGCAAGGAGCTGGTCGCCCGGGCACTGCACAGCAAGAGCGAGCGGGCCAGCGGGCCGTTCTTCGCGCTGAACTGCGCCGCGCTGCCGAAGGAGATTCTCGAAAACGAGTTGTTCGGCCACGAGAAGGGCGCGTTCACCGGCTCGGTGAACGAGAAACCCGGCGCGTTCGAAATGGCGAGCGGCGGCACGATTTTCCTCGACGAAGTCGCTGAGATGTCGCCGGACATTCAGGTCAAGCTGCTTCGCGCACTCGAGACGCGGCAGGTTCGCCGCCTCGGCGGAAAGAAAGAGATCTCCGTCGATATCCGCATTGTCGCGGCGACGAACAAGGATCTGCAGCAAGCGATCACCGACGGAGACATCCGCGAGGATCTCTACTACCGTCTCGCGGTCGTCGAGATCTCCCTGCCGCCGCTGCGCGAGCGGACGGAAGACATCCATCTCCTCGCCACCGAGTTTCTCGCGCGGTACGCCGAGCAGAACGGAAAGAAGATCGCCGACTTCGACGATGCGGCGTGGGGGTGGATCCTCGCGTACCACTGGCCGGGGAACGTGCGCGAGTTGAAGAACGCGGTCGAGCGCGCGGTGATCATGGCGCGCGGCGACGCGATCAGTCTGAGCGACGTGATGCCGCGACATCTGCGCGACTCGGGTGTGGCCCCGACCTCGGTGACGATCCCAGTCGGCGCGAGCGCCACGGAAGGGCGGCGGTTGCTCGCGCTGCAAACGTTCGCGTCCACGTCGGGCGACATGGACAAGACGTCCAAGCTCCTGGGGATCAGCGGGGACGACGTGCGACGAGACCTGATGTCGTTCCTGAGCGGCGAGATGCAGCCGCCTCCCACAGCGACGCTGACGACCGCGACGCCCGCCGCTCACGCCGCGGACGACACAACGACCAACGGCCGGGCGAAAGCCGACCTTCCACAAGAGCGCGTCTTGGCTTCGGTGAAGAAGCCGTTGGCGCGCAAACGCTAACCGAGAGGAGATCGCGATGTCACGCCGAGACTTCGAAGACAACGATCCGTACGTGGTGATCGAGCAGCGCTCGACGAGCGTGATGCCGTTCATCGTCGGGCTGGCGCTCGGCGCCGGCGTCGCGCTCCTGTTCGCGCCGAAATCCGGCGAGGAAACGCGTCGCGACCTCAAGCGACGCGCCATCCGCGCGCGCAAGCTCGCCGAGCGAAAGGCGCAGGAGCTGGGCGATACGGTCAACGAGACGTATCAGGACGCGCGCCGCCGCGTCGAAGACACGATCGACAGCGCGAAGGACGCGGTCGAGCTCAAGCGCCGGCAGGTTTCGCGCGCCGTCGAGGCGGGCCGCGCGGCCGCTCGCGACGCGGTCGACGCCGGTCGCGCCGCGGCGCACGACGCGCGTGAGGATCTGGAGAACCGGCTCGCCACGACGAAGGCCGCGTACACCGCGGGCGTGAAAGCGGCGAAGCGCGCGCACGACACGGGGGCCGACGAGCCGGTCGAGGGCTGATCGGATTGCCCGCTGATCGGCCAGCCCCACGTTCGCGCGTCCATTGTCCTCGAGCGTAAGCGCGGGAGAGACGGGGGGCGAAGGCGGGGCTCGTCGCTCTCCGATTGGTGAGTTTGTCTGGACCGCCCGCGACTACATAAAGCGGGTCTGGGACAACAGCGGTGAGGACAACGTGCTGTTCCTCGCCGGCGGGATCGCGTTCAACATTCTGCTCGCCGCGCTGCCGTTCCTGTTGCTCCTCGCGGCGGGCATCACGTTCATCCTGCCGATCGTGTACGCCGGGTCGATCGACTCGACCGACCAGATCGGCGTCTTCCTCGACCGCCTGCTCCCGGCGCATGTCGAGACCAATTCGCCGGTCCACAGGCTGATCAACGACCTGCTGAGCGCGCGCAGGTCGATCACGATCTACAGCGCCATCGGCTTCGTGTGGTTCTCCACGCGGCTGTTCGGATCGCTGCGCACCGTGCTGGCGAGCGTGTTCGACATCGAGACGGAGCGCGGCATCATCGCCGGCAAGGTGTTCGACGTGAAGATCACCATCGTGTCGACGCTCTTGTTCGTGGCGAGCGTCACGGTCACGACGTACGTCGGTCTCGCGTCGCACGCGCTCGTGTCGGTGGGGCTGCGCACCGACGTGTTGAGCGGCGTCGACTACTGGGTGGGCCGCGTCCTCGGCTTCGCGTTCCTCGCCCTGATGTTCTACGCGCTCTACAAGTTTCTGCCCATCCGCCGCGTCACGACGGCGTCGGCGTGGGTTGCCGCGGGGTTCACGAGCGTCTGCTTCGAGGGAGCGCGCATCCTCTTCGCGAACTACACGCGGAGCTTCAACCCCGGCGGCATGTACAGGGGGACGCTCACCGCGATCGTGTTCGTCGTCGTCTGGTGTTACTACGCGGCGCTCATCTTCATACTGGGGGGGGAGGTCGGACAAGTATACGAGTTGAGGAGAGTGCGGAGGTTGCAGCGTGAGGTTTTGACAGACTAAGGGCGCTGACGTCCTTGGAGCGCTGACGTCCTTGGAGCGCTGACGTCCTTGGAGCGCTGACGTCCTTGGAGCGCTAACGTCCTTGGAGCGCTGACGTCCTTAGAGCGCTGACGTCCAGAGGGCGCCGCAACGGACGGCGCCCTTAGGGCGTCGTAAGGACGTCAGCGTCGTAAGGACGTCAGCGTCGTAAGGACGTCAGCGCCGTTAAGACGTCGTCGTTCCCACGAACCCCGCCTCCCTCATGAACGAATTCGCGGGTTTCGCGCACCGACGCGATATTCCGTCGATGCCGATCGACCTGCGAAGCGACACGGTCACGAAGCCGACGCCGGGAATGCGCGCCGCGATGGCCGTGGCCGATGTCGGCGACGACGAGCGCGACGGCGATCCGACGACTCGCCGCCTCGAGGAGCGCGTCGCCAAGATGCTGGGCAAAGAGGATTCGCTCTTCTTTCCGAGCGGTGTGATGGCGAACCAGGCGGCCGTGTGGCTGCTCGCGCCGCGAGCCACCGAGGTGTTGGCCGACGTCGACGCGCACATCGTGCACAGCGAGATCGCCGGCGTCGCGGCATTGGCGGGGGCGCAGATTCTCGCCGTCGTGCCCGACGGGGCGGGACGGGTCATGTCGGCGGACGATTTGCGGCGTGCCTTTCGGCCGCGCTCGCGATACTATCCCGCGCCGGGACTGGTATGCGTCGAGAACACGCACAACGGCGCCGGCGGCGTGATCGTCCCGCTCGGCGACTTCTGTGAGATGTGCGCGATCGCGCGCGAGCACGGAATTCCCGTTCACCTCGACGGCGCACGGCTGTGGAACGCGAGCATCGCGAGCGGCGTGTCGCTCCCCGAGTTGGCCGCGCCGGCGGATACCGTGATGGTCGACCTGTCGAAGGGGCTGGGCGCGCCGATCGGCGCGATGCTCGCCGGGACGCGCGAGGCCATGGAGCGGGCCTGGACCGCGCGCAAGTTGTTCGGCGGCGCGATGCGTCAGTCCGGCATTCTCGCGGCGGCGGCGCTCTACGCGCTCGATCATCAGCTGGCGCGTCTCGCCGACGATCACGCCAACGCGCGCGACATGGCGGAGGCGCTCCAAGGCATTCCCGGCGTCGAGATCGTTTCGCCGGACACCAACATCGTGATGGTGGACCTGCTCGCGGGACAGTCGGTGGCCGACCTGGCCGCCTCGGCGAAGGAACACGGAGTGCTCGTTTCCGAATGGAGCTCGACTCGAATTCGGCTGGTGACGCACATCGACGTGAGCGCGGACGATTGCCGCCGCGCGGCGACCGTGCTGCGTTCGGCCCTCACGCGTGGACACTGAATGCTGACGCTGACGCTCGACGATTTCGTCCAAACCCGCGCGCGCATCGCGCCGCACATCAAGCACACGCCGCTCTTGACGTCGCAGCAGTTGAGCGACGTGACCGGCTTCGACGTTCGGCTCAAGGCCGAGCTCTTTCAACGCGTCGGCTCGTACAAGATTCGCGGGCCGCTCAACAAGTTCGCGTTGATGTCGGACGAGGACAAACGGCGCGGCGTGGTCTGCTCGTCGGCGGGCAACCACGCGCAGGGCGTGGCGCTCGCCGCGCGCATTCACGGGATTCGAGCGGTCGTCTGCATGGCAACGAACGCCACGCCGGCCAAGATCGCCGCAACAAAGGCATATGGCGCCGAGGTCGTGCTGCACGGCCAGATATGGGATGAAGCGAATGAGAAGGCCAAAGAACTTGTCCGCGACGAAGGGCTCACCTACGTGCACCCGTTCGACGACGCGCAGCTCATCGCGGGGCAGGGTACGCTCGGCCTCGAGATCGTACAGGATTGGCCGAACGTGGACGCCGTGGTCGTGCCGATCGGCGGCGGGGGATTGATCTCCGGCGTGTCGATGGCGGTGAAGGGACACAATCCGAAGATCCGCGTGATCGGTGTCGAGTCATCCGACGGTCAGGCGATGCAGCGCAGCGTCGAAGCGGGCAGGCTCGAGACGATCGACTGCAACACGATCATCGACGGCCTCCGCGTGCGACGCGTCGGCGAACTGAATCTCTCGGTCGTCCAGCGCTTCGTCGACGAGATCGTCACCCTCCCCGATCGCGAGATCTTCGAGGCGATGATCTGGGTGATGGAGCGGTGCAAGCTCGTCGTCGAGGGCGCGGCGGCGGCGCCGGTCGGCGCGCTGCTGCACGGGCTCGTGAAGCTGCCAAAGGGATCGCGCGTGGTCGCCGTACTATCGGGCGGCAACGTCAATCTCGATCAGCTTCGCGGGTTGAACTGGAACTAGTTCGCCGACGAATTCCGCGGCGGCGACGCGTCAGCGCGCGCGCTTGGACCGCTGCGCTTTTTCCGGAGGCGCTTCGACGCCGTCGAGCAGGGGGATGACCTTCTTCGGCGCGCGGCGTCGCCAGGCGTCGCGCAGAAGCTCCTCGATCTCCTCCCACGGCGGATTCTGGTCGAGCCACGCGCCGACCCATCCGTACGCGCCGACGTACGCCGGCTTGAAGTACTTGTCGGGGCGAGAGCGAATGACGAGGTCTTGTTCGACGCTCACGGAGTAAATCCAAACGGCGGGGCGCCCACCGCTGTGGTGCGACGACGGCGAGGCGTACATCGCGAACAGCTTTCCGACGCGGAACGTGGGGGCGCCCCACGCTTCGACCTCGGTGCTCTGCGGGAGTCCGAGACAGATCGAGCGGAGACGCGACAGGGGATCCTTCGCGGCGGGTTTCGGCTTGGATCGCCGTTTGGTCATTTTCGACGGCCGCTTGGCCGTCGCTCGCGAGCGTGAGACGCTTTTCGGCATTTGTTCGGTAACATGACAGGAGCTCATTCGCGGCGCAAGGCACCGCCATGAAGCGACGCGAACGGCGAGAAATCGGACGCCCGAACATCTGAAGTCGGACCGCAGACTTCTCGTCGGACTCCACGCTGCCTAAATTTCTCCTTGCCTCAGGTCCCGGAGGGCGTCAGCCTTCAAACTCCGTCAGGACCCCGAAGGTAGCAGCGGTAAGAGGTGTCTGATGTTGCTTCGTCAGACCTGGGGTATCGCGCGGGGAACACGCTCGAGGTGAGCGATGTCCCCGCGCTTTGCTTTTCGGTACATTGTCCAACCCGCTCTCGTTCTTCGCGTCTAGCGGCTCCGCACACCGCCCTCCGCACTCGGCCATTGTCACTCGCGCTCGCCAGGAAGTACCGCCCAAAAAAGTTCGCCGACGTCGCCGTGCAGTCGCACGTGTCGTCGACGCTCAAGGGCGCGATCGCGCGTGGCCGCGTGGCGCACGGCTATCTGCTCTGCGGGCCGCGCGGTGTCGGCAAGACGACGCTCGCCCGAGTGCTGGCGATGGCGCTCAACTGCGAGAGGCGGGCTGATCCGTCGCTCGACGGCGAGCCGTGCGGTGAATGCACGTCGTGCACGCGCATCTGGAGCGGCGCGGCGAGTCTCGACGTCGTCGAGATCGACGCGGCGTCCAACCGCGGCGTCGACGACGCACGCGATCTGCGCGAGCGCGCCATGTACGCCCCGTCCGGTGTCGACCACCACAAGGTCTACATCGTCGACGAAGCCCACATGCTCACGAAGGATGCGTGGAACGCCCTCCTCAAGATTCTCGAGGAGCCGCCGCCGCGTGTCGTCTTCGTCTTCGCGACGACCGAGCCGCAAAAGATCGCCCAGTCGGCCGCGCCGGTCTTGAGCCGTCTGCAGCGATTCGACTTCAAGCGCATCGGCGCCGCGGAGATTCGCGACCGGCTCTCGCACGTGCTAGCCGAAGAGAAAATTTCATCCGAACCCGAAGCCCTCGCGTCGATCGCGCGCGCGGCCGACGGGTCGATGCGCGATGCGCTGAGTCTCACCGACCAGGTGCTTTCGATGGGCGACGGCCGCGTCACGGCCGATCGCGTCCGCGACGCGCTCGGTCTGGTCGCCGAAGACGAATTCATCGCGCTCATCGACATCATCGCCGATCGGCGCGCGGCCGACGTGTTTCCCGCGGTGTCGCGACTCGCCGATGCGGGCATCGACTTCGGCGGTTTCCTCAACGGGCTCGCCGAGACGCTTCGGTCGCTGCTCACCGTCGCCCTCGGCGGTGCGGCGACGGAAGTGTCCGAGCGCGGGCGCGAAGCGCTCGAGGCTCGGCGCGACCGCATCGCCACGTCCGACTTGCTGCGCATGCTCCAGCTCATCACCGAGATCGAGCCGCGCTTCAAGAAGAGCGGCCAACAACAATTGCTCGTCGAGACGCTGCTCGTCCGGTTCGCCCTGATGGATCGCGCGGTCGACATTGAAGGATTGATCCGGTCGATCGGCAGCGGCGCCGGCGACGGCGGTTCAGGTGGCTCGAGCTCCGGCGGTTCATCCATGCGGCCGCAGTCGACTCCGTCGCCGACTTCGCGCCGTGACGCACGCGTCGACGCAGCGGCCGCGCCGACGCCGAGTGCCGCTCCCACGCCGCGGCCGGTCACACCGTCGCCGTCTCCGCGCCCCAGCGCTCGCGCCG
>Ga0157372_10001128_pt1 | contig 28999 bp, 23 predicted proteins | sample C55metaG_FD_115307 | JGI IMG/M metagenome (GOLD analysis project Ga0157372, IMG submission 115307) | Corn rhizosphere microbial communities from Kellogg Biological Station, Michigan, USA - C5-5 metaG | ecosystem: Host-associated > Plants > Roots > Rhizosphere > Soil | place: USA: Michigan...
AGGATATCGATGTGATCCAGCTGGAGCCGTTTCAGGCTTTGGTCAACGGAATTGAAGATATGGTAACGGGAGAGACCCTGGCTGTTGGGCCGTTCATCCATCTTACCCAGTACTTTGGTTGCGATGACGACGCTGTCGCGCTGAATGCCCAGGTCCTTCAGGGATTGGCCCAGCAGTTGTTCGGACTGTCCGTATGAATATACGTTTGCCGTGTCGATGAAATTGATGCCGGCATCCAAAACGGTCTTCATGATATCGTTCACTTCCTTTTGCTGCAGCTTTCCGATGTTGTCCCATATACCGGCATTCTGTCCGCCAAAGGTCATGGTGCCGAAGCAGAGTTCGGAAACGAGCAGGCCGGTGTTGCCTACATAATTGTACTTCATGATTTGATTTTTTGTAGGGCAAAGTTCGGGCGGGCCGACCGGCGATCCATGGCCTCAATCAAACAATAAATAGCAAAAATCAAACAATTTCCTTCATGCGGTAGGCTTTTGGCGTTTGCCCGGTATTCTTTTTAAAGAAGGAGATGAAATGGGAGGGTTCCTCAAAGCCCAGGCAGTAGCCTATCTCCGCAATGTTCCAGTCGGTGTGTTTCAGCAAGGTGACGGACTCGCGAACGATGCGGCCGGCGATGGATTGGGAAGTGGTCTGACCGGTGACCTCTTTCAGGGCCCTGTTCAGGTGATTGATATGTACGGACAGGTGAGTGGCGAAATCCGCGGGGGAACGCAGCTGCATGGATTGGCCGGCCGACTCGATCGGGAACTGGCGTTCGAGCAGCTCCACGAACAGCGAAGCGATGCGGGTGTTGGCGTTGCTTTCCTTAAAGAGGGTGGGCTCCATCGGCGTCATCCGCATCGCCTTGTGCATCAGTTCGAGGGTCAGGGCCCGTATCAGGTCATATTTATACTTGTATTCCGTTTGGATCGCCTCGAACAGCTGTTCGAAGAGGGTACGGAAGCCCGTCAGCTCTTCTTCGTTGAGCAGATATACCGGGCTCGCCCCGGGTTGAAAGATGGGGTATTCCCTGAAGTTGCCGAAATGTGAAAAGAATCCTTCGGTAAAGATGCAGAAGCATCCCTGCTGGTTGTCATCCAGCGGTTCCCATTTATAGGGGATCATGGGGTTGGAAAAAAGCAAGGCTGCCTTTTCTATTTCGATGGTCTTGTCTGCATAATGATACCTGTTCCTGCCGATGATCAGGCTGATCTTGTAATAGTTCTTGGGCATGTAGGGCAGTGGTTTCTGCTGGGGCCCCAGGAACTCTTTTATGCGAAAGGCATTGAAATGTCCGATCTCCTTTTTCAGGCCTTCGGGCATCCAGTTGCATTTCCGTTGATAGAAATCTTCAACGCCTTCGATCAGGTTGTAGGTTGATTCCATATATTGCATTGCAAAAATAGCAAAAATCAAACACGATGCGTAACCATTTGATCAAGACTACTGCCGCGTTTTTTATGGCGGCCTGCGTGCTTGTTTCCTGTGGAGGGAAGCGGGACAACCAATTGACGGAGGAAGAGAAGAAGGAGGGATTTGTATTACTTTTTGACGGCAATTCCATGGCGGGCTGGCATTTCTACAACAACTATAAAACCGCGACCTGGTCGGTGAAGGACGGGGAGCTTGTCTGTGGTCCCGACAAGCGGCTGGAGCATGGGGACCTGGTGACGGATAAGGAATATACGAATTACGATTTTCGATGGAGCTGGAAGATCAATAAGGAGGGCAACAGCGGGGTGTTCATCGATGTGCAGGAACGGCCGGATATTCCGGCTACCTATGCTTCGGGGCCTGAGTACCAGATGCTGGAGGTGACGCATGCCGACAATGCCAATCCGTTGAAGCAATCGGGGTGTATTTTTAACCTGACAAAACAAATGAACCCGGCTGCTCCGACGAAGGCGGGTGAGTGGAATGAATCGAGGATCGTGCAGAAGGACGGAAAGGTCGAGTTCTATCTGAACGGCGTGTTGACGACACAACAGGATTTCCGTTCTTCTGCATGGATCGACTCGATCGGCAAAACTCATTTCAATACTTATCCTGAGTTTGGAAAGCATGTGAGCGGTCACATTGCTTTGCAGGATTGGTTCAAGGCGGTTTCCTTTAAGAATATCCGGATCAGGGAGCTATAGTTTGAAATAGTGGCCTTGATCGAGATCGGCGAGTAGGGATAAGTGGGTTGGGCGCCAGCCAAGCCAATCGCGGGTCTGTTTGCTGGAGGCGGGGACGTTGCGACCGTAGAAGTGGCCGAGGAATCCGAAATGTGCGGTGGCTTCTTCGAGCGATATTGAGACTACCGGGAGGTTTAGATGCCGGCCGATGTGTTCGGCGATCTGCTTTGTGGGGACCCCTTCGTCATCCACGGCGTGGTAGTGTGGTTGTTGGGCGCCTTTCTCCAGTGCCAGACGGAAGGCGAGAGCCGCGTCGAGGCGATGGACGGCGGGCCAGCGGTTGGTTCCGTCACCGATGTAGGCGGAAACGCCTTTTTCGCGGGCGGTGGCGATGAGCCGGGGAACGAAACCGTGGTAGTCGCCTTCGCCATGCACGGTAGGCGGCAGGCGCATTGCCGCTACTTTTACACCGCGGGCGGCCAGGGCTGTGGCGGCTTCTTCGGAGGCGACGCGGGGAGTGGAGGACTCGGGTTTGTCGTCCTCGGTGGCGAGGCGACCTGATGAGATGAGGTTTGACGAGAGGAGGCCAATGCCCGAGGAGATGATGAGGGGACGGTCGGAGCCAGCCAGGGTGGAGCTCATGGCTTCAATGGCCTGCCGGTCTTTTTCGCAGTTGGCCGGGAAGTTCGAGAAGTCATGGATGAAGGCGGTGTGGATGACGCCGTCGGAGGCGGCGGCGCCGCTTTTCAGGCTGTCGAGGTCTTCGATGGAGCCGGGGTGGACTTTAGCGCCGGCGGCGGCTATTTTGGCGGCGGAGGCGTCGGAGCGGGCGAGGCCCAGGACTTCGTGACCATTAGCGATCAATTCCTTAACGACGGCTGAGCCGATAAAGCCCGAGGCGCCTGTAACAAATACGCGCATAGATTTCTTTTTTTTTCTGCAAAGTTGGCTTCCGGGGTGGTCCCGGACCAAGGACATTTGACACTATCTTTGTTTCATGTTTGAGAAATTCGAAGCCTACATCAGGGTGAAAGGGGTGCTTACTGAAGATGAGCTCAAGTTGATGCTTGCAAAGGCAATACCGAGAAAGTTCCGCAGGAAGCATCTCCTTTTGCGGGAAGGGGAGGTTTGCCAGCATAAAATATTTGTTTCCAAAGGCTTGTTGAGGACCTATCTATTGAAGGAGGATGGAACGGAAACCGTTATGCGGTTTGCGGCAGAGAACAGCTGGATCGTCGATCATGAGAGCTATCATTTTCAGAAGCCGACCAAATACAATATCGAAACGATCGAGGAGAGCGAGGTGATCCTGTGGAAGCGGGAGGAGTTCGACGCGATTCTGCATCAGAGTCCCGTGTTGCGGGAACTGTCCGAACAGCTTCGGGTCGACAACCTGCATGCGAGCCAGGACCGGATCCTGCTGAATATCAGTGCTACCTCCGAGGAGAAATATGAAGCTTTCGTCGCGGCTTTTCCGGATATCTTCCGGCGGGTACCGTTGCATATGGTGGCGTCCTATCTTGGGGTGTCGAGGGAGACGCTGAGCCGGATCAGGCATACGCAAATGAATAAATAAACCGGAGCGGCTTCGCCGCCCCGGATGAAGATCCGCTAGGCAATCGTAATATCTTTATCTAAATAGACGTCCTGTACCGCCTGGATGAGTTCGACGCCTTCTTTGAAGGGGCGCTGGAAGGCTTTGCGGCCCATGATCATGCCCATGCCGCCTGCGCGTTTGTTGACGACGGCGGTGAAGACGGCATCGGCGAGATCGGATTCGCCTTTGCTTTCGCCGCCGCTGTTGATGAGGCCTACGCGGCCGCTATAGCAGTTGATCACCTGGTAGCGGGTGAGATCGATCGGGTGGTTGTCGGGGTGGGTCATCTTTGAATAGACGAGCGGCGAGGTGCGGCCATGCCTGGTGGCGAGGTAGCCGCCGTTGTTGGTCGGCAACTTCTGTTTGATGATGTCTGCGCGAAGGGTGACGCCGAGGTGGTTGGCCTGGCCGGTGAGATCGGCGGAGGTGTGGTAGTCGACGCCATCTACCTTGAAGCCTGCGTTGCGGGTGTAGCACCAGAGAACCGTGGCCATGCCGAGTTCGTGGGCGACCTCGAAGGCTTCGGCGACCTCTTTCAGCTGGCGATCGCTTTCGGCGCTGCCCCAGTAGACAGTGGCGCCAACGGCGACGGCGCCCATGTTCCAGGCCGCCTTCACGGTGCCGAACAGGGTCTGGTCGTAGCGGTTGGGGAGGCTGAGGAACTCGTTGCCGTTGATCTTTACCAGGAAGGGGATGCGGTGCGCATATTTGCGGCTCATGATGCTGAGGACGCCGAAGGTGGAGGCTACCGAGTTGCAACCTGCTTCGATGGCAAGCTTGATGATATTTTCAGGATCGAAGTACATGGGGTTGGCCGAGAAGGAAGCGCCGGCGCTGTGTTCGACGCCCTGGTCGACGGGGAAGATGGAGACGTAGCCGGTGTCGGCGAGCCGGCCGTGGCCGAGCAGGATCTGGATGCTTCTCAACACCTGGTTGTTGCGATCGGAGTTCGTCCAGATCTCTTCTACGTGATTGGGGGATGGGAAGGCGCTGAGTGTTGATTTGTCGATGACGGGCTTATGATCGAGGAGGAAGGAGGCTTTGTCGCCGAGGAGGTCGAGAATTTTTTTCGAAGGCATTGTTATATGATTTTAGTGAACGGCCCTTTGGTCCGTCTTACTGCAATTTACCGCTCCTGCGCCAAAAGAAAAAAAATGCCCCCAGTGGGGGCATTTTTGTCGATGAAATATATAACAATTTATGCGTTGCGATTGACGCAGTTGAGGTCTTCGAAGGCGACTTCGAGCCGTTTGATGAAGCTTTCTTCGCCTTTGCGGAGCCAAACGCGGGGATCGTAGTGTTTCTTGTTGGGCTTATCGGCTCCTTCGGGGTTGCCGAGCTGCCCCTGGAGATAGCCTTCGTTCTTCTTGTAATATTGTTGGATGCCTTCCCAGAAGGCCCATTGGAGATCGGTGTCGATGTTCATCTTTATCGCGCCGTAGCCGATGGCTTCGCGGATCTGGTGCTGGGGGCTGCCGCTGCCGCCGTGGAAGACGAAGTAGACGGGCTTGGGGCCGGTTCCGAGCTCTTTCTGGATGTAATCCTGGCTGTTCTTGAGGATGACGGGTCTCAGCTCCACATTGCCGGGGCTATAGACGCCGTGGACATTGCCGAAGGCGGCTGCGACGCTGAAGAGGCGGCCTACCTTGCTCAGCTCGGTATAGGCATAGGCGACGTGCTGGGGTTGGGTGTAGAGCTTTTCGTTCTCGACGCCGCTGTTGTCGACGCCGTCCTCTTCCCCGCCCGTGACGCCCAGTTCGATCTCGATGGCCATGCCGAGGGGCTGCATGCGTTTGAAGAACCCGACGGAGGTGTGGATATTCTCTTCGATCGGCTCTTCGGAGAGGTCGAGCATGTGGCTGCTGAACAGCGGTTGTTTCTTTTCCTTGTAGAATTGTTCGCCGGCGTCGATCAGGCCGCTGACCCAGGGGAGCCATTTTTTGGCCGCGTGGTCGGTATGGAGGATGACGGGTACGCCGTAATATTTTGCGACGTTGTGGATATGAAGTGCGCCGGAGATACCGCCGGAGATGTTGCCCTGCAGCTTGTCGTTGGGCATCCCTTTCCCGGCGATGAACTGGGCGCCGCCATTGGAGAACTGGATGATAACAGGGGAATTGACCTTTGCGGCTGTTTCGAGGGTAGCGTTGATCGTGTTCGTACCGATCGTGTTTACAGCGGGTAAGGCAAAGTTGTTGTCTTTTGCGTCGTTGTATAGGGCTTCCAATTCTTCACCGAACAGGACTCCGGCTTTGTATTTGCTCATTCGATCGTACCGACGATTTAAGTTTTTTTGGCATATCGGCGCCGCGAAGATAAGGTCTGGCGGGCTAATCTTCGAATTTGGAGAGATTTTTTTGGAGAAGGGCGAGATTCTTCTGGAGGGTCTGCTTTAGTTGTCTTTTTACCAGCTGGCCGATCGAGCGGCATTTGGAAAACGCCGGATTTCCAAAGTAGTCTCCCAGCTCGGTCTTTAGCTGGAGCAGTTTTTCGGGGCTGGACAGGGGTTTGTCCCTGGCCATGATGTTGAGCAGCTCCATGAGCCGGAAACGGGAGGAGGCAACGCGAAAGGCCATCAACGTCCGTTCCTCGGTCTGGTATTGTTCGATGGACTGCTTGTTCAGGTGGGTCAGGCAGAGATCGACGAAGGCCCTGTTCTCTTTAAAGAACTGCGGGATATAGAGGTTCTTGCGACCTTCATAGGATTGTTGATCGAAGTCGATGGCGCGAATACGGTATTGGTAGTCTTCGATATCGGGGGTGATGTCGACGACGAAGTTATACGATCGCATATCTCCCAGCAGGCGGACGAAGCAGCGTTCGTTGAACTTCACGAATTCCTTGGCGAGCCGGATCTTGTTCGTTTGCGGGTCGTCGAGGAAGTTCTTGATGAAGAGGTCACCGGGGATGCCGGGGATATGCTCTTCGACGAGGGTGTTGTGATGGGTGAAGAAGGTGATGCGGTTGGGGGAAAGCAGGTGTTCGAGCTCGAGACCGTAGATGCGGGAGGCGTCGGCCTGTTTGATATAGTAATGGTCGTAGTTGTCGTTGAATTTGTTGACGATGCGGATGCGAAAGGGATGGGAGTTGGCAAAGCTGCAGAAGTCGATGCGTGCGACGTCGAGGTGCTTTGTGTAGCTGAGATCGCCTTCGGTCTTGAGGATGGCATACATCTGGACGAGCCCTTCGCGGATGAAGTCCCAGTGGCGCATGTCGTAGAGGGCCGTTTCCCAGAGGGTGTCCTGCTGGTGTTTGTCTTTTAGCGGTACGGAATAGGTGATATGCAACAGCAGGTCGCGGTAGGATACGGGGAGTCTGACCTCCCGGCCGTGGTGTTTGAGATAGCTGCGAAGGCCTTCCGTTACCGGGAAAATGGGTTTTTTCCGGCTGGGCTTGTTGGAGTCGTCGCCTGATGGCGGAGCGCTGAATTGCATTACGCGTCAAATGTCGCGAAATTGGGGGGAATAGCGGCGCTATTTCTCGCCTTTACCGCCCAAGAAGCGTTGGATCAGTGGCACCAGGGAACCCAGTGAGGTGAAGAGGCCGGTGATCTTCTGGTAAATAGTTTCCTGGGTCAGGAAAATAAAGATGCCGACGGCCATGAAGATCAGCATGAGCGGGGTCTTTACATTCTGCCAGGAGCCTTGTTCGCGGGCTCTTTTCATTTGCTTTACGACGGCTTCGCTGTCGCCCTGGTTCAGGACGAAGTTGTGGAAGCTATGGGTCATGAAATGCAGCTGCAAATCATTGCCCAGGCAAAGGATACCCTTTTGGATCAGGCTGTGGAGAGGTGTCCCCGACTTGTAGTTGGCGAGGTTGTCGATGGCGAAGTCATAGAGAACGAATTGTTCCCGGGGGCTGAGGTCGTTCCATATCCGCTGATAGACCTCGCCCAGATCCTCTTGCAGCCGGAGTACCCAGTAGTCAAAATTCGACTCTTCATAGGTCCGGATATTATCTGCCGACCAGCTGAGATTTAGTGCTTGCAATTGGTTCTTGAGCTTAATTCCAGCCAATGTTGTTTGTGTATTCATGAGCACCTCGTTCTGACAAAGGTTGCCAGGATATTTATCGAAGAGCCGGAGCATGAATATCCGCCTGACAAGGGAATCTGTCAATCCATACAGCAGACCGATGCCTAGCAGAATGACCAGGAGAAACAGCAGTACGGAGGCCATGCCCTGGGACTTCGAGTCGTCGAACACCAGGGAAAGTGCTGACTTGCCCGACCCCGGCAAAACCTCCAGGCGGATTGTATCTTTTTCGGTTCCCCAGGAGTATGGGCGGATGAGGGTCTCTGCCTGCCGTTGTCTTGCAAAGACCCACGAGCCATCTATTGCCGCTTCCAATGGCTCATTGGGGAACACTACGGTCGTATCGCCCGAAAAAAGCCATTTATGCAAGAGATGGAACAGCCCGGGGGCGGAGCTTGCGGGGCCCTGGGGGGCGGGATCGACTGCGCTGAGCAAAGCACTGTCAGGCAAATAAATGCCATTTTTGTTGCGCAGCTGCTGAAGGAAGGCTTTATCGGAATCATGGAAGGAGTAATGAGCGATCGTTGCCTTTATGGAATCCGCCCTGTCCGCGATGCGGCTGGCAACGGCCAGCTTCTCCGACCGGGCCCGGGCCCATGTCTCTTCCTTATAGAAGAAGCTAAAAATTCCCGAGGCGGGGACGATGACGGTCAGCAGAATGCCTGCGACCACTGCCTGGTCAAAGAGCTTAAGAGTAGTGTCGGAAGATTCGGCAACTGTCCCTGGCCGGAAGCTTCGTACGGAATGCCTGATTGCGAGGACGAATACGATTTGCGTAAGAAGGGTAGGGAGGATGTTCGCCGGCGGGAATTTGTCGGGCAGGAGGAAAATCAGCGCCGTAACGATCACCAGTACCGGGAGACCTATTGCCCAGAAGAGTTCTTTTTTCGGCAGCCGCCTGCCGGCAGGCTTTTGCTTTTCTCTTAGCAATACATAGTGAATGGCAAGGTAGAAGGGGAATAATACGGACGTAACAAAAAGATAAAAGCCGAAGGGTTCGCCGATCAGCTGGAATATGATCCAGGGGACACAATAACACGCGGCCAGCAGGGCAATCCCTTTTATGAAATGCCGGTAATACCCGGTCTTTCGGGGTACGGGCCGAATCCATTCAAAACTCACGGTGGAAATGGACAGGAGGGTGGTCCTGGAGCTAATCCATTCATTGAAGTAAGCGGAGAGGATCAGCAGGGCGATAATAATGCCGATGAACAGGCAGAAAAGGCCCAGCACATGCAGCTGAAATTGGTTATCCCGATCGAGTTCATAGTACGTGAGCAGGGTATAGGGGAGACTATTTGCCGGGGTAGCCAACATCGCTACTTTCGCACCGTGCAGGTCAGTTGAGGACAGAAATCGTGTTTGGTGATAGCGTACGCTGGTTTGGATCGCGTCTTCGTCGGAGAGATCCGAATAAATATTGGCAAGACGGCTTCGCTCCCTCGAGGAAAACAGGATTGTCCCTTTCTCGTCGAGAATACTGAAGCCATAACCCGGCGGCAGAACGGTGTTGCAAACCGAATACATTTCAGTGAACGTCCCTATCATAATAGCCTTACTCCGGGAGGTAGTATCTTGTCGGAGCGATGTATCGGCCGGGATAACGATGTTCACGGCAAAGGTGCCGTCAAGCTTGCCCAATGTCGGCTGCAGGCAGAATGAAGTCTTGCCGTTCTTCAACCGGAAAACGTTACCGGCTTTCATATCCTTGAAGTACTGCCTGTCTCCGGAGGGGATGAGCGGCAGGGTATCGTAATGCATGAACCCATACCTGGCTACCCAATTCCCATGGCTGTTGATCCAAAAGATGTCTTTGATCTGTTTGTAGACCGTGGGATGCATAGCTTCCATGTGACTGGCCTTGTACGAGGAATCGCTGAGCTGTTCTCTCAGGGCTGCATTGTCCTTTGCATTGTAGATGGTGTCGTATTTACTCAACTGTGAGCAGGCGAGGCGAATCTCGTCATCGAATGCGCTGTCGAGCTGACGGGTAAAACGAGCGAGGGACCGATGGTTCCGGGCGGTTTGCGAACCTTCGAGGAAATTCCACAGTATCAGGAAGAAGAAAATGAACCCGCCAACGTAATAGGTGCCGATGATCAGGCGGAGGTCGAGCGTGGTGATCCGTTCGTGTGAGCCGATGATATAGATCTTCAACAAGGGGATCGCCACCAGGATCAGGAGCAGCAGGGCGGCGCCAGTGGTGAAAAAATCGGGAGGTACCGATTCATAGCGGGCGGTGTAGCGGGATTGGGAAAGTAGGCCCGCCATGATGCCTTTGGAGTTTTTTAGGCAAAATGGATAAAGGAACAGCTTGTAGTCGTTGCCTTCAATCTTGACGTCACGGATACTTGTAATGCTGAACCCATCGCTTGGTCTGAGCAGGGTGTCCCTTTCAATGGCGAAGGAAATGGACAGATGGTCCGGATTAAAGAGTAGCGTTCCCCGTTTCGAGGCCTTGTCCACGGCTGAGGAATCGAGAATCATCAAGTAATGATCAAAGACATCGTTGTCTCCTGCGGTAAGCGGAAGTAGCATGCTGTCAACCTGTAACCGGCCCTTGCTTTTTTTGCTGTAGAAGGGAATGTTCAGCCAGGCATTCGCTCTTGCTTCGAAGGCGTCGGTGATGCTACGCAGCTCAAGGAACGCCCGCTCATTGTAATCACTTCTTTGCTCGGGGACGTATTTGAGGAAGTAGAGACTGAGGAAGATGCTCAATAGGATGAGTACCGACACTATACTGATATAGTGACGTGCAGGGGTGGTGGTGTTTTTGGGGCTGCTCATGGCTATAGTAGCCGGTGCCTCCGGGCGGAAGGTTTAAGGGTTAGCAATACCATCGGAGTGCGGAGAAGGGGCGGATGGGTAGACGGGTGGAATGTAAAGATAGGATGACGGATCGGTAGAAAAAATACTACAAATCGGGTATTTATTGGATAAGGGGTGTCTCCGCCGGCACCTAGCCAGGGATTGCGCCAGATGAGGTGAGCAGCGGGGATGGGCCTTGTGGGTTGGGATAGTTGTTGGAATCGGGCGGCGAGGGCTTCGACCTGGGGCCTTTCATTCTCTTTTTTGTTGGCGATGATGGGGTCGGGGCGGAGGGACCGCCAATGAAGACCTCCTGCTAAATAGTGGTGCTCTAATCAGAAAATTTAGCAGGAGGGGCGATACAGGTTCTTGTTCGGACGTTGGATTTTGAAGTACGTTTTAGTGATTAAGGGCCCGTTTTATAGTGATTGCTTACTGATCGGTTAAAATAGAAGTTGACTGATATTGGATCTCACCGGAATTTCTTAGGTATTGGCTTGAAAACGTTTAACGGGAACAGGTTTAGGCGATCGGTTTTTTGGATACTGGGTGATTGATGTTATCAATCAACTTCTAAATCAAAAATAGATTGTTAAAATTGACGAGACAATAGAGGTTTTGCTTTATTTAGGCGTCGCAGCTTTTACTAACCGTTTCGTAATCACTGCATAATATAACCAGTAAGATTGCTATCCGGGGCTTCGTAGAACTACGATCCGTGCGGGATCTATGCGCCCATGGCGTGGATGATATCGTACTTTGTGACGATGTGATAATTGCCGCTGTCGTCCTTTGACAATACCGCTCCGTTCTCCCTGTTGATCAACGAACTAAGTCGTTCGAGGGGGGTGTCGAAGGCAACGACGGGATAGGGCTTTTCCAGTACGTCGGCGACGGTCTTTCCCTTTATATCGGCCCCGTTGTTCATGACCCGGGAAAAGAGACCGCTCTCGCTAAGGGCGCCGATGGGCTCTCCGTCCTCGAGGACGGGTAGATTTTCGATATGGTATTTTTGCATGAGCTCAAAGGCTTCTCCCACGGTATTTCCCGGTGAGACGGTGATGAGGCGTTTGGCGCCGCGGCCGGAAACGATATCCTTGAAGCTCTTTACGTCGAGGAAGCCGCGTTCCATCATCCACTGATCGTTGTAGACCTTACCGACATAGCGGCTGCCATGGTCGTGCAGGATGACGACGACGAGGTCGTCTATCTTCAGCTTATCCCTGAGCTGCATGAGACCCTGGATCGCGGTGCCTGCGCTATAACCGCAGAAGAGGCCTTCTTCGCGGGCGATGCGGCGGGCCATGATGGCGGCGTCCTTATCGGTGACCTGCTCGAAGGCGTCGATGACTTTCATATCATAGTTCTGGGGAACGAAATCTTCGCCGATACCTTCGGTAATATAGGGGTGCACTTCGTTCATGTCGATCACGCCGGTGCGGAAGTATTTGGTGAGCAGGGAACCATAAGGGTCCATGGCCCAGACCTGGATGGCGGGGTTCTTTTCTTTGAGATACATTGCCGTTCCGGTGGCGGTGCCGCCCGTGCCGGTAGCGACGACGAGATGGGTGACCTTGCCGTCGGTTTGTTGCCAGATCTCGGGACCTGTGGTCTCATAGTGTGCAAGGCGGTTGGCGAGGTTGTCGTATTGATTGGCGTAGAAAGAATTGGGGACTTCTTTGGCGAGACGCTTTGAGACGGAGTAGTAAGAGCGCGGGTCGTCGGGTTCGACATTGGTCGGGCAGACGATGACCTCGGCCCCGAGCGCTTTCAGGATATCGATCTTTTCCTTGGATTGTTTGTCCGTTGTCGCGAAGATGCATTTATACCCTTTTACGACGGCGGCGAGTGCGAGACCCATCCCGGTGTTGCCGGAGGTGCCTTCGATGATGGTGCCGCCGGGTTTGAGCCTGCCGTCTTTTTCGGCGACCTCGACCATTTTCAGGGCCATGCGATCTTTTGCGGAATTTCCGGGGTTGAAGTATTCCACTTTGGCAAGTACGGTGCAGGGAAGGTCCTTTGTGAGTTTGTTCAAACGGATCAACGGCGTATGTCCAATCGTTTCGAGAATATTGTTTTTCACGTCCATGCCATAAAGGTAGGATTTTGCCTTACATTTGCTCCCCACATTTTTGTTGACTATGGAAGCCGTTTATATACAAAAGATCGCCGAAAAATTAAGCTTTAGCCTCAAACAAGTTAATAACATTTTCGATCTGCAGGCCGAAGGGGCCACCATCCCATTCATGGCGCGTTACCGGAAGGAGGCCACGGGGAATATGGACGAGGTGCAGATCAATGATGTCGTGGAACAGATCAAATATTTCACCGAGCTGGACAAACGGAAGGAGACCGTGCTGAAGACGATCGAGGGGCTTGGAAAGCTGACGCCCGAACTGAAGGGACGGATCGAAGGGTGCTATGACGCCACCGAGCTGGAGGATATTTACCTGCCGTACAAGCCGAAGCGGAAGACGCGGGCGACGATGGCCATCGAGAAGGGGCTGGAGCCATTGGCGAAGTTCCTTTTCGAGCAGGGTTCGGGTGATCCGGCCGAAGAGGCGGGGAAATTCGTAAATGAGCAGGTTAAGGATACAAAGGAGGCATTGCAGGGGGCGAGAGATATCATCGCAGAATGGGTGTCGGAGCATGAGCAGGCCCGGAATAAGGTCCGGCAGCTGTTCACCGAGACGGCTGCGCTTAGTGCGAAGGTGATCGAGGCTAAACGAAACGAGGAGGAAGCGCAGAAGTACCGCGATTATTTCGAGTTCAACGAGCCGCTGGCCGATTGTCCTTCGCATCGTATCCTGGCCATCCGGCGCGGGGAGAAGGAAGGCTACCTGTTGATGGACCTGAATATCGACAAGCAATCTGCGGTGGATGAGCTGGACCGGATCTTTGTAAAGGGCAGCAGTGCCGCTGCGGGAGAAGTGAAGAAGGCGATCGAAGATTCTCTTGACCGCCTGCTGAAATCCTCCATCGAGAATGAGTTCCGCCTGATCAGCAAGAACAAGGCGGATGAAGAGGCCATCCGGGTCTTTGCCGAGAACCTGCGGCAGCTGTTGCTGGCTTCTCCGCTGGGATCGAAGCGGGTGCTGGCATTGGACCCGGGATTCCGGACGGGATGTAAGGTGGTGTGCCTGGATGCACAGGGGAATTTCCTGCATAACAGCACTATCTATCCGCATCCGCCGCAGCATGAAACGGCGGCTTCCATCGCGGAGCTGAAGCGGCTGGTCGACCGGTATGATATCGAGGCCATCGGTGTCGGTAATGGGACGGCGGGCCGGGAAACGGAACAGCTGGTAAGGGGTATCGATTTTGGCAAACATGTGAGCATCTTTATGGTCAATGAGAGCGGGGCTTCGATCTATTCGGCCAGCGAGGTGGCGAGAGAGGAGTTCCCTGACCAGGACGTCACGGTTCGCGGGGCGGTGAGTATTGGCCGCCGGTTGCTGGATCCGTTGAGCGAGCTGGTGAAGATAGACCCCAAGTCGATCGGGGTAGGGCAGTACCAACATGATGTGAATCAGAATAAACTGAAGGACGAGCTGGATCGCGTGGTAGAAAGCTGTGTGAACCATGTGGGGGTCGATCTGAATACGGCGAGCAAGCATTTGCTGACCTATGTGTCGGGGCTTAGCGCTTCGCTGGCCAAGAATATCGTGGATTACCGGGCGAAGAACGGAGCTTTTGCCACGAGGGAGGAGCTGAAGAAGGTGAGCCTGATGGGCCCCAAGAGCTTCGAGCAGTGCGCCGGGTTCTTACGCATCCCCAATGCTGCCAACCCGCTTGACAACAGTGCGGTGCATCCAGAGTCCTATCATGTGGTGGAGTCGATGGCGACGGACCTGAATTGCAGTGTAGCCGACCTGATAAAACAGGGGGATCTGCGGAAGAAAGTGGTGAAGAAGAAGTATATCTCCGAATCGGTGGGTGAGTTCACGATCGACGATATTTTGAAGGAGCTGGAGAAGCCGGGCCGGGACCCGCGCAGTCCGATCGAAGAGTTCCGGTTCGAGGAGACGATCAAGACGATGGAGGACCTGAAGCAGGGCATGACGGTGCCGGGTATCGTGACGAATATAACGGCGTTCGGGGTGTTTGTGGATATCGGCGTGAAGCAGGATGGGCTTGTGCATATCTCGCAATTGAGCAATACTTATGTCTCCGATCCCAATACGGTGGTGAAGTTGCAACAGAAGGTGATGGTGACGGTGCTGGAGGTGGATATTGCGCGGAAGCGGATCTCGCTTTCGATGAAGGGAAATAGTCCGGCGCAGAAGCAGGCGGGTGAAAAAAGAGCCGCAGGCGCGAGGCCTGCGGCGAGTAAGCCGGTTGCGGGCAAGAGCGTTAAGAAGGAGGAAGAGCCGGATTCTTTCCAGGCCAAGCTACTGGCGCTGAAGAAGAAGTTCAAAGACTAGCTATAACCGGATGAACCTGGCGATACTCACCCGGCCCGAGGGATAGTAGAGTATCACCGAGTAGACGCCCGAGCGGAATTGAGATGCATTCAACTGGAACCGGTTGGCGCCTGTGATGACGTTCAGTTGACTGACCTGGATGGGAACACCGGTCGGCGATAATATCTGCAATTTGACCCGGGCATTCTCCGTTGAGTTGATCGACAGGTCCATTCGCCCTGTCTGTACGGGGTTGGGAGAGATACGCAGCTCGTCGTTCCCGGCCTGGGCGGTTTGAGGACTATTGGTGACGTTGACGGTGTCGTTTGCCGGGACGCAAGATGCCATATCTCCCCTGAGATTGTTCGCCTGCAAGGGCAGGGCCGTTTGAGTGATCAATGCGATCTCGCCATTTTGAGGATTACCCTGGTAGAATTTCCCATCTGTTGTAAGAATGAAGAGACTTCCGTTTTCGGAGAAGAGACCGGCCATATCCGCTATCGGAGGATTGGGGTGTTGCGGCTGGATGCAATTCAGGACAGGGAAGCGGGCAAAGGGATCGAAGTGACCGATCCTTGCCGGCGCCGGAGAAGTCGTCCGGGTGGAGAAGGTGGTGTAGATGTTGTGGTCGGAGGGGTCAAACGAAATATCCTGCAGAAGACCGGCAGAGGGGTTGAGCAGCCCGGTCAGGATCTCGACCACGCATGAACCAATGAAGACCTGTTTGTATTGGATGGGGATCGAGTCGCCCGCCTTGAGGCTGGAGACATTTTGGATCGTGCCGACGTATAAGCGGGGGATCGAGAGCAGGCTTAGCGGGGTATCCGTGGTGACGGCGGTGAAGTAATAGTTGTCGTTGCCGTCCATGGTCGCGGCGGCGGTATTGATGATCGAGACATTGCGACCGTTGGCGGGGGGCGGTGTGAGCCTGCCGAGGTTTACGAAGCTGCCGAATTTGTCTACGCGGGTGAACCAGGGGTTGTTGACGCTGTCCGTTTCGTGGAGTGCGTACAGGAAACCGTCTGTGCTGTTCAGGCCGAAGGCGTTGATTTGAAGGGGAACCGGGTTGCCGGAAGGCTGGATGTTGCCTGTCTTGTCGATCGTGAAGACCTGGTAGGGCGATCGGGTGGCGTTTATCCCGGTTCGCGTGACGGCTACCGATACGCCGGGACAGCCGTCGAAGGCGACGAGGGGTTTCTTCCCCACGCAAGAGGCCATGTCACCGCGGAGGTTGCCGCTTGTCAACGGGAGGGCGGTTTGCGCCACGTGGGTGATCGTCCCGGTGCTTACATTCCCCTTATAGAATTGTCCGTCGGTGGTCAGGATGAACAGGGCGCTGTCGTTGCCGAAGAACAGGCCGGAGAGATCGTTTGTGGACGGATTCGGGAGTGTGGGGGCCATGCAGGTAAAGACGGGGTGGGCCGGGTCGAGCCAGGCCAGGAGGCCGGGGGTGGGGGTATTGCCGGGGGCGCGGAAATACGTATAGATATTGCCGTTTGCGGGGTTGTAGGCGATGTCCTGTAAGGCTCCCGCGAGGGGATTGGTGAGGCCGGCGAGCAGCCCGGGGCCGCAGGTGCCGGGATCGATGAGCGTATATTGAATATCGACCGGGTTATCGCCTTGTTTGAGCTTTGAGATGTTGGCGACCTTACCGAGGAACAATTGGGGGGCGTCGGCGGTATTCTGGAGATCGATGACCAATGCCGTGAAATAGTAATTGTCCTTGTCGTCATTGGTACCGGCGGCCGTGTTTATGAGGCCGACGTGGAAGGGTGCGGTGGCCGGCGCCAGAAGGGTGCCCAGATTCTCGAAATTCCCGTTCTTATCCATTCTTGTCAGGAAGGGGTTGGCGACGTTGGAGCTTTCGTGCATGCCGTAGAGGAACCCGTCCGTTGTGTTCAGGCCCAGTCCGTTGATCTGGAGATCGATGGGGTTGCCGGAGGGGGTTATTGCGCCACCGGAGTCGATGAGATAGATGTGGAAGGGGGCCGTGGATGCGTTGAAGCCGGGGCGGGTAATGGCGACTGAGACGCCGGGGCAGCCGGTAAAAGGTTGTAGTGTGGATTGGGCGTTTGTTGCGATCGCGGCAAGGCCGCCAATGGTGCTAAGCAATACGCGTAGAATGGATCTCATATGGCAAGTTTTGATTAGCTGGAGATTGATCCTACGGCGGGCTTTGGAGTATGAACGGCGGGACGGTCAGGCCGGTTGCCTGTGAGAGGATGCAGCAAAAATCGGACTAGAAGCTACGGGATTGTCTCTTTTGCTGCAGATACATGTCCAGCAGCATGAGTCCCGAGATGATGGCGATGAGCATAAATGCGCTGACGTAGGTGCTGTTGAAGAGCTTTGAGTAATTGAGGCTGTCCAGGCGGTTGATGCCGATCTTATCGATGGATTGGTTGAGGCTGTCGGGACCTGAAGTGGAGGATGTCCATCTGAACTGGCTAACCATGAAGATCAGCATCCCGAGGATCATAGTGGCGAAGAAGGCGCCGATGCCGCGGATGACATTTTTGTTGACGTAGGATTTTGTGGCCGGGGCTACGTGGTAGCGGGCGATGTCTTCCATGACATTCTTTGTAAAGCGCAGGGAGGGGGCTTCCAGCTCCGAGCTGCTGAGCAGTTGCTGGATGTTGAGCAGCTCACGGTGTTTTTGCTGCCATTCGCGGTTGGTGGCCAGCAGTTGTTCGATTGCCGACTTCTCGGTGGTGTTGCAATGCCCGTCGATGTAATCCCAGAGACGATCTTCCATTGGTTGCTCGGTGTTCATGCGTTTGACTTTAGGATCGTTATGAATTGTCATTCTGTAGTTCACGTACCTCATAACTAAAATGTTTTTCCATCTTCTCTTTCAGTCGATGTCGCGCCCGGTGCAGCTTGACCTTTACGGTATTCGGTTCGAGGCCCATGATGCGTCCGATCTCTTCGAGCGTCTGCTCTCCTTTATAGAAGAGCGTGATCAGTTGGGCGTCATCGGGACTGAGCAGCCGGATCGCGGAGTTGACCATGGCGTGTTTCGACTTCTGTTCGATGGTGTTTGCGTTAAACCCTGACTCCCTGTTTTCCAACTGAGTAAGGGTTCGTTCATTATCGATCGAGGTAGTATCCAGTCGTTTCTTTCTTAAGAATGTAATGCAGCTGGTCCGGACGATGGTGTACAGCCATGTGCTGAATTTCGAATCTCCTCTGAAGTCGGCCAGGGAGCGGTAGGCCTTGACAAAGATGTCCTGGCTTATTTCCTCGGCGTCCTCCCGGTTATCGGTGAAACGCAGCACCAGCGTGAACACGTATTGCTGATATTTTTGGACCAACTGAGCGTACAGAGCCTGCTCTCCTTGCAGGACTTTCCTAATGATCTCTGTATCAGTGAGTTCAACGTGCATTACGAGTTATAAGACTACATATTGGTGTCCCAGGTTACAAAAGAAAGATACAAAAATACTTGCGGGATTTTTTACCCGGGGGGTGTAACCTGGGTGTTTCGGGTGTAGTCTGAGGTAGTGTAAACAGAATTGTAAAAGCAAAACAAGAATAAGATGGAACCCGGACAATTAGTATTCGTGTGGTTTATTATCTCAACCCTGGCGATATGCGCCGTTATTTTCGGATGGCGTTACCTGCGAAATAAGGAGAATATGTCAATGATAGAAAAGGGGCTTGACCCCAACATCAAGCCGGAACGGCCGCGGCCGGCGCCTTTCCGCAGCCTGAAATGGGGTCTGTTGATCGGTGGCGCGGGGCTGGGGCTGTTCGTCGCCTACCTGATGGATCATACCCTGTTGTACAGCTTTGGCCACGATTTCAACAAGTTCAGCAATGATGGAGAGATCAATGGCGGCAATGTACCTATCTATTTTGCCTTTATCGCGATTTTCGCGGGATTGGGCCTGATCAGTTCCTACAGGATCGAGAAAAGGGAATTGCTCGACAAACAGAATCGAGACTAGTAGTTAATAGTATCGAATGGTTCAGTTGGACGGGGCGGCTTTCTAGCCGCCCCTTTTTTTGGGGCCTATTTTATTTGTCTATTGTTTCGAGGGCTTTGCTGACGACGGGGTCATAGGCGTTGCTGGCCTCGAAGTAGCCTTCGGTGCGCCAGATCTGGCGGGCCATCAGGGCTTTCAGGCGGTGTTTGAGGATATCCTTTTCCCGGGAGGGGATGGAGGCCAGGCTGATCGTGTCTTTTGCAGCGTAGGCGGCGAGTCCTTTCCAGAGGTCGTCCTCGTCGTGGAAGCCGGCGATGAATTCGGCCGGGGACTTATAATTCCGCAGGGTGGAGAGGTGCTGGATATAGTAGGCGTAGATAAAGCGGCTGAGGGTCCCGTCGACGTAGAGGGTGGTGGTGGTGCGGGAGAAAGTGCTGGTATCGAAGCCGATGAAGATATCGGGGGTGATGCCGCCGCCGCCGTATACCGTGCGGTGTTCGGGGCCGAGGGTGCGGTAGGAGGGGCCGGCGTGACGGGTGGTCGTATCCCCATGGAGGACCTCGCCGTCGTGGAACCGTTTCATCACTTCTTCATTATAGTCTTCATGACCTTTGTCGTACGGCTTTTGGATGCTTCGGCCGGTGGGTGTGTAGTAGCGGGCGATGGTCAGGCGAAGGGAGGACCCGTCGCTGAGCTGGAAGGGCTGCTGGACGAGGCCTTTGCCAAAGGTGCGCCGGCCGATGATGGTGGCCCGATCCCAATCCTGGAGGGCGCCCGTGAGCACTTCGCTTGCCGATGCCGTGCCTTCGTCGGTGAGGAGGACGAGCTTGCCTTTTTCGAAGAGGCCATCGCGGCGGCAGCGGTAGTCCGCGCGGGGAGACCGGGCGCCGACGGTATAGACGATGAGCTTATCGCCGTCGAGGAAGTCGTCGGCGCATTCGATGGATTCCTGCAGGATGCCGCCGCCGTTGCCCCGGAGATCGAGGATCAGGCGTTGGAGCCCTTGTTTCTGCAATTTCATCACGGCCTGGGCGAACTCGGCGTGGGTCGTCTCCGAGAAGCGGTTGATGCGGATATAGCCGGTTTCCTTATTGAGCATATAGGCGACGTCGACGGAGGGCAGGGGGATGGTGCCGCGGGTGATATGTACCTGCATTGGGGTGGGGTTGCCGACCCGGAGGAGGGTGACGGTGACGTCGCTGGAGCCAGGGCCGCGGAGGAGTTTGCGGATGCGGTCGTTGGTGATGCCGTTACCGGCGACGGCGGAGTCGCCGACCTTGATGAACTTATCTCCGACCTTCAGGTTGGCCTTGTCGCTGGGGCCGCCGGCGAGGACGTTCATGACGTTGACGGTGTCGTCGAAGATCTGGAATTCGACCCCAATGCCTTCGAAATTACCTTGCAGGTCTTCATTCATTTCCACGGCATCGGCGGGGGGGATATAGACGGAGTGGGGGTCGAGGTGGCTGAGCATGCCGTCGATGGCGCCGTCGGCGATCGTATCGGTCGCGATGGAGTCGACGTAGTTCATGTTGATGAGATCCATCACTTCCTGTACGGGGGTGGGCTTCCGGGCCATAAAGATATTGGTGGGTCGGATATTGTTCCGGAGTCGGAAACCGATGATCATGCCGATGATCATGACGATGGCGAACAACAAGGGTAGCCAGACCTGCAATTTTTTCATTCGTACAATTTATATATTAGTCCCGTGAAGGCTGCAAATTAAGGAATCATAAGTTAAATTGCAGGCCAAAAGGTGATAAACGGAATTACAAAAGCTGGGCCAATGAACATACTAATAGCGGATAGCGGGGCAACCAAGTGCGAGTGGTGCCTGCTTTATGACGGGAAGAAAAAGAAGGTAGATACGCAGGGGATCAGCCCTTATTTCCTCGATGCGGCCGGGATCGGCCGGGTCATTGAAAATGAGTTGATGCCGGCGTTCAAGAGGCTGGATGTGGAGGTGGACCAGGTGTACTATTATGGGACAGGGTGTCTGAATCCGGACAATCGGAAGATGGTGGCGAAGGCCCTTCGGGGGGCATTCCGGGGGGCGGGGGTGCATGTGACCCATGACCTGATGGGGGCGGCCGTCGCGGCCTGCGGTAACGCAAGGGGAATGGTCTGTAATCTCGGTACGGGCAGCTTCTCCTGCTATTTTGACGGCAAAAAGATCGCCAAGAGCAGTCCGGGGCTGGGGTATGTATTGGGGGACGAGGGGAGCGGGGCCTACCTGGGCAAGAAGGTATTGCAGTACTATCTTTATGATACCTTTGACGAGGAACTGCGATATAAGTTTGACGCCAAATACGTTACCAACAGAAGCGAGATCCTTGAGAATGTGTATAAGAAGGCATTGCCAAACCGGTACCTGGCTTCCTTTACGCTTTTCCTTGTGGAGAACCGCGGTCATTATATGATCGAGAATATCATCGAGGATGGTCTGAACGATTTTTTCTTCCAACATTTGTGTAAGTACCGGGAAAGCTGGAAATTGCCGATCCATTTTGTAGGGGGGGTGGCTTATGGGTTCAGGGATGTGGTTGGGGAGCTTTGTAATACCTATGAATTCGAGCTCGGGAATGTGTTGAGGAAACCGATGGATGGATTAATCACATATCATCAATCAAAAAAATAGTTGGTTCATAATGGCATTTGAGAAGTTCACCGAAGAAGAAAGCCGGTATCACGACCTGGAGAAAATGAGTGTAGAAGAAATCCTTATCAGTATCAACCAGGAGGATAAGACGGTGCCTGCCGCGGTGGAGAAGGCTATTCCGCAGATCGAGAGGCTGGTGGCGGCGATAACGGACAAGATGCTTGCCGGCGGCCGGCTGTTCTATATCGGCGCGGGTACGAGCGGCCGGCTTGGAGTGCTGGATGCCAGCGAGATACCGCCGACCTATGGTATGCCTTTTGATCTGATCATCGGCGTCATTGCGGGTGGTGAGGGGGCGATCCGTAAGCCGATAGAGAATGCCGAGGACGACAGCCGGCAGGGTTGGCTCGACCTTGAGGCTTACGAGGTTTGTGATAAGGACCTGGTGATCGGGGTGGCCGCGAGCGGCACCACGCCCTATGTGATCGGGGCGCTGTCGACCTGCCGGGAGCGTGGGATCCCAACGGGTTGTATCGTGTGTAATCCGGGTTCGCCGGTGGCCGAACAGGCCGACTATCCCGTGGAGGTCGTGGTGGGGCCGGAATTTGTGACGGGGAGCACGCGAATGAAGAGCGGTACGGCCCAGAAGCTGGTGCTGAATATGGTTTCCACGGCGGTGATGATCCGGATCGGCCGGGTGGAAGACAACAAGATGGTGAATATGCAGCTGACGAACACCAAGATCGTGGACAGGGGGACCCGGATGGTGATGGAACGGGCCGGGATTACCGATTACGAGCAGGCGCGGGAGCTGCTGCTTCGCAGCGGCAGTGTCAAGAAAGCGGTGGATTCAGCGACCTCATAAATTTTTTATGCACGAGATAGAACCTTTTTACAACTGGCGGCACCTGTATATCAGCGAGGAAGACGAGCGATCGCCGTTTTATGGAAGGATCTATTCCGAATTCGAGTTCTCCCAGACCATCTACAACTACTATATCCATCCGCAGTGGGATGATTTCGGGTCGCGGACCTTGTATTGCAAGGTGCTGCTGGCCGACTACGATGAGCATTATGCCGTGATCGAGCTGTTTGGGGAATGGAATGACGCCATCGAGAATGATATCATGAACCTGAAGCGGGAGGTGACCGACAAATTCTTCGAGTTCGGTATCACCAAGTTCATTCTTATCTGCGAGAACGTCCTCAATTTCCACAGCGGGGACAAGGATTACTACGAGGAATGGTATGAAGAGGTGACCGATGCCGGCGGCTGGGTCGCCTGTCTGAATATGCCGGAGCAGACCCAATATGATTTCCGGAAGGCGAAGCTGAACCGGTGGATCGAGCTGATCGAGCTCGGGAACTGGCGGACCTACAAGCCGTTCCATCTTTTTACGCTGATCGACAAGCAAATTATGCAACGATTGGGCTAGTTTGCTGTAACCTCCCGGCCGGGAGAGGCGTCAAATGGAGTACTTCTTAATGTAATTACATGAAAGCTAAAACTTTATGGGTTTTTCTGTTGGCGACCGGTTTTTTGTCGGCTTCCTGCCGGCACCATTGGGGGAGGGGTAACCGCATGTCCGTGAGTGACGGCGTCAACCGGACAGAAGTGCGTTACGAGGGTGATATCCAATTCAACGAGGATGAGACCGCGATCAGCCGGATCTCGCCGGGCGGCTACCTGGAATACTGGCGTAACGACGATCATCTGCTTGCCGGAATGAACGACAAAGGGGTGCTGCAGATGGAGCTGCACGAGAATGGGAAACCGGTGGACCCGGCGTCGGCCGAGGGAAAGGAGCTGGTGGCGAAGGTCATCAAGGGAATGATCGGCCTTGGCTTCGATATCGACGGGCGAATGGACCGGCTGTATCGGAGGGGAGGATATGCGGCTTTGCTGAGCGCAGTGGACAGCGTCGATGGGGACTACATCCGCCAGAGATATCTCGAGCGTATACTGAGTAGCGATAGTCTATCGGCCCGGACGGTGGCGGCGGTGGTCTTGCGGGTGCGTGGTAAGCTCGGCGGGGATTATGAGAAGAAGGAGCTGCTGGAGAAGGTGGATACCCAATACCTGAAGAATGACTCGGTGTGCGCGGATTACCTGGAGGTTGTCAAGAGTATGGGCGGGGATTATGAGAAGTCGGAAGCCATACAGCATTTGTTAAGGGGCAGGTTGAAGGAAGGCGGCGCTTTTGACAGTCTTTTGACGGTGATCGCCAGGATCGGCGGAGACTATGAGAAGAGCGAGCTGTTGACGAAGGTTGCGCACAAAGACATCCGGGAGGGCGGATCCTGGGCGGGGTTGATCCGGACAACGACGACGCTGGGTGGGGAATATGAACGAAGCAATGTGCTGATCGAGATCGGGCAGCGGCTGCCGAAGGCGGATAGTCTTCGGACGTTGTATATGCAGGCTGCCAAGACAGTGCATTCGGACGAAGATTATGGCAGGGTGATGAAGGCGGTTGAGATGTAAATTTTGATCAGGCTTGAAAAATAATTTGGTAAATTGAGATAAGTCCCTAATTTTGGTGCACTGATATGATCACTACGAAAGCATACCGTTACTTTTTCTACTTTTTTTACTTCTACTTTACGGGTAGACCGGGATTGCTTTTGTTAACCAAGAACTAAACAAACAGATTAACATAAAGAGTCCCGGTCAACGACCGGGACTCTTGCTTTTATAGAATACGCATGGCTAAACGAGTTTCGATACAAGGTTATGAGGGCAGCTTTCACCAGGTGGCTGCGCAGCAATTTTTCGGAAAGGATGTAGAGGTGATCACATGCGCCACTTTCCGGGAGGTGATCCGGGTGGCTTCGAACAGGAAGGAGAGTGATGGGGGGGTGATGGCAATCGAGAACTCCATAGCCGGGAGCATTTTGCCCAACTACAATTTGCTGCAGAAGAGTCCGCTACGGGTGGTTGGGGAGATCTATCTGCAGATCGAGCAGCATTTGATGGTGAATCCCGGGGTAACGCTGGAGGATATCCGGGAAGTGCATTCGCATCCGATGGCTCTTTTACAATGTATCGATTACCTGGAAAAGCATCCGGCGTGGAAGCTGGTGGAGACCGAGGATACTGCGCTGAGTGCGAAGCAGCTGCATCAGCATCGCAGCCGGCATAATGCGGCTATTGCGAGTGGGCTGGCCGCGGAGCTCTTCGGGTTGCATATCCTTGCGCCGAGCATCCAGACGATGAAGAACAACTACACCCGGTTCCTTATCTTACAGCGGGAGGAGAATGCGATGGTCGTTTCCAATCCCAATAAGGCTTCCGTCAATTTTCATACGGACCATTCGCGGGGGAGCCTGGCGCGGGTGCTGACCCGGATCGCCGATGGCGGGATCAATCTCAGCAAGCTTCAGTCCTTTCCGATCCCCGGCAGTGAATGGGAATATTCGTTTCATGCGGATATGGAATTTGACGATATGGATCAGTTCCAGCAGGTAATCGAGGCCATCAAACCGATCACGGCGGAGCTGAAGATCTATGGAACCTACAAAAAAGGCATAACGATATGACGAATCCAATGATAAAAGCCATAGCTACGGCCAAACGACTCGATGGTATCGGTGAATATTATTTCTCGAAGAAGCTTCGGGAGATAGATGAATTGAACCGGCAGGGGAAGAATGTGATCAATCTTGGGATCGGCAGTCCCGATCTTCCGCCGCATCCGGATGTCATCCGGGTTTTGCAGGAGGAGAGTGCCAAACCGAATGTGCATGCGTATCAGTCATATAAGGGTTCGCCGGTGTTGCGTAAGGCCATCGCCGGGTGGTATGGGAAATGGTATGGCGTGACGCTCGATCCGGACACGGAGATCCTGCCGTTGATCGGGTCTAAGGAGGGGATCATGCATATCTGTATGACCTACCTTAATGAGGGGGACGGGGCGTTGGTGCCGAATCCAGGTTATCCTACTTACCGGAGCGCGGTGAAGCTGGCGGGCGCGGAATGCATCGATTATTCGTTGAGGGAGGAAGGGGGATGGTTGCCCGATTTTGAGCAACTGGAGCGGTTGGTCGCGGCCGGGGTGCCAGTCGGGAACTGTGAGGTTGAACCTCCGGGCCGGATCAAGCTGATGTGGGTGAATTATCCGCAGATGCCGACGGGTCAGATGCCGACTATGGAGCTCTTCGAGCGACTGGTGGCGTTTGGAAAGAAACACGGGATCCTAATCTGTCATGATAATCCTTATAGTTTTATCCTTAATGATTCCCCGATCAGCCTGCTGGCGGTACCGGGGGCGAAGGAGGTGGTGATCGAGCTGAACTCGTTGAGCAAGTCGCAGAATATGGCCGGCTGGCGGGTGGGTGTGTTGTCGGGGTCGAAGGAGCGCATCGACGAGGTGTTGCGGTTCAAGAGCAATATGGACAGCGGGATGTTCCTGCCGGTGCAACTGGCGGCGGCCAAGGCGTTGTCGCTTGGAAAGGACTGGTATGACAGCGTGAACGCCACATACCGGGAGCGCCGGGAGTACGTGTTCCAACTGCTGGAGCTGCTAAAATGCGAGTTTAGCAAGACACAGGTGGGGATGTTCGTGTGGGCGAAGATACCGGGTGGTTATGCCGATGGGTATGCGCTTAGCGACCGGGTGCTTTACGATGCGGGGGTGTTCATCACGCCTGGGGGCATCTTTGGTCCGGCGGGGGCGGGGTTTGTGCGGGTTAGTCTTTGTACGCCGGTGGAGAAATTCAAAGAAAGTATAAACCGGATAAAATCGGCTGGAATATGAGATTCGATACGGTTACGATCGTTGGGGTGGGATTGATCAGCGGGAGTTTTAGTTTGGCCCTGAAGGACCGGGGGCTGGTTCGACGGGTCATCGGGGTTAGCCGGACGGCGGCGTCCGCGCAGAAGGCGCTGGACCTGGGTTTGATCGATGAGGTGTTGCCGCTTGCAGCCGCGGTAAGGCAAAGCGATCTTATTTATGTGGCGATCCCGGTGGATGTGACCATCCCGGTGATGAAGCAGGTGATGGACCTGGTGACGGACAAGCAGATCGTGACCGATGCGGGTTCTACGAAGGGGGCCTTATGTGCGAGCCTGGCGGACCATCCTATGAGGCGGAGGTTTGTAGCCATGCACCCGATGTGGGGTACGGAGTACAGTGGGCCGGAGGCGGCAGTGCATGATGCTTTCAAGGGCCGGTGTTGTGTCATCTGCGAGAAGGAGAAGAGCGATGCGGATGCGGTTGCCGTGATGGAAGAGTTGTACAAGGAGATGGGGATGCATTTTGTCTATATGGACGCCAACAGCCATGACATGCACGCTGCATATATTAGCCATATTTCGCATATCACTTCTTTTGCGTTGGCCAATACGGTGTTGGAAAAGGAGAAGGAAGAGAGCGCGATCTTCGAGCTGGCCGGCGGTGGTTTTGAGAGCACGGTGCGGCTGGCGAAGAGCAATCCGTCGATGTGGCTGCCGATCTTTATGCAGAACCGGGAGCATGTGCTGGACGTGCTGAACGAGCATATTGCGCAGCTGCGGAAGTTCAAGAGCTGTTTGGAGAAGGAGAACGAGGAATATCTGAGGGAATTGATGGAAAACGCCAATAAGATACGGAGGATCATTAAATAACGAGCTCCGGAGGGTGCTCCGGCTCAAAAACCGTACCTTTGCGGCAAATTTTGACTGTATGACGACATTTGAAGGGTTAGGTCTGGATTCGCGGCTTGTTCAGGCTACTGATGCGCTGGGATTCAAGCAACCGACACCCATACAGGAACAGGCCATTCCTGTATTATTAAGCGGAACGAAGGACCTGGTAGGATTGGCACAAACGGGGACGGGGAAGACTGCGGCTTTTGGCCTGCCGCTGTTGCAATTGGTGGATGCTGCCGAGCGGTATCCGCAGGCGCTGGTAGTGTGCCCGACCCGCGAACTTTGTATGCAGATAGTGAACGAGCTGGAGCTGTTCAAGAAGTTCATTCCCGGGATGCATGTGATGGCAGTGTATGGGGGGACCTCTATCGGGATGCAGATCAGGGATCTGCGCAGGGGGGTACAGATCGTGGCGGCGACGCCCGGGCGGTTGATCGACCTGATCGAGCGGAAGGCGATCAATCTCGAGCAGATAAAATATGTCGTACTGGACGAGGCGGATGAGATGTTGAACATGGGTTTCCAGGACGATATCGAGTTCATCCTGCAGAATACGCCGAAACGGGATGCTACGTGGTTGTTCAGCGCCACGATGCCGCCCGAGATCCGGCGGGTGAGCAAGAAATACATGGAGTCGCCGAAGGAGATCACGGTGGGTAAGGTCAATACGGCGAACAAGAATATCGACCACCAGTATTATGTGACCTCGGCCCATCAGCGCTACGAGACGTTGAAGCGGATCATCGACTTCAACCCCGGGATCTATGGGATCATCTTCACGCGAACGAAGGCCGATGCGCAGGCGATCGCCGAGAAGCTGACGAGAGAGGGATACGATATCGATGCGTTGCATGGCGACCTGACGCAGCAGCAGCGGGACAAAGTGATGGGAGAGTTCCGGGAGAGAACCCTGCAGCTGCTGATCGCGACGGATGTGGCGGCGAGGGGGATCGATGTAAAGGATATCACGCATGTCATCAACTATGAACTACCGGACGACGTGGAAGTATATACGCATCGCAGCGGGCGTACGGGCCGGGCGGGGAGCACGGGGATCGCGTTATCCATCGTGCACAGCCGGGAGATCGGGAAGCTGCGGCAGATAGAAAGGATCGTTCAGGCGCCGTTGCATAAAATGGAGATCCCCAGTGGGAAGGACGTTTGCCGGAAGCAGTTCTTTACGTTCATGGACAAGCTGTTGCAGGCGGATATCAGCCATGGGGATTATGAGACCTACGTACCGATGCTGGCGGAAAAGTTTGCGGAGGTGAGTAAGGAAGAGGTGCTGAAGCGGGTAGCGGCGATGGAATTCGACCGGTTTTTGAAATATTACGAGAACGCTGAAGACCTGAACGTGCGGGAGCGGGCTGTTGGCCGGGACCGCGAGGCCCGAGGCGGGGACCGGAAGGAATTCGCGCGAGATGGAAGAGCGAGGGGAAGGGATCATAACGGCGGGAGTGGAGATTATACCAAGCTGTTTGTGAACCTGGGGACGAAGGATGGGTTCTATAAAGCCAGCTTTTTGCAGTTCATTCTCGATATGAGCGATCTGCGCAAGGAAGTATTGGGGCGGATCGATATGAAGGAGATGAACAGCTGGATCGAGGTCGACCGGCGGTCGGCGCCGCAGATGATCCGGGCGATAGATGGGAAGAATTACAAAGGCCGCCGGATCCGGATGAATGATGCGAATAGTCGTTAATAGTTTAATATAAAATATATCATGGAAGCAACTGAAACAAAGAGCGCGAAGGAAATTGTCCAGGCAGCCTGGAACAAGCGCCCCCTGATCATTTCCGGTCCCTGCAGTGCGGAAACGGAATCCCAGACCGTTGAAACGGTGACCCGGTTGGCCAAGACCGGCAAGGTAGATATTGTGC
>Ga0157372_10001129_pt1 | contig 28993 bp, 31 predicted proteins | sample C55metaG_FD_115307 | JGI IMG/M metagenome (GOLD analysis project Ga0157372, IMG submission 115307) | Corn rhizosphere microbial communities from Kellogg Biological Station, Michigan, USA - C5-5 metaG | ecosystem: Host-associated > Plants > Roots > Rhizosphere > Soil | place: USA: Michigan...
ATCGTTCTTCTACTTCTCTCATATAAACATCAAGCTCCTTTTCACTCATTCCAAGAAGGCGGAAAGCGAAAGGTTTTACGAGTTTAAGATCCGAAGAAATAGAATCGCCGACACCGGGATACTGGATTTTAACAGCAAGCTTTTTACCATTCAAATAAGCCTGATGCACCTGACCAATAGAAGCTGCATTGCTTGATTTCAGATTAAACTGGTCAAAGACCTTATCAGGAGTTTTGCCGTAATATTTTCTGAAAGTTTGAACAATAAGCGGCCCAGACAAAGGCGGAGCATTATATTGCGATTGCGAGAACTGATTGATATAGGCCTGTGGGAGGATATTTTTATCCATACTAAGCATTTGAGCAACCTTTAACGCACTACCTTTTAACTGACTTAATGATTGATAAATATCAGCTGCATTATTCTCGTTCAGTTCATCCTTACTCAGGTCCGGATTAAAAAGTTTTTTGGAATAATGTTTAACATAGTTCCCTCCTATTTTAAATCCGGTTTTAACAAATTGAGTAGACCTTTCTACTTTGCTTGTCGGAATGCTGTTTTGTTCTTTGCGTGTGCTTTCGTCCATGTTTAAAAGGGCATTTTAATCCCTGAATTTTTTGCCAGGAACTTCCCGTACTCAAATAAATTATCAATAGGAGATCGTTGAAAGAGGTCAAATGTAACATTGACACCTTTTTCAATAGCTTCGTCGGTCTTTTCAAAGCCGGCAGATGTGTCTTTTATCCAAAAATTAAGTACAAAACCAAACTGCATCCAAAGCGCATCTTTATATCTTTTCGAGAAAAAAGGCCTGTCCATCAACTCTCCGCTCTCTATTCCCTCAAGAAGTATTTCATTACTAAAGTTCTCAAGCTCAGTTTTTAATGCGTTAAGTACAGGAGGAGCTCCGATAGAGGTGTGCGATTTTTTAAAGCTGTATGAAACAAAGCTTCTTTTGCTTTTTAACAGCTCGAAAAAACTATAGAACAAGGAAAGCGCTTTTTCCCTTGATGTATATTGAGGCCATACTTCCTGTGCTTTTACTTCATTGATTGCAGTTACCAAAAGCTCTTTCCATATATGTTGTTCAATGCTCTCAAAGGAACCGAAGTACTTGTAAAACTCCTCTTCTGCTAAATCATTTTCCTTAGCAAAAACAAAAACGCTTTTGGGCTGCTCGCCATTGATTAAAACATAACTAATGTAAGCTTCCTGAAGTTTTTCTTTGATTTCCATATCACTATAACAGTTAATTACGGGATTTGTAAGCCTTTCCCGACTAATATAAATATCGTTGTTTTTGCTTGTACGGATTCAAGCACCATAAACCTTTAAGGAAAAATGAGATAAGAATGAGATTTGAAAATTTTTAAATAAAAGAATATAAAATCTTACTAACGGTAAAAATAACAAAGGATATCGTGCACACACACCCTCAACAATCCCTGTTCAAACATCTATTGTAAAATAAGTGTTAAATACATATGAAAGGATTAACCAAATTATGTAACAATATTTCCTACCTAATTTACACGCTCGCTTTCACCATTGTTATATGCTTTGCATCTGAGGCTAATGCTTATTCTGTGTTAACCCATGAAGCTATTATAGACGCGAATTGGAAGACCTCCATTGAACCGGAAATAAGAAGGAAATTCCCAGTTATAACACCTGAACAACTTAAGGACGCTCACGCATACGCTTACGGAGGAGCAATTATACCAGACATAGGATACTTCCCCTTTGGCAGCAAGCTGTTCACCAATATGGTCCATTATATTCGTACAGGTGACTTTGTAACTGCTCTACTTGAAGAAGCTAAAGACGTAAATGAATATGCTTTTGCTCTCGGGGTGTTAGCTCATTATATGGGAGATAATTTTGGACATGAGATAGGCACCAATCATGCAGTTCCTTTAGTTTATCCTAAGATAAAGAAGAAGTTTGGCAGCTTAGTTACTTATGCTGACGATCATAAATCTCACTCACGGATGGAGCTTGGATTTGATGTATTACAAATAGCCCGTGGTAATTACGCATCGCAGGCTTATCATGATTTTATTGGTTTCAATATATCTAAACCCGTTTTACAAAAAGCTTTTTTTCGAACTTATGGTATTGATGTAGATGATGTTTTCGGCAGTACAGATATCGCTTTTTCCAGCTTCAGATGGTCTGTAAAAACCTTAATACCTGTAATTGTAAAAAGCGCTTGGGTTCATAAAAAAGATGATATAAGAAAAATTAACAGCGGAATTACAGCACGCAAATTTTCTTATAAAATGAAAAGAAGGATGTATTATCAGGAATTTGGGAAGGATAATAAAAAGGCAGGTTTTATTCCAACTCTGATTGCTGTGCTTACACCAGTGTTACCTAAAATTGGCCCTTTGGCAAAATTAAAATTTAAAACACCAACGCCCGAAGCCGAGAAATTATTTGTTAAAAGTTTTGATACTGTTTTAGTTAATTATAGCAATGCCATAAAAAATACTGGCAATACTGGTTTCACTCTTGCAAATAAATGCCTTGATACAGGCCACAAAACTGAAGCCGGAGATTATTTAATAACCGACGATTCTTATGATGATTTTTTATTAAAGCTAAAAGCAAAGAAGTTTGATAACCTAAAAGCGGAGGTAAGGGCCAACCTTGTTTCATTTTATAGTAACAGAAAACCTCCCAAAAGCAAGAAAAGCAAAAAGAAATATGCTGAAGTTATTGCGGCTTTAGAAGAGCTTAAACATACAGGAATTGTAGGAACAGAAATTAATGCTGGATCCAATGATTTACTGGTAATAGAGACACACATCCCATTAAATAAAAATTAAACCATGACAGAACCTTTTGATTTGGAAATTGAAATATCAGCAGGAAAAAAATCTTTTACGATTATACCAGAAAATGAAGCCTATACAATAATGGAATCAGGAAGTATTGTTGCCGTTCTTAAACAAGGTGATGAAGGATGGAAATTTACAAAAGGCAGCTATTCTGAAGATGATGCAAGATTACTTGGAGACAAAATCTCTGCTGCAACTAAAGCTTAAAGCAAAATTGTCCCTTTATTAACTTCTCTTATAAGCACACAGCACGTTATTAGGTTACAATTATAAAATTTCACCTGGTAATGGTTTCCAGATTAAAATTCTTTCAGTAAGTTTAGTTGATTGATATATTTGAAAAATTTCAAATTGCACACACTTCTAATAAACGTAAATTAACAATGAAAAAAGCTTTCCTGGCCCTAACGTTTACTGCCTTTCTAGCTGCTTGTGGCGGTTCTGATTCAAACTCAGGCAACACTGAATCAAACTCAACTCAAAGTACATCTGCAAGTCCTTCAACAACTGAAGATACTGCGACAGCTGCGAATCCTTCCAGCAACAGCTCAACATCAAATGGTTCTCAATTAATTGCTTCTTCAGACTGCCTTTCTTGTCATAAAGAAAAAGAAAAACTTGTGGGGCCGGCTTACGCGGATGTGGCAAAAAAGTATGAAAACACTCAGGCAAACATTAGCATGCTTGCAGAAAAGGTAATTAAAGGTGGAGCAGGAAATTGGGGTGATATTCCAATGACACCTCACCCTGCAATCCCACAGACAGATGCAGAAGAAATGGTGAAGTATATTCTTACCTTAAAATAGAAACTAAAAAATCCGGAACCAGGTATAGTTCCGGATTGCTCTCTTTACATCTTCGTTTTTGAATTATCGGTTGCATTAACAGTTCTTGGATCATCTGTTGCTTTAATATAAGTAATAGCAAAAGGTCCCATTCCATGAAGCTGGATCGTAACTGGTGCCTTCGAAAAAGCATAGTGAACATGTTTTGCAGGTATTGAAGCAAAACTACCTTCCTCCAATCTGGAAGCTTTTGTTTTATCAAAGGTTTCCTGTGTTCCTAAGTAAAATACTCCTTTCAGTACCGTAATATTTTCGGAAGTAGGATGCCAGTGTGGCTTAATCTCATAATTAGCCGGGAACATAATACGTATGGTAAACGCACCTTCTTTTGACGGGTCTCCTGAAAGAATTGCCATCTTAGCCCCTTTGGGTAATCCCGGAGGAGCATCCATCCATGTCAGATTTGCCCCACTTAGTATCATATGTTTACTGCTATCCGCTTTCATATCCATAGCACCAACCTGGGCTTGAGCTTTTATCGTTGTACCCGCTATTAGCACTAACATTCCCATTTTTATTAAAGCTTTCATATAACCTCCTGTTTTAATTTATTAACCAAGCTTTAAATAAGCAACTTATGCCCTATATGAAAGTTTAAGAAATTAAGATAATGTAAATCAGACTTGCACACTTATATAATCGACAATCTCCTAAAACAATACCATCTAACTTTCCTTTTTTCTTTAACCACTGTGAGTTTACCTGTCAACGTTTACGTGAGTATAAAAACATCTATCAATTAACATAAAAACAAAAGACCATGAATAAGAAACATGATGAAAAGAAGCCGAAGCAAGTAGAGAAAACGGCTAAATCGCCATCTAGCTATCAGGCAGAAAAGAGCGGAAAAGAAGAAATCAAAAATGATGACTTACACAAACATGGAAAGAAAAAGTAGGATCGCGATTTAAAAGTTTGCAAAAAACAACGGGACAAAAATTAAGAGTAACAATTCCAGAAGTTTAAACAATTAAAGTCCTGGATTTACCGGGACTTTAATTGTAAAATATCAAACACTTTCAAACTTCAAAATTTTTAATCCATTTCCATTTGTAGTTTCCTTATTTCAGGAATAATTTCTTTTCTAACAATGTAGGTTGAAGTAATCGAATTATTAAAATTCATATTAAAACCGAAAGAAAGATTTTCTAAAGAATACCGGAAAGGGAATAAATTAAAAGGCGCTGCGAAATTTCTTTTTATTGAAGTAAAAAAAGTAGGCTTCCTTCCATTATCTGCAATAACCTGAAGCTTAAACACAGCCTTCCCCAAAGTAGTTCCCTTAAGAAATTCCAGAACCGAACCTAAAACCATTACACCAATAATTGCAAAAAACGCAGTGTAATAAATCTCTATAAGAATAAACTGTAGTGGTATAAAATAAACAACAAAATCAATTATACGTGCAATAAACCGGGGATAAACACTTTGAATACCGGGATTAAAGCTAACTGTGCAGCTTTCCTCTTCTACATACAAGTGTCCATTTTCATCTATCTTGGGTCTTAAGACAGTTTCTGTAAGTTGTATTTCTGAAATCTTTTTCAATAAAGGTTTAGATTGCAATTGTGATAAACATTAAGAATTAGAAAGAAAATTATCAATTAGTTTTACAAAAATACTATAAATTTAATTTTAACCAGAATTAAGATGACAAAACAGTTAAACACAATAATTATTTTCAGTTTTTTTATTATTACTGGATTATTACTTTCTGCTATAAATCCTCACGACTATTTTACCTGGTTTTTAGAAGTTGCTCCAGCTATTATCGTTTTACTTATTCTGCTGCTCACCTACAAGAGCTTTCCTCTAAGTAATTTACTTTATACACTCATCGTAATTCACGCTTACATCCTTTTTATAGGAGGTCATTATACTTATGCAAAAGTTCCGTTGTTTGATTGGATTAAAGATTATTTTCATCAGGAAAGAAATAACTTCGATAAGTTAGGACACTTTGCTCAGGGCTTTGTACCAGCTATAGCAGCAAGAGAAATATTACTCAGAAAAATGGTAGTTGACAAAAAAGCATGGCTCTCTTTCATCATTATATCTATTTGTTTAGCCTTTAGTGCTTTTTACGAACTAATTGAAGCTTTTGTAGCTATTGCAACCGGCGATTCAGCCGAAGCATTTTTAGGTACACAGGGCTACGTTTGGGATACACAAACAGACATGTTCCTTGCTTTAGTTGGTTCTGTTACCGGATTAATTGTCTTACCAAAAATTCATGACCACTCGTTAGCTGTTATAACGAGAGAAAAAACTCTGCTTTAAAGTAAAACCTTCATGAGCAGAAGCTCACAAACGGGTATGAAAGTAGATATGAAGGTTCTTCCTGGCCTTTAAAAAACAATCAGACTTTCAAGTAAAAAAGGGTCAGACAATTAAGTCTAACCCTACATCTACCTATGAAAAACAAATCCTTTTTGGGAAAGGATATGGTGTATACGGTATAAAAAGAGAGATTGTTACAACTCTTTATATAAAAAATTAAATTATTTAAAAAAGCATTATAACTCGTTGTTGTACTGGTTAAGTTAAGCAAGAACAAGGACAGACTTTCGTTTTAATAGTAAAAGAAAGAAGAAATTCTTGAATGGCTAGCTGATCAGAACACCCTAATCGTTTCAACTTGAAGGATTAGAAGCTTAATTCTAATCCCTGTAATTTTAGTTAATAGCTTTTTGCATTTCCTGATTAAAGCATAAAGTTATCTTTTCCATTAACTCGTTAAGGTCGAGGGGTTTGGTTATAAAGAAATCACATTTGTAATCTCCCAATGAAAAAAACACTTTCGGGAATCCGGACATCATAATAACCGGTATATGGCAGGTTTTAGGGTTAGTTTTAATCTGATAACAAAACTCACCACCATTTATACCAAGTAAAAGATAGTCGATTAATATTAAATCAGGCTTAAAAAGATCGATAGTTTCAAATACATTATCACAGGTTAAACTGGTCTTAACCTCATATTCAGAATATTTTAAAACCTCTTCTATTACTTCTAAAATACTCTCGTCATCATCAATCACAAAAATCCTTTTCATATAAATAAAAATATTAAAAAGATAACATACCGGGAGTAATAATGTCTTTACTAAAAGTATAAGATAAAACTCTCGTATTATCTAAATTGGATCTCTTTGTTCTCTTAAAATAAATTCTCATTCTAAATCGGTTCAAAATCTAAGTTTATAATTACTAATTGTTTAAAGGCGTTTAGAAGTTTCAAAGACACTAAAGCAATTAACAATAATTTAACAGAACATAAAAAACGAATTACAGTTTGCAGCTAACCGGTTAGTTGTAATTCTTTTATCACAATTCAGGTACAAATACAGCGCTTAAAACAACTAAATGCAAGTATTATCCGCAACAAATTGTGGAAAACTACACAGGGTGAAACCATCAAAATTTACGATTTTCGTATTGTGATGTTTGAGCCTGTTCAGTTAAATCTTCCTTCATATCCGTTCAAAATAAAACGAGAAGAATCTTCTCATTTCATATTTGATGAGATCCGTAAAAAATATCTCGTTCTTACCCCGGAAGAATGGGTAAGGCAACATCTGGTTCAGTATATTATCAGAGAGAAAAGCTATCCAAAAGCTTTAATTAAGCTGGAAGGAGGACTGAAACTGAACTCTCTTCAAAAACGTACCGATGTTGTTGTTTTTAACACTCATGGCCAGAAAGTTTTAATGATAGAATGCAAGGCTCCATCGGTAAAAATCACTCAGGAAGTTTTTGATCAAATTGCGCGGTATAACATTGTACATAAGGTTCCACTGCTATTTGTAAGCAACGGCATTCACCATTACTACTGCAAAATAAATTTCGAGCAGAAGAATTACCAATTTATAGAGGAACTGCCGGAATACTTCTCTTTAGCTTAAAAATCAGCTCTTATTGAATACTCTTATTACGCTTAATACTGCTTCATATTTTTTAAAAGCAGGAGCTGAAGAGGAAATTTCCTGATCTCCAAAAACTTCTTCAACCTCTTTACCTGCGGCTTCTGTCTGAAGTTCAAATACTCCTCCAAAACAAGGTAAATCTCCTTTTAAATTACCTTTTCCAAAATCTACAAAAGTTCCCCCATAATCCCAGCCAAAGCCGTAAAGCTTAATATCTTCTCCCCCATTTAGCTCTACTATCTTCCTTATAGAAGTACCAATTTTAATTCCGTTATTAAATTTGTAAGGAGAGTCTGGATGTGAGATTTCCAGAGCTTTTATATTTTTGAAGGGCGGCTTTTCTTCAAGCCAACTGATAGATATTTCTTTCGGTGAACCTTTCCACACTTTAGTTATCAAACGATCAAAGTCTCCCTCTAAAAAAAGGGAATCCAAGGTGATATTTTCCTTTCCAACTTTTTCTTCGAGTGCAGAAATGTCGTCTCCAAATTCTACAGGACCTATTCCCCAGCAGGTTATATAGTTATCCTCCTGCTCGTTAATTTCAGGAGCTACTGATTTGTTAGAAGATCTGTTATTTTGGGTTTTAGGAGCTCTCTGGCATGACCAAAGCACTAAAGAACATAACAAAAGAAAATATCTCATAGATTTTAGTTCCCGTAAATGTTTACTCATCGTGCAAAACAAGTTTTACCTCATTCAGTTTGACTTAAAACAAATAGAACTTCCTTAATTATTTAGAAGCTACTCTCATTGCTACTAATTCAAACTCTATTCTATTTAGTAACGGGTCATAAGAGTTTACTTCTTTCTCTTTTCTGAATGCATTCAGTTCATCTTTGTGAACAGTTTTCAGTTGGCTCTGCTCCAATACCCCAGTAAAACAAGGCGTTTTCTTCTCGATATTTCCTCCATTAAAGCTTTTAATTAAGCCCGGATCTGTTTGAGAAATATTGACAAACTTAATAGATATCGAACCATTAATTTTTACAAGATCACGTAACGACTCACCTAGTTTAACACTGTCTACAGTCATATAAGGAGAACCCGGCATATCTGCCTGAATGTATTTAATAGTTTTAAAAGGAGCCTGTTTTTCTTTCCAATATACCTTAACCTCTTTTGATGAACCTTCCCAAACCGTAGTATAAACACCGTTTAAGGTATTCTCATGATCTTCTACCTCCCCCGGAAATTTATCCTCCAGTGATTTATGCGTGTCTGAAAGCATCACTTGTCCAATCCCGCTACATGAAACCAAAATTTTAGGATCAATCTTTTCTGGAGGTGCTACTTTATTTTTTTTCACACCCGGTTCGCAAGAAAAAAGCGCTACAGTAGCTAAGAGTAAAAAGGTCTTTTTCAATTTTAATAAGATTAGATTTTTAAATAAGTGGAGGTATAAAGATTGATTAACTTATAACATATTCTGATAAAGCATCAGCGATTTTTCTATCATTTGCTAAACGTGGCACCTTATTCTGTCCGCCGAGTTTCCCTTCAGATTTCATATAATTAATGAAAGAGTCTTGCTTTAAAGAACGAATAATCAACGGCTGAAGAATTTTCCCTTCTATAAGATCAAAATAATAAACGTTCTTCTTTTGCAATGCAGCGTCTACTTTAATTCTGAAAGCATCCATATCTGCCGGAGCTTTAGCAAATTCAACAAGCCACTCATGGTAAGGCAATCCACCTTCTTGTGGTGTTACCTGAGGAGCTACAGTAAATTCGGTAATTTCTACCCCCTCGCTTTTAGCAACTGATAAGAGTGCGTGCTCAACCTCTTCTCCAATCACATGCTCTCCGAACGCAGATATATAATGTTTAATACGACCAGAAACTATAATTTTATAAGGATTCTTAGATACAAATTTAACTGTATCTCCAATGCTGTATCCCCATAGTCCAGCGTTGGTGTTTAAAATTATAGCATAGTTTTTTCCTATTTCTACATCCTTTAAAGAGATGCGGGTTGGGTTATCATTGAAATATTCCTCGGATGGGATGAACTCATAAAAGATGCCTGAATTAACCAGTAATAATAAACCTTTTTCGGTTTGCGAATCCTGATAAGCAATAAATCCTTCAGATGCCGGATAGGTTTCAATGGAGTCTATTTTCTTTCCGATAGACTCTTCCATTTTTGCCCGGTAAGGTTCAAAATTAACCCCGCCATAAACAAAGAGGCTGAAATTTTTAAAGATATCCTTAATCTTTTTGCCTTCAGAACGCTGAGACAGGCGGTCAAAATACATTTGTACCCATGGTGGAATACCGGAGATCAATCGCATATCCTCATGAATAGTTTCGTCAACTATTGCATCTACCTTTTGCTCCCAATCTTCTATAATATTAGTTTCATAGGATGGTAGTCTGTTCTTTTGAAGATATTGAGGAACGTGGTGTGCAGTAATACCAGATAATCTTCCGGTTGGTACTTTGTACTTTGTATCAAGAATGGGGCTTCCCTGCAGAAAGATCATTTTTCCATTTACAAAATCGGCTTTACCTGTTTCGTAAATATATGTTAACAATGCATTACGAGCTGCTTTTATATGCTCGGGCATTGATTCTTTTGAAATGGGAATATATTTTACGCCAGAAGTAGTTCCGGAAGTTTTTGCGAAATAAGCTGGCAAACCCGGCCAAAGAACATCTTCTTCTCCCTTTACAACACGTTCTATATAAGGCTTCAGGTCTTCGTAATCTCTTACCGGAACCCTGCGTTTAAAATCCTCATACGAACGTATTTCTGTAAACTTATGATCCTTACCAAAAGCAGTATTCTTAGCTGATTCTAATAGTTTCCGAAGAACCTCCTGTTGAACATTTACTGCATTGTACTTCCATTTCTCTACTGCCCGAACTGCAAAATAGGCAAAAGGCTTACTTAAAGCCGATTTTAATCCCATAAATGTTTCTTAGATAATATTGTCTAAAATTTCCGGATCCTGATCTCCTTCGTATTCATTCATCATTTTGCGATAAGCAACAGCCAAAGCAACACTGGATAAAGGAATGATCAATAGAGAATTTATCAGGTTTATAGCACCTGCTATGATAAAGTCTCCGTCCGATTGAGCAAAGAAAATAGAAAGTAATTGAAATATGGCAAGAAAAGATAAAAGTAACAGGATTTTGGTGAAGTTACCCCTGGTAATAGCCAGACTAAAACGAATGGATTTGAATGGAGAACTGTCCTTATCAATTATAAAAAATGGAAAAAAGGAAATCCTGATCCAGGTAAGAATTATAAATAAAACAGCTATAGAATAACCTACCTGTAATACCAATTCTCTTAAATCTGATTTTACCACAAGGTATAACGGAAAGAATATGATCATAACCACTATAAACACCAGGAAAATGCACAAGGCAAAATAAGATGTTGCCACCAGGAACTTAATTATCTGACGGGTTGTTGGAAATGAATCTTTAACATATACATCCTCTCTATCTTCATCAAGCACTCGCAGTATAAAGCGGAATAACGTTAACTGAAAGCCAAAATAAGCAAGTGTAAAAACCAGGAACAGCAAAACTTTTATTCCAAAATTATAAGAGTCGAAAAAGTAGGCAAAGAAACCAGATAGATTAAAAATCAGGAACATAAGAAGACATAAGCCTACTATTTTGAAATATTCCTTTTTTAATACTTTCCAGGCTACCTGAATTACATCATTAACAGCAAAGGTACTTTCCTTTAAAAATTCAATCATGATTGTTTAAGAATAATTCTTTTTCCGAAGTCTTGCATAAAACCTAGTCCATAAGCAGTTAGCTGAACAAACGCTGCAATTACACTTAAAAAAGCAACTTTTAGAGATTTGTTTACGCTCAAGGAATGAAAAAATATCAACAATGTAAAAACTACAATAATGAGGTTACATATGCCTGCTAACGGGAGCCTAAAAATATTAAGAATAAGTGTAAAAAACAGAAACAAAGTAAACATTGCCGGAAAAAAATGAACCAGCTTTAATTGTGAGGGAAAGAATTTATAAATATTTATACGAGCGCGGCCAAAAAAATGGAGTTGCTTATAAAACTGAAGAAAATTTGTTCTTCTTTTATGGTAAACAACAGCATCAGGGATTAAGCCAATCTTAAATCCTTTGGAATGTATACGGATGCTGAACTCGATATCCTCTCCTAGTCGCGTTAAAATAAATCCCCCTGTTGCTTCCCACACCTTTCTTGAAATTCCCATATTGAAACTTCTTGGATGAAACTGGCCTCCCATATTCTTCTTGCTTCCGCGAATTCCTCCCGTTGTAAATGGAGAAGTCATGGAATAGCTTATAGCTTTCTGAACTGCGGTAAAAGATTCGTGTGCTGCATCGGGACCACCGTAAGCATCTAAATAATCATTTTGCAAATGATCATTAACAATTTCCAGGTAATTAGAAGGAATTAAGCAGTCAGAATCAAATACAATAAAGTAATCGCCCTTAGCTCTTGCAAAAGCAAAATTGCGGGTAAACCCTTGTCCTTCGTTCTGCTTAACATAATATTTTATATTGAGACTATCGCTATATTTTTCTACAATCTCTTTTGCCGGAATCTTCGAACCATCTTCAATAACCAGAACTTCAAAGTTTTTATAAGACTGATTAGTTAAGGTCTCTAAAAGTTCATCAATTTCCTGAGGGCGATTATATAAGGGAATGATGATGGAGAAAAAAAAGCTCCCCTGCCCCCTGAAGGGGGAGTTTTCCGTTGATGAAAGCTCGGTGCTTTGTGAAGTCATGTTTCTTTACTTCTTTTTGAAGTAATATTAATCTTTAAAATTCTCTTTGGGCATTAGTTAACACACTAGCTACTCCCCCTTTAGGGGGTCGGGGGGCTTCAGATCTCTTTTTCTATCTGATAATTATTTCGCTCTGCAGAATTTCTGGAAACCAGTTCGGCTACGAAACCGGTTAAAAACAACTGAAAGCCAACTACAATTGCTATCAGAGCGATGTAGAATAAAGGCTGATCGGTAACGTTACGATATTTTTGTCCCTGAGAGATTTGAATTAATTTATCGGAAATAAGCCAAATGGTTATAATTAAACCGGCGAAGAAACTAAGTACTCCCATTGTTCCAAAAAAGTGCATGGGGCGTTTTCCGAACTTTCCAACAAAGAAAATTGAAAGCAGATCGAGAAAACCGTTTACAAAGCGACTTAAACCAAACTTTGTAGTACCATATTTACGAGGACGATGTTCTACCACCTGCTCGCCTATTTTCCTAAAACCTGCCCATTTTGCTAAAACAGGAATATAACGGTGCATCTCGCCGTAAACTTCGATGCTCTTTACAACGTCTCTCCGATACGCTTTAAGTCCGCAGTTAAAATCATGAAGATTATTTATTCCCGACATTTTTCGGGTAGCTGAATTAAATAGTTTCGTTGGAATAGTTTTACTTAAAGGATCGTGGCGTTTCTTTTTCCAGCCGGATATCAAGTCGTACTTTTCTTCCTTGATACGACGGTAAAGCTCAGGAATTTCATCAGGGCTATCTTGCAGATCGGCGTCCATAGTAATAATCACTTCGCCCTGAGCAGCTTCAAAGCCAACATTCAAAGCAGCAGATTTACCATAATTACGACGGAACTTTATCCCACGAATGTGGAAATTCTCCTTTTGTAATCGCTCAATAACTTCCCATGACTCATCATTACTGCCATCGTCTACCAATATAATTTCATAAGAAAAGCCATTTCCTTCTAAAACTCTTTTATTCCATTCAATTAGTTCCGGAAGAGATTCTGCTTCGTTAAATAGAGGTACGACTACCGATATATCCATTAGTGTTGAAATCCTTAAGATAATTGTGATTTGTTTTCAAAAACAGGAGGTTCTTTTTTAAAGATAGCAGCAAAAATTAATGCTCCTACAAAAAGAATAATGATAGAAAAGATTATTCCCTGAGCAACATGTCCCGGAGTTGGGTGTTTACCAGCCTCTATACTTTCTTTTATCTGGTCAATCTTTTCGTCGAGCTCCTCAGTTGGTATGTTTTGTTTACTTGCAAAATCGGTAGTTACCTTAATTATATTTTGCTGTACACGCTCGTTTATTGTTTTATCCACAGCTCTTGCATAAACAAAGTTGCCTAAAGAATAAACAAAGTAAGCCGTAAAAAACATCAGGAATATGCCACTTGTAGCCTGGCGCATAGACCAGTAACCTCCTACATACTTTCTTAACTGTAGCGTGAAAACTACGGCTAAACCAAGCGGAATTATAAATGAAAGTAAAACTGGCGATGCAATAACGACTGGCATAGCTGATGTGGAGGCAATCCAATATAAAGCTACAAGCCCGATTATGAGAACAATTACACCAAAGAGCAGCCCATAAATGGCTGCCTGTTTTTGCATCAACCTTTGTTCTGATTGCATTGTCTATTTATTGAAACCTAGTAAAAGTTTGTAAACTGCTCCTTCAAACTCGGTGTCTGAGCTATTTTTCAGAAATTCTTCCAAATCGTTTGGTGTTGGATTGCTTTGATAAAAGAAAGCCATTACAGGATAAAATATATCCTTAATCTCAGATGAATCATCCAGGTTTTTAGCTACTCTTCCAATTTCTGCAAAATTGCTTTCCATTAAAATCTGATGAGCAATAATATCTTCGTAAATGCGGTACTCATCCTGAAACTCATCCTCATCAACCAATAAAAACTCTTTTAGAAAGTCTTCCAGTTCGGGTTTAATGTCTTCGTCCCTGCATTCGCGGATGTATAATAAAACATTTAAAAGCTCTGTTCCTCTGTCGATCGTTTCGTCTTCAATGGCTTCCCATTCAGGAGACTCCAAATAATCTTCTTCCAGTTTGTTTACATCTTCAGAAAAGAAGTTAACCATTAACAGGTCAAAGAAAACTTCACGAAGCGCATCATATTTTGGTGCGTTATCAAATGCCTCATCTAAAGCATCAACTTTAGCCATGAAGTCTTTGTCTGAATTAAAAACTGTTGCTATTGTATTTTTAAATTCAGAAGTTGAAGAGCCTTCAAATTGCTGAAGGGCTTCTGATATTGCTAATTCTACTTGTTTGTCCATTTTAATATGTATTGCTGAATAACTGGTTGTTATTACCTGTTGCTATTACTTTTCCTTTTAGTGAAGAACCAATAAAAGGCGAATTTGAGGAACGGGAACGGTTAGTTTCTTCAGAGAAGATCCATTCCTGCTCTGTATCAAAAAGCACAAAATTTGCTTCCTCGCCTGCTTCAAATACCGGCACAGGAAGATTTAATATTTGACGAGGGTTTATCCCTAACTTCTCTACAATTTCCGCAGCTGTTAGTCCGGCTTGTAATGCCAGGGGAAGTACTGTTTGTAAACCTATTATTCCGAATGAAGCAATTTCAAACTCCACATCTTTATACTCTATTTCATGAGGAGTGTGCTGAGAAACGATGGCATCAATGGTTCCATCTTTTAAGCCGGCAATCAATGCATCAACATCAGTTGCTGTACGCAGCGGTGGTTTAACTTTAAAGTTGCTGTCGAAGCCTTTCAGTTCTTCATCTGTCAACACCAAATGATGAGCAGCAACGTCGCAACTTACTTTCAGCCCTTTTTTCTTCGCCTGACGAATCAGTTCTACGCTATTTGCTGTGGATATGGTACTGAAATGAACAGGCGAATCATTATACTCTGCCAGGTAAAGATCCCTGGAAATATGAACTTCTTCCGCCAATGCAGGAATTCCTTTCATACCCAGATAAGTGCTTACCTCTCCTTCGTTCATCTTACCTTTTCCGGCAATAGATTTATCTTCAGGATATGAAAAGATCAAGCCATCAAAGCCTTTAGCGTACATCAAGGCTCTGCTCATTAGTCCTGAATCTGAAACTGGTCTCGTACCATCTGAAAAAGCAACAGCTCCTGCCATTCGCATATCAAATAATTCTGCAAGATCAACTCCTGCTCTGCTCTGACTGATACAACCTACAGGATATACGTTAACCAAAGCATTTTTTGTGGTGTTTATGATATAAGAAACCTCTCCCTTTGTATGTATTGGAGGCTCTGTAGAAGGTTGTACTGCCACTCCTGTAAAACCACCTGCGGCAGCGGCTGCAATACCACTAATTAATCCTTCTTTTGTTTCAAAACCGGGTTCACCGAAGTTTACGTTCAGATCAAAAAATCCAGGAGACAGATACTTGCCTTCAGCATCGATCACCACTGCATCACCTTCAAAATTTATTGATTCAGAAATCTCTGAAATCTTTCCTTCCTGTATTAATACATCTGCCTTTTTACCGTTAAATGCGGACTGCGGGTGTAATATTGTTGCCGAACGAAAGAGTATTGGTTTCATTAATGGAGATCTGAGATTTGAGATATAAGATTTGAAAAAACTACTTGTTTGACAAGTTTAATTGGTTGCAAAAGGTAAGTGCTGCATTGTAACATGCAGTTATCGAACGCCTTATTGCTTAAAAAGAGTAATATCATTAAACTTGAATCGCTGTTTTTGCTGGTTTATAAAACCGTATTAAAATAATTTCAAGCGCCAGAAAAACCAGAGCCAAAATTAGGCAAAGTTTCCACAACTGCACACCTTTATTTACTGCTTTTATTGTATCGCTAACCGACTCTTTTCCGGGAGTAAATATTTTAACTTTTGTTCCCTGGAAACTTGCTTCAATATCTTTTTCTGAAAGATAACTTAGATCAGATTCTGAACGGTTGTCGTTAAAAGCATAACTGGCAATCAAGCTGTCTGCCTTCAATAAATTATATATTCCGGTTTCCTTTACCTGATCGGCAATAAAGATACGGGTAAGTGTTTCTGACTGGCGTAAATCCGGAATAGCTTCAAAATTATCTTTCTTTAGAACGAGTGTTTGATTAGGTGAAAGATTAATCCTGGGTGATTGAAGAAACTGGTCTCTTCCAGTTGTATAGAATAGTCTGTTATCATGCAAACTTAAAAATGCTGTTTGAAACATGACCGGAACAAAAACTGAGTGACGAACAAAGTTTCCAGACTCCTCAGACAAAGCAACCGCAGATAAATAAACCTTACCCTTCCCGGATTTGTATTCGCTAAAAAAACTTCTGTTACCCGGGAAACTTAATATTTGCTGCTTTGATACCCGACTTTGATTAGAGTATTGGATGTATTTTTTTGCTACGGGTAAATTAATATTACGAGGCAAGCGATCAAAAACACCTTTGAAGACTGAGTGCTGCAAATTCACTCCTACAACTTTCTGCTCCTGAGTAACAATTGCTTCAGGTTGATCGGTTCCTAAACTTTGGGTAAGAGCTTTTAAATCTGAAAGTTCTGCGTTTAGTGAAGGAAAGATCATTAATGTACCGCCATTCTTTACATAAGCGCTTAATTGCTGAGTCAATCCCTGAGAAATGCTGCTTACACTATTAAGTATAATTAAAGGATAAGTACCTAAGGATGAATAATTAATATTTCCGGAAGCAGCATGAATTAAATTAAAAAAGGGATCTGAATTATAAAGGGCATTTAAATATTTGTTCTCCTCCTTTTCGTCTATTTCAAGAATGGTCATTTGTTTTTCAACGTAGAAACTGAAATAGAAATGGTCGTCAAAAGTAATCGGGTAATCCTTAACTGAAACTTCACCCTTTTTCCAGCCAGCAGATAATCCACTAAAAGACAAGGTATCTTTTGCTGATCCTCTCGGAGCAATACTTAAACTCCCGATTGTTTTTTGCTGGTTATCAATAGTAAGTTTATACGGAATATTTTGAGCAGGCTTATTCGAGTTATTTTTAAGACGAATAACAAGCTTTTCAGGATCATTAACTTTATGAACCGGAGTAATAAACCAAACAGAATCTATTGAGATATTTGCCTGTGGATTTGCTTTTAGCTGAATTAAGCGAATATCGCTACCTGTGTCCGCCTTTGTTTTTTCAGCGGGTTCTATATTCTTCTGGAAATCGGAAATCAGGTATAAAGTCCTGGAAGAATTTCCTTCTGATGCAAGCATTTCCCTCTGGCGAGTTACTATCTCATTTAAATTCCGGCTAATGGGACTTATTTCGATATCGTTCAGCGCTTCAATAAATTCATCTTTATACAGTAAGCGCTGATATTTTCCGGAAAAGTCATTAGTTAAAAGCTGGAAACGAGTATTGATATCGTAAGCAGAAACTATTTCCCTTGCTCTTCTTTTAGCTTCGTCTAATAGCCTTCCCTCTGAACTTACAGCTTCCATACTATAGGAGTTATCAATATAGATACTTGCTAGTTCCTGTTTATCGGGAGATGAAGAATTACCCGAAGGAATATAGGGTTTGGCAAAAGCTAAAACAAGAAAAGCTATTGCCAGCATACGAAGTAATAGAAGAAGATAGTTCTTTAGTTTCCTGAACGAAGAGGTTTGCTGCTGGATATCTTTAAGAAACCTTACGTTACTGAAATATACCTTCTTATACCTTCTGAAATTAAACAGATGTATAATTACCGGAATAAGAACGGCAAACAAGGCAAAAAGGAATCCTGGGAAAAGGAATTTCATCAGTTTTCAAAATTAAGGTTTTGATTGAGATTAACGTGAGAAAATGGAAAAGGATTGCAGAGTAGTTTGGAGTTGGGAGTTTGTAATTGCAACCTGAAACCTTTGCCACCTTATAGCTTGAATGTAAACTTCTGTCTACAGGTTTAAAACCTTTTCTTTTATCAAAATTGTACTAAAAAAAATACAGCGAAATTCGTAAATGCGGTTTATCTGGCGAAAAATCCTTTGGCACAGAATTAGTAATATTCCTGTCATAAAACAAAGTACTATGAAAAAGACCCTTAATATCACTGATACATTAACTAAAGAGTTTGATAAAGAATTAAGAGAAATCTTACTTCAGGATCTAAAAAAGTTTAAAGCCGAAAAGGGCCAATTCCTAAGCAACAACCAGGCAAATACACAGGATAATGACCTACTGGTAGCCTGATCTACATATATACATTTTTCACTTGATAGAATTCTATTACATAAAAAGAGTTTTGCACGGCTGCAGAACTCTTTTTTTTATGGCTACATCTTGTCTTTCCACGGAAAAGCCTTTTTAAACTTCCAGGGACCGTTGTGATATTCCCATAAGCTTAAGCCTGTAGTTTCTATTTCGGTATCTGTAAAAATTTCTGATACTGCTTTCATATTTTCCTTTGCTATTGCTGGATCAACTTTATTTTGAATTGTTATATGCGGCTTTAACTTTTGTTTATCCTGATTTGTAAGAAGAGAAAGCCATTTTGATTGCAGTTTTTTATGCAAGGCTTCCAGTACGGGACTTACAACTTTAATGGCAAAACCATTTCCTAAGAACATTAAACCATCTGTTTTAATTTTAAAGGAGAGGTGGTCTTGGACAAAATTTTCAATGTCGTTTAATATTTCCTCATTATTTGGTAAGTGATGGAACAAGGTTAAATGTGCATTGAGATAATTTCTTTCGGGCGGGAAATACTTTTTCGAAGGAGGGTGAAGTAATTTGCCTTATTGTTATCGATGTTAAGAGTTAAGATTAAAGGAGGATGCATAGATAAAAATAAATACGAATTACCCTAATTAAACGAACCTATATAGCTTATAAACACGAATTGTTGCGCTAGTATAGAGAACTCTGCTTTGTGTAATTCGTGTAATTCGTAAAATTAGTGTCTCTTTCAATTAAGCTTTATAAAATAAATAAACACGAATTACCCGAATTTCACGAACCCCTCAAGTCTTATAAAATACGAACAAAATTAACTATAGAAATTATAATGCGCTTAACTTGAACTATACTTTGTGTAATTCGTAAAATTTGAGTCTCTTTCAATTTAAAAAGGAAAAGATTGGACGTACAGCCCCTCATAATTTAATAAATACAATAAGATCTAATGAATTTTAGATGTAAATGCAATCCTCAAACTAAAAATTAAAGGTATTAGTATAGCTTAGATAAGGGGAATTGTAAAGAAAAAGTAAACCTTAACAGGGTGATTCTCTGTAATAAAAGCGAATTCATTACAGAGAAACCTCCACTCGGATTAGCAAACGTTAATGTTCCACGTCATTCCGTTTGCACCTTTTATTTGCTGGGCTACTAAAACCACTTTCTTATCTTCAAAAGAAAGTTCTTTTAAGTAAACAGATTGCTTACTTGTTTGTGCATCAGGAAGCTCTCTCAAAAAAAGGTTAATAGTCGATTTTAAATCGTAAGGGTTAGTCTTCTTTGGCATGTTCACTCGAATTGGTAACGAAAGCAACAGAAAGTGAACCAAAATGTTTTCAGAAAAAAGCATTTTCTCCCTAATACACTTAGATACAGTGCATTATTTTTAATTTCCTCAACGAAGGTTAAATAAATTAACTGATATGCCCTGACGAAAATTCTCACTTCAGGGCATATCAATTAAACTAATCGTAAAAGGCAGGGAACTCTTCTTCCTGCATTTCCCGGGTCTCAATTTTATAACCGCATCGGTCGCATTGAAAAAAATCTGTGACCAGCTTTACAGGCCTTTCGATAACCTGAACGTACATTATTGTACCATTGCAAATATTACAGGTAAAGTCTGTTTCTTTTTCCCTTAAAAAGGTATCTCCATTCGCTGTAATCATCACTTCTCCTTTTAAAATTAACAAACCTTCCTTCACTGTTCGTTTGTTCGATGTAAGAGTTATATAAATTCATCCACTAGCAAAGGCATTAGTATCTTTGCAAGTTCGATACCAAACACTACTTATTTTGAGAAAAATCTATTCTGTTTATAAAGATCATTACCGCTCAAATCTTCATCTGGCTATACCTGTAGTTATTTCTCAACTGGGCCACACGCTTGTTCATCTGGCTGATAGTGTAATTGTAGGGCATTTTGCAGGGACAATTCCTCTTGCAGCAGTTTCTCTTGTGAACAGCATTTTTACTGTAATAATGGTAATCGGTATCGGCATTTCATATGGATTAACACCATTAATTGCACAGGAAAATGGCCGGAAAAATTTCCGGGAGTGCGGCAAACTTCTTTCAAACAGTCTGTTTATCAATACAGTTACCAGCTTTATCCTTTTCGGAATAATTTACCTGGGTTTGTTATTAAGTATCGATCACCTTCATCAGGCTCCTGCCGTTGTAAAAGAAGCCAAACCGTACCTTGGACTTTTAGGCGCTTCTATTATTCCTTTAATGATCTTCAACACATTTAAACAGTTTGCAGAAGGATTAGGCTTTACTAAACAGTCAATGATGATCTCTATAGGAGGCAATATTTTAAATGTTTGCCTGGGAGTAATTTTTGTGAAAGGCATGTTTGGAATTGAACCAATGGGCGTACGCGGAGTAGGTTTAAGCACTTTAATTGACAGATGTTTGATGGCGATAATAATGGGTCTGTTTATTGTGCGGTCATCACATTTCAAGGCTTATCTTAAAAACTTTGCAATCAAAAGAATAAGTAAAGTCAGGTCAATTAAAATTTTAAAAATAGGAGCACCTGTTGCTATGCAGTATGCTTTTGAAGTTAGTGCATTTAGTGGTGCAGCAATATTAATGGGAACTATAGGCGTGGTCGAACAAGCGGCGCATCAAATTGCAATTAATCTTGCCGCAATGACTTATATGATGGCAAGTGGTTTTTCTGCCGCGGCAACTATAAAAACAGGTAACAATTTTGGAAAGAGAGATTTTACAGGCTTACGACTTTCTGCCAATTCCAGTTACCATATTGTTCTGGTCTTTATGCTGATTACGGCTTTATTCTTTTCTATTTTTAGATTTTACCTTCCCTGGATTTACACTACAGACACTGCTGTTATAGCTGTTGCATCTCAGTTATTGCTACTTGCCGCTGTATTTCAACTATTTGATGGAGCTCAGGTTGTTGGTTTGGGTATTTTAAGAGGAATGGGAGATGTTAATATTCCAACCGTAATTACTTTTCTCGCTTATTGGATTATAGGACTTCCTGTTGCTTATTTATTGGGAATTTTAAACGACTACGGAGCTACCGGAATTTGGATTGGATTAACACTAGGCTTATTGGTTTCAGCAACTTTGCTTTATATCAGATATACAAGTGTGGTTAAAAGAGTAATAGAAGGTTAAAAAGCAGACTCAGGTATTTTCTGAGCCTGCATAAAATATTACTCGACCTTTTTAAGCGGATTTATAGCAGGACCTTCCAAAACTTCGCCATCTTTAGAAAAGCGGCTGCCGTGACATGGACAGTCCCAGGATTGTTCGGCTGTATTCCAATGAACAATACAACCCATATGCGGACAAACTGCTGAAACAATATGTAGTTTACCTTCTCCATCCCGGTGAACTGCGTGCTTCGAACCATCAATGTCCATTATTTTACCTTCATAAGTTCTTACTTCTGAGAACTTTTCTACGTCGTTAGTTAACCAATCCTTAACCAATTCGTAAGCTACATTGACATTCTCTTTAACAAAGTTCGGAGCTGATGCTAAAGGTGTTAACCTGGATGCAGTATAGGTGTGGCTCCACTTATTTACTTTTCCGACTATCTCATCAGAAATAATCATTGCTGCCAGGGTTCCGTAGGTTAGTCCGTCTGCTGCAAATCCTGTAGCTATGTAAGTTTTACGATCTCCAGTGCTTATCCCAATGTAAGGTATAGTATCTGCAGGTTTATACTGCTGAGCCGACCATCGATAAACAACGTCACCCACATCAAAACGCTTCCTTAAAAAAGCTTCCAGCTTATGGAAACATTCCAGGTTTTCTTCCTTCTGCCCTACCTTGTGCATCTCTCCCAAAACCATAATGATACGTCCTTCTTCCGAATCAAAAGTCCGCACAGAATAATGTTCAGTTTCCTGCATTTCCCAGTAAATCCCAGCACCAGGATCAGTTCCCTTTAAAGTTGCAGCAACCGCATACTCCCGGTAAGGGCCTAAAGTAGTGTGAACCATATAAATTCCTTTAGGCGTGTGAGTTGCCATAATTACGTGATTTGCCGTAACTCTCGAGTGTTCAGTTTCAACGTTACAAAATTCCCCCTCTTCAATTTTAACAACCGTTGAATTTTCGAAGATCCTGCAATGATCAGACTGAATTTTATTTGCTAAAGAAACGACATACTTCAAAGGATTAAACTGAGCTTGATTCTGCACTGTAAACCCATCCTTTACTTCTGTACTGTAAGGAACAGTGCTTACAACCGGCAAACCGGCCCTTATAGCTGCGTCTCTTTCCTGCTCCACAAACTTTTGGCTCTGGCCTTCAACAGTAAAAAGTGACCAGGGCACGCGTTTAAAATCACAGTCTATATTAAATTCTAAAATAATTTGTTCTATAAGATTTACAGCAGCTTCCCGGGATTCTACTACTTCCCGAAGCTTTTCATCATCAAATTTCTGAGCTATTTTATGTAAGCCCTCTCCGCCAATAGTAGCATAAGGTTTCCGGTTGAATAACCTGTAGAGCCTTCACCAACCTTTCTTGCTTCCAGAACTGCCACTTTTTTACCTGCTTTCGAAAGCAGATAAGCGGCGGTAATTCCGGTAATGCCACCTCCTACAATTGCTACATCAACATGAAATTCTTTGGTTAGAGCCGGAAAGGAAGTCAATTCAACTTCTTCATGCCATACTGAAAGGTTTCCCATACTGTTTTTCTTAGCTTATGTTAGGATAATTAAAAAACAGGTTAAAAGTTTTTCTTTTTACAGGAAAAAGTAATTTATCCTTTCATGCTGTACACGCTACAATTCACCTCAATACTGAATTTGAAGTGAACATTAAATTCAGAAAGATATGCTAAAACAAGCAATTGATTTTTTTCTTAAAAACACATAGGAGGTGATTGAAGAATCATTACCTGTTAATTGGTTTTACAAGAATAACATGGATAATTCTGACGGGGGCATAAATATTAACGACCGCTTTAAACAGGAACAGAAATATTTGATTTCCGAATCGGAGGAAAAAAGCGTTGGACAGAGCACTGTTTGGGCTAAACGATTAAAGGCTTTTCCTGCCTTGGAAAATAAAAACTACAGAATTTATTTTTTCGGACAATTAATTTCTGTAACAGGTACGTGGCTTCAAATAGTAGCAGAAGGCTGGCTGGTACTGCAGTTAACAAATTCTGCATTCCTTATCGGACTTGTTGCTGCATTAGCTACAACTCCCGCCTTGCTTTTCTCCCTTTTTGGAGGTGTTATTGTCGACCGTTTTCCAAAAAAGAAAATTCTCTTTATTACCCAAAGCTGTGCCATGTTCTTTGCCCTGTTGCTTGGAACTCTGGTACTATTAAACCTCGTAACGGTTCCAATTATTTGCATTATTGCATTTTTATTAGGAACAGTGAATTCTGTGGATGCTCCTGCCCGTCAGGCATTTGTTTCTGAACTGGTTACGAAAGACGAACTTGCCTCAGCTATTGCACTTAATTCAGGAATATTTAATGCGGGACGAGTCATTGGTCCCGGCATTGCAGGCTTTTTAATTGCCATTGTTGGTACTGGTGGAGCCTATATTGCTAATGGAGTAAGTTATATTGCTATTATCATTGCACTCTTCTTTCTTAAAATTAAAGAAAAAGAGCCGGTGAGGAATCTAAAACCTCTTGAAGCAATAAAAGAAGGTATAAAGTACTCTGCATCTCATCCTGTTATCCGCGTTCTTCTTCTATTTACTGCCATAGTATCCATTTTTGGATGGTCGTATACTACTATTATGCCGGTTATTGCGAAAAACAAGTTCCATGTTGAAGCAAAAGGGCTAGGATACCTTTATTCTACTACAGGTTTAGGATCTCTGCTGGCCACCTATCTTGTTGGAGCTTATTCCAAAAAGATTTCGTCTGCCTGGTTTATAATTGGCGGTAATACGCTTTTTTGCCTTAGTTTGATTCTATTTTCCAATAGCAATACACTTCATCTTGCCTTAATTCTTTTGTTCTTTACAGGATTAGGACTTTTAATGCAATCTTCGATGATGAATACTATTATTCAGGGTATGGTGAAAAATGAATACCGTGGAAGAGTAATGAGTATGTATATATTGATGTTTATGGGGCTGGCTCCTGTCGGAAATTTTGAAATTGGTTGGCTCACTGAACATTATGGCATTACCTGGGCGATAACTATCAATGCCTCAATTGTACTTATTTTTGATATACTTCTTTTATTCCACAGGAAAAACATTCGTGAGGCTTACCGGAATTACAAGAATCTTAATGAGAAAGATATTTTAGTATGATAAAAATTGCCCTACTTAACCTTTTACCAATTTGTTTAACGAATTATGAAACTAACAGAAAGCACTATTTTAATCACAGGTGGAACCACCGTCCTGAGGTTTTTAAATCCTCATTGATTTTTAAAAGACGAACTTTTGTTAACAAACGTTAAATCTCTTTCTTAAAAGCCCTTTTCCTTAAACCTGCTGTTACGTTTTTATTTTTCCTGCGTCATTGGCTTAAACTCTTAATGCAATGACTTCTTTAATAACTACTCCAACTCTTAATAAAAAACTGTTACAAGCAGCAGTTTTAAACCGTTCAAATCTTTCGGTTAACGATTTCTCTGATTTTTCTACCGAAGTTTTCCCGGGCTTTACCGAGAAGGTTCTTTAATCAACCTAATAGCCATTTTCCAGCATTAAAACACACCCTAATTTTGAATCAACAAATAAGAAATAACGATTAAACAATCACTCTAATACGCATAACAATGAAAACTCTTAAAACTCTAACAGCAGCCTTATTAATCATCTTAACTTCAAGTGCCTTTGCTAATGATGAAACTAAAAGTGAAAAGTTAATGATGGATTATACCGTTAAAAGATACATTGATGCCATTACACATGGCCAGGTAAAAGGAATTTCAGAGATTTTTGACAAAGATGTTAAAATGACAACCACCCGCAATAAAGAGATTGTTAACTACGAAAAATCAGATATCCTTTGGGCACTTAAATACACCAAGAACGCCGAACAAAATTGTACAACAGATTATAAGTTCTTAGAAATAAACCCAACTCAGGCAATAGTAAAAGTGAGCATGAATTACGAAGGGTTTACTAAGGTAAATATTGCGAGTATGGCTAATACCGCTAAAGGTTGGAAAATAACCAATATTGCTACCTGCTTCAATTAAAAACAAATCACCATTAATTGGTCTCTATATATAAATCTAAAGCCGCTTCTGCAACAGGAGCGGCTTCTTTCTTGAAAGTCTAATTGTTTTTTAAAGGCCAAGAAGAACCTTCTATCCACTTTCATCCTCCGTTTGAGAGCTTTTGCTCATGAAGGTTTTTCGTTGATATATTTTCTGCAATTAAAAGTTCGGTTTCAACACGTACTTGTTGTAGAAAGTAAATATTTGTTCGGCAGCTTCTTCTGCTGTATCAACTAAAGCATACAGGTTTAAATCTTCCGGACTTATATTCTTGGCATCAAGCATGTGATTTTCAACCCAATCCAGTAAGCCTCTCCAATAATCAGTTCCAACCAGCACGATCGGGAAACGGGCAATCTTACCGGTCTGTATTAGGGTTATTGCTTCGAACATTTCATCCATAGTTCCAAATCCACCTGGTAATACAATAAAACCTTGAGAGTACTTCATAAACATTACCTTCCTCACAAAAAAGTAATCGAACTCCAGAATTTTATCCCGGTCGATATACTTATTATGAAATTGCTCGAATGGAAGTTCTATGTTTAACCCTACCGATTTACCACCATTTTCGTAAGCACCTTTGTTGGCTGCTTCCATAATACCAGGGCCTCCGCCGGAAATTACTCCGTAGCCTCTGTCGGTTAGTAAACGTGCAATATCTTCAGCAATTTTGTAATACTTGTTATCATTAGGTGTGCGTGCCGAACCAAAAATTGAGACACATGGACCTATTTTTGAAAGCTTTTCAAAGCCTTCTACAAACTCGGCCATTATTTTAAATATCTGCCACGAATCGGTTATTTTAATCTCATGCCAGTCCTGATTTTCAAAAGCGCTTCTAATTTTATCGTCACCTGTCATATATCTCAATTAAATAAAAAAGTAGAGTATTATCCTATTTTGCAGCCTTGCTGGTTAAAAGCAGTAATAAAAAAGTTATTAAGCCATTGTAAATAATCAATTCAAAGCCGATAACATAACCAGTTAATGCAGCAGAATTTGCATCTATTAAAAAACAAATTGCCGGAGAAAGTACACAAATAAAAGGGACAAGTTTATCTGTAACATTCCTTTTTGTAATCATCCCAAAAACAAACAATCCTAATAACGGACCATAAGTATAACCGGCTGCTTTAAATATAGCATTTACCACCGAGTCATCATTAATCACCTTAAACGCAAGGATTACCAGCAGCATTAAGAATGAAAAGGCTACGTGTACTAAATGCCTTGTACGAACAAGTTTTGGCGCATTTTGATTTTCTTCTTTGTTAAAATTCAGAAAATCAACACAAAATGAGGTAGTTAAAGCGGTAAGAGCAGAGTCTGTTGTGGCAAAAGTTGCGGCGGTAAGTCCCAGCATAAAAATAATAGCCGGAATAATATTTAAATGATTCAAAGCTATTTCGGGGAACAAATGATCCGGCGTGGCTAGTGATGCTACATCAATATGATTTTTTGCTGCGTACATATATAATAAGGCACCAACACTTAAAAAGAAAAGGTTAATTACCACAAATACTGAGGTAAAGGTTAACATATTTTTTTGAGCCTCGCCGATATTTTTACAGCTGAGATTTTTTTGCATTAAATCCTGGTCGAGGCCCGTCATTGCCACTGTTACAAAAATCCCCCCGAAAAACTGTTTTAAGAAATGAGTCTTACTGCCTAAAAAATCTTCCCAAAAGAAAATCTTCGAATAACTACTGTTTTTTACTGCTTCAAAAGTTTCAGCAAGGGTAAAATTCAGGCTTCTTGATATAAAATAGATGGATAGTATAACTGATGAAAGCAAGAATACCGTTTGAAGAGTATCCGTTATAATAATTGTTTTAAGTCCTCCCCTATACGTATATAGCCAGATTAATACCAAGCATATCAGAATAGTAACTGCAAATGGTACACCCCAGGCATCGAATATAAACTTCTGAAGAACGATAGCAACCAGGTAAAGCCTGAAAGCGGAACCAATGGTACGTGAAATCAGGAAAATCATTGCGCCCGACTTATAACTCCAAAAACCCAAACGCTTTTCCAGATAAGTGTAAATAGATACCAGATGCATTCGGTAATACAATGGCAACAGTACCGTAGCTATCAATATAAATCCAACAGCGTTACCCAATACAAATTGAAAGTATCCAAAGCTTGTTTTCCCTACTGCTCCCGGGACGGAAATAAAAGTTACTCCAGATAAAGCAGTACCTATCATTCCAAATGCAACCAGGTACCATTTTGAATTTCTATTAGCAATAAAAAAGGTGGAATTATCTGATGAGTTTTTTGACGTTAAGTGAGCAACAACAATCAGCAGCAAAAAATATCCTATAATAAATGACAGAAGTACTATTGGCGACATACGTTTATTAAAAACTCTAATATATACGTATTAAGATGATTTATGTTGAAATAAGGCTTGAAAATAAGTTTTGTAAGTAAAAATGATACTACTTAATAAGAAGGAAAAGCTTATAATAAGAACCAGGACATCAAATCTTCATTCATTTTTCCTTCCAAAAACATCAATAAAAATCTTAGTAACCTTCTAATCAGGCACTCTTTTTGAAAAGAAGTACAGAACAAACATCTACAACTATGGCAGATAAATTCAAAATAAAAGATATTCCTTCCCTGATAAAGGAAACTTATAAAGAATGGATGGACGATGAACCTTTCGATTTAAGTGCAATTGTTGCCTACTATTCTATTTTCTCTTTACCTGCCTTGCTTATTATTATCATTACCATTGCTGGAAGCGTATTTGGGCAGGAAGCTGTTCAAAATCAGCTGTCCGGACAAATGGGTTCTGTTATTGGCCAGGATGCAGCTAAGCAAATACAAGAAATGATAGCCAATTCGTACACTAAAGATAATGGAGGTATAGCTATTGCGATTGGAATTGCAACTCTGCTTTTTGGTGCCACCGGAGTTTTTGTTGCGCTTCAAAAATCATTAAACAGGGTTTGGGAGGTAAAGGCTGATCCGAAGAAATCAGGTATAAAATCATTATTGAAAACCCGTGCTACTTCATTCGGAATTATCCTTGCAATTGGTTTTCTACTACTTATTTCGCTGGTATTAACTGCAGGTTTAACGGCAGTAAGTGATTACGTAGCTGCACGTATGCCGGATTTTGTCTTATATATTTTTTATGTGATCAACTTCCTGGTAACATTTGCAATTATTACCTTTTTATTCGCCCTGCTTTACCGCTACCTGCCTGATGTTAAAATTGAATGGAGAA
>Ga0157372_10001131_pt1 | contig 28965 bp, 45 predicted proteins | sample C55metaG_FD_115307 | JGI IMG/M metagenome (GOLD analysis project Ga0157372, IMG submission 115307) | Corn rhizosphere microbial communities from Kellogg Biological Station, Michigan, USA - C5-5 metaG | ecosystem: Host-associated > Plants > Roots > Rhizosphere > Soil | place: USA: Michigan...
ACGATTCAGGCTCGACGGTTCTTCGACACCTACTTCAAGAACGCCAAGCAGTTCAACAAGTACAACCGAGACATGTACAACTCGACAGGTCAGGCACAGAAGGCCTTCGAGAAGCTGAACAGGTCTCCAGCAGCACAGTTGCAGAACCTGAAGAACCAGTGGCAGCTGCTTCAGATCCAGATGGGTAAGTTCCTCATCCCACTCTTGACGCAGCTTGCGAAGGGTATCTCGCACGTACTTACCTGGTTCAACAACTTGCCAGCGCCTGTGAAGAAGTCCACAGCTGTCATCGCACTCGTGAGTACCGCACTTCTACTTGTGCTCGGTACGATTACTACCTTCGCAGGTGCTGCTATGATCTTCGTCGGTGCTACACGCATGATGGGGATCGGCGCCGCAACGGCTGCTGGACGCATTTCAGGTCTGACTGCGGGCCTTACGATGCTCGTGGCAGGTATGGCGATGGCACACAAGAGTACCAACGATACTACTCAGGCAGTAGGTGTACTGACCACAGTAGCTGGCGGTGCCGCGGCAGGATCGATCTTCGGTCCCTGGGGTACTGTCGCAGGAGCTGCTGCTGGCGGCGTCTTGGGTCTAGTGGCTGCATTTAAGAAGTCGAGCGACACCATTACAGAGGCCAAGGCGCCTGTAGCTGACTATGGTGCAACACTTGACACATTGACTGGCAAGATCACCAAAGCTACTCGTGCAATGGTATCTCAGTCGTTGCAGACTGCAGGTGCCTTCACTGAGGCCAACAAGCTCAAGATTTCCACCCGCGATGTTGTCAGTGCCGCTATGGGACACAAGGATGCCATCGATCGTGTTACCAACTCGATGCGCAAGCAGGTTGCAGCCAACCCCAGCCTGTTGGCAGCTACACTGAATCTCAGTCAGGCTCTTGGTCTCGTTGGTGACGACTACACGAAGCAGGTAGCCAAGGCCCGTGAAGCCTCAGGTGCAGCACAGACTTGGGCACAGGCTCTGAAGGGTGTACCGAAGAAGGTACAGACCAAGCTCCAGATGGAGAACTACGAACCTTCGAAGAAGCAACTGCGCGAGATCAAGAGGATGACGACACCTGCGGAATACAAGATCGTCCTCAAGGCATTGAACATCGGACCTGTACAGAAGCAACTGAAGAGGACCCAGCAGAACTTCGATGACGTGGTAAATGGCCTCGATCGAGCTGGAGACAAGGGAGGTCACAGCTTCCTCGACGGTATTCAGGCTGCCATTCGTAAGGCACGCATCAACCTTCAGCCTCTCGCTAGTGGCATCCAGACAGGTATGGCTAAGCCCAAGCGTACCGCAGCCGTTGGTGGTGCTCAGGTCGGTAACAACCTCAAGCAAGGCATCATCCAAGGCTTCGCTGGCACAGAAGCGATTCTCTCCGCACAAGCTTCGAGTGCTGTCAATGGTGCAGTCGCTGCAGCGAAACGTGCTGGCGATATTCACTCACCGTCCCGAAAGACCCAGTACATCGGCAAGATGATCATGGAGGGTCTGGTCAAGGGTATTCGCGATGAGATGCCTACACTTGACAAGCTCATGACTGCCGTCGGCAAGGCTCTGACGAAGGACTTCACTAAGCAGATGAAGGCACGTGTTCGACGTCAGACCGCTGGGCCTCTTAAGCAGCTTCAGGATGTCGCTAAGCAGATCCAGGCAGTGCACAAGAAGCTCGAGGATGCGCAGTCGAAGCTCGATGACATCAAGCAGGAGCGTCAGAGCTACGTCGACAATGTCACGTCTAGCATCCAGAGCTTCGGTAGCCTGTCACAGATGTCAAGCACGCAGGACGTCTTCGGCAACGACATTGCGCCTACGCCGAGCAACATCATCGCGTTCTACCAGAAGCAGCTCGGGTTCGTCAAGGGCTACAGCGACAACCTGAAGAAGCTCGTCGCCATGGGCTTCTCGAAGAACGTGTACGACCAAGTGATCCAGATGGGTCCGGAGCTTGGTAGTCAGTACGCAGCAGCACTTATCCAGGCTACACCTGATCAGGTTAGCCAGATCAACAGCCTCTCCGGTTCGATCCAGACGGTCTCGAACCAGATCGGACAGGCTGCTGGCGATGAGATGTACGCTGCAGGCATCGCTGCCGCACAGGGTCTGGTCAATGGCCTCAAGTCGCAGGAGGACGCTCTCGTTGCAGAGGCTACCCACCTTGCGAACCTCATCACTAAGGCTGTCAAGAAGGCTCTGAAGATCAAGTCGCCCTCTAAGGTCGCGCTCGGCATCGGTGATAACTTCGGTTCGTCTCTTGCTACAGCACTTGCTGGACACACGGGCACGGTTCGACAGGCTTCGACACAACTGGCTAAGGCCGCCATCTTTGATCCTTCGGTCAACCAATACATGGCTCGCCCTGTGGTCGGTGCTTCCCCTGGGTCCCCGGTGGGAGGACAAGGAGGCACTGTCAACCACTTCGACCAGAAGTTCGAGATCACTACGCAGGAGATCGATCCTCGCAAGCATGCAGCAGACCTCGGATTCGAGATCGTAGGAAGGTTGGGTAGCTGATGGCTGTTCCCTCCCTCAACGCCGAAGAGTTCCAGTACAGCGATACTGGTCTTGTCTTGAACAACTCTGGAACAGGCATTCCGTTCTTCGACGTCACAGGCATCACAGGACTAGACAACGCACCTGCTAGGACTGTAACTCAGGACCATGACGGAATGGATGGTGGCTATGTCGACTCTGGCTTCGAGACCATCCGTACAGTCATCTTGGATGGAACGTTGTACGCAAGTGCTACTGCGATGGAGACCTACCTCGACTCGTTGAAGGCGAACTATGCTCCGTCTGCAGTGAACAAGCCCTTGTACTTCGGTACCGATGCTGGCGTTCGAATGGTGAACGGTAAGGCTCAGGGACTGAAGTACAACAAGGATCAGTTGCGGCGTCTTGGAGCAGCAACTGCGCAGATTCAGGTGATGTGCGAAGACCCTCGCATCTACACACCTGCAAGCGTATCCGGAACCGTGTCGCTTGTTTCGGGTGCGATCGCAGGCCGAGGGTACAACAAGAGCTACTCGTTCGGATACGGTGCAGCTGTCACACAAGGAAGTCTTGCACTCGCTATCGGAGGTAACCGAGACACGCCTGGTATCCTACGGATCGATGGTGCTGTCGTCAATCCGACCATCATCAATGACACCACTGGAGACCAGTTCGTGTTCAACCTGAGTCTGGCTGCGGGCGAGTACGTTACAATCAATCTCGCTAACAAGGCAGTACTGAAGAACGGTACGCAGTCAGTCAGAAACTCGATGTCGATCACTGGCAGTTGGTTCTTGATGCAACCTGGAACCAACTTCTTCAGGCTCCTTGGTACACAGTCACCACCTACACCTGTAGCACAACTCACTGCTACAGCAAACTCTGCATGGAGATGAGCAATGGCAGTTATTAACCCTCCGGGGTATCTACACAACCTGGCAACGCACACCGCTCAGGTGGATCGTATCGCTGCTATCGCTTCGGGCATCATGCCCGACGGTGCAGGATTGACCTTCCGTCCAGGGGTGCGTGGCATTGGCGATCTTAAGGTTGCTGCTCAGGGATCACCCAACATGACTGTGGCAGTAGCTGCTGGTCTGGCTCTTGTGAAGGGTTCCCTGAATGCCTTCCAAGGCCTGTACTCGGTTCCGAACGACGGATCGACGAACGTCACGATCAGTGCGTCCAACCCTACGTTGCCTCGGAACGACCTGATCATTGTACGTGTTCAGGACTCGTTCTACTCAGGTGCTACGAACACAGCAACGATCGAAGTCGTGACTGGTACAGCAGCAGCGTCGCCTTCCGACCCTGCGCTCCCTGCCAACAGCTTGCTACTCGCACGTGTTCGGGTACTTGCCAATGCGACGTCGATCGTAAACGGTCAGATCGACGACCTGCGACAGTGGACTGCAGGTGTCGGAGGTGTGATTCCTTGTTTGTCGACAGCGCGACCCAACATCGCCGAAGCGACAATGATCTACGAGATCGATACTGATCGGCTTCGTGTGTCCGATGGTACGGGCTGGAACTACGTCGCAGGTACTGCACCTGAGGTCATTGCTCGTCAGACAGCTGCGCAGTCGATCCCGAACAACACGTTCACCAGTGTGACGTTCGATACCGAGGATGAGGACACCGACGGCATCTTCACTGCTGGAGGTAGTGCATTTACCATCAACACTCCAGGCCTCTATCTCATCAAGGCACAAGTGTCGTTTGTTGGTTCGACTGGTGGAGCCTATCGTGCAGTACAGCTGACCAAGAACGGTACTGCTATTCCTTCGTCTGCGACCTATATGGCCAACAACCAAGGTACAGCAGTCATCATCAGTGTACCTATCACTTTTGTTGTTCGGCTCGTAGCAACAGATGTCATTCGAGTGCAAGCTCAGCACGTTGCAGGCGTCGCGATTAATACCAACACTGCGCTCGACGCACTCTCTCACATGCACATCGTTCGTCTGGCGGCCTAATGGCGACTTACCGTTACTACACAGCAGATATACTCACTGGTACAGTGCTAGCTGAGTTGCCTCTGTTTGGAGTGACGATGGATCGTAAGCTGAGTGCAGCAGGTAACATCAGCGGTTCGATGAAGTTGGGTAGTGGGCAGCACAACGATGACGATCTCATTACTGGTTCCGAACCTCAGCGGTCTGCTGTGTATTGCGAGCGAGACGGTACACTCATCTGGGGTGGGATCTTGTGGTCAAGGTCCTACGACTCTACCAATAAGACATGCGCCTTGACAGGACAAACGTTCGAGTCCTACTTTGATCACGTAGCCATTCAGAACGATTTCATTCAGGATGGTGGAATCGATCAGCTTGAGATTTTCCGCAACTTGATCAACGTCCTACAGGGTCAAGCTGGATCGAACATTGGCCTTGACGTGAGTGGCATGTCTATCGTGTCAGGCGTGCCTCGCACAATCCTGATCCCTGGCTACGAGTACCATCTTGCCAATGAGGTCGTTAGTCAGCTCGTTGGTGTTGAGGATGGATTCGACTACACTATCGATGTCGTGCCTTCAGGTACCGTCGATCAGCCTAACAAGCTTGTCCGTGTAGGATATCCTACCATCAGCGACCCAGATGCGTCAGCCGCTGTAGAGTACGACTATCCCGGTAACATCACCAGCTACACATGGCCCGAGACTGGTGGAGGTACACGCTTCGCTGTACTTGGTGCAGGTGCAGGATCGTCCATGTTTAGGGCAGAGTCTGTTGCTTCCGACCTGATCGCAGCTGGGTTTCCTTCATGGTGGGTTGTCAAGGCGTTCAAGAATCTAGTCACCGATGATCAGGTGACAGCCAAGGCAGCAGCTGTACGAGACCTGTACAAGACTCCTACGACTGTGCCCGAGTTTACATTGAAGCCTGATCGAGAGCCTGAGTTCGAGGCCTGGTCAGCGCTAGGCAGTAACTTCAACGTACATATCGAGGATGCTCGTTTCCCCAATGGGAAAGACGTCAGTAGTCGTATGACTGGCTGGTCACTGACACCTGAGAGCTCTAACAGTACAGAAGTCTTGAAGTTCACGATCGAGGGGACCGACGATGCCTGAGTACAACGAAAGCTCACCTGATCTAGTTCAGGAGATCGCTGAACTGCGTAGGCGTCTTGAGGCGCTTGAGAAGGGCAACCCTTTCGAGAACGCAACCATTGGCTCTGGAGGTATCACCGTCGAAGGTGGCGACATCGTCATCGAGTCGGGCGGTTCACTACGAGCAGAGTACGCCAACGGAGTTGTTGGACTTGAGTTCGGACCCATCAGAGACCCTTCCTGGTCACCTATCTACGATCAGGGTCTTGTGCTTTACAACACTCTGGGCCTGCTTGCTATCGCCATTGCCAAGCAACAGAGTTCGAACAACTTTGACGTATCGACGTCCACCAATGCGATTCAGAACCTCGATCTCTATGCGAGCAGCATCTTCATAGAGGCTCTTGGTGGTGCAGGTCTAGCACTCGGCGGAGATGTTCTGACTAACATCTTCGGCGCTGAGATCCTGCTCAACGCTCCCGGTGGTGACGTTCGCATTCCTAACTTCCAGACGACGGGTAGTGCAGCAAACGTCTTCATGACAGCAGCAGGAATCATTCAGCGCGTCACGTCGTCCCTGAGGTACAAGACCAATGTTGAAGACGCGGAGATCGACCCTAAGGACGTACTGAAGCTTCGTCCACGTACTTGGCAAGACAAGGACGAGTACCAGGTGATGGACGACGAGGCTCCTCGCTACGTCGGATTCATCGCTGAGGAGCTGGACGCAGCAGGCCTGGGACTCTTTGTAGAGTACGACTTGCAGGGTCGTCCAGATGCTATCCAATACGACAGGCTTGTAGCAGCTCTGATTGAGGTGGTGAAAGATCAAGAGAAGCGCATCAAGACACTTGAAGCTCTGGTCCCTCCAGGCAAGAGCAAGTAATGTACCCGTTCTTTCCGATCGCACTCTTCGTGGTCCTAGAGGCAGCTCCTGTCAGTAGCGATCCGACAGCGATTCTGATACTGAACTACGGAGTACTAGGGATCTCATTCACCCTACTGATCTTCGGCAAGTTGCACACTGACTCGGAAGTGAAGAACTTGAAGGAAACTATTACTTCGCAAGCGCGTTACATTGCAGCAAGAGATATCCTGATCGAAGGCTTTCTCAAGACCGTGTCTACTACGACCTTGCCAGCTCTGGAACGAACTACGCAAGCCGTACTGACAGGGCCCCCAGTACAGCAAACAAGTCCTGACCTCGAAAGACTGCTTCGGGAACTTAACGACGTAGCCATCGAACTGAAGACTCATGCGGAAGGAGAGGGTCGTCAATGATGGTCATGGATCCCAGGCCTGTTGACGATCAGTTGATCGAAGGATTCGCCATCCTCGATCGTCTTGGGGAGCTATCGTCAGAACTACTCAAGGCAGCAACTACCAGTATTAAAGAGCAGGAGGATGACGATGAGTGAGCCAGGACTCACTAACATCGACGAAGGTGAGAGCTTACCGTCGAAAGTGGACAAGCTGATCGCAGCAGTAGGCTTGTTCCAAACGTTCCTATCTACCACTCAGCGCAACGCACAGCGTACGCGTATTCTATCGTACGTTGTAGGTGCTATCGCAATCGCCTCCCTGATCATCGGTGGCGTTGCTTGGCACGCTCAGAGCGAAGTCCAGCATGGACAAGTTCAGAACTGCAGGAACTCTAATGCTACCCGAGAGGGTCAGCGGCTGCTCTGGCAGACGTTCATTGGCCTCCTTGTGCAGAACGGAGACGCGCATACCAAGGCCAACGGTGCAGCCTTCGTAGCCTGGACCAACCTGGTGTTCCAAGAGCACGACTGTTCAAACCTGTCGAAGCAATACCCGCTGCCACCGGTACCGAGTATCGACACATCGGAATGAGGTGAAACATGGCTAAGCGATGGAGCAGACGAGTGGGACATGTGCCCCATGGCATCAGCTATGCAGTAGAGAACGGGAACTGGTTCACTAGGTTCCTGAAGAAGATCGGCATCAGATGGGTGGACAAGGATGTGCACATCACGAAGGACGGCATGCGTGTCTGTGGCCATTGGGGTCTGATTGCCAAGAATGGCTTCGTGCTTCCTAGGTGGTTCAGGAAGAAGTACGGGAAGCGTCCTCGCCTCAAGGACGTTGTCTGGGCTGACCTTCAACGCCTACGTACGGCAAGGATCTCGTTCCACGGAATCCGTACCTACAGGTTCGTCACACTCAAGGACGCAATGGCTGTCTGTGCCGAGATCGGTATGGGCATCATGGTCGAGCAGAAGGGTGACGTAGGCTGGGGCAAGCCTGAGACGTGGGATGCCGTCGATCAGGATCGTATCAGTGTTGGCCTTCCTAAGGGGAAGATGGTCGCAGCAACACTCCCTGGCATGGCTCGGGCAGGCATCATGCTTGAGGCAACACATGCAGCAGGAGTTCCCAACATGGTCATTCGTGCACAAGACGGTGTGCCACGTAGCTGGGAGCCCTTCATGACTTGGTATAGAGGGAAAATAGTCTGGAAGGAGAATCGCTAATGGCAACATGTCAGAATGGGTGGCCGGTGCTGCAACCGGATTCGCCCTATCTTCACAAGTGGATCATCCCAGCCAAGAACGGGCAGACCCACTTCATCAACCGAAGAGGTTCAGCAGGCTTCTTGCTTGCGTTCCTTGCACTCTGGTTCTCGGAGGTGATCGAGGACCTGACTGGCAAGGTCTGGGACGAGTGGGGCTACGCTCTCCGACCCATTCGAGGCCAGACGACAGGGTACTCGAACCACGCTGGAGGTACTGCCGACGACTTCAACGCCGCAGAGCATCCACTTGGTAGGGTCTCGACCTACAAGCAATGGCAGTACGACAAGATCCATCGGTTCCTTCGTCGTCGCCTGAAGGGTGCGATTCGCTGGGGTGCTGACTACAACGGACGCAAGGATGAGATGCACTTCGAGATCGTTCAAGACCTTGCGTACTGCGAGAAGCTTGCGCGTTGGCTGATGAAGTGGACCCGACGTGGTCGGCGACTCATCAAGGCGAACCCTTCGCAGAAGGCAGTCATCCTGTCGTGAACTGCTTCTCGGACAAGGACACACCACTACTGGAGGTAGCACAATGGCAAGCAACAAGTGGGGCAAGCGATACTGGGGAGACCTCGGCGAACGTGTCGGGTCAACCTTCCTGGGAGCTCTGCTCGGAACCATCACCCTGACCAGCTCGACCCCTGTCGACTGGGGTGACCAGAAGGCCATCTGGGCGACTCTGGGAGTTCCGACCGCAGTGTCTCTGATCAAGGGTCTGCTCAGGAACATGGCGACTGACGAAGACGCTCCGCCGTCTGCCTCTCTCGCCGGGGTGAGCTCTGACACCTAGACCCACCTAAGCTGCTAGCCGTCCCTGCCCTGTATGTGGGGTCCCTCCAGGGGCGGCTAGCTTTATGCCTACAGGTCTTTCCAGCACTTGATCAAGTCTGTCCTACGGTTCTTGTTGACCAGATGGAAAACCAGGTGTCTCATGGCATCCATCGCATGCTTCTGTCCAGGATACCATAGGCCCATCTTCTTGAGCTTCTGATCCGTCACGAAAGGCTTCGCGGCCCCCGCTGTCTGAAAGACCACAGGAACGTCACGCTCTTGTCCGAAGAGTTTGGTTACGCCAATATACTCTTTGGACATCAGGTTCAGGTTGTCACGATGCCTGTAGTTCCGATACTCGAAGCTCTCACACACGACGACCGTATCGTGGATGTGCTGCAGTTCGAGGAACTCGTAGAGGTCAAGGTGGTGCTCCTCAGGACCGATCTGACCACAAGCCCACTCCTCGTCTGCATAGAGGTACTGTTTGCCTGCAGTACTTATGTAAGACGACGTCTGAGCTGAGTAAGTCGCCCAGCCAGTAGTGCCTCCTGGGTCAAGAGCGATGACTCTAAAGTTTGGGTCAGACATGTTGCGGCCTTCTCTCCCTGTGGTCTGTGTGTCGGCAAGGACGGGGTTGCCTGCTATTGTGTGATCGATTAGACTTGAGTTAGACAAACCAACGCCGAGATATGTTGCTCAACGGGTGGTTGTTTGTCTAAGCCTATGTCTCTGAGGTCTAAGCTATGGTCTACAAGCCATCAGCTCTCGTTGAGTTGTGCTCGTAGGGACGAGGCTTCTGCCTCCAGCTCTTGCAGACGTGATTCGATCTGCGCCAGACGCTTACGCTTCGAGGACGTTCGCTTCTTGATGACCTCGATGCCCTTCTCGTCGTACGGGTTGTTCTTAGCTTCCTTTGACCTGAACCTCACTTGGTCAGTCGCAGGATCGATCTGACGACCGAGTACCTTCTCGATGGTCAACCAGTGCGTAAGCACCCAACCCCTGTCAGTTGTCTTCGTGTAGTGGTAGCCATTCTTCGCTACACGAGTCGCACCGACTTCTGCGGTCGATCCTCTAGCCATTACACCTCACCCCAGTTCTTTCCGATCTTGACGTCTACCTTGAATGGGACATAGTCCCCGATTAGCTCCTCGGCCGATTCCACCATGCGACGATCCAACAGAGCGGAAACGTCGCTAGCCATGTCGTGAGGACAATCCACCAGGATCGAGTCATGAACAATGTTCCTGACATAAGCCCCGCTCCCGCGCAGATCCCTGCGGACGCGAACCATTGCTCGAAGACAAATGTCCGAACTGGTCGACTGCGGGAGGAATGCCATCGCCTCATTCTTGATTGCCTTCCAGTTGTCATCCGTGATCAGATGGAACCGACGATGACGTCCGAACGGTGTGATGAGGTCTTCCCCTCGCCACACTCTAGCCTGGACGTCCTTCTGCCAAGCAACGATTGATGGGATCGTTTCGAAGAACCTGTTCTTGACTGCACGTGCTTCCTCGACAGGGTACTTGTACTCCGATGCAATGCTGTACTCCGTTCGTCCGTATCCAAGGCCATACACGAAGGCCTTCACACGAATACGGATCTCCTTCCACTCTTCTTCCGTAATGCTTCCCCCGAGGACAAGCTCCTTCGTCTGACCAGGGTAGAGCTGAGGCGTCAGCTCGTCGAAGAAGTCTCGTTCGGGATGCATGAAAAGGTCACGGAAGTATTCATCTCCGGCGAGCCAGGTAAGTACTCGAAGTTCAGCCTGAGCGAAGTCAGCCTGTACAAAGACGTTCTCAGGCTGAGCAGGTACGAAAAGTCCTCGGATGGCAGACTCTCGAGGAACGTTCTGGAGATTGGGATTGCGACATGCAAGTCTTCCTGTAGTGGTCCCATGGATACGGAATGTTGGATAGACTCGACCGCGATACATACGCTTCGCTGTTCCCTTAACGTATGTTCCAAACATCTTCTGCTCGCGTCGATGGATGAGCAGTGTCTCGCAGAACTGGTAGAGCGGCCCGTCGTCTTGCTTTCGTGCCGTAAGAAGGTCTTGAACCTTATGAAGTGTCTCTTCATTGGTAGAATCCACTCTGCACCCGAGATGCGCTAGCGCCGCCTTGACTTGCTGGGGCGATCTGGGGTTGATGGGGTTGTAGTTCGTCTTGACAAGGATCTGATCAATCTCCTCTTCGATTCGCCCGAGCGACTCTTTGTACTTCTCAGTAAGCGTTGCGATGTACGATCTGTCCACCGCAATACCGTTGAGCTCCACGAACATGAGTTCGTTGGATGCCTCCACCAGAAAGTCATGGAGTGCTCGGAGGTTCGATGCATCCAGTCGTCTGCTGAACAGTCGGTACAACGAATATGTACTAGATGCGTCGTACGCGTTGTACCGATATAGGATGTCACGAGGAATGACCCCATAACCGTCACCGGGTCCGACATATTTCTTGATCTCCTCGTCGTATTGTGGAGCGCCGAGATACTCCACTGCCATCTGCTTCAGTCCGTGGATACCTGGTCGTTCGTCGAGGCAGTAGTGGGCGAGCATGGTGTCGAAGTAGAGCTCGAGGGTACCAAGGACAGGATTAAGTCCTGCAAGATCGAACTTCCCATTCTGGGCAATGAGTCGGCTAGCTCTGAAGGCGTCAGCCATAGCGTCTCGAACGTCATCGTCTTGACACGCACGTTCACCAATAACCAGCGCTCGCCCCTCTTCCCAGGCGAGGCCAACACAGAGGAGACCGTATCGATTAGGATGGTCGTGGCTGGTGTCCTTTTCAATGTCGACCTCAATATCGACAACAAGGTCTCCCGTTCGCTGTTCCAAGAACCTGAGGCGCTCGATGGCATCCACAGGATCGTCAACGACTTCGTACTGCGGCTCACTCCAATCGACATGGTCTATGACCACCTTTCCAATGTCCGCGACAAGAGACGGAAACATATCCGACTGACGAAGGCACGCGGCTGGATGAACCGTTGGTATGATCCTGACACCTGCCAGCTCTGGATACGGGGAGGTTCTCCCGGGACCCACTCGGAGCTTAGTAACGCCCTCAACTCCAAGAAGACCGAACGCCGCCGAGTTTCCCAACGCCACAACAGTTGAGGCACCTCGAACGGTGAGCTCGCTAAGTAGGCGACCTCGACAAGCTGTAATGGCAGCCTTTGTCGGAGTCGACCCATCTGCAGGCCTACAGAGTGTGGCATTGGTTAGGAACACCTCTTCTCGTTCGATCCCGTACTGCTTGCTGACCGTGTTGAGGAGCTTACCGCTTGGGCCAATAAACGGTTTGCCCTCTCGAGCCTCTTGGACACCAGGTGCTTCGCCGACGAATGCAATGTCTGCATGTTCTGGCCCATCGCTCGGAACGAACTTGCCGCCAACGCGGAGCGGACACTCATCACACTTAGCTCCGAGCGACTGGGCGTGTTCTTTGTCATAGGTCATTCCTCCACCCATTCCTCGAGCTCTCGAACGTTCCTACCGATCATCTCGGCCTGACTGAAGTCGATGAACCTACGATTGAAATAGTTGTCCGGTCGAAGCAGTCCCGACGAGCCATCCAACGGCATGCCGTACCAGGCTGCTGTGTAGGGCATCGACGTGTCGACGCTTCGTACGAGTGAACGAACAGACGGAGCAAGGTCTCGCAGCTCGATCGGGTAGTGAGTCGATGCACCGAGAAAATGGATGTCCTTGAGATGAGCTCCGTACGATGCGTACAGGGTCTTGACGATCGTAGCACGAGCCCAAGGATCGCCAAGTGTCTTGATGGCGTGCCGAGGGATAGCAATCGTCTCGATCTCATCTCTGTCATGAGCCCACGCAGCACTGTGAATGAAGTCATCCATCATCTGACCCTGTGCGACGAACATCAGACGTTGATCAGGAGAGGCCCAATGCATGAGGAAGTCCTCTGCCTCTTCCATCGTCTGGCGAGCATCTCCGATGGTGTCAGGAATGACAAGCTCGTCAGGCCTGATCATACGTGAGAGGTCGAACAGCTCATCGTTCCTAACCTGCTGTCCTTCAGCGGCACCGTTGTCGAGGATGACGAACTTGTCCAGAGACTTCGCGTAGCGCTCATACGTTGCAAGATAGTAGGCATCGTTGCAGAGCTGTGGCAGCATGAGCTGGTACTGCAGAGTTGCCGTATCCTCCAGAAGAGGAATGGGAGGGATGAGAGCCAGCTTCACTTCTTGACGCCCTTCTCCTTGTTGTCGACCTTGCGAACCCTACGTGCCTGCTTGGGTGTCAGGTCCTTCTTGCCCGACTGCTTCTTGTAGCTCGCGATGCGCTTATCGTTCTTCACTTCTGCCACCCCACGTCCTTGGTTCCCTTGAACGCCTCGACACCGATCGTCAGGTTGTCCTGCTCGTCCGGAGTCAGCTTCTCGTTCAGCAACTGGTCGAGGTGGTTCTGGAGGATCATCAGCTTGACTGACTGGTAGCGACAGTAGTTGGCTGTGTCGGCGAGCTCCTCCAACATCATCCGAATGACGTCGTTGCCGAGGTACGTAGCGACACCGTACTTCTCTTCTCCGACGTCGTGACGCAACTGACAGAGCATGTCGAACTGCTCACTGAAGGCAGTGACCATCGCTGCCAGCTCTTCAGCCTCCGTTGCCATTACGCTGTGCCCTCTCTGCGCGCTGTTCGGCGAAGCGCTTGTTGTTCTCCGCACGCTTCATCTGATAGGTCTTGCCCAGGTCGATCTGAAGGAGCCCTGCCAGGTTCAACAGGTAGATGAAGACGTCTGTCAGCTCCATCGCCATGTCGTAGCGAACGGCAGGAGTCCTAATGTCCAAGCTCCCCCGTTCGACCTTCTTCACGATGTTGCAGAACTCTCCGACCTCGCCAGCCATCGCGAGCGCGTGGTGAGGGATGCTGTAGACTACGGCACTGTCGCCGAAGTACTTCTCGCTGTCCTCCACGCACTGCTTGGCCAACTCCTCCAGGGTCTTTACTTCTCTCGTTGACATTATTGTATCACAGATCCTCTCGGAATGTCAAGATGTCTATTTAAGTTTCCGCAAAGATAGGTCACTTGCCGATGATCGACATGAACTCTGCCTTCGCCGTGCGGCTGTGATCCGCGAACACCCCCCTCATGGTGCTCGTCGTCGTCTTGGTACCCGGCGTCTGGACACCGCGAATGGTCATGCACATGTGCTCTGCCTCCATCACGACACCGACACCCAGAGGGCTCAGTCTCGCCTCCAGGTCGTCAGCAATGTCGTGTGTCAACTTCTCTTGCACCTGAAGAGCTTTCGAGTGGTACCGAACCGTTCGTGCCAGCTTGCTCAGTCCGACCATCTTGTGGATGGGAATGTAGGCAATGTGTGCGACACCGATGAATGGAACGATGTGATGGTTGCAGAGACTGACGAACGGAATGTCCTGCATCACGATCATGTCCTCCATGCCGTCTGCATCGAACGTCGTGAACTCGAAGTCTTCCGGAGTGGTCATCTCCTTAAGCATCCTGGCAAACCTCTTCGGCGTGTTGGCTCCATGAGGCGAGTCAGCATTCAGTCCTGTGGTCTGTTCAAGCAATACCTGCGCGGCTTCCTCGGCGGAAAGCTCAGCCATCAATGGACGAAGCTGACCCTTCACTCGGTCGATTGCGTCCTTGATGTCCGCATTGATGTTAGGCGTCTGTGCCATTACCGTCCTCTTTCGTTCGCGGGCCAGATGTAGTTGTGCAGTTGAACGTTGAGCTTCCAGGGCAACATGTTCTGCATTACCCAAGCTGCGAGCTGTGCGTCAGTAACGTCACCGTTCCAGACCTTGCCGTAGTACCAATGGATGGCACGACGGGTCTTCTCTGGCAACATAGACCACAGGGACGCAGCTGTGTCAAAGTCCTCCTCGTCCTTGCAGACGAACTTGACTGAGTGAAACAGAATCGACTCGTCCAGCTGCTTGATGTTCTGATAGCGAACTTCGTTGTACGGGTCTTCTCCTGAGCCCGGAAGCTTCCAGTCCATGATCATGGAGATGTTGTCCACAGCCCACTCTGGATACAAGAAGGTCCCGTTGGTGAAGGCTTCGATGCCGTAGCCCTTACCTTGAAGCATATCCGTCAGCTGTTCCAGGTTGGCATTGTTCTGAAGGAATGGTTCTCCACCAGTGAACGTAACCATCTGGGCACCAGCAAGCTTGGCTGTACGGTCGACCTGGTCAACGATCTCGGCTGGAGACAGGACCATCCATTCCTTACGGAAGGCTGGATCGATCGCATGCTGAGTGTCGCATGGCCAGCCAGGGCAACGAAGGTTGCAACCTCCGAACCTCAGGAAGACGGTCGTCTCTCCGACGCGAGGTCCTTCACCTTGCACGCTGGCATAGATCTCCGAGACCCTCACTGGAGTCCTCCAGCCAAGGCGAGCTCTGCGAAGAACTGTTGTGCATTCGAGCTCCAACCGCCTGAAGGAGTCCAGCTGTGCAGCTCATCAAACAGGTCGCGCATCTCCTGAGCTGTGCCCTGAAGAGTTACAGTCGCTTCGTTCTGGATCTTGGTTCTCATCCGTCCAACCAATCTAGTACATGTTGTGCTACGTCTTCGACAGCAACGCGAACGTCACCTGCGAAGTGTGGAATGTTCGGAGGGTCGATGTGCGTGATTGCGTCTGGCACATCTTCCGGTTCACACTCAAGCGAGACGACTAGAATCGCCTTCACTTGTCGACCTCCTTGGTCGGAGAGAACTGGAAGCGAGCCATGTTGACTGACGTCTCCCAGACAGTCACATCGATGCTATAGATGTTCCTAGGCATTGCAGTGATCAGGTCGTTCGCGACCATCTCCTCATACATGTCGTGAGCGATCCACTTGGCGAGGTTCTCCGTCGTCGGGTCTCCCATTGTCGCTTGCAGACCAGGCAAGTACTGCTTCGAACCTTCATCGACATTGACTCGCTCACCTGGTTCGAAGTCATCGACATCGAACATGTAGATGGGTCGAGCATATGGGTCAGCCACGTTGAGGAGCAGACGGTGGTCGTACGTCTCATCGAGATGTCCGCGGAACACCTTCTTCAGGGCTCCGTACTCGATCCCTCCGAGGATGCCCTTGTCGTTCAGTCTGCCCTGAAGCTCCATCGTGACCCACATCGAGTGGCCATGGATCTGTTCGCACTTGCCAGGGAGCTCGAACAGTCTATGTGCGACCTCGATGTTGTGCTTGACCGCAATGGTCGTCATTGACATCAGACAGTCTCCCTCTTGAGTGCCTCGCGCCAGAACTGGTCGTCCTCGTACGGAGTCGGGTCAGCGTTGCCGGTCGATGCGATGGCCTCCAGACGCTCGACACACGTACCGCACTTGCCGCAGTGGATGTCTCCACCCTTGTAGCAGCTCCAGGTACGAGCGATGTCGACGTTGAGGTCGAAGGCACGCTGAGCGATCCAGTTCTTGTCCTTGTCGATGAAGGGTGTGTCGATGAAGAAGCCTGGCCTGATGAAACCCTCGTTGCCCAGGTTGATGGCTACATCAGTAGCGCCGATGAACGCTGGACGACAGTCGGGATAGATGAAGTGGTCACCCGCGTGAACGCCTGTGCAGACCTTCTCGGCACCGATCGACACGGCGTAGCCTGCTGCGATGGACAGCATGATCATGTTGCGATTGGGAACGACCGTCTGCTTCATCGACTCTTCCCCGTAGTGTCCTTCGGGGACATCGGTGTCGGTGACGAGCGAGCTACCTGACTCGGCGAACAGCTCCGTGAAGTCGAGGTCGACGATCTGCAAGTCGTTCCCGGAGAAGCCTGCCTGGTATGCAGCGAACTGCAACTCCTTCTTGTGGCGCTGTCCGTAGTCGAAGCTGATCGGGTACGCATCCCAACCCTGAGCGATGACGTGATGCAAGAGGGTCGTGCTGTCGAGCCCTCCGGACAGAACTACTACTGCCTTACTGTCTGACATTGTTTCTCCTATACCTTCGCTAGTGCTGGAATGACTGTTGGAAACAAAACCTCTGCCTTGCCGTTCTTCTGTCGAATGATCAAGTTGCGCTGCTCAAGTGTTTCGAACAGCTGTGTTGCATCTCTGGCGCTGAGGTGATATGCCTGCATAAGATACGATCGAGTCACGCCAGGTCTACGCTTGATGGCTCCGAGGATGTTGTCCAGCTGACGTTCAGCCTGACCCTTACCAACGTTAGCCATTACTTCCTTGACGAACATTCGCCAGTTCTCTCCGTACACAGCTGCACGAATGATGTCCTCCACCTCGACGATGATCGTCTCGTTGCGTTGTCTAGTCGCAGCCAAAAGAACGGCAGCCTTCAGGATGGACTTGGCTAGACGATCAAACGTCGGAGTCATGATGTCAGCACGATCAGAACGAATACCTGAGTCAAGCATCTGCTGTTCCAGTTGGTTGTATCGGAACCAAGCGTCTGGTGTCAGCTTCGCATTGACCTTGACCTTCTCGTCGATCGTGATCTTGGTACCCTTGACAGTCATCTGGATCGTACGGTTGTAGAAGCTGTACATCTCTTCTAGTTCCGTACGAATGACTTCGCGATTGCTGTCGGTAACGTCTGTAGGAGGACCAAGAGGTCGTACTCTGTTGACGTCTGACTCGGCGGTGATGAAGACGAACCTAGGCATGAAGCCGGAGCTGACCTGTTCGAAGCTGAGAAGGCTGGTGATCTTGTCCTTGATACCACCTGCGAAGATGATCAGGCATGGATCTCGAACCTCGACTGACTCTTTCCGCAACACACGCTTCTGCATCTTGCCGTCGTACAGCTTAGTGAACAGCTCGGGCATGCCTGCGTAGTAGTCCTTCTTGGTGATCATCTCGAGCAGACCGGAGAACTCATCTCGCAGGAACACACTGGGCTTGCCTGCTCTGGTCGACAGCGATGTCAGAAGACCTTCGATCGATCCATCAGTCGCCATGAGGATGTCATCGTTCACTTCCATCGCTAGGTCCATCGCGATGTCCATTGCTGTCGACTTCCTCGTCAGAGTCGTGTCGGCCAGAATCATGAACCAGAGATTCGGCTTGATCGTCCCAAACGAAGTGGGCAACTGGACAGCTCCTGCAAGAAGCGACGATAGTACAGTGAAAGCTCCAGCCTGGTGGTACTGCGGCGCAGCGTCTCCCAATGACTTGGCCCACTCGATGTACCTCTCAATGAACGTGTCTTCGCCTTCGATGATCGCCTTTCTTTCCTCGTCGGAAACAAGTGGCTCATCGAAGAGGTCTTTCAGGACTGCTGCGTCGGTGCTCTGCTGGTGCTTGAGTTCAGCCCTACAGACATCCTTCCACAGTTGAACAAGCGGTGCTCCACGCTTCTCGTACTTATTGCAAGCCGCATTCATCACGATCGACATGACCTGCTGAGCGTTGAAGCCTGCCTCGAACAGAAGCATCTCCAACTTCCATAGAGGCTCAGACCAGGAAGCATCCTCAGGAAGAGGTTCCTGATACAGTCTCCAGATAGTCGGGTTCAGCTTGAGACGTTCCTTCTGCAACAGCTCTTCGCCGTCAATGAACTCAGTCGGCATAGGAACATCGATGTGCTGGAAGCCCTGCACAGTGTCATAGAACTCATCGAAGTCAGTCAGGCTGTACTTGACCTTGTCGATCTCGACGATCTGTACTGTCGGAGTCGTGGCGTACTTGTAGTTGTACGTAAAGGGTAGCCGCAAGAGCTGCGTCAGATCCCAACCACTACGGTCTGCACCGTTGTCTGCATGCCCATAGGCAATGCGCTGACTAATGTTCTCTGCATCGTCTGGGTCGACTTCTTCATCGAACATCCAGAGACCCTGAAAGCGTCCAGGCGAGGACTCAATCAGGATCGACGGCTTCATGAACAGTTCATCGGGCTGACACGTGTCTAGGTCAGACCAGGCGCAAGGAGTGTAGGAGACGTTCTCCTTCTTCCTGCGTCGCGTGTCGAAGAGATGGGGACAAAACCAGACGTTGTGTCCCTGATACACTTTGTTGATCAGGTCCAACGCCTGCGGGATTTCGTTTGGGTACTTGAAGAACTGTTCCCGAAACTTCTTCGGATCTCTGTCGCGAGTTCCGTATGCGATGCAGAAGTAACCAGTCCCGTTGCCGAACAGAAGCTGGAGGAACGTGCTCCTACGCTTATCTGTTTCGGCCGAGATGTCAACTACTTCCACGGTACACCTTTCCAGTCAAAGGGTTTGGAGAGGGCGGCTCCTGCCCTACGGGGGATGAGAAGCAGGAGCCGCCCGGTCTTCAGGTCGTACTACGGGAGAAGCGAACCGCTCCCGCCGCCCGAACCCGATCCGGCGTCCGCCAGAGCCTTGAAGCCCTTGACGTCGTTCTTCCAGATGATCTCCTCCGGGTTCTCCGAACGCTCCATCGCGTACTTGTCCTTGACCTTCGCGATGACTGCGAGCACCTTCTCACCCAGGAAGTCGTCGGCAGGCGGGATCTGACCCGACTCCAGCGCGTCCAGGTGTCCGGTGGCCTTGCAGAGCTGGGCGAGGGAGTAGAGTGCACCCTCGAACAGCATCACGTTGGCCCAGAACTTGCGATCGGCGTACGGGCCCTCCTGAACGTTCAGCGTGACAGCCCAGTAGGGCTTGCCGTTGTGCTTCTCGCTCGTGGAGAACCGGAGGTCGATCTCCGTGATGGCGCACAGGTACTTGCCGGACGGAACGGGGGAGAAGTCCCTCGCCTCCGAACCTGCCTCTTCCTGGCTGAAGTTCACACGGATGGTGCTCGGGTCGAAGTCGACCTGGGGTTCTGCTGACTTGCTCGGCATAACAGTATCTCACTTTCTCGGTGTGTACAGCATCACAGTATTACAGTTTCACTCTTCGCTACCATTGATCATGTCAAAAAGCTTCTGCATCGTCGGATCCTCGATCACCTGCGGTAGCTGACCGGTGCGATCCTTGGCGATGATCGTTTCGGTCTTTGTTGTGAGGAGTAGGCGCTTCTCCAAGTTCTCGCCGTTGTCCTTCACATTCTTGATGTAGTAGTACACTACAATGTCCAGGAAGGCGGCGACCTCGTCTGCCATCTTTCCGGAGAGGGAAGGCTTGGTTGTGACCATGCCAGTACGTTCGTTCTTGTCGTCCTTCTTGAGTGCCGTGAAGATGGTGTTCATCGGAAGGTCACGGAAGGCTCGGACGAAGCGTCGGATCTGTTCGAGGTTCTTGCCCCACTCTCGCATCGAGGGGACGTCGATCTCTCGGTCTGGCTTCTCCTTGATCAAGTCCTCCATGATGTTGTACATGTTGAACTTCTGGATCTCAGTCAGAGAGTCCAGGATCACGGTCGAGTAGCCGGAGTTGCCACGAAGCAGTTCGTCATAGACCTTCTGCATCTCGTCCCAGGTTGTCACGCGAACCTGATCAACACCTGGGTAGCGACGGACGAGAGACTCGGTACCGCCCTCGAAGTCGATGATGAGTGCAGGACTCAGATCGACACACTCGGCAGCAGAGCCTGCCAAGGTCGTCTTGCCGACACCTGAGTCACCGTAGATCAGGATGTTCATGTACCGAGACCGCTGCTGTACCGGAAGGACCTTGAGCCCTCCGAGGGTCTTTGCCGTCAGGACTTCAGTCGTCACTACTCTCCACCTTGCTTGTCGGTACTGAGTTCCTTGACCCAGTAGTGCTTGTCGCGCTTCTCGAACAGAGTGTCCAACATGTACTTGTAGTCGCCCTGTCGGTTCTTCTCCAAGCAGGGTTGACGGAAAGCACAGAAGCCACAGTTGAACCTACCAGCTGATGGGTAGATACGGAGACCAGGATCGATCATGTCGGCCGCCTCATAGAAGAGGTTCCGTTCGATCTCGTAGAGCTCCTCTTCCGTCTTCACGATCTGGTAACGACCGTGGAAACGTTCGCCTTCGTTCTTGAGGTGCTCCAGAATGTCGTCGTAGAAGCCAGCCTCGTACGCTTCGGTGTCGTTCTCCTTCACCGTCTTCAGGTACGTGTCGTAGTCACAGGGCTGCTGCTTGTTCTTGGAGTACGCACAACCAAGACGAATGACCTTGTTCCTAGCTGGAGGCTGTGGGTAGGCCTTCTTCAGCTCGACGTAGACGAAACCTCGGACGTTGATTCCGAGCTTTCGACGGAGAGCCATAACGTATGATCCGATTTGGTCATCAAGCTCGAGGAACTCATCGCGATCCTGCCCCGAGGAGTCACCACGAGCCAGACGTGCTGCAGTCTTCCAGTCGACGATCCAGTACTGTCCATGCTTGTCCTCCGCTAGAAGGTCGATCCGTCCTGCGAGAGCTACGACGAGTCCACGAACGATGAGCATGTGGTAGTACTCGACCTGCTCGCTAGTAGCATTGTCCCAACCACCAATACGCTCGAACCACTCGTCGATCGTCTTCTTACATCGAACGCAGTGACAGAAGAGGTACTCGCCTGTGTCAGGGTTCTGAATCGGAACGATGAACTCAACCTCCACCTTCAAGGGAGTCCAGCCCTGATCGACAACGGGTGCAATGTCGTTGCAGTAGTACTCGATCATGCCCTTGCCGAGCTCGACACGTTCGTTGTACTCTGCCTCGGTCTCTTCCCGAGTGAAGAAGGTCTCGTCGAATGCCTTCAGGTACTTCTTCTTCTGGTCCTCGCACTCGTTGGCGAACACATTGATGGCTGTGTTCTTGACGATCGTACGATCCCACTGCCAGGTGTCTGGGTCGTACAGTGTCTCCATGGCCTTGTGGAAGGCAACACCGAACTCCAACGGCTTAGCCGTCACCTGTGGGTAGTAGAAGTCCTGGAAGACCCAAGACCATCTGCGCCTGCAACCTCGAAACGAGCGACGCTCGGAGGTATGAACCTCGTGCACCAGGCGCTGGTTGATCATGTCGCGCACGAGTTGTCCAACATCATCAGTCACTAACACAGACGTTCCTTTCATTTGGCTTGCTGTGCTATAGGTCTATTATATCTTGCATGAGGTTGCTGAAGCAAGATGGATGAGCGAACTTTCTTGGAGGAAGTTTCGTTAGGCATGGATGTATTCGAGACAGAGCCTGCATGTGACCTTCGACTTGTCACGTGTAGCGATACCGTCTGCTTCGTCCATCTCCGCTACGACGGCACCATACTCGTGCGCTACTATAGGGACGTAGCAGATAGGTCCGCCACGTGTGTAGCCCTCACCCGACACCTCCACCTCGACCCAGGAGTCAAACCCCTCGTCAACCATTACGGATCACTTCCCTCAAGGAAAGCGCGTCCAACACGTCACGAAGACCACAGGCTGTATGCTTCTTGTCAGTGCATTCGCAATGGGCTGCAGCGATGTTTGCCAGGACCAAAGCAGCCTTGCGTGCATCCTCTGGATCGATCTCGTCCATGAGGTGCCTCTCCATTCGTGGGTACCTGTGATTGTGGATGTCGCTGCCCATCAGACAGGCTCGAGAGGGTTGTTGGGTACGTCCTCGGCGTCTGGAAGGAGGTTCACACCTTGACCCACACAGGCACGCATGCGCTGTTCGTCCGACGCCAGAGAGGTTGGCCTGCCACATCCGACACAGACCCACCAACCGTACTTGGCACCTCTGAACCAGCTACTGAAGCGCTTACCCGTTCGGCAGCCACCTGACCCAGAGCTCTCACAGAACATGGTCGGCTTGGCAAAGAGGCCTTCGACCTTCCAAGACCCTTCGACATGTTCAAGATTGTCATGCTGGAGGAAAGAATCGGCGTCAGCGTTGTCCTCGAAGGAAAGAACCACGTACCTAGCCATTCTTCCTCAGTCCCCTATCGACAAGATGACTCAAGAGCCGTTCGCAGAACTTGAGCTGTGCTGTATTGGACAGGAGCTCGACCTGGTTCTTGCCTGGCCTTTGTAGGGTCACGACAAGGTCACTACTGACCTGTTCTCCGATTGTCATGATCATGTCGCCGAGCTCGCCCCATGTAACAGGAGTGTCCCTCTTCAACTGGTCATCCATACTGGATCACTCCATCCACCCTCGTAGCACCGCAGCCCTCTTCGCCGGTCTTGTTGGTGCAGCAGTGTTCGATCTTCGGCTCTTGTGGCTCCTCGATCGGTCCCATCTCGTCGACAGGCACTGCACCGAAGGCACGCATGGTCATCTCGATCGGGTTCAGATTGATCTGCTTCTCGGACTCGACCCAGAAGTGATCGTGCTGCTTCTGGAACTCGATGTACTTGTGCGCCCAGTCGTCAGAGTTCATGACGACTTCCATCGTTGAGAGACCCGCGAACGAGTAGTACAGCCGCTTGGTACGGCCATCCTCATCGTCCTTGACCTCGATCACGATGTAGGCATCGTCCACGTGGAAGCGCTCGACACGATCGAACCCGAACTTGAGACGTGTGCGCTGGTACGGACCGACTGGCTTGAGGAGTTCCAGAACGATGTACCCGTCTTGCTTAGGCCTCTCCATCGGCCTGCTCCTGTCCTGAGTAGATGTAGCACTTCGAGTTGCACATGGTTCCGTGTCGGTGGTAGTGGATGGCAGTTGCTTCTGGGAATCGTGCATCCAATGCTCGCGCCTCGGCCTGCTTCTTGACGACAGCCTCGTCCACGATCCCTGGAAGTACGTAGGCGTTATGCATCCTTCCTGCCTCCTGTGGTCTTGTCAGGCCTGGGGCGGCGTGAGATCCCAGGACCACGACGCTCTGCCTGAATGTCCAGGAGGAAGTTGTCACTAAGCCTCTGAGCTTCAGCAGGATCGTCCAAGAACGGGTCTCGGGACGTCTGCCACTCGACCCACTCTTCGAAACTGACTAGTTCACCACCGCCGATGTCGAACACCTGCCTTGCCATGAAACTGAGGTGTGCTTCGTGTGCGTAGTCGATCTCATTCGTCTGTGTCGTCATTGAACAGCTCCTCTATTCCCTTCATCTCTGCTTCCAGGTCTTTGATAAGTAGTTCGGGGTCAACCTTGTCACCGAGTAGCATCTGCAACCAACGTGCCTTCGTCCTGATCTTGGATGCCTTGCCAAGGTCGACTGTGTGCCGTGCCATCAGGTCGATGACTTCGACGGCTTCCGTTTGACCGATACGGTGCAACCGATCCTCAGCTTGTCCGTTGACTGCTGGCGACCATACGCGATCGATAAAGACCACTGTCGACGCTGCAGTGAGGGTGAGACCGACACCGCCAGCCGCAATGGTCCCAGCAAACACTCGTATCCTCTTGGCCTGGAAGTCTTCGACAGCCTTGGCACGATCCGCATCGTTGATTGCGCCCGTGAGGAGACCGTAGGTGATTCCCTTCTTAGCCAGGCGCTGTGCCAGTAGATCAATGACTGATCTGAACTGACTGAAGATGACGATCTGTTCCTCATTCCTGTCCTCCAAGATGTCCAAGATCGTGTCCAGCTTACTGGATGGGTCTGTCACGTCGTACTGGTAAACCCTCTTCGCGGCGCCAGACATTTCGATCTCGTCGTCTGTCATGCCTGCTTCGAGCCAGCGGTTCCGGAACTCAGCTCGCTGTGCGTTCGACATCGTCTTACTTGGGTAGTTCCACTTCCACTTGAAGACGTGGTTGCCATTCGCATCGAGTCGTGGAATGACGTAGCCACAGGCGAACTGCTGCAAGCGAACGAGTTGCGAGACGGCCGCGTTGGCGATGATGGGATCTTCCCGATCGAGTTCGTCCTTGTGCTGATCGACCCAAGCGATCATTGTCTTACGCATCTGATCGTAGGCACGACGTTGCTTGGGATCGAGATCGACCCACACACGTGTGTAGTACTTGTTAGGCAGATCGGGGAGGACGTCTTCCTTCCGACGTCGGGTGTACCAAGGTTCGATCTCCTTGTGTAGGTTACCGATCGTCTCTTCGTTGGGTCCGACAAACTTCCTATAGCCCAACGGTTCACCTGTGTTGGGGTCGTTCGTGATCTGTTCGACGTAGACGTTGACGAAGTTCCAGAACGAGGTGTAGTAGTTGGGCCAGAGCCAGTGAAGGATCGCCCACAGATCTTGAGGTGCGTTGTCTGCAGGCGTGCCGCTCATGGCGGTCTTGTACTGTGTCTTGAGCTTCCACAGTGCGATCGTTACCTGAGCCTTACGGTTCTTCGCACGATGAATCTCGTCACCGATAACGTGCAGCCAAGGCACCTTCCGAAGCTCAGGCATCCGAGACAGTGCATCCCAGTGCATGATGAAGTACCCACCCTGATTGGGATTGAGTGCCATGCGAATGAACTGGTCTCGCTTCTTGGCATCGATGACTGTCACATCTAGGTCTGTGAGCTCCATGCAGTGGCTGTCCCAGACGGAAATGACGCTCTTGGGGCAGAGGATGAGGGTCTTGGCTCTCGCGTTCAGAGGTCCGTTGAGTACTTGACCTTCTTGTATTGCAGTCGGAGTGATGTTTTGCCGCCGCATCTCAAGGTCCAGTGCGATCCCCTCGTACGTCTTACCTGTACCAGGGTCGTTCGCAATCAGACGTGACTTGACCTTCTTGAGCTTGTCAACGTCCTCTTGCTGGAACTTGAAGAGACTGATCCTGTTAGCCACTGTACTGACACTCCGATGAGCGAACGAATCTCGGCGGACCTTCACCCTCACTTGCCAGCTGGATGATCATCTCGAAAGGGGCCTCGCGGTCGTCTCGAACGATCTTTCCCTTGGTACGATGGTCTGCGTCGTAGTGAAAGATGACCTCGACTTCCTTCCCGATGAGGCCAGACTGCTTGGGAAACTTGTCGTGTGTGATGTTCGGGTGGTTACCCATCAGCTACTCCCGTTCAGAAGTGGTTGGTCCTTCAGCGTCTGACCTGTTCTTGAGCAGTTCCACAGAACGTGCCAGACTCCGCTTCGCTTCTCGTACGTAAGCTTCAGCAACCTCGATCGGTATCCATGACGCGTGTTGCACGGCGGACACCAAAGCCCCAACTCCGGCTGTGTCGCCTTGCTTGTTCGAGGTCGCCATGTCTCTCCGATGTGCTTCAGTCGCCTACGGTACTTCTTCCCCAGACCCGAGATGGGTGTCAGTTCGCTCAACGACCCATCACCCTGTCTGCCAGGTCTCGAACGAGCTCGCGACGATACTGGTCACGAGTCATCCCTACCATGTGCTGGAAGATTTCGTCCGACTCTTCTTGGTCGGTGATCGTCCGTTCGTCGACGACGACGTGGACGTAGCTCCTCATGTCGTAGCAGTCCGACTTGTTGATGTGAACGTGCGTGCGCCATTGTCCTGCACACTCGTCGATCAGTCGAACTTCGACAGTGCGATCGTTCTTGGCCACAGCACCATAGATCGGATGACCCACGAGCACGGGTGCGAGACGGTCTCCGATCCGAAGGTCCTCAACCAGGATCTTCCGGACGAAGAGGATCTTCTTGCTACCCTTCGCCTTCTTGGAAGCCCTGCTCGACCGCTTAATCGGTGCTGATGTGCTCACTGTGAATCCCCTTCTTGAAGTACTGATCGGACTTGTCGATGTCGATGACACTTCGGCCACACAGACATTGTTCCTTGTCGATGTGGCCTTCCCTGATGTGGTAGTACACAAGCTGTGGGCTAATGCCTCTTAGCTTACCGTACTCCCTTGGGGAAAGCTTGGTAGCACCTTCGAGCTCATGCAGACGCATCTGATCGAACAGCTCGTCGGTGTTCTGAATCTCTTCAGCCATGAAGACTCCTTCCGAGTCCTGAGAGGGCTACTTTCGAACTACGCTTACCTTCCGGCGAAGTCCGTCGATAGTTTCGTACGATGTTGCATCTCGCCACTTACGTCCTGCGTAACCACTTGTGTGAACGAAGTAGCCAAGATCGAGGAACGGAACGAGCTGACCACCGCGCATGAGTGCCTTCAAGTAGTTGTCCACTCGAATGCAGACGTCGCAGCTGTCAGTGTTGACTCGATAGCCGAACTTGTGCTTCTTGTGTCCAACGTTGAAGTTGTCGAAGTAAGACTGAAGCGCGTCCAGCTTCTTGTAGGTGCTGAGTCCCTTCAGAGACTTCCGGAACTCCTGCCACTCGTCGTCACTGACTGCGGACTTGATCTGTTCTCGAGTTGCCACGCTCTGCTCCTCTCTTATACATCAAGTATATTGCAGACCTCGTTGACCTTGCAAGGGGTACATCGCGGTGCTTTTGAGATGTGCTCAGGTCGATGTAGACCATAGGTTAGACGTTAGAGACCTAGGCTTAGACGAGTTAACCCTATCACAGCAAGGTCTTTGTGTTGTCGTAGGTCTAACTCAAGTCTCTTCGGTTCTCAGGTAGCGCACCGACCACAGGTTGGATAGGAGGGATGTAGCTGATGCCGACACGAGTCAGGTCTGCCTGCTCGTCGTACTCAACGGTCACAGGCCAGACAGGTTCGCCGATGGTGGTGGGTCCGAACGGAAAGCCTGTGGCCTCACGCTCGATGATCCCCTTGCGAACGTCACCCTTGTAGTTGAGGTAGTTGGTCGGCTCGCGAATGTCGAGACCAGCTTCGTAGGCCTCTTGGACGACGACTTTGAGGTGCCTACTCTTCCGTTTGTGATTCGTCATCGCCGTCCTCCTCTTCCCACTCCTCGGTACGTTCCTCGATGTGCAGGCGCTCTGCGACATCGTCGGTCAGCAAGTCGAGTGCGTCGCTTGCCCTCATGGCGTCTGGGTAGCGCCCTCTCGTGTGCGAGTGCACCCTCAACTGCAAGGGCACATCGTCGTTGTACCGAAGTACAGCGTAGTCGTTTGTCACCGTCACCATGACATCCTCCTCAGGACCTCTTCACTCAGTTGGTCGATCTTACCTTGGACAGTCTTCAGTTCCTCGTCAGGGGCATCTGTCTCAACCAAGATGCCCCTTTCGGTAGCCGTCTGGATGAGGTTCTCGACGAGGATCCCAGAGCCCATCCCTTGAACGTCAAGCATGACTACCCACGAGGGTTCCTGACTTCGCCACCAGGACGCGTCTCGGCAGCCAGCTGTGCCTCCATGGCTTCCTGAACACGCGTCTCGGACTCGGGGGAGAGCTTCGGGTACTGCTTCGGTCCGACCTGCGAGTACGCTTCCGGAATGGATCCGTCCTCGTTGACCTGAATGATCCAGGCGGTGTTGAACCAAGGACAGAGTTCCGTCTCGCAGTACACGAGGTGTTGTTCGACCGTCCTTCGACCCTTGCGGACTGTGGTCTTCTTGCGAACACTGCCCGGCTTCTCACACTTCGGACACCTGGTCGCCTCTTCGTAGGTGGTACTCATTACTCCTCCTCCACGCCGAAGTGTTCGGCCATTGCGAGCTTGATGTGATGCACGTCTCTTTCCACCTTGGAAACGAGATCGGAGAGGTCGTTGATCTGCTCCTGCATGATGTCGAACTTGGAAGCAGGTCGTTCCTTGCTCTCGTGTGCCTTGAAGAACGCTTCCTCGGTGGGCTGGTAGATCAGCTCCCACTGACTCGGAGCTGTCCCGCCGCCCCTCTTGAGCTGCCGGATGCACCCCATTCGCATCAGCTGTTTGCGAACCGAGGTGTAGTAGGGCACGCTCAGGTTGAGTTGCGCCGTGATGAGTTGCGTCAGGAAGCCCTCGTAGACGATCTGGCCGGACTCATGAGGTTGTGCCTGTGCAAGCATGGCCTCGTAAGTCCTGACACAATGATCGAAGAGGGCAGGCGGCGCCGACTCTTCACTCGGTGCGGTCGTCGTCATGGTCTAGTCCTTGGGTGATCTCTCGCCTGATGTTGCTCAGGGTCTGAATGTTGTTCTGATGGATTGCCATCGTGTCGGTGAAGACTTCCAAGTCATCGATCGAGTGGTCCTCGATCATCCGATCCTTGGCCTCTTCCATGGCTTCCAGCTGCATGCTGAGGACGTCCTTCAGAAGGATTGCGCCCCTCTCATCGAGTTGTAGCTCCACCGAGTCCCTCTTCCAGTTCCACACGGTTGACATAGTATCAAATGGTGGCTAGAAGTCGGGCCGCCGAGCTAACACACGAGCCAAGTGTGACTGGACTTGGCTAGCACTCGACGACCCGACCTCTAGAGGGAGCCTCTTCGTTCTAGGTAGTCCGCCCTATGTGAGCGGGTCTGTACTTGAAGAGGCTCCCCGTCTGGAGGGGTTACTCGGCCTCGACGACCGGCTCCGAGCTGGCCTCGGCCTCCGGCTGGTTGGC